>Ga0316204_10008937_pt1 | contig 13627 bp, 10 predicted proteins | sample 6monrhotite_MG_2_FD_205661 | JGI IMG/M metagenome (GOLD analysis project Ga0316204, IMG submission 205661) | Microbial mat bacterial communities from mineral coupon in-situ incubated in ocean water Damariscotta River, Maine, United States -... | ecosystem: Environmental > Aquatic > Marine >... | reverse complement strand
CGGCACTGGCAGCACCGATACAATTAACACGGTGGTGGCCCGTGTTTCAAAGAACATAACGCCCGAAACTGTTGCCAAAGCGGTGCGGCGCTGGAAACACCTGGCGGCTACGACGCAAGCAGGCCAGGAAACCATTCTTACGCGCTCGGTCGTAGACAGAGCACGAAAACAAATTGGCTTATTTACATCTCTGCTTCTTATCGTTTCAGCAGTGATAATTGCACTGATCCTTTACACGATGACGATGGATAAAATACGAGAAATTGCCACACTGAAGCTTATAGGCGCGCCCGACCGTGTTATTGTTGCGCTGATCGTACAACAGGCGCTTGCCATGGGCGTAATCGGTTTTGGCTTTGGCGCGCTTCTTATACACAGCATTAAAGACCATTTTCCTCGCAGAGTGGTGTTGCAGCCCGAAGACGGGCTTGCCCTTGGCGCTGCTGTGCTCTTGGTGTGCGTGATTTCAAGTGGTCTCGGGGTGCGATTGGCCCTTAATGTTGATCCGGCTACGGCGCTAGGAGGCTAATGATGACGACCTCCATAGTAGATTCCGCACTCGTTAATGTTCAAAGTGTCTCCAAAAGTTTCGGTGAAGGTGAGACCCGTGTCGACGCCTTGAACGATGTGAGCTTGCAAGTGCACGCAGGTGATGTGGTAGCATTGCTCGGCCCCAGCGGATCGGGGAAAACAACGCTACTGAATGTAATTGGTTGCATTGTTGAGCCAAGCTGTGGCCAGGTCAGTCTGGACGGCGAGAAAGTTTTTGATGGACGCTGGCTGCGGTCAAACCTCAGGCAGTTACGGTTGGAAAAAGTCGGATTTATTTTCCAGTTTCATAATCTTATCCCTTTTCTTAACAGCACAGACAATGTTGCCGTAGTATTAAATCTTGCTGGATACAGCTCCACAGAATCGAAAAAACGCGCGGTTGAACTTCTTGATTACCTGGAAGTTGGGCACCGAAAGGACGCCATGCCCGCCAACCTATCTGGCGGTGAAGCTCAGCGCGTCGCCATTGCAAGAGCCCTCGCTAATCGGCCGCGTATAATACTTGCCGATGAGCCCACGGCCGCCCTTGATTCTGACCGGGCGGGTATTGTTATGGATTTGCTGCGTAAGGTTGCGACCGAACAGGATGCCGCCGTTCTTGCCGTCACCCATGATGAGAAAATTTTTGACCGCTTTGACCGTATCTTTCATCTCAGAGACGGTCGCCTTGAGCCTGAAAATACAGTTTATCCCCCCCCAACCTTTCCCGCAAGTTTCCCGCGGGAACCAATAGGCTTGCCGATGCTGTCGGTGAGTAATTTGTGACTTAGTAATCTAAAAAGGAGTTCCCCAAAAATGACCAAAACAACCCTAATCGGGAGCGTGAGTTTATTAGCCCTCGCTCTGGCTCAGCCTGTCTTCGCAGAAAATGATCCTGAAAATTCGCCGTCGGCGGTGGATATCCAAAACATCCTGTTGCGGCTTGAGCGCTTGGAAAAAGAAAACAAAAACTATAAGGCCCGTCTTAGAGAGATTGAAGCAGCACACTCTGACAAATTACCAGAAGTTGCAACAACGTCTGCTGCGCGCAGCACGGCACCAAGCCAATCAGTAGCCGCTCGAACAGCTGTTGCCAGCAATAGTAAAAAGTCAACAACACATGACCTGGGCGGCGTTGTCCGCTTTAACCCTGAATTTTCCTATGGACTGCTAGATCAAACCACGAATATAAACCGAAAACAGCTGTATATTCTCGAGCAAAAACAACAGGGCAATATCGTTGATAACGGTCTTTATTTAGGCGGCTCGGTGACGGCTTTTGTAGATTACTGGAACAGCAATACGGACGATAAATTTGGCTATTTGATGCGCCATCCTACGGCAAACAACCAATTAGGTGATACGGTTACCGAAGCTGGTATTCATTCAGCACAGTTGAGTTTCTTGGCAAACATGGGTGATTGGGTCACCGCGTACGGTGAAATGCTGTATGACCCACAGCAAAGTTTCGGGGCTGGCACCATTACTGATCTTAACCGCAACCAAATTCAGTTGCGTAAAGGCTATGTAACGCTCGGGAACCTCGACAAATCGCCCTTCTATTTATCGGTCGGGAAAATGGCAACGCCTTTTGCCCTTACGGATACGGTTAATCCTTTTTCTGCTTCAAGCAGTTGGCATGCTTTTGGCGGGTTGGCATACGGAGCGTTGCTAGGGTATAGCAAAGATGGCCTGAACATCTCGGCCGAACTGGTTCAGGGCGGCGCTCAATTCCGGGCGGCCAATGTGCCCGTAAACGGCACTTCAGTTCCAAGCAAGCTCAATAATTACGTGATCGATGCCAACTATACATTTGCTTTGGGGGGTAACGGCGATCAGGCAATGATCGGTGCTTCATATGAACGCGGCAGCGCTTATTGCCAAGACTTCCCTGTTGTGCACTTCAATCCGTGCGCAGAAGCAAACCCTGCTTGGGCCGTATATGGCACGCTGGATTTAGGTAAATTTGAGTTCATCGGCGAATATATCAAAACCACTGACGTATGGTCCGGAACTTTTAATCCCACGTCGCCGTTGGATATTTACCCAGCTAGCAAAGTAACAAGCTTTACGCTCGGCGGTAAATACGGCACGCGCATCAACAACAAACGAACAGATCTTTCGCTTGAATATAGCTCGTTTATTTCTGGGGCCGATGTTTCACCGTGGGAACGGCAAAACCAGTGGGTTCTTGGCGGGGCCTATTTTCTTAGTCCTAGCGTGAAGCTATTTGGCGAGGGCATTTTGGTACAGGGATATACGCCTCTGAATTTCATTAGCGGCGGAAACTTACTGCCAGGCGAAACGCATAGTGATCAGAATGCTAAAAGTACTGGCGTTGTACTGGGCACAACTGTCGCCTTTTAATCAGTCAAATTTTTCGCTGGTATCCATAAAAAAGCCCTGTTTTGCAGGGCTTTTTCTCTTAAATACTAACCGGAACCGCTAAATGCAGTTCTACTGACAGGCCAAGCATTCTTCATAGTCGGTGCTGCTATTCGCTGCGGCCAACTCAAGCTGCATTTCCATGTCGGCCTTCTTTTTGGTCGATCCAGTTGCTACCACTTCTGCTCGTGCGATAGATTTCGAACGGCAATAATAGAGACTTTTAAGGCCCTTTTTCCAAGCTTGGAAATGTATCTGGTGCAAATCGCGCTTATGCACATCTGCCGGGAGGAAGATATTCACTGATTGCGCTTGAGAAATATATTTCGCGCGGTCAGCTGCCAATTCAACAACCCAGCGCTGATCAAGCTCAAACGCAGTTTTAAACACGGCCTTTTCTTCTTCCGTCAGAAAATCGAGATGCTGGACCGAACCCTCGTTCACCGTAATCGAAGTCCAAATTTCATCGGTGTTCATGCCTTTTTCTTCCAGCAGCACCGTCAGTGCCTGATTGTGAACAATGAAGTTTCCAGACAGGGTTTTCTGATTATAGCTGTTAGCCGCAATTGGTTCGATGCCAGGGCTTGCACCGCCGCAGATGGTTGAAATAGAGGCCGTAGGCGCAATGGCTGTTTTATTAGAGAAACGTTCCATCATGCCGTAGTCTGCCGCGTCTGGGCACGGGCCGCGTTCGTAAGCAAGCGCCTCAGATGCCCGGTCTACCTCTTTGTCGATATGTTTGAAAATATTGAAATTCCAGGATTTCGCCATCGAACTTTCAAACGGGATCATATTATTTTGCAGGAAGCTGTGGAAGCCCATCACGCCAAGTCCTACCGAGCGTTCCCGCATGGCGGCATAGCGTGCTTTCGCCATCTCAGAAGGCGCTCGATCGATGAAGTCCTGCAGCACATTATCAAGGAACCGCATTATATCCGGGATGAAGTCCTTGTTGGATTTCCATTCGTTATAATGCTCAAGGTTAAGGCTTGAAAGACAGCAAACAGCGGTACGTTCATTACCCAAATGGTCAACGCCGGTGGGGAGCGTAATTTCCGCGCATAGATTCGATGTTTTAACCGTTAAGCCCGCGAGCTTATGATGCTCGGGCATCTGGTTATTCACGGTATCGGAATAGATAATATAGGGCTCACCGGTTTCAACACGAGCGGTGAGGATTCTGATCCACAAGGAGCGCGCAGAAAGTGTGCGCACTACATGGTGATCCTTGGGGCTGGTCAGTGCCCAGTCTTCATCCGCTTCGACCGCACGCATAAAGGCGTCGGAAAGCAAGATACCGTGGTGTAGATTAGGGGTCTTGCGGTTTGGGTCACCACCCGTTGGGCGCCTTAACTCCAGAAACTCTTCAATCTCGGGGTGGCTAACTGGCAAATAAATCGCCGCCGACCCACGGCGCAGTGATCCTTGCGAGATCGCCAGTGTAAGGCTGTCCATCACCCGCACAAACGGGATAATACCGCTGGTTTTACCAACACCACCAACCGTCTCGCCGATTGATCGCAGATTGCCCCAATAACTACCAATGCCGCCACCGCGCGATGCAAGCCAAACATTTTCAGTCCAGAGGTCAACAATAGACCCCAACTTGTCCTGCGCTTCGTTTAAAAAGCAGCTAATTGGCAAACCCCGGTTGGTGCCTCCGTTCGACAAGACAGGAGTAGCAGGCATAAACCAAAGATTAGAAATATAGGTATAAAGGCGTTGAGAATGCGCTTTATCGTCACCGTAAAAAGACGCTACGCGCGCAAACAAATCTTGGTAACTTTCGCCCGGCAATAGGTATCGGTCATCCAGCGTTGCTTTGCCAAAAGCAGTAAGCTTTTCGTCGCGACTGCTATCAATTTCAACGGCACCGCCGTGCTCAAACTGGGTGACTTCAAACATATTCCCAAACACTCCCTTGACCGCACTTACCCCTAATATTCAGGGGGCCAAAATACCACGCGATACAGACTCCTTCATCGCCCGCAGAAACAATATCATTGTGCCTGACGCGAGAACAAAAGTCGAACATATCAACTTTATTCAATTTTTTCAGTAGCTTAGTAGAGCAACCGCCCGATATCCCCCGTTCGAGTCGCTCTGTGTTCGCAACAGGGTCAAGATAGAATCGAAGGGGGGCTGACGTCAAGATAAAGTATAAAAATTTAGTAAGGCCCCAATATCTTGTAGTTTTGTCTCTAAAGGATACCCGCGATCTAACGGTCAAGTTGCGTCAATTGCACGCGCCAAAACCGCTAACGAAGCAAATTCAATGATTCGCCTATTGTGTGGGTAATTTGTCGCCAATCGTGAGGAATTTTTCGCGGCGAAGTTCCTTCAAACGCGCACCATCAATACCGGTCATATCACGCAGCGCATGCTCCAGCGTGTCACCCAGTTGGTTCATAGCGCGTTCCGGATCACGATGGGCACCGCCAAGGGGTTCGGGTACAATATCGTCGATAACACCAAGGCCCAATAAATCTTGCGCAGTAATTTTAAGCGCATTCGCAGCCTCTTCGGCCTTTTCGTTGGTGCGCCACAATATCGAGGCACAGCCTTCAGGCGAAATAACCGAATATATGGCATGCTCCATCATCAGCACCTTGTTTGCTGCTGCAATGGCCACCGCACCGCCCGACCCACCTTCGCCAACGATACATGTGACGATGGGTGTTTCCAGCTGCAGGCATTTGTCTGTTGAGCGCGCTATCGCTTCCGCTTGCCCGCGTTCTTCTGCGCCTACACCGGGGTAGGCACCGCTTGTGTCAACCAATGTTAAAACAGGCAAGGCAAACCTGTCTGCCATTTCCATTAGCCGTATTGCTTTCCGGTAGCCCTCTGGGCGCGCCATACCAAAATTATGCTTGAGACGACTTTCTGTATCAAACCCTTTTTCGTGGCCTATCACAACGCAAGCCTGCCCCCTGAAACGAGCAAGGCCGCCCAACAGAGCTTCATCTTCCCCAAAAGCACGGTCGCCGGCAAGCGGCGTGAATTCAGTGAATAGGTGCCCCACTATGTCGCCAAAGTGTGGGCGCTCGGGGTGGCGTGCCACCTGGATTTTCTGGCTCGGAGAAAGAGACGCATAGGTGTCTTTTAATAGCTTGCCGAGCTTGGTTTCCAGTTGGCCAACTTCGCTTGAAATATCAACATCGCCAGCGCCGCCCGCAAAACTTCTAAGCTCACGAATTTTGCCTTCAAGTTCTGCGATTGGTTTTTCAAACTCTAAAAACGTCATCATGTCGCCAGCATCTTTCTGATTTGGTGTTATTTTAGGCTCGTCGGTCATGATTTACAGTAAAGCATGTTTATGACCGACGCGCAAAATCATTGATCGAGGAGGCCGTGTCAAGCAAAGCTTTACCGCGCTGTGCCCAAACGCTTATCGCTGGTTTTTTCGGCCAACAAGGCTTCCATTTCAAAGGGGAAAGGGCGCTCCTTTTCCGCCGCGAACAACGGTGCCTGATCGCTATAATAGGGTGATTTGGCATCCAGTGTAGCGCTGCCAAAATTGTGGATCGCGCTCGAAGTAACGCTGCCGTTCGGTGCCCAGGAAACAAACATAATGTAGCTGTCACCTGCAACATCGTGTAGCAAAGCTGTCTCTTCATCAAAAACACCATATACAGCGCGCAATACGTCAGGTGCACCAGAAAGCGGCCAGCTTTTATCGCCGCGCACAAGGCGGTTTACCTCACCCCATTTTGGATCAAGGCGGCCAAAATGTTTCGTGAGCAAAGCAATGGTTTCGCTGTAGCTTTTCAATAAATCCGGGGCTGGCTCACGACGCATGTTTGCCATGACAAAAGGATGGCCCGTTAGCACAGCTAGCGCAGCCGAGCGATTGTCTGCGTCGCTGGTATGATTCCAGGCTGTCAATATTTCCTGTCCCTTGGCTAAATCGCTACCGGGTTCAAACTGCATCGCAAGCAAGCGGCGAATTGTGTCGCCTGTCACCGAGGTGGCTGCATAACTATTGTCATATTTATAAGCGCGCAGTTCTTCAAAGCTAATTGCCTCATCAGCACCAAACAACGCCTTAATACGCAAGGCACGGTTGGTCATATGGGTTTCAACACCCATCGACGCTGCGAACATGGCAGCAGTTGGCTGGCCGTCTCCGCTCGAAGCCTCAAACGGTGTATTATTGGCGTTGTAAACATAGCCAGCTTCAGGATTAACCGTTCGCGGCATACTTGAAGCAGGTTTATAGCCATGCCAAATCAAGTCGGAACGGTCGCCAGGCAACAGGCCTTGCCAGTTAACGCCAGCAAAACTTTCACCCTCCGGTCGGTTGGGCATCATTGCATTATAATAATGGCCAATTTTACCGTCCTTATCTGCATAAACATAATTGATGCTCGGCATCGCAGTCATCGCCAATGCAGATTCAAAATCGGTCTGCGTTCGCGCTTTATTCAGCGCAATCATTTCTTCCAGCGTGCGCATTTCATCCATGCCTGCCCACCTGAATGCAAAAGTGCCTTTTTCAGTTTTGAAAACCGGGCCGTGGACCGAGCGATATAGTGGCTCATAAAAGGTCCAGCGTAGCGGGCCCCAAAACGTAACATCTATCGCCGCGTCGACCACTTCCAAATCCTGCCACGAGCCGTCTAACTTATACTGGTTTTCATTTTCAGGGTTAATCACCAATTTATAAACATCGATCAGGTCGGGGCGATTAACAGTATTAGCCCAGCCAAGCGTAGGACCATGCCCGTGAATAATAAGCGGCGAACCTGGGAAAGTGCTGCCCGCCATGTCCCAACCTTCACCAGATTTCACCCGCGCTTCATACCAGGCCACCGGGCCAGTAAGAGGTTGATGAGAATTCACCAGCAGGCGCGTATGGCCGTCGGTTGAACGCGACGGTGCCACCGCGATACCCTGACTACCAAGCTCTGGCTGTGGGTCGTCCGTTACTTGCAAAAAAGCGGTTTTATCGAGCCCGGTTCCGTACCGGCCTTCAACAACGGCGGCAACATCCTGATCAAACCCGAAAAAAAGCGGCGTTTTAAATGTATAACCTGCCACAATATCCTTGCCCGTAAACGGGAGCGCACCCGCTGCCACGGCACCGGGGTTTTGGGCCGCATAATAATTGAGCCCATCAGCATATGCCTCAGCGTGGTCTCTTGTGGCTTGGCTAATACGGGTATCATAGCCCGCGTCGACAACATCCCATATCCCCATAAACTGGACCAGATAATCTGTTTTTGCGGCTTCAGGGCCGTGCAAAGTGGCCAATGTGCCGCGGGTAATCAGCATGACATCCTGAATGGTGGCAAAATCATCTTCCGAGTGGGCCACGGCCAAACCGAAAGATACATCTACGTCACGGTCACCAAAAATATGCGGCACATGATGCGCGTCCCGTACAATGCGCACATCATATTTTTCAACAAGTGACAAATATTGTTCCGGATTTCCTTTGCCTGGAGCAGTGACCCAAAAGCCAACATAAACCAAGGCAAGCAACACAGCAGTTGAAACCAGTATTTTCTTTATCATTCTATCCCCCTTGAGCCCGTTTCTCTGAAATATAGGGCTTTTTATGTATCAGTCACTAAGAGGATGCTTCTCAAGCACCAGACTCTTCAATCGCTCTTCCAAAACATGAGTGTAAATCTGCGTTGTAGATATATCAGCGTGGCCGAGCATCTGTTGCACTGCGCGCAAATCGGCACCGTGCGCTAGCAAATGCGTTGCAAAAGCGTGCCGCAATTTATGGGGGCTAACGCTGCTAGGCATGACACCAGCCTCGACCGCCAAGGTCTTCATCAACTGACCGACACGCCTACGGGTGAGATGGCCTTCTTGGCCCCGCGACGGAAAAAGGTAAGGCGATACTTGCCCACCCTTGGTACCGCACGCCTGCATGTAGGCTGTTAGCGCCAGCCTAGCCTTATTCCCTAGTGGCACCATCCGCTCACGCCCACCTTTACCGCGCACCATAATCATTGTTGTGTCGGGGCCAACTGCTCGGCGTGGTAAAGTAACGAGCTCGCTTACCCGCAAGCCTGTCGCATACAGGGTTTCAACCAAAGCATGAAGCCGTAGCCCATCCAATTTACCGCTATCGCCAATTGTTTCCGCCGCATCCAACAATTGGTCAACATCCGCCTCGGATAGAATTTTTGGCAGCAGCTGCTCCTGGCGCGGGCTCATTATATTAGCCGACGGATTATCTGTCCTGATACCGTCGCGGTACATAAAAAGAAACAGCTGCCTAATGGCCGACAAACGCCGCGCCACGGTGCTGGCCTTCAGCCCCTCCGAATGCAACCAGGAAAGATAGCCGCGAATATCTTCATCGCTGGAGGCAAAAAAGTTCGTGCCTGTCACTTCAGCAAACTGGGTCAGGTCCCTTTGGTAGGCTTCCAGACTATTTTTTGCATGGCCCTTTTCAGCGGCAAGCATTTCAAGAAACTGATCAAGTATGCTTGCGTTGCCGAGGTCTGCATCACTCATGAAAGCCTACAGGCCCTGACTTATCAGAATTTCTGTTGCAATCATCCGCGCCTCGGATTCCATGCCCAAGTCGTTAAGGGTCCCTATTAGCGACCCTGCAAGCGTGGCTGGAACACCTTCGGTCCCTGCTTCAGATAGAAGCCGGAAAGCAAAAGCTAATGCTTTTGGCGTATCACCCTCACGAGCTGAAATCAAAAAGCGGCGCCACTGTGCTGTTGCGGGAACCGCTCCGCCAAATGCTGTCGGCCCCTGTTCAAGCCAGGCCCATGCCTCGTCACCAATGGTGTGCCCAAGTGCTTCTGCGATAGTGAATAACAGATTAGCCCGCTTATACTTGTCTGCGTGGTCGCCTTCGGCGAGCCACCAGCGGGATAATAGTGTCGGCGTTAACGCCGACCCAGTGTCTTGCGACGCTAGCACTATCAGCGGTGCTACGGATATTAGTGCCGCGTCAATAGTAGCGTCAGTGCCTGCTGCCTGGCTACGAAGCGCCGTGAACCAACGTGCCGCCTCAACTGAATCGCCAGAAATCATAGCCGCCCGCGCTAAAACACCGCCCGCCAACGCGTTAGGTACCAAATCATCTGAAAGCGCCAACAGGCTTTCTCCGGCAACAGCCAAATACCCGTTTCTTAATGCTCGGTCCCATGCCCGTTTATAAGCGGCTGGCCGCTCTGTCTGGCCTATAGTTGTCACCGCCAACTTGACCAGAACTGCATCAATAGCAAAACGCTCGTCTTCATTAAGCAACTGCAGCGCTGCGGCTTCTTTTTCGCTATCTGGCGACAAGGTGCGCGCGAATGCGGCCAGCAATTCACCGTTCGCCCAGCCACGACGCACGGCCAATCCCATGAGTTCGGTTTTTGCGTCCGTTGACACATTTGGCAATGACAACATCAGGCTAACCGCAAGCGGGTTAATATTGTCTGGTGCCAGTTGCGGCACATCAATACGTGCGAGACGTGCCATAGTTGCCTCGAGCACATCTACGCGAAGGCTTCCCGGCAGCGCCGTATTTGCGGCCAATACGCCCCCAGGCGGTTGCTCGGCCTCAACAAGAATTTGATCAATCAACTGATAAAAAGTGGGTTGAACGTCACTAACTTCTTCCAGAATACGAAGCTGAAAATCGACACCGTTTCGGTTCCCTCGTGCTGCATCGCAAAAAGCAACCATTCTAAGCCAGTAGGCATCATTGTCGCTTTCGCGCCGCTCGCTAGCCAGTTCACATGCATCGCCAACCTTGCCTGCCAAAAGGTAGGCATTGGTATAATGCCGCGCCAATCCAGACCAATCATGAGAAACGGGCAACGCCTCCAATAAATCCGTGTACCCTTGCACATTTCCAAGCCGCATCAACAAATCTAGTCGTGCCTCCGCAAAGCTTTGTATTTCAGCATCACTGGCTTGGTCGTCTAGCAGAGCCCCTGACAACACAATCCGGTTTGCTATTTGTACGAGCGACGGGGATCCTGCTGTCTCAGAGAATTCCAAAAGCCGGCTGGCTATCGCTGGGCGGTCATAGTTCCGCCAAAACTCGCTTGCATACGCTACGTCAGCGCCTTCAACTGCAACGCCTGAAGGATCAAGCAGCTCAAGGGAGCCTGCCTCCAACACGCTATCAGCGGCAATCAGGATGTCTGGTTGTTCGGCAGACGAAGCCGCTGGATCCTCGGGCGGTGCACCAGCATCAAATGTTTCTTTACTTTCAAAACTGGAGGCGGCGTCCGCGAAAGGCGTTTCACCCCGGTCTGCCAGCGTCTCGTTTTCTGACTGTGCCGGAGCAGGCGGAACCTGTATGCTGCCTTTCGGTACAAAAGGCCGCGGCAAAATGCTAACGGGTGTGCCAACCGCAGGGCCCTGCTGGCGACTTAAGTGAGGCCGTGCACCAAGAAAATACAGGTTTTTAGAATCCGCCGTTTTCTTAACGGTGGCTTGAGGCACGATTGCTGGTGGCAGTATCTTTTCTACGGTCTGTGTTTGCGGCTGTGCGGTATCCGTAGCGCTGTCTGTATCGTCCTCTGTATCCTGTCGCGCATAGACAGCGGTGCCGCACACCATGGCGGCGGCAACCACAAGCGCCAGAAACCTGCGCATTATATCAGGACGGAAAACGATCATTATTTAAGGTTTTCGTGACCTTTTCAGAAGGCGCCGGGATGTCCGAGTTCATCAAATATAGACCGCCGCCAATAACGACAAGTGCAACAAGTATCAGTATAATTTTTGTCAATTGCGGCATCAGTTAACCCTATAACGCGCTTAATAAATTAAACCAGAGCAGAAAGTCTTAAAGGATGCGGTGCCCCAAGTCCAGACAGACAGTTTGGTGCCAGCTTCATCGCCACCGCCTCCAAGTAATCACACTCTATCATTAGCCGGATTTTAAGGCACAAATAAGAAGCTTTCCGTTTGCATGCCTGGCAATGCAGAAAAGTGTTGGCGGACAGGACAAGCCGCTCTAAAAGTCTGATATGCCAGAAAACATAGTAGACCCTCAAAATACCGACAGGAAGCTGAACCGCTATTCAGTAGACAAAACAATAGTACTTGTTGGTTTGATGGGCGTAGGAAAAACAACAGTAGGCAGAAGGTTGGCGAAACGCTTGGCTCTTGATTTTGCCGATTCTGACGCTGAAATTGAAAAAGCAGCTGGCATGACAGTAGCAGATATATTTGATGCATACGGCGAGGAAGATTTCCGCTCTGGCGAACGGCGTGTTATTGCCAGGCTATTAGACGGCACACCGCAGGTAGTTGCTACTGGCGGCGGTGCTTTTATCAATACCGAGACCCGGCAATTGATAAAACAGTCGGGCATATCTGTTTGGCTGGATGCTGATATTGATGTGCTGGTGGAGCGTACTGGCAGACGCGATACACGTCCCTTGCTTCAAAGCGGCGATCCGAAAACAATATTGCGCCAATTGGCAGAAGTACGAGGGCCGATATATGCTGAGGCCGACCTCGAAATTAAGTCAAACATTGGTCCACATGACAAAGTGGTAGATCATATAATAAAGGCCCTGAGTAAATTTAGTAGAACTCAAACCGCCGGAAGCTCTGATGTCTAATTCTTCGCAAATCACTAGCCTTACCGTACCTCTGGACGACCGTGCGTATGATATTGTAATCGGCGCTGATATATTGGAACAGCTAGAAACCTATTTAGCCCCTCTGTCGGGTCAGGCACGGCTTTTTGTTGTCACGGAAAAAAACGTGGCCAGCCTATATGAGGAAAAGGTCAAATCAGCGCTATCACGCGGCGGTTTTGGTGGAAACTGGTTTACACTTGAGCCCGGTGAGGCCACCAAATCATTTGCCAGTTTTGAAGCACTAACGAACGAGCTCTTGGAAAGTGGCATCGAACGAACCGACATTATCCTCGCGCTCGGTGGCGGCGTGATAGGAGATTTAGCCGGTTTTGTTGCGTCAACCATATTGCGCGGCATCGATTTCATCCAAATACCCACAACGCTTTTGGCCCAGGTTGATAGCAGTGTTGGCGGTAAAACCGGTATCAACACGGCTTATGGCAAAAACCTGACGGGCGCCTTTCATCAGCCAAAGGCCGTTTTCATCGATCCAAATGTATTAAACACATTGCCCCATAGGGAATTGCAGGCAGGCTATACCGAAATTTTAAAATACGGTCTTATCGACGACCCTGATTTTTTCCAATGGCTGGAAAAAAATGGCGCCGATATTCTTGAGAATACTGTCAATGAAGACATCACAGCAAAGCGCATTCATGCCATCAATAAAAGCTGCGCGGCCAAAGCGCGCGTCGTAGCAGAAGACGAACGCGAAGCCGGAAAGCGGGCGCTATTGAACCTCGGCCACACTTTTGGCCATGCGCTTGAAGCAGAATGCGGTTATGACGGAACTTTGCTGCACGGTGAAGCCGTTGGCATTGGCATGGTGATGGCTCTCGATGTTTCCGTGAGAATGGGATTGGCTGAGGCCACTGACCTCGACCGACTTAAAAACCACCTCAAAAGCCTCGGCATGATGTGGTCAGCATCGCAGATAGACTTTACGTTTAACGCCGATAAACTAATGGAAAACATGACCCGGGATAAAAAATCTCAAGCAGGCGACATAGGCTTTATCCTGGGCGGCATAGGCGGCGCGGCCATGCACCGGGGTGTCGATCTTGACCTTGTTTTGGCTGTTGTGCAGGATTCTATTTGCAGCGAGGGCCGCGAATAGCCATATAGAGCTATCAAGTAAA
>Ga0316204_10008935_pt1 | contig 13629 bp, 9 predicted proteins | sample 6monrhotite_MG_2_FD_205661 | JGI IMG/M metagenome (GOLD analysis project Ga0316204, IMG submission 205661) | Microbial mat bacterial communities from mineral coupon in-situ incubated in ocean water Damariscotta River, Maine, United States -... | ecosystem: Environmental > Aquatic > Marine >... | reverse complement strand
ATTCATTTTGCCCTTGTGCTGGCAATTGGCGATATTCAGAGCAACGCTTCGGCGTAGGTACGGCCTTGCCGGGGTTGAGTAGTCCCATCGGATCAAAGGCGTGTTTCACCGCGTGAAACTGTACCAGTTCTTCATCGTTAAACTGCAGGTGCATCTGACTGAGCTTCTCAATGCCGACACCATGTTCGCCAGTGATGCTGCCGCCGACCTCAATGCAAAGCTCCAGTATCTTGCCGCCAAATGCCTCGGTGCGTTCGAGTTCGCCGGCAACGTTGGCGTCGTAGAGGATCAGGGGGTGCAGGTTGCCATCACCGGCATGAAAGACGTTGGCGACACGTAGGTCGTACTCGATCGAGAGTTCACCCATGCGGCGTAGCACGTAGGGCAGGTGTTTGCGCGGAATAGTGCCATCCATGCAGTAGTAGTCGGGGGCGAGACGGCCGACGGCTGGGAAGGCTGCTTTGCGTCCTTTCCAGAATGCCTCACGTTCAGCTTCGTCGCGCGCGGTTCTCACTTCGGTGGCGCCACTCTGTTGCATGATGTCGTGCACGATCAAGATCTGTTCCGATACCTCTTCATTGGTGCCGTCGAGTTCGCATAACAGTATCGCTTCAGCGTCGGTGGGGTAGCCGACCTGGGCAAAATCTTCGGCTGCCTGAATCGCTAGTTTATCCATCATCTCAAGGCCAGCGGGGATGATGCCTGCACCGATGATATTTCCCACTGCAGTACCCGCATTGACGACATCGTCAAAAGCGGCGAGTACCACTTGAGCACGTTCGGGAACAGGCGTGAGCTTTACCGTGACTTCAACTACCACGCCGAGCATCCCTTCGGAGCCGTTGACCAGAGCCAGCAGGTCATAGCCGCTGCTGTCGAGCGCATCGCTGCCGAGTGTGATGAGATCACCTTCCATCGTGACAATTTTTACCTTGCGTACATTGTGCACTGTGAGGCCATATTTAAGGCAGTGGACCCCGCCGGAGTTTTCAGCCACGTTACCGCCGATGGTACAGGCGATCTGTGATGAGGGGTCGGGTGCGTAATAGAGTCCATGTGCGGCGACCGCTTGCGAGATTGCCAGGTTACGCACGCCGGGTTGAACCACAGCAGTGCGTGCAAGCGGATTGACCTCGAGGATAGACATAAATTTTGCGAGGCTTAGCACAACGCCATCGCCAACGGGGGTGACGCCACCGGACAACCCCGTGCCAGCGCCACGTGCGATCACCGGTACGTTCTGTTGATAGCAGAGGCGCATAATCGCCTGCACCTGATCCAGTGTGCTGGGAAGTACGACAATCATCGGTAGTTTGCGGTACGCTGAAAGTGCATCGCATTCATATGGACGTAGATCCTCTTCATCAAAGAGGACTGCATCAGCCGGTAAAATCTTCAGTAACTTTGCAGCTAATGCATTTTTATCAATCACGGGCCCCTTTGCACTCGTGGTTGAATACTGTTCGCTCCCCATTTTACCTTTTGACTCCCCAGCATAAGGTTTATATTTTTATTAGTCACACTGAGCCACAGCTTGTTGTTTACGATATTGATCGCGCCGGTAAATAACCCTATTAAACATATGGCTGAGGCGATATGGCTATGGTTAGCCTATCACAAAATAGAGCGGTGGTTTTATTCTGCTATCGGTAATTAAAATGATAGTTGTAATGGTGATTGGTGGTGAACCATCGCCAACACAAATTGTGTTGGCTGATGTAATATGGGAGGATGAAAAAACAGCAAGTGACCATTGGTATTATCAACCCTAAAAGCCCTTCAAATATAGGCTCAGTGATGCGCGCTGTTGGTTGTTACCGGGCCGACGCGGTGATTTATACAGGGAATCGCTACGAGCGCGCGGTGAAACTTAATACCGATACTAAGGGGGTGCGTTATAAGACCCCGTTAAACAGAGTGGAAAGTCTTGTCGCTGACCTCCCGGATGAGACCACTGTTGTTTGTGTTGAGCTGGTGGAAGGGGCGATTCCGCTGCCTGATTACCAGCACCCAGATAACGTGCTTTATATCTTTGGCCCTGAAGACGGCACCATTGAGCAGGCGATCATCGACCGGGCTGATGCGGTTGTTTATGTGCCGACCGTCGGTTGTATGAATCTGGCCGGCTCAGTGAATGTGCTGCTTTACGATCGACTGGCCAAATCAGCGCATACTATTAACGGTGATGGTTTGATTCGTCGTAGTCGCGATAATAATAATCGCGTTAAAGTGAGGTGATGGGCGTAGGCCTGTCTAGTCCTAATCAGTTCGTTTAAACAGCGGCAGGGTCTCTAAATCGACTGCGCTGACTGGGTCAAGGTGAATCACCACATCGGCCGTTGGGATGGCCTTTAAGATTTCATCTTCAATCTGATCTGCAATGTCATGCGCTTCGATCAGTGGCAGGTCATCATCCAGCTCGATGTGCATTTGAATAAACTCTGTGCGCCCAGACAGTCGAGTGCGTAGATCATGCATGCCGTGAACGTCTGAGTGACTTTTTGCGATGTCGATAATTTTCTGGCGTTTCTCTTCGGGCAGTTCATGGTCGAGTAGATCATGAATCGCTTCTGCACCAATTTCCCAGGAGCTATAGAGAATATAAGCGGCAATGGCGAGTGCAAATAGCGGATCGATGCCGAGCCAGCCGACTTGTGACAGTATCAGTGCGACGACAATGGCGGCATTGGTAAGCAAGTCTGTTTTATAATGCAGTGCATCGGCACGTATCGCAGTGGAGTTTGTTTTTGCGATCACATGGCGTTGAATAGTGAGTAGGATAAGCGTGGCGATAATCGAAAAAATCATCACGCCCATACCAATACCAAAGGACTCAACTGGTTGGGGGTTGATCAGGCGCTGAATGGCTTCGACAATCAGAAATAGCCCTGAGCCTGCAATAAACGTGGCCTGTGCCATGCCCGCCAGCGATTCCGCTTTACCGTGGCCAAAACGGTGCTCTTCATCAGGTGGGGCTAATGCATAGGCAACGGCAAGCAGGTTGATAATTGAGGCGGCGGCATCCATTAAGGAGTCGACCAGCGACGCGAGGATGCTGACCGAATCGGTTTGCCAGTAAGCGATCAGTTTGGCAATGATCAGGATCACTGCGGTGGTGACCGATGCACGTGTGGCCAGTTTGAGTAGGCGTTCACTTTCGGCTCTGCTGATAGAATCTGACATCGGATGGCGGGGCTTTAATTTTGAGAGTAGCAATGATTATAAAGCAGAGAGGATTGAGTCTCTATAACGAAGTGGATTTAAAGTGAATATAGGGCTGTTGGGTGGGGGGGGAGGTCGCAGGCTTTTCGTGCGCCGATGAAAAGCCTGGCTTGGATGGTACCGGTGACTGCTAAGGGTTATTTGCTTAAAATCGTATAAAGTTCATCTTTAAGTTTCAGACGCTTCTTTTTAAGTGTTTCGGTGTACTCATCCGAGGGGGTTTCGATCTCTTCTTCGATGCGGAAGACCTCTTTATCGATCTCCTGATATTCATCGTATAGTTTGATGAAGTGGCGATCATTCTGTTTGAGTTCATGGATGCGTTGTTTGAATTCTGGAAATTCACTGGCAAGATCGTGGTGATGTTCAGGCATGGACGACTCCTTAAAGATGGTGGTGAAAAAGGCGGATGGCTTGGTTGTTAATGTCATCGCTATACTTAACAAGGTATACCCCCGGACTCGATAAGTCTACTAGCGGGGTGACTACGCCAGGAAATAAATTGCGCAAGTAAAACTTCTGACCTGATCGTGAATAAAACGTATAATCGGGACTTAATAATACGAGGTTGCTGAGTCGCGCTATGTTAAAAAAGAAAGAGATTGCCCCAGGTTTCACCCTCCAAAATGCGAATAAAGCAGAAATTAGCCTGGCTGATTTTAAAGGGAAGAAAAATGTGGTTCTATATTTTTACCCGCGAGATGACACGCCGGGCTGTACCCTTGAGGCATCGGAGTTCACCAGCCTTTCGGGTGAATTCGCGCGTTTACAGACAGTTGTGATCGGTGTGAGCAAAGACTCCTGTAAGAGTCACCAGTCTTTCATTGATAAATATGATTTAAAGATTGAACTGCTGGCGGATACTGAAGGTGAGCTATGTGAGCGCTATGGAGTGTGGCAGGAGAAGACAAAAAAAGGAGAGACCAAGATGGGGATTGTACGGTCAACCTTTATCATCGATAAACAAGGTGTATTGAGCAGCGTTGAGTATGGTACCGCCTCGGGTGGTCACGCGCCGCTTGTATTGGAAAAAATTAAAAAGCTAAAGTGAGTTAGCTTGTTGTCATGCTGAAATGGTTTGAGCGGCTGCGTACTCGGCATACGCTCAAACACCATCCTGTCCCGCATGAAATGTGGGAAAAATTGATGTGTGGTGCACCGCTCTTTCAGCGTTTGAGTTCGGTTGAACGAGCGCACCTGAGAGAGCTGACAACGCTCTTTTTACACCGCAAAACATTTACTGGCGTTCAGGGGTTAACGGTCTCAGACGAGATGGCGCTGGCCGTGGCTGCGCAGGCTTGTCTGTTAATTCTAAAACTCGACCTCGATTATTATGATGGCTGGATTGAAATTGTGCTCTACCCAGGTGCCTTCCGGGTTGAGCGAGAGCGCGTCGATGGTGCGGGATTGGTGTCTCACGATTCACGTGCCTTGAGTGGTGAGTCATGGTCGCACGGTGCGGTGATTCTTTCGTGGGCCGATGTAGCCGCAGAACTGAGCTCATCTGATGTTGGCCGGAATGTGGTGGTGCACGAGTTTGCACATAAGCTGGACATGCTGAATGGCAGTGCCAATGGCATGCCTGCGCTGCATGCAGAGATGGAGTGGGCACAGTGGACGTCAGCATTTATCGGTGCGTATGATGAGTTAAATCTGCAGTTAACTGTTCATCATCACCCGTCAATTAACCCTTACGCCGCGACTGATCCCGCGGAGTTCTTTGCCGTGGTGAGTGAGTACTTTTTTACCGCCCCCGATGTTTTGATCAACCATTATCCTGATGTCTATGCACAGCTTGTTCTGTTTTATCGACAGGCACCTATATTCAAGGCATAGATTGGTAATGGTTAGAGGGAGATATCAACACCTTCAACGATGCTGTCACTATCGCCGTTTTCAGGGCTTATTTCAGGGTTACATTCGAATAGCTGATGGTTGTCGACACCTTGTTGGTTAAGGTGGCTGCGGGCGTTATCCGCACGTGCGGTGGCGAGGGCATAGAGCTGTTCATTGATGGATTGTGCGGGCGCGGCTTCAGGTGCTTCTTTTTGTTTAGGCGCAGGTGTTGCACTGAGTGTGAACTGATCATCGTTATTGGCGATACCACATAAAGCGATGCTCAGCTGTGGACGACTGGTCAACAGATCACCGATTTTGTCGAGGTAGGCGTAGGTCTCTTTATCAAGTTCAGATTTTCCAGCTTCAAAACTCAGTGGTTTGAAACGTGGCTTAGTAATAACGCCGACAATATCTTTGGCGAGCAAGAGGGTGCCCAGCGGCTGTAGTGCATTCGTTAGATATTTCATTGCCGCCATCTTCATTCCTTTACCGATTGCCAACTTCACAACGCCGCCGAGTTTGAATTGAGGGTCACTGAGACTGCCATTCACTGGCAGGTCAAACACGATGTTGTCATCACCATCACGTAAAAGGTCGAGTGCACTATCGAGTGGCATCTCTAACTGTTCGATCAATCCCTGTGCCTTTTCTGGATCGCTCTCTTTGATACTCAGTTTGGCCAGGGTTAATTTGTTACTGACCTGTAATTTATCGCCTTTGATCTCAAGTGCTGTTTCAGCAGAGAGGCGACCACGACGAAGTTGATAACCGATCGCTTGCTCCGTGTATGGCGACAGGACCGGTAGTTCCAGTTTGGTGAGCGTATTGTTGAGGGTGAGCGTCAACTCGTCTGCAAGTGGAGAGAGGTGGCCTGTCAGTTTTGTTGTGCCGGTTTCGTTGATGTTGGCAGCTAGCGAAAGTGCTGTTTCAGCGTTGGGGTTAGCGGTGTTAATGCTGCCCAGTGTGAGCGAAAGTGGCTGCAGTTTAATGTTGAATTGAGGGGCGACGGATGCATCGCTAAAGGCCAGCGCGCTATCACCTTCAATCGATAGGCTGCCAATGCTAAACGTGGGGGCTGGGCCCTGTTCCGATGGGGGTGTCGTGTCGCTGGTTGCAGCGGCTGTTACATCACTGGTTGGTTTTGCTTTGGTTAGCAGGTTGCCGTCTTTGTCTTTGAGCAGGGCAGTATCAAGATCGCTGATGATGACTTCACCAATCGAGATAGCGGTTGGGTATTGCACATCAATTTTGTTAATCGCAATTGATGCCGTTTTTAGATAGGTCTCATTATTCAGTGTTGCCACAATGTCGATATTATTCAGAGTGGTGTCACCCGTTAGGTTGACCTGCGGTGCGCCATCAATTGGGAATGTGCCCTTGATATTACTTTGGTGATTGAACGCGAACTGGTTAATGATGAAATCATCTTGCGGCGCGAGTGATGCAAAGGTGGCGAGATCTAAATTATTGATTGTTAGCTCGCCATCAATTCTAGGTGTTGCTAAAAAAGGATGCAGCTCGCCCTGGTAGCGAATCTCACCTTTACCGATACCGAGGTTAAGTGCTATTAGCATCGCCTCATCAGGGGCGGCTGTATTGATATTTTTAATTTTGCTATTAATCACGATATCGCTACTCATTTCATCACTTCGATAATTAAGTGAAATAGCGTCGAGTGTGATCAAGTGGACGGTGATATCGACTGGCTTACTATCGCTAGTTGCTGTTGCCGGCTCGGCTACCGGTCCGGTTACAGGCTCGGCTGTTGAATCTGCATTCTGTGGGATCAGAATGCCGGCAATGTGTAGTTGATCGGGGGTTTGGTCGATGGTGATACCGGCATGGCTCAGAGTTATCTCATTTACCACAATTCGTTGTTGAAATAGTGCCTTCATATCAACCGTGATGCTGGCGTATTCCAGCGACGAAGGCTGCACTGCTTTGTTCTGGTGCGGGATATGTAGCTGTCGTAAAAATAATTTGCCACTGAAGATGTTAAGGCTCAGTTCGGCGATCGTGACGTTACTCTGGGTCTGTTCACTGAGCCATTTCTGCAGGCCAATTTTGATGGCAATGGGGGTCGCTACCATAAGCAGAATAAGCGCGCAGAGTAGTGTGACGAGTAGTCTCGCTAGTAGGCTTTTTTTCTTTTTGGTGATTTTGATTGGTGCTGCGCTATCTGTTGTCGCTGTTTCGGGTGGTGTCATGCTGGATAACTATCTGTTTGTTGTGAGTGCTTTGGAGTGGTCATTCTAGCGCATTATTAAGCATTAGTTATCTGATTATCTCTTCTTGTTCCGAAATGGCGCATAGACTTCTATTGGCGCACTTGAATGGCGCGTAGTCGCTATAATTTAAAGCTTATTTGATCCGGTTTTTATTTATTATCTTTTTAAAACAATTGGTTATATGGGTGATTCGTATTGGTGCGATAATTGCAAAGGTGTCGTATGGTTTTTATATTTAGGGATTTCTGGTGATGAAAGAAAAGTTAGTTCTGGTTGGAAATGGCATGGCGGGCATGCGAACGCTTGAAGAGTTGCTGAAGATTGCACCGGAAAAGTACGACATCACCGTCTTTGGTGCCGAGCCTTACGGCAACTACAATCGTATTCTATTGTCGCCGGTACTTGCTGGTGAAAAGACCATCGATGACATTATGCTGAACACGCTTGAGTGGTACGAAGAGAACAATATCACCCTGTGTTCTGGTAAGAAGGTCGTCAATGTCGATCGCAAAGGGCGCAAGGTGATTGCCGATGATGGTACAGAAGAGAGTTATGATCGCCTGCTGCTCGCGACCGGTTCGAATCCCTTTATTATCCCGGTGCCGGGGCACGACAAAGAGGGTGTGATCGGTTTTCGTGATATCTACGATGTGGATACGATGCTCGAATGTGCGAAGAACCATAAGAGTGCCGTCGTCATCGGTGGTGGCCTACTGGGGCTTGAAGCGGCCAATGGTCTGATGTTGCAAGGGATGACCGTGACGGTAGTGCATCTGACCGATACATTGATGGAACGCCAGATGGATGCGGTTTCCGGTGGGATGCTGAAGCAGGAGCTGGAGGCGAAGGGGCTACACTTCCTGATGTCGACCCAGACCGAGGAGATTCTCGGCGACAAGCGTGTCAGCGGGGTACGCTTCAAGGATGGCGCGGAGATCTCTGCTGACCTGGTAGTGATGGCGGTGGGGATACGTCCAAATATTGAACTGGCCGAGCGTATTGGGCTTCATTCCGAGCGTGGTATTGTGGTCAATGACACGATGCAAACGTTTGATCCGAGGATCTATGCGGTGGGTGAGTGTGTGCAGCATCGCGGCGAGACCTACGGGCTGGTTGCGCCACTGTTTGAGCAGGCGAAGGTGTGTGCCAACCATTTAGCGGAACATGGCATTGGTCTTTATGAAGGGTCGGTGACATCGACCAAGCTTAAGGTGACCGGTGTGGATCTCTTTTCTGCGGGTGACTTTAACGGTGATGAGACCACTGAAGAGATTGTGATGAAAGATGCCGCCAACGGTGTCTACAAAAAAATCGTTCTAAAAGATAACAAGATTCATGGTGCGGTGATGTATGGCGACACCGTTGATGGCGCGTGGTACTTCCAGTTACTGCGAGATCAGACTGATGTGAGTGATTTTCGTGAGTCGCTGATGTTTGGACAGGCGCATCTGGGTGATTCAGGTCATGGTGGTCAGAACGCTGCTGCTGCGATGAGTGATGACATGGAAATCTGTGGTTGTAACGGCGTCACTAAAGGTTGTGTTGTTAAGGCGATTACCACGCAGGGACTTTTTACCCTTGATGAAGTGCGTTCGCATACCAAGGCGTCGGCTTCATGTGGCTCCTGTACCGGATTGGTAGAGCAGGTGTTGGCATCGACCGTGGGTGACTACTCGGCATCGACCAAGGCGACGCCGATGTGCAAATGTACCGATCATGGTCACGATGTGGTGCGGGCCGCGATCAAAGCTAATCACCTGACGTCGATTCAGTCAGTACGCGAATTTCTTGAATGGCGTGAGCCAGATGGTTGTGCTTCGTGTCGTCCAGCATTGAACTTTTATGTGTTGGCGGCATGGCCCGCGGAGGCGGTGGATGATCCGCAGTCGCGTTTTATTAATGAGCGTGTCCACGCCAACATTCAGAAAGATGGCACCTACTCGGTGGTACCACGTATGTGGGGTGGGCTGACCTCACCGAACGAGCTGCGTGCGATTGCTGATGTGGCAGACAAGTTTGAAGTGCCGGTGGTTAAAGTGACCGGCGGACAGCGTATCGATCTGTTCGGCATCAAAAAAGAAGATCTGCCCGCGGTCTGGAGTGACCTCAATGATGCCGGTATGGTGTCGGGTCATGCCTACGGTAAAACACTGCGTACGGTTAAGACCTGTATCGGTTCGGAGTGGTGTCGTTTTGGCACACAGGATTCAACGGGCCTGGGTGTACAGCTTGAGAAGCTCACCTGGGGGTCAAATATGCCGCATAAGTTTAAGATCGCCGTTTCAGGTTGTCCGCGTAACTGTGCAGAAGCAACCATCAAAGATTTTGGCGTGGTCTGTGTCGATTCGGGTTACGAGCTGCATGTGGCGGGTAATGGTGGTATCAAGGTGCGTGCAACGGATCTACTCTGCAAGGTTAAAACCGAAGAAGAGGTTAAAGAGTACTGTGGTGCCTTTATTCAGCTTTACCGTGAAGAGGCACACTATCTGGATCGCACCGCGCCGTGGATCGAGCGTGTTGGCTTGAGTTATGTGAAAGAGAAAGTGGTTGAAGATGCTGCGAGTCGTCAGGTGCTGAATGAGCGTTTTATTGAATCACAGAAATATAGCCAGACCGACCCATGGGCTGAGCGTGTGAGTGGTAAAGTCGCACCCAATGAATTTACGCCATTGAAAGTGATTGGTTAAGGATAAATGTAGGGTGGGCTAAGCATAGCGCAGCCCACCAAGATGTGCCGTTAGGCACGCATTATAAAAAGTAGTTGTGTCGCTTTGCGACGCCTGGTGGGTTGCGAAACAATAAACATTTCTAACCCAGCCTGCATAGATAGCGGCATAGATAGAGGATTACCAATGAGTAACTGGATTGAAGTAGGAACAGTAGAAGATATCCCCAAGTTGGGTTCGCGTGTACTGCAGACGCCAGAGGGTGATGTCGCCATCTTTCGCGCCGCTGATGATGCTATCTTTGCGCTACGTGATAAATGCCCGCACAAAGGTGGGCCGCTATCGCAGGGGATTGTGCATGGACATACTGTTACCTGCCCGCTGCATAACTGGAAGATTAGCTTGGAGAATGGTGAAGCTCAGGGGCCAGATGAAGGTTGCGCCGGCCATTATGCGGTGAAGGTTGACGGTGGTAAAATTCAGGTTGAGTTGAAATAAGGGATTTACCCGCAGTAGTAGGTCTTCAAGTGAGAGTGACGAATGACGCAAACGGTTAAAACAACATGCCCTTATTGCGGGGTTGGTTGTGGTGTGAACGCCATAATTGATGGTGCTGGTCATGTTGCGATTTCGGGCGATGCCGAGCACCCCGCCAATTTTGGCCGTCTCTGTTCTAAAGGGTCGGCACTTGGTGAAACACTAGATTTAGATGGGCGACTGCTGCATCCAGAGGTATTGGGTGAGCAGGTGTCGTGGGATGCCGCGCTTAACAAAGTGGCGCATGGCTTTAGTGACATCATTAAACAGCATGGGCCGGATGCGGTGGCGTTTTATGTCTCGGGTCAGTTGTTAACCGAAGATTATTATGTCGCTAATAAACTGATCAAAGGCTACATCGGCACCGCCAATATCGATACCAATTCGCGGCTCTGTATGTCTTCCTCGGTGGCGGGGCATAAGCGTGCCTTTGGTTCCGATACAGTCCCTTGTTGTTATGAAGATCTTGAGCGCGCCAAGCTTATTGTGCTGGTGGGTTCAAACACGGCGTGGTGTCATCCTGTTTTATATCAGCGTTTAGTGCGCGCTAAACAGGAGAATAATGATCTGCAGATTGTTGTGATTGATCCGCGTAAAACCGCTACCTGTGATATTGCAGATCTGCACCTTCCACTCAAGCCGGGCAGTGATGCGATGCTATTTAATGGCCTGCTGACCTATCTGGATCAGAAGGGTGAGCGCAACGAGCAATTTATCAGCAGCTGTACCGAAGGGCATCAGGCAGCACTGGCCGCGGCCAATGAAAGCGCACCGTCGGTTGATGCGGTTGCCGAGTATTGCGGCCTTCCTATTGCGGATGTGGCGGAGTTTTATCGACTGTTCTCGCGCACCGAGCGCGTGATCTCGGTCTACTCTCAGGGAATCAATCAGTCATCGAGTGGTACTGACAAGGTCAATGCGATCATCAACTGTCACCTCTTCAGTGGACGCATTGGTCGTCCGGGGATGGGGCCATTTTCGTTCACGGGGCAGCCCAATGCGATGGGTGGACGTGAGGTGGGTGGCCTGGCCAATATGTTGGCCGCGCATATGGACATCGATAATGGTGAGCATCGAAATCTGGTGCAAACCTACTGGGACTCGCCAGTGATGGCGGATCATCAGGGCTTGAAGGCGGTTGATCTCTTTAACGCGATCGATGCGGGTGATGTGAAGGCAGTGTGGATCATGGCGACTAACCCGGTGGTGAGTATGCCCGATGCTGGAAAGGTGCGCGGTGCGCTTGAAAAATGCGAGCTGGTGGTGGTCTCGGACATCATGGCTAAAACCGATACAACTGAGCTGGCCGATGTGCTGTTACCGGCATTAGGTTGGGGTGAAAAAGATGGCACGGTGACCAACTCTGAGCGGCGTATCTCACGTCAACGCGCTTTCCTGCCAGCAGCGGGTGAGGCAAAGGCGGATTGGTGGATGGTGAGTGAAGTCGCTCGTCGGATGGGTTTTAGTGGCTTTGAGTACCGTTCAGCCCGAGATGTCTTTATTGAGCATGCGGGGCTGTCTGGTTTTGAAAACAGCGGTCAGCGTGATTTTAATATTTCAGAATTAAGCGCGCTGTCACTCGACGATTATGACGGCATGCAACCTATTCAGTGGCCGGTGGTGAATGGCCGCGGCACGGAACGGATGTTTGTTGATGGTAAGTTCTTTACCGCTTCTGGCAAGGCGCAGCTTCTGCCCATTTCGCCGCGAGCCCCGAAAAATTCCACCAGTGAAGATTACCCTTTAAGCTTGAATAGTGGGCGTGTGCGTGATCAGTGGCACACCATGACACGCACCGCTAAGGCGGCTCGTTTGAATGAGCATAGTCCTGAACCTTATGTTGAGATCCACTCGCTGGATGCCGCTGAGAGCGGCGTGGTGGAAGGCGCGCTGGCGAAGGTGGTTAGTCGCTGGGGTGAGAGTATTGTGCGTGCTCGCGTGAGTGACTCGCAGCAGCGAGGCTCCGTTTTTATCCCGATGCACTGGAGCCGGCAATTTGCCAGTCAGGGTGGCGTGGGGCCGTTGGTGAATCCGGTGGTTGACCCAGTGTCAGGCCAGCCAGAACTCAAGCAGACACCGGTCTCTGTCTCGACTTATCAGCCGGTCTGGTACGGCTTTCTGTTGTCGCGTCGCGAGCTACAGCTAGCAGGTGTGACCTACTGGGCGCGTGCGATGGGTGATGGTTTTTATCGCTATGAGATTGCGGGTGAGCAAGCCCCTGAAGATTGGGCTGCCTGGGCACGCGGCATGTTGTGTGAATCGAATGATGATGTGAACTGGGTTGAGTACCTTGATATGGCGGCGCGACGTTATCGTGGTGTGCGCATGGTGACGGGGCGAGTTGAAAGCTGCCTCTTTATCGCGCCCGATACGCAGTTGCCAGCACGTAGTTGGCTGGCGGGTCTGTTTAAAGAGGATGCATTGAGTCAGCAGTCACGTGCAAGTCTGTTGACTGGCGCCGCACCACAGGGGCAGGAGGATGTTGGGCGGATTGTTTGTGCCTGTTTTTCAGTGGGGCTGAATACAATCACCAGTGCTATTAAAGATCAACACCTGGTTAACACTGATGATATTGGCAAGGCGCTTAAGGCGGGGACTAACTGTGGTTCGTGTGTGCCAGAACTGCGAGGGTTGCTGGGTAGTCTGAAGTAACGCTTAAATCCCGTCGGTGCCGGTGTTGCGGTCTATCCTGCGGATGATGTTATCACCAAGAAGAGAGACCAGCTGCTCTTTGTCTTTTAACAGATCCGCTACGGTGTATTGGTCTAAAGTCTCGATGAACTGATTTTGCGCCTCTTCAAAAATATTCTTGATTTTGCAGACCTCGGTGATAAGACAGGTATTGTTTTCGCGCAGGCATTCGGCGATGTTCAGATTGACTTCGGTGCAACGGATAATTTCAGTGAGGCTGATCTCTTCAGGCTCTTTTTTAAGCTTGATGCCCCCAGTACGGCCACGCATTGTCTGGATGTAGCCTTCGCGGCCAAGGTTATGCACGACCTTTACCAGATGGTTTTGAGTGGCAGCACAACGTTCAGATATTTCCGCAATAGTGCACAATCGATCCCGGTTGAGGCCGAGGTAGAGCAGTACTCTAAACGAATAATCCGTATACAGGGTTAACTGCATTAGTGTTT
>Ga0316204_10008934_pt1 | contig 13630 bp, 14 predicted proteins | sample 6monrhotite_MG_2_FD_205661 | JGI IMG/M metagenome (GOLD analysis project Ga0316204, IMG submission 205661) | Microbial mat bacterial communities from mineral coupon in-situ incubated in ocean water Damariscotta River, Maine, United States -... | ecosystem: Environmental > Aquatic > Marine >... | reverse complement strand
ATCCCTTTTTCTTGCCGCAAGTGCTTGAGATTCCGAGCTACGATCCGCCTGAGATTCATGGCGAAAGGCAGCCCGAATACCTAGCATATTGCCACCTAGTATATTAGGTATTTTGTTAAGCTTCATCTTGATGTCTCAACTTCTGCGGTCTTTGCGCCTCACGCCATGCCCCTAACCGTGACCCTGACGACGTTCATTCGGCCTGAAGGCGACGCCGATCCCACGATCGGACCTGAGCAGTATGTTGCCGGATTCGAGGACCAGGACGGCGAGCCCTGGGGGTTAACCATCCCGTTGGAGCCGGATGACGTGGATGCAGCCGTGCTCAGCGGGATCAAGTTCTCTATCTCAATGGAGCTTAACGGGACGCTCCTGATCGAAGCCGAAGGACGCGGTGACGCGGCCAACGAAGCCCTTGAAGAGAACAGCCGTCCGACACGATTCCCGCTGGACGACGTGGTTCGGACCGCCCTCGATCCGGATTTGATGGCCATGGAAGACGATGCCGTCGGAGAACTGAGCACGCTTCGCGGTCGCCTAGCGGCCACCCTTCAACTGGTCGACCAAGCCCTAGGCGAAGTTGAGAAGTAGAGCAGTGCCACTTCGTTCCTTGATGGTCTGGGTCAGGTGTCTCGCCGGTTCCATACGAGGAACGCCGCACCGTCTTCCTCGAACAGCGCCGCCCGGATCGGTTCCGGAAAGCTGGGATCGTCAAGCTGGACGCTGAGATAGTCCCGCGGCTCTTCGCCATTCGTCTGCGCCTTCCAGGCGGCGCCGAGCTCGGCCCGCCCGGCATAGATCCGAAAATCTGGCACGCCTTCGCTTTTCTTGCTGTCATTGGCGACAATCCTGGCCTTGACGTTGACCGTCAGGGTCCGGATCGTCCCTGTGTAGCCGTCCTTGCCGGTTGTAAAACTTCCGATCGTAGCCATCGTTCACGTCTCCTTCGGTTGGGTTGCAGTTGAGGATGGGCGCGTGTCGGAAAGCTCTTTGCGCGCCCGCTTGAAGCCGGGATCGGCGTTGATGAACGCCTCCAGCATGAAAGGAATGAGGTCGGCGACACTCTCCTTCTGGCCGTAGGCCCGGCGGTAGATTTCGGCGTAGTCGCTCAGCGCCGCTTTGAGCTCGGCGTCGGCGGTGAAGGTGATCTTCACGCTTTCCCGGTCCGGGAGCTTGTCGAGCTTCAGGGTCATCGGATCACTCCCAGGTCGCGATAGGGCCGCAGCACCAAGTCCTTGTTGACGATGATGCGCAGCGGCCAGCCGGGACGGATGGTGATGGTGGGTTGGATGTTGAGATTGCGCTCGGTCATGCGCTGACCGACCTGATTGGCGTTGTCCTGCGAGGACTCACGTATCGCTTTTACGAGGTCGTCCTCTTCATCGCCAAACGTCAGTTCCGTGCCAACACCGAGCAACGTCGAGAGCACGATGCCTTTCAGGAGCCGCCAGGTGTGGAAATCGACCTCATCCTCAAGCCCGGCATAGCCGGCGGTGTCGGTCGCGGGCAGGTTTTCGATCACCATGGAGGAGCCGTCCGGCATGATGATTCGCTGCCAGATCACGAGCGCGCGGTCCTGGCCGAAGGCGATGACGCTGTCATAGGTCCCGATCACACGCGACCCCTGCGGGATCAGCAGATAGCGGCCGGAGACCGTGTCGTAGATATTCTCCGTGATCTTAGCGGTGACGCGGCCCGGCAGATCGGAGTTGATGCCGGTGAGAAGGCTGGCGGAAATCACAGTGCCGGCCATCACCTGATAGGGCGAGGCCGGATCCTGCAGCGCATGCGGATTGTAGATATCGGCGTCGACGCCCTGATCCAGAAAGTCGAGCTTGCGGCCCTGCAGGTTCTGATCGTTTTGAAGGTCCAGCTCCAGCGGGCCGCGTGGGTCGCCCCCGCTGGCGACCTCGAAGGGATTGCGGTCGGTCGGCGCGGCGCCGGGCGCAGTGGGTATCCCCGCCCCCGAGACATCTGCCTGAGTGGCGCCAGCCGTGCCGGAGGTGAGTTGGAAAAACACACCCGCTTCGCGGCCCTGCTGGGCAAGGCGGGCTTGGCGAATGCGTTCGGCGCGGGCCGCATCATCCTCCGGACTCGGACGGAACGGCAGCGCCGGTGCCGGTTCGAGTCCCAAGTCTCGTTCGGCGCCGACGACGGCGGGCCCGATATCTCCGGGCAGCGGCGGGCCAAGCTCAACGGGCGGCCGCGGGATATCGCTGTAGCGGCGTGGCAGGGCTTCGAGCCCATCGGGTGTGGGGTTGTTCTCGGTCCGGTAGAGCTCGCGCCCGGCATCGTCACGGTCAAACAGACGCGGCGGATCGAGCGCGAAGATGGTTGCGCCGAGGATCAACAGCAGTCCGGTACCGGAGAGCGCGATCAGCACCCGCCGGTTGATCCGCGTGACCGGTCGTGGCGTGGCACGCAGGACCAATTCTTCCGGATCGACCTTCGGCGGATCGGGAATCGGCCGGTCGTCTTCACGCGTTGGCGTCATCGATGATCCTCTTGATCCAGAAATCGGTTGTGGCTGACCTCGGTGTCGTCGTTACGGGTTCGGCTCGACACGGCGGGACGGCCATCGGTGCGCGTGATGCGCACGACCTGTTGCGGGTCTTCACCCAGACGCAGCTCAGCGGCGGCGAAGAGCCGGTCGACGATGTAGTAGCGGCCGCGGACCCGGTAGTTGACCAACTGGTTCTCACCGTCCGGTCCCACGACGAAGAGCGGCGGCGCCTCGCCCTGGTCGAGCCGCGCCGGGAACTGGATGTAGACCTTGTGGGTGTCGTCGAAGACGCGCACCGGCCGCCATGGCGGCGTGTCGCCGCTGACGGCATAGCGGAAGCGCAGCTTGTCGATATCGAGCCCGCTATCGATGACGCGCTCTGCGGCTTCCTCGGCCGCTGCGTTGCGGCGCGTGAGAGCGAGGAGTTCGTCGCGGGGATAGTGCCAGGAGACCGATGCAATGTAGGTCTCGGGCGTGCTGGTGAGCTCCAGGTGATAGGCGCGGCGGTCGGTGATGATGACGAGGTTGGTCCGCAGATCCTCGGCGATCGGCTTCACCAGTACATGGGCGCGCGCGTTGTCCCCAGACCCGCTCACCGTGTCGCCGATCACCCAGCGCACGGTGTCGCCGGCCGAGACGGCGACAATTTTTTCGCCCGGCTGGAGGGCGATGTCGCTGACATTCTCAGGCGCCGTGTAGAGCTGGTAGAGGGCGCCTTCCGTATAGGGATAGACTTGGATTGCGTTGATGTAGCCGTCCGCTGTCGGCTCGACCGCGGCGGCCTCGTTCGCGTCGACTACCCGGTCCTCCGGTGGTTGCCCGTCTTCTCCGCGCGGCGCGCGGTCGCCGGGCAGCCGTTTCAACTGCCCGGGAAGCGGCAGCGGCTCGGGTACGGTCACGACCTGGACGGGACGTGGCGGTTCGGCTGTCAGCGCGGCCGCATTGAAGTCTTCCGCATCGTAACTGATCTCGGGCGGCAGTTGCTTGGTCGCGCAGGCGGCGAGCAATCCGGACAGGGTCAGGACAAGGATTTTCTTCATTGGTTGTCTCCCGAGATAAGGTCGCGGCTCCAATTGAGGGCGTGGACGTAGATGCCGAGCGGGTTCTTCCTGAGCGCCTCTTCGTTGCGCGGGCGCTGGAGCACGATGGAGAGGACGGCGGTGTAACGGGTGGTGTCGGCGAGGACGCCGTTTTCGAAGCTCTGTTCCCGCCATCGGAGCTCAAAGCTGTCGTCCGAAGAACGCACGATGCTGGTCACCTCGACGGTGACCGTGCGCTGGCCGACCCGGGAGAACGGATCGTTCTCACGCGCATAGTCGTTCAAGGTGTTGGCGGCGCGGTCGGTGGCGTAGTCGTAGGCGCGCAGCCAATTCTGCCGCACGACGATCGGGTCGATCGAGAGCGAGCGGACATTCTCGATGAAGCGCGCCAGATGATAGGCGACCTGCGCGTCGGTCGGCTCATAGGCGGCGATCGCCGGGCCGACGGCACGGGTCTGCCCAAGCGTGTCGATCTCGACGACATAGGGCGTGATGGTGCTGCGCCCGGCTTGCCAGACGACGCCGCCCGACAAACCGATGGCAAGCGCCAGGCAGCCGAATGCCATGAAGCGCCAATTGCGCGCCTGAACGCGCGCCGAGCCAATGCGCTCGTCCCAGACCTGGGCCGCCTTCTGATAGGGCGTCACCGGCTCGGGGGTTTCGCCATAGGTCGTGGTCGGTCGTTTGAACATCAATCGTCGTCCCTCAATCATCATCTCTTAGTCGGGGATTCTCGCCGGAGGCCGGGCGGTCACCATCGCGGATCGTGTGTGCCGTTACGGTCGCGCCTTCGCGCAGCCGTTGCTCCCGCCTCAGTTTCTGCGCCCAGTCGGGCGCGCCGCTTGCCGCGGCCGCGGCGCCGTTCGACGCCTCACCGCCGCTGGGACGCGTGCCGCCCGTCGCGGTGAAAGCGCCGCGCTGACCGTCTGCAAAGGATTGCCGCACGCCCGATGTCGCGCGTCCCGCAACACTACGGACGCCCTGACCGACAGCACCGGCGCCGGCGCGGGCGACGCCGACCGCCCCTGCCGCAACACCAGCCGCGCCGGAGGCGCCGGAGGACGCGCGCGCCAGGCCGTAAGCGCCACTGGCACCGCCCGCCATCGAAGACGCCGCGCGGGTCGCCGCGCCTGCGCCTGCGCCAAGAGCCCGCGCACCGCCCATCGCTACGCCGGCCGCTGCCGCCCCTCCTATGGCGAGCCCGGCGGCGGAACCGGCCGCGGCGCCCGCGCCGAGTTGCGGCGCACCGGAGACCAGGCCGGCGGCGATGCCGGGTCCGAAGATGCCGAGCATGAAAATCGCCAGCGCGCCGAGGACGGTCGAGAGCGCCTGTTCGATGGTGATCTCGTCACCCGCAAAGGACGCGGCGAACGATCCGAACAGCGTGGAGCCAATGCCGACGATGACCGCGAGCACCATCAGCTTGATACCGGCCGCGACCACGTTGCCGAGCACCCGTTCGGCCAGGAAGGCCGTTTTGCCCCATAGCGCGAAGGGGACGAGGACGAAGCCCGCGAGCGTCGTCAGCTTGAACTCGAGAATGGTGATGAAGAGCTGGATGGCGAGAATGAAGAAAGCGAGCAGCACGATGATCCAGGCCACCATCAGCACCGCGATCTGAACGAAGTTTTCGAAGAAGGCGATCGGCCCGAGAAGCTCTTTTACCTCTCTGAGAAGCGGATCGGCGGCGACAAAGCCCGTGTTGGCGACGAAGCCCGGCCGCATCAGGTCGTCGGCGGTGATCGGAGAATTGCTCGCCCGTAGCCCCAGTCCTGCGAAGCTGTCGAAGATGACGTCGGCGAGGAAGGAGAAGTTGTTCAGGATGAACGCGAAGGCGCCGACATAGAGCACCTTCTTGATCAGTGCCGGAATAACCGACTTGTCGTCGGAGAGTGCCCAGAACAGGCCGGCGAGCGTGATGTCGATGCCGATCAGGATCGTCGTCAGGAACGCAACGTCCGGCCCAAGGAATCCGAAGCCGGAGCCAATGTACCTGACGAAAGTCTCCGTAAACTGATCGATGACGCCGACATCATCCATTGCGCGTACCCCTCAAGCCCTAGCGGCTGTAGCTGCTGCCATCGCCCATGAAGCGCACAAAGCGAGCGCGGGCCTGTTCGCGCGCGGCAATGGCGCTAGCGCTCTCCAGCGCGTCGGCACGGGCGGAGGCGGCAAGCAAGGTCTGGAGCTGCATCGATTGCTTGGCGGCCAGCGCGGTCAGTTGATTGCCGGCCTGAACCGCCTGCAGATTGCCGACCGCCCCCTGGCTCTCCGCGACCAGCCGGTCGAGGACGAAAGTGTCGGTGCGAACCTGGCCCACCACCTCCGCCTGGATTTCGAGGCTATGCTGGAACCCGCCACGGGCGAGCCGCCATGCCTCCTGAGCGTCCTGGACGATCTGGGAATTAGAGACGGCCGCGTCATACTCTTCGGGAAACAGGCGGCGATAGGTGCTGTCGATCTCCGAGACCTGATAGGCGATGCCTTGCGCGGTCCGGATCAACGTATCGACCTGGCGCAAGGAGGCTTGCAGGTCCCCGGCCACCGAGGTCGGCAGGCTGGCAAGGTTCTGCGCCTGGTTGACCAGCATCTGCGCCTCGTTGGTGAGTTGCTGGATCTGGTTGCTGATCTGTTGCAGCGAGCGGACGGCGGTCAGCAGGTTCTGGCTGTAGTTGGCCGGATCGAAGACCGTGATCGCGTGCGCCGGCGGCGCGGTGATAGTCAGCGTGGACAAGCCGAGCGCCAGAGCGGCGCAAGCGGACAGAAGTCGGTATTTCAGAATTTTCATTTGCCGTTCTCCTCATCGTCCCCCCACGTCCAGCTCTCCCGGCCGTTGGCCAGGATCTCGACGCGGTAGTGGTAGGTGTTGAATTCGCTGATGGCGGAGACGGAGGCACCGAAGGGCCTTACACGGCCGGTTCCGAAGCCGTCATAAACGCCGTAGAAATGGCCATCGGCGTAGGTGTCACCGAAGACGTAGCCGTCGTTGAAGTCGAGCGCGACGCCGCCATAGGCGACCTCGCTCACATTTGGGCTCAGTCCGATACGGGCGTGGCAACCTTCAAAGGTCGCGGATGCTATCCCGCCATAGCCGCGCTGCAGGACGGCGCCGTCGCCTGGCCGGTTGGCCGCGGCGATCTCCGGAAAGTCGATTTCGCCGCAATGGCCGCCGATCGAGGCGATGCGGATTTCGTCCACATCCGGATGAAGTGGAATACAGAGCGATCCGCGCGCGGTCGCGGCCTCGTCGTCGAGCCATTGGCGAATGATCTCGCGGGCGTCGCGCTTATTCCAGATATGCTTCCACGCCCCGCTGCAGGAGCGCGACACGGAAAGCCGCGCATCGCCCCTGGCGGTCATGACAGTCAAGAAAAAGCCGGGGCAATCGTCATCCCGCCAACAGTGCGGCCAACTCTCCTCGGCCATCGCCGGCGGCGCGGCCAGCACGACGGCGAGCGCGACCGCGCCTACCATCTCAAGCGGTGGTTTCATGAAAAGTCTCCTTTGTCTGCTCGGTGGTGTGCGGAACTTCATCGGGCACCATCAGGTCGGCAGCCCAATCGAGTCCCTTGGCGCGCAGCCATGAATCCGCGAATTCCTCTTCGCCGTGGGCGGCGATCAACTCGGTCATCAGGGCGTGATCGGGCTTGGTGCTGCTGCCGACGAAGGCGAGCGCGACGGGTCCGAGACCGAGCTCGAACAGCCGGTTGCCCTTTCGCGACTGGAAGTAGTAGTCGCGCTTTTCCACGGCGCTGGCGATGATCTCGATCTGCCGGTCGTTGAGTCCGAAAGCTTCGTAAACAGCCTTCGCCTGGGGCTCGATCGCCCTGTCGTTGGGCAGGAAAATGCGGCTCGGGCAGCTTTCGATGATCGCCGGCGCGATGGAACTGCCGGCGATGTCCGACAGGCCTTGCGTTGCGAAGACGACGGAGACGTTCTGCTTACGGAGCGTCTTCAGCCATTCGCGGATGCGTGCGGCAAACACCGGGTTATCGAGGAAGAGCCAGGCCTCGTCGAGGATCAGCAGCGACGGACGTCCGTCGAAACGCTCCTCGAGCCGGTGGAACAGATAGGTCAGCACCGGCAGCACCGCGCCGGTCTCGTGCATCAGCTCCTCCATCTCGAAGCACTGGACCGCACTGAGCTTGAGGCGATCGTCGTCGGCGTCCAGCAGCCGGCCGTATGGGCCTTCCAGCGTGTAGGGTTGAAGCGCCTGGCGTAGCTCGCTTCGTTGCAGAAGAGTCGCAAGGCCGGTGAGCGTGCGTTCGGGCTGCGGCGCGGCGGCGAGGTTCGACAGTGCCGACCAGACCGCATCCTTGACTTCCGGCGTGACCGCGACGCCTTCGTGGGCGAGAAGCCCGAGCACCCAGTCTTGCGCGAAGGATCGCTCCGCCGTCAGATCGATCCTGGCGAGCGGCTGGAAGGCGAGCGCGTCCTTCATACCTTCCGTAGGGGCGCCCAGATCGAACCAGTCGCCGCCCATGCCGAGAACCGCCGCACGCGCCGAGCCGCCCTTGTCGAACAGGGTGATCTGCGTGCCCGGGTAGCGCCGGAATTGCAGCGCGATCAGCGACAGCAGCACCGATTTGCCGGCGCCGGTCGGGCCCACGACCAGGGTGTGCCCGACATCGCCGATATGGGTGACCAGCCGAAACGGCGTGGTGCCGTTCGTCCGTACTGTGAGAAGCGGCGGCCCGTCCAGATGGTCATTGCGCGCCGGTCCGGCCCAGGTGGCGGAGAGCGGCATGAGATGGGCGAGGTTCAGCGTGTTGATCGGCGCCTGCCGGACGTTGGCGTAGACATGGCCGGGCAACGACGACAGCCAGGCTTCGACCGCGTTGGCGCTCTCCTCGATGGTGGCGAAGCCGCGCCCATCAATCACGCGCTGGACGGCACGCACTTTCTCGCGGACGGCGCCCGCGTCCTCATCCCAGACGATGAAGGTGGTCGTGACATAGCCGTAGGCGACCAAATCGGCGCCGAGCTCCTGGAGCGCCATGTCCGCGTCTTCGGTCTTGTTGTCGGCGTCGGTGTCGACGAGCACCGACTGCTCGTTGGTCATCACCTCCTTGATGATGGCGGCGAGCGACTTGCGCTTGGCAAACCATTGCCGTCGAAAGCGCTTGATCACCTTCTCAGCCGCCGCCTTGTCGAGCGGCATAAAGCGCGTCATCCAGCGGTACTCGAAGCCGAGATGATTGAGGGCGTCGAGCAGTCCCGGTGTGGTCGAACCCGGAAAGCCGAGCACGGTCAGGGCGCGCAGGTGGGCGTCGCCCAGCATCGGGGCCAGCCCGCCAGTGAGCGAGGTGTCGACCAGGACCGCATCGAGATAGACAGGAATTTCGGGCGCCGCGATCGGATGCCGTTTGTTCGAAATGCAGTTGTGCAGATAGGTCAGCGTCTCTTCGTCGGAGAGCGGTGCGACCTCGGGCATGAGCTGGCCGAGGAGATCGAGCGCCCGATCCGTCTGCTGAACGAAGGCGTCAAGATGGTCCCGATAATCGAGCCCGCGGGTGGTGTCCGCGCCCTCGATCAGCATCTGTTCGGCCCGGCCCACATTCTCCGCCGGTGGCAGATAGGCAAAAGTGAGGACGTAGCTGCTCTCGAACAGCGTGTCCGTCTGCTCGAACGCGGCGCGGCGTTCCTCGTCGACAAGCTGCGAGACGGGATCAGGAAAGTCGGACGCCGGATAATCGCGCGCGGAGTGACGTTCGGCCTCGAAGAACAGCGCCCAGTTCGATCCGAAGCGGCGCAGCACGTTATTGATGCGGGCGCAGGTGCCGATAAGCTCGGCTTCGGTGGCGCTCTCGAGGTCGGGACCGCGGAAGCGCGCGGAACGCTGGAAGCTGCCGTCCTTGTTGAGGACGACGCCGGGCGCCACGAGGCAGGCCCAGGGCAGATAGTCGGCCAGCAGCGCCGGGCGCTTGCGGTATTCGGCCAGGCTCAACATCCGAGATGCCCCTTGTGGCGAATGTGCCGGACAAGCACCTCCATGAAGGCCGGGTCTTTCTTGGCGGCATAGACAGCGGCGCCATGGCCGACGATCCAGACGATGAGGCCCGCCAGCCAGAGCTGGAGGCCGAGTCCCAGAGCGGCCGCCAGCGTGCCGTTGAAGATCGCCACTCCGCGCGGCGCACCGCCCATCAGGATCGGTTCGGTCAGCGCACGGTGCAGCGGGATCTCGAAGCCCTCGATGTGACCGGCAACGCTCATGCGATGAGGGCCCGTCATGCTATGACCGTTCCGCCGCCGAAGGAGAAGAAGGACAGGAAGAAGCTCGTCGCGGCGAAGGCGATGGAGAGTCCGAAGACGATCTGGATCAGTCGGCGGAACCCACCACTCGACTCACCGAAGGCGAGCGACAGGCCGGTGATGACGATGACGATCACAGCGATAATCCGGGCAACCGGGCCTTCGATCGATTCCAGGATCGCGGTGAGCGGCGCCTCCCAGGGCATGCCAGAGCCAGCGGCGTTGGCAGGACCAGCCCAGACAAAGGCCAATGCGATGAGAAGGCCGAGATAAACCGCCGGCCGGTATGGGAAACGGGCGTAAAGATCGGGTCCGAACAGGTTCATCTAGATCTCCTTCTTGTTAAACGGATGGAACGAGCTGGATCGGGGTCAGCGGCTTGAGCCGGTAATCCCCGTCCGAGGCGAGGCCTTCGAGCGCGGCGACGGTATCGACGCGGCGGCCGGACCCGCGTCCCTTGAGGAACACGACGATGTCGATCGCCTCGGCGATCAGCCGGCGCGGGACCGTCACCACCACTTCCTGGATGAGCTGTTCGAGCCGGTAGAGGCCGGCATGGGCGGAGTTGGCGTGCAGCGTGGTGATCCCGCCCGGATGGCCCGTGTTCCAGGCCTTCAGCATGTCGAGCGCTTCCGGCCCCCGCACCTCGCCAACGATGATACGGTCGGGCCGGAGCCTCAGCGTCGAGCGCACCAGATCGGCGAGCGCGGCGACGCCGGGCTTGGTCCGCAGGCTGACGCAGTCCTCGGCCGCGCAATGGAGCTCGCGCGTGTCCTCGATCAGGATCACCCGGTCGCCGCTCTCAGCGACCTCGGCGAGGAGTGCATTGACCAGCGTGGTCTTGCCAGAGCTGGTGCCGCCCACGACGACGATGTTCCTTTGCATTTCGACAGCCTCCCGCAGCGCCTCCGCCTGCAGCGGCGTCATGATCTGGGCGTCGACATAGTCGGAGAGCCGGTAAAGCACTCTCGCGGGCTTCCGGATCGCGAAGCACGGGCTTGGCGACACCGGCGGCAACAGGCCTTCGAATCGCTCTCCGGATTCCGGAAGCTCTGCCGACACAACCGGCCGGTCGCGATGGCATTCCTGTCCGATATGGCTGGCGACCAGCCGGATAATTCGCTCGGCCTCTGAGGCTTCAAGCCGCTCGCCTGTATCGATGCGGCCGTCGCCATAACGATCGATCCAAAGCCTGCCGTCGGGATTGACCATCACCTCGATCACCGCCGGATCGGCGAGAGCCGTGGCGATTGCCGGCCCCATGGCCGTGCGCAGCATGGTCCGCTGGCGGTCGAGGGTCGTCGGATTGAAACGGTCAGTCATCGCTCGCCTCCCCTAGGCCGCCACCGTCCCCGGCGCCGCCGTTGGGAGACGAGGCCGCCTTTGCGGCACGAAGCGCGTCGATCTCGGCTTCGGTGAAGAAGGCGTCTTCGCTGGGCGCGATCTCTTCGAGGACGTCGCGGATCATGGTCTTGCCGCCCGCGAGGCGGCGGCCGAGCTGCGCCACGAAGAACTCGAAGCGCTCCTTGCCGAGCGGGCGGGCAGCGTCCTGCTCCGCTTCGGGCAATGGTGGCGTGATGGTCAGGTAGTAGCGCACGAAGAGCGCCAGGCTTTCGGAAACGATCGTCTGATCGCGTTCGAGGCGATCCATCTGGCGGGACAAGCGATCGAGCCGTCGAATGATGGCCGCGTCGCGCTGATCGTCACGCTCCGGCGACAGGAAAGCGGCGAGCGCTGCATCGGTAATTGCGGATTTCGACGCGCCCGGCCGCCGGGCCGCGACGCCAAGCCGCTGATCCACCCGATCGGAGAGATAGACGCAGAGACGGGGTTTCATAGGCAGCGCCTCCTCTAAAAGCTCGGAATCAGGTCGTCGTCGGCCTGATCCATGGCGTGGGCGCGCCGAACGGTCGCGGCGTTGCGGGCGAGCTGGTCCATGCGCTTGGCGTCATTGGGATCGAACTCGTCATCGACCAGCCCCGCATCCGGCGCGCGTTCGGGCGTGTGCTTCGCGGGCGCTTCTTCCGGCAGCGCGGGATGGCGCTTGAGACCCCCTTCGTCGTCCTGCCCGCTGGAGACGAGTTCGGCCCAGGGCTTGATCAATTCGGCGTGGGGCGTGCGCACTTGTCCCGACCAGTCGTCGGCGCGGGATGGCGGACGGTCCGCGTAGGGACCATCCGCCGGCAGGCCCGGCGGGGGGCACACCCGGCCCGTGAAGTTAGCGTCCTCGAAATAGCGCAGCTTCTTCGCGCGAATCGGCGGTTGACCGGAGACCATGACGATCTCCTCGTCGGCCGGCAGCTGCATCACCTCGCCGGGGGTCAGCAACTGCCGGGCGGTCTCCTGCCGCGAGACCATGACGTGGGCGAGCCAGGGCGCGAGCCGGTGGCCGGCATAGTTGCGCTGGGCGCGGAGCTCCGTCGCGGTACCGAGGGAGTCCGAGATGCGCTTGGCCGTGCGCTCGTCGTTTGAGGCGAACGCGACCCGGACATGGCAATTGTCGAGGATCGCATTGTTCTCGCCATAGGCCTTGGAGATCTGGTTGAGCGACTGCGCGATCAGGAAGCTGCGGATGCCGTATCCCGCCTTGTAGGCGAGCGCGCTTTCGAAGAAGTCGAGCCGCCCGAGTGCGGGGAACTCATCGAGCATCATCAGGAGCTGGTGGCGGTGTTGCTGGTCAGGATCGCCCTGAAGGCGCTCGGTGAGCCGGCGGCCGATCTGGTTGAGCACAAGACGCACCAACGGCTTGGTGCGTGACAGGTCCGAGGGCGGAATGACCAGGTAGAGCGAGACCGGACGTTCCGCGTCCATCAGATCGGCGATGCGCCAGTCGCAGGTGCTCGTCGTCTCCGCCACCGTCGGGTCGCGATAAAGTCCAAGGAACGACATGGCGGTCGAGAGCACGCCGGAGCGTTCGTTCTCCGACTTGTTCAAGAGTTCGCGCGCGGCCTGCGCCACGACAGGATGGACCTGCGGCGTCTCGTCCGTGCCGAGATGATTGGTGCTCATCATCACCCGCAGCGTCCGCTCGAAAGAGCGCGACGGGTCGGAGAGGAAAGCCGCCACGCGGGCGAGCGTCTTCTCTTCTTCCGCGTAAAGGATGTGGAGGATTACGCCGACGAGCAGCGAATGGCCCGTCTTCTCCCAGTGCGTCCGCCGCTCCAGACTGCCTTCGGGATCGACCAGGATGTCGGCGATGTTCTGGACGTCGCGGACCTCGTTGCGGCCTTTGCGGACTTCCAGGAGCGGGTTGTATCTGGCGCTCGCCGGATCAGTCGGATTGAACAACAGGCAATGCGAGAAACGCTCTCGCCAACCGGCGGTGAGCTGCCAATTCTCGCCCTTGATGTCGTGGATGACGGCGGAATGCGGCCAGGAAAGCAAGGTCGGGACGACGAGCCCGACGCCCTTGCCGGATCGCGTCGGCGCGAAGCACATGATGTGTTCCGGCCCGTCATGGCGCAGATAACGGCCTTTCAGCACTCCGAGAAAAACGCCGGCGGGATCTAATAGCCCCGCCTTCTCGATCTCCGTCTTTGACGCCCAGCGCGACGAGCCATAGGTGGTGACCAGCCGGTTCTGTCGCGCTCGCCACAGCGATGCGGCGATAGCGACGATGACACCCAAGACGCCGCCCGCCGCCGCCATCGCGCCAGCCATGTTGAAGATCGTCGGGGCGTAGGCCTCGTAGGCATACCACCACTCGAACAGCCGCCACGGCAGGTAGACTGGATAGGGTCCGAGCTCGAACCAGGCCGGGCCGAGACGCGGCTGATAACCGAGTTGCCCCGCCGTCCACTGCGTCGCGAACCAGACCGCACCGATGACGATCCCG
>Ga0316204_10008933_pt1 | contig 13635 bp, 9 predicted proteins | sample 6monrhotite_MG_2_FD_205661 | JGI IMG/M metagenome (GOLD analysis project Ga0316204, IMG submission 205661) | Microbial mat bacterial communities from mineral coupon in-situ incubated in ocean water Damariscotta River, Maine, United States -... | ecosystem: Environmental > Aquatic > Marine >... | reverse complement strand
CGTGATCATTATGCCCCCGCTGGTCCCGCTGACGTTTGCCCGTCTGCGCCGGTATCGGTTGCTGTGGCCTTGGCCGAAAAACTCGATACGCTCGTTGGCTTTTTTGGCATTGACCAGAAACCAACCGGATCAAAAGACCCCTACGCCCTGCGCCGCGCAGCGCTTGGTGTGATCCGCTTGATTACTGAGGGCGAATACTCGTTCTCACTGAAATCAATTCTAGTTGAGCATGTTAAGTCAGTCTTTGGCTGCACATTTGGTACTGAACCATCTGATCCTCAAGCCAAAAATATAGGATCCGTATGCACAGTATATGTGCATCTAGATCATTTTAATGGAACACTACCAATTGCCCGCAAATACATTGGAGTTGATGCGGAAGGATTCGTTTCTGCTTCAGAAAATAACCCGTACGTTTGGCATGAACAATTCGTTGATGACGAACTGCTTCCCTTCTTTGCGGATCGTCTGAAAGTGCAACAGCGCGACAAGGGCGTGCGGCATGATCTGATTGATGCTGTGTTTGCCCCAAATGCCAAAGATGAACGCGATGATGATCTGGTGCGTATATTGGCCCGCGTTTCGGCGCTTTCAAGCTTTCTTGATACTGAAGATGGAACCAACCTTTTGGCTGGCTACAAGCGCTCAGCGAACATTCTAAAGATCGAAGAAAAGAAAGACGGCAAAACCTATGATCAAGCCGTTGATGCCGGGCTGTTATCGCTGGCCGAAGAAACTGCCCTGAACGCGGCGCTGATTGCTGCCAAGGCGGGTGCTGGCGCGGCGCTTGCGGCCGAAGATTTTGAACAAGCCATGGCTGCGCTGTCTGCACTGCGCGCCCCAATTGATGCCTTTTTTGATAAAGTCACCGTGAACGCCGACGATGCATCGGTGCGGGCTAACCGGCTTGCGCTGCTGTCAGAAATTCGGGCGGCGGTAAATACTGTTGCTGATTTCAGCCTGATTGAGGGTTGATTACCAAAACTGCTGGGCACCCATAAAAATATAATGGCCCAGCGCATCGTTTCACAGGGCATACCTCTTAGGGATGAAGGGTGTGCGAATAAGGACTGCGGTTGCCATGAATAAATGGGTTTATAGTTTTGGTGACGGTGCGGCGGATGGCCGGGCTGATATGAAGAATTTGCTGGGTGGCAAGGGTGCAAACCTCGCCGAGATGGCATCCCTCGGGCTGCCGGTGCCGCCGGGCTTTACCATTACCACCGATGTTTGCACGCATTATTATGCCAATGTGCACCAGTACCCAGATAGCCTGAGCGCCGATGTGGACGCCGCGATTGCAGCGGTTGAGGCCAGCGCAGGCGCTAAATTCGGCGATGCCAGCAACCCGCTTTTGGTATCGGTGCGATCCGGCGCGCGGGTTTCCATGCCGGGCATGATGGATACGGTTTTGAACTTGGGCCTGAATGATGAAACCGTGCTTGGCTTGGCTGAAAACAGCGGCAATGCTGGCTTTGCGTGGGATAGCTACCGCCGGTTTATTCAAATGTATTCGGATGTGGTTTTAGGGGTAGACCATTATCATTTCGAAGAATTGATTGAAATCCACAAGGATGAAAAAGGTGTTCATCTGGATACAGAATTGGATGCGGATGATTGGCAGTATTTGGCAGGGGCCTTCATGGCCAAAACTGCCGAAGAACTGGGCAAGCCCTTTCCTCAAGATGTTCACGAACAGCTATGGGGCGCGATTACGGCTGTTTTTGGTAGCTGGAATGTTGACCGCGCCCGCACCTACCGCAAATTGAATAATATTTCCGAGGCATGGGGCACGGCGGTAAATGTGCAGGCGATGGTATTTGGTAATATGGGCGATACATCGGCCACAGGGGTTGCTTTTACCCGGGATCCTGCCACTGGCGAAAACGAATTTTACGGTGAATTTTTGATCAACGCGCAGGGCGAAGATGTGGTGGCTGGCATTCGCACACCGCAATATTTAACCACACGCGCGCGTATTGCTGCTGACAGCAAACTACCAGCGATGGAAGAAGCCATGCCCGAGGTTTTCGGCGAACTGGCGGCCGTCTTCACCAAACTGGAACAGCATTACTGCGATATGCAGGATATTGAATTTACCGTGCAGCGCGGCAAATTATGGATGTTGCAAACCCGTGCCGGCAAACGCACCGCCAAAGCAGCGCTTAAAATTGCCGTTGAAATGGTGACAGACGGCCTGATTGATAAAAAAACGGCGGTGATGCGGGTGGAACCTTCGGCGCTTGACCAATTGCTGCATCCAACGCTGGACCCTGATGCTGTGCGCGATATTTATACACGCGGCCTTCCCGCTTCGCCGGGTGCTGCTTCGGGCGCGGTGGTATTTGACAGTGATGAAGCCGAGGTTTGGGCCAAAGCGGGCAAGGATGTGATCCTGTGCCGCACGGAAACCAGCCCCGAAGATATCCACGGCATGCATGCTGCCAAAGGCATTTTAACCGCACGCGGCGGCATGACAAGCCATGCAGCCGTTGTGGCGCGCGGCATGGGGCGGCCTTGTGTTTCTGGCGCAGGCCAAGTGCGCATTGATTATAAAACCGGCGTCATGACAGCCATGGGCCGCGAGATTAAAAAGGGTGATACCATCACCATTGATGGATCATCTGGCGAAGTGATGGTGGGCGAAGTGAAAACCTTGCAGCCTGAACTGTCCGGTGATTTTTCAAAGCTGATGGCTTGGGCTGATGCGTTTCGCACCATGAGCGTGCGCACCAACGCTGATACACCCGACGATACCCGCACCGCCCGTGAATTTGGTGCTGAAGGCATTGGGCTTTGTCGGACCGAGCATATGTTTTTTGATGGCGAACGCATCATCGCTGTGCGCCAGATGATTTTGGCCGAGGATTTGGCCGGACGTAAAGCGGCGCTGGCGAAATTATTGCCGATGCAGCGCAGCGATTTTGAAGAAATTTTCAAAATCATGCACGGCTTGCCAGTAACCATTCGTTTGCTTGATCCGCCACTGCACGAATTTATGCCGCGCGCGGAAGCAGAATTCGCTGATGTGGCCAAAGCCGTTGGCATTGATGTGGCTGTGCTGAAACGCAGGGCGGCTGATCTGCATGAATTTAACCCCATGTTGGGGCATCGTGGATGCCGCCTTGGCATCACATACCCTGAGATATATGAAATGCAAGCGCGGGCAATTTTTGAAGCCGCGATTGCAGTGGAAGAGGCCACCGGTGATACGGTGGTGCCTGAAATTATGATTCCGCTTGTTGCCACAGAAAAAGAACTGACAATCCTGCGGGAATGTGTGGACGCGGTGGCCAATGATGTTTTTGCTGAAACAGGCCACCATATTGATTTTTTAATCGGCACCATGATCGAGCTGCCTCGCGCCGCGCTGCGGGCCGATAAAATCGCCAATGCAGCTGACTTTTTCTCGTTTGGTACCAACGACCTGACGCAAACCACGCTGGGCATTAGCCGCGATGATGCCGCGCGTTTCCTTGATGAATATGTGAAAAAGGATATTTTCGCGCAGGACCCCTTTGTATCCATTGATCAGGACGGCGTCGGCGAACTGGTAAAAATCGGCGTTGAGCGCGGGCGACAAACACGGCCGGATATCAAACTGGGTATCTGCGGCGAGCACGGCGGCGACCCGGCATCCGTAGAATTCTGCCACAGCGCAGGCCTTGATTATGTATCCTGCTCGCCCTTCCGTGTGCCCATCGCCAGATTAGCCGCAGCACAGGCCGCGCTGAAGGATTGAAGCAGGTTCAATTAGGCAACATTATATAATTATATGCTCACATCACGTCCTGCAATTTCTGTGCTAACGGACGTATCATCCCGATAATGCCGACGTGGGGGGTAAGGCTAAATTAAACCGATTTGGCCTAGCCATGTTAAGATCAATCTGGCTCCTGCGGGTGTGAGGGAGTATATCAGTGCTGCGCAGTTTAAAATTACCGTTGTCCAGAAAACAGTTCGAAAGGGCTGTTTGTATGTTTTGTGGCGGTGGATTTTCTGGGCGAAAATTGCACCCGGCCAGCCGCCCATAAGGGCAAGCCAGTGCAGGGTGTTTTCTCGTATCCTTTGGCCGCCGGCCTTGGCCTTTGCCTTGTCGTAAGCGTACAGAATATATGTGGTCACACTTGTTGCCACATATAGGGCCGCAGTTAAGGGCAGTAGGGTAATGACAGATGTGGAAAGAATTAAATTTCCCCTGTCATTTGGTCATCCCGCCTATTGATCACCCCGTCTATTGATTACATGGTCATAAAAATAATGGCCAGCACGGCCGCCACAGTTAGGCCAAGAACAATCATGTTTTTCTTGTCGTGGTTTTTATTGACACTGTTTTGGCGGGTCTTTTTTGATTTGGTCATGCGGGCCTCCAAAGTTGCTCGGGCAATGCCACCATATTTTAGGGGCTATGGCAAGTCTTAGTCGGTCAGCAAATGGGGGCTGACGCGGTTGCCGTTCACCGACAAGATTTCATCTTTAAACGCCAGCCGCAAGTAGGCAAGGGCGTAGCCGTTTGAAACCGTTTTGATTTCACCAGCGTTTTTAGCTTCGGACGTGGCGATCTGGTCACCGCTGTTTGCGGGCCCGGATAATTTCACTGGCACCAACATTTTTTTCAAGTCGGTTCGATGTTTCATGCGCGCTGTTAGTTCCTGGCCCACATAACAGCCTTTATCGAATGAAACACCGTTCAGTTTTTCGGCCCCGGTCTCTAACCAGAAATATTTTTCCACTGCCATGTCGCGGCTGCCGTCCGGCACGCCGTGGCGGATGCGGCGTTCCTCGTAAACCTCAAGGGCCATCGGTGCGGCATTTGGTGCAGGATTTTCTTTCGCAATAATACGCTGGTGCAGGGCTTTATGGCGGGGGTCCCTATAGGCTGTGCCGGTGTCTGATGGGCCAGCTTCATTGTCTGGCCACAGCGCCCATACGCTTGCATCTTCTTCTGTGATTATCACATCAGCGCGCATTTTATACATCGTCAATCGCTGCATCAGCTGCGGCTTCCGTGCGGCTTCAATATCTAAAAGCAAATCGTCACCGTCCGCAACGATGATCATATCAAACATATATTTGCCCTGCGGTGTTAACAGCCCGGCGTAAATGGCATCGCCGCCCACAGCGTCCGCCACATCATTAGTGATCAGGCCTTGCAGAAAATCGCGTGTATCACCGCCTGACAGGCGCAGCACCGCGCGGTTTTCCAGCTTCAAAACTTGTGTGGTCATGGAGTATCCTTAAGGAGCCGGGCGTTGGGCTATGAAACGGGGCGAACAATCTGGCCTATTAATTGGCTATTGCCAACCGGCTTTCAAGTTGTAAGTGAGGTCCAAGCCCGTTACAACTGGCATCATATAAAATTATGGCCTGAGAGTTGAGGTTTACCCCATGAATTCGCCGGATCAAGATGCAAAACAAAATCCGTCCCCTGACCATTTGATCATTCGTCAACCGGATGATTGGCATGTGCATCTTAGGGATGGAAATCTGCTTGATATGGTGGTTCCCTATACGGCGCGCCAATTTGCCCGCGCCATCATTATGCCCAATCTGTCGCCGCCAGTAACCACCGCGGCATTAGCAGAAGCTTACCGCGCACGTATTCAGGCTGCCGTGCCCGAGGGGTTGGATTTCACTGCGCTGATGACCTGTTATCTTACCGATACAATTGAGGCTGCCGAGGTTGAGCGTGGTTTCGTGTCAGGCGTTTTTACGGCCTGCAAACTGTATCCCGCCAATGCGACAACCAATTCCAGTCACGGGGTTACAAATATAAAATATATTTATCCCGTGCTGGAAGCCATGCAGCGACTTGGCATGCCGCTTCTGGTGCACGGTGAGGTTACCGATAGCGAGGTTGATATTTTTGACCGTGAAGCTGTTTTTATTGAACGGACCCTATCGAAGCTGGTTGCTGATTTTCCAGCGCTAAAGGTTGTCTTTGAACATATCACCACATCGGAGGCTGTCGCTTTTGTTGAAGAAAGCGCGCCGAATGTAGCGGCGACAATCACCCCGCATCATCTGGAATATAATCGCAATGTTATGTTTGAAGGTGGCATCAGACCGCACTTTTATTGCTTGCCGGTTATTAAGCGCGAAAACCATAGACTGGCTTTGCGGGTGGCAGCGACGTCGGGATCAGCGAAATTTTTCCTTGGCACAGACTCGGCTCCGCATACGAGAGACAAAAAAGAAACCGCGTGCGGTTGCGCCGGGATTTTCAACGCGCCCTATGCGCTTGAAAGTTATGCAAAAACATTTGAAGAAGAAGGCGCTTTGCATAAGCTCGAAGCTTTTGCCTCGGTGTACGGCCCTAATTTTTATGGGCTGTCGCTCAATGCAGGACAGGTGATTTTGGAGCGAAAAGACACGGTTATTCCAGCGCTTCAGAGCGAAGCAGATAACCAGATAATAGCGTTTCATGCAGGAGACACGTTGCCGTGGCGTTTTATAGGCCGCCAATTGGTCTGACTGGCTTTTTTATTTAGAATCAAGTTTGTGCTGGATGGGGCTCGTTCAATTCAAGGCGCGGCCTGATTTTTGAGCCGGTATTGCCCCATTGGGCGTGTGCAGTGCTGGGTAGTACCTCCTGCTTTTGTTATAAATCACGAAGTAATGAACAGTTTTCACTAAAATTTCACGAATTAACAAGCATTTGGCAACTTTTGAAAGCTTGATCCTTTGTGAAGTGCGTTCTATAGTTGCGCCGAATAGGACTGCATATTTTTGTGAAAATACTGTATGTAGTTTGCTATATTGTATTTGTGGGGGAACCCATTTGGTTGGAGGAAGCAATAATGACGTTCGAGCGCCTGGGTAAAAATATCGCCTTACTTTCCGCAGCTGCCTTTATATTAGCGGCCTGTGCAACAAAAGAGACCCCACCGGAAGATCCAACACCGGCGGCAGCCCCTGTTGAGGAAGCTGTAGCCAGCACGGCTATGCCAGATCAACCAACTATGCCTGAATTAACGGCTGATCAACTTGACGCGCAAGAATGGGGCGGGGCCACACAGCCAGGTCTCACGACTTATGCAGGCGCTGACCGGGTCTTTTTCGCCTATGACAGTTCTGATCTGACCGATGAAGGCCGTGCGATGCTTGGCAAACAATATCAATGGATGATGCATTATCCACGGGTGCGCGTTGTTGTAGAGGGCCACTGCGATGAACGGGGCACACGCGAATATAACCTTGCACTGGGTGATCGCCGGGCAACAGCCGTGAAAAATTATTTGGTTGCCCTGGGTGTGCCTGCCAGCCGCTTGCGGACAATCAGTTACGGCAAAGAACGCCCTGCAATGCCAGGTGAATACGCCCAAAACCGGCGCGGCGTACTCGTCGTTCAGTAAGGTTTGTTCGCTGTAGTTTAATAACGGCGCACAAGAAAATTGATGGCCTCGCACCCGGTTTTTCGGGGCGGGGCCGTCTTTTTATCACCGTAATTTCTATTGATACTGTCGGGAAAGTAAGGAGTGTTTTATGTTCGTAAAGAGCCTTTTATTAGCGGCTGTTTTAACTATATCCGTTGGTAGTATTTCCCCGGTATGGGCGCAAAATAGCAATGCAGTAAATAGCGCCAAAATCGAAGTTTTAGAGCGCCAAGTAACCATGTTACGGACCCGGTTGGGCATGAACCCTGCGGCGCCAGAGGCACGCGTAAGAGTTGATGCACCTGATGCCAATCCAGCGCTGCTTGCGGACCTGTCGGCGAAAGTAGGATCATTGGAAAGCCAGATTCGCCGCCTGAATGGTCGGCTTGAAGAATTGGAATATGGCCAGCGCCAAATGCAAGAAGGCATGGCCAGCTTGCGTGCCGAAGTGGCATTGCAGCGCCGCGAAGGTGCGCGCGGCGCTGGCGGGTTAACATCTACAGGACTTGGTGCGGAGGCTTCCAGTAGTGTGCTCCCTGCGGGCAGCGTTGCTTCTGACGGTGGTCAGCCCTTGTCAGCGGTAGACGAAGCGCCAGCAGCGACGATATCGGTCACCCTGCCGGAAGGGGATGCGGCACTTCAGTATGATTATGCTTTTTCCTTCGTTCAAAAAAACGATCTGGTTCGCGCGAAATTGGCATTGGAAAAATTTATTGCTGCCAATGCTGGTGATACGCGCGTAGGCAATGCCAAATATTGGATCGGACGTATTCATATGCTGGAAGGCCGAAATGCGGCAGCCGCACAGCAATTGCTGGCCCTAATCGAAGAACACCCCAATCACAAAAAACGCACTGATGCGCTGGTTGATCTGGCAGAGGTATTGCTGAAACTGGAGAGTGCTGGTGATGCGTGTGATGCTCTTGCCGAATTTTCCCGTGTTGAAGACAAAGCATCTGCCCGGCTCAAGGCAAGGGCAGCACTTGTAAAGAAAAACGCGCGCTGCGAACTTTGATCAAAACTTAAGTCGTCTATTTCAAGGCTATAACCATGGCAGAACAGATTTCCGCTGACGATGTGACGGCAGCCTTGCTTGCGCTGGGTGTGCCAGCCGGCGCACCGCTTGCCGTGGCGCTTTCTGGCGGTGCTGATAGCATGGCTTTGCTGCTGTTGGCCAACGGCGCGTTCCAGGTTACCGCCCTAACCGTTGATCACGGCCTGCGGGAAGCATCAGCGGCAGAGGCTGTACAGGCTGCGGCCATGTGCGCTGAGCACGCTATTACGCACCAGACATTGCACTGGACCGGCGAAAAGCCTGTCGGCAATATTCAGGCGGAAGCCCGCGAGGCCCGATACAAGTTGATGGTAAAATGGTGTGCCGAAAACGACGTGGCATTTTTGGCAACCGCGCATCACCGCGATGATCAGGCAGAGACGGTGCTTTTGCGGCTGGCACGCGGCAGCGGCGTATACGGGCTTGCTGGTATGGCTTCGACCCGTGATTTAGGCGGCGTTACGTTGGTGCGGCCTTTGTTGACGGTACCAAAAGCCGCTTTATGTGATTATCTTGAAGCGCAGTCACAGGTTTGGATTGAAGATCCAAGCAACAAAAGCGATGCATTTGACAGAGTGAAAATTCGCAAGCTATTAGCGGACCCACCGGTTGAGGGATTTAACAGTGATCGTTTGGCGGCTACGGCAGGCCGCTTGCGGCGGAGCCGGGATGCCTTGGAATATTATGAGGCCAAGTGGTTGGGGCATGCTGTAAAGGCAAAGCCGGAGGGTCACGTTTATCTTGACCCAAGCATGCTTGACAGTGAACCGGAAGAAATTATTTTGCGAGCGATTGCGTCGCTCTGTCGCTATGTAAGTGGCGGCAATTATGTGCCGCGCATGGAAAAATTACAGCGCTTGGTGGGGGAACTTAGGAAACCAGCGTTTCGCGGACATACACTTTACGGCGCACAATTTACACTGGCTGGGAAGGGCATGATTTTGATTTCGCGCGAACTTTCCGCGATTTCTCCTGCAACTTCCCTAAAAGAAACAGGGACTTGGGATAATCGGTTTGAAATATTGGCGAAGGGTGATATGGCAGGTCGCGAAATTTGTGCCTTGGGCGAGGCGGGCTGGCGGCAGTTGAAAGCTGCATTGGATAAAGGTGAATTGTTGGTGCCAAGAATTGTTGCGCTGGGCTTACCGGCTGTATTTAAAGGGCCAAATTTGCAGGTGGTTCCGCACATTAATTATAATGTGGACGAAAGTTTGATGGTTTTTATTAACCAAAAAAATATATTGTTGACGAAATAGTGAGCCGTTAAATCGCGGTTGCCCTTGCAGGACAGGGGAAAACGCTTATCTGAAGTGATAGGTAGAATCATAAAACGATGACTTGCGACGCACCGCTGGACGGCGCGGCAGCAATGGAAGGGCAGTATAGTGAATGGTTTGATGCGAAATGCATTAGTGTGGGGATTGATCATTATTCTTTTGATCGTGCTTTTCCAAATGTTTCAGGGCGGCAATAGCCGTGTCCCGGCGGTAAGCTACAGCCAATTTCTTGAAACAGTTGAACGTGGACAGGTTTCAAAGGCCGAGATTACCGGGCAGGACATTATTTTTACCGACAGCAGCGGCACCACGCATAAAGCGGTGAAGCCGCTTATTCATCTGGAACTTGTTAGTATCCTCCGTGAACATAATGTTGATTTTACCGAGATAAAAGAAGAGCAGAGCATGCTTGCAAGCCTGTTATTTTCCATGCTGCCCATTTTGTTGATCGTCGGTGTATGGATATTTTTTATGCGCCAGATGCAGGGAAAAGGCGGCGGCGGCGGGGCGATGGGCTTTGGTAAGTCTAAGGCAAAACTGCTGACTGAAAGTCAAATTCTTGTTACTTTTGCGGATGTTGCTGGCATTGAAGAAGCCAAAGAAGAACTTGAAGAGATTGTGGATTTCCTTAAAGACCCGCAGAAATTTCAGCGTGTCGGCGGGAAAATTCCGAAAGGTGCATTGCTGGTAGGGCCTCCGGGGACGGGTAAAACTTTACTGGCGCGTGCTATTGCAGGCGAGGCTAATGTGCCATTCTTCACAATTTCGGGTTCCGATTTTGTGGAAATGTTTGTGGGTGTCGGCGCTAGCCGCGTGCGCGACATGTTCGAGCAGGCCAAGAAAAATGCGCCATGCATTATTTTCATTGATGAAATCGATGCTGTTGGACGCCACCGGGGCGCAGGCCTCGGCGGTGGTAACGACGAACGCGAGCAAACGCTGAATCAATTGCTTGTCGAGATGGACGGTTTTGAGCCTAACGAAAGCATTATTATTCTGGCTGCGACGAACCGGCCTGATGTGCTTGATCCTGCGCTTCTGCGCCCTGGTCGTTTTGACCGGCAGGTCGTTGTTTCCAACCCTGATATCGTTGGCCGTGAGAAAATCCTCGGCGTGCATATCAAAAAAGTACCACTGGCCCCTGATGTTGATTTGAATACGATAGCGCGCGGCACGCCGGGTTTTTCGGGCGCTGATTTGATGAATTTGGTCAATGAAGCCGCGCTGCTTGCGGCACGGCGCGGCAAAAAAATTGTGGCGATGCGCGAATTTGAAGACGCCAAAGACAAAGTGATGATGGGTGCAGAGCGCCGGTCAATGGTGATGACCGACGATGAGAAAAAGCTAACCGCTTACCATGAAGGCGGCCATGCGCTGGTAGCGCTCTATTGCCCAACGTCAGACCCTATTCATAAAGCTACGATCATTCCACGTGGTCGGGCACTGGGCATGGTAATGCGGTTGCCAGAGCGGGACCAATATTCTCAGAGCCGCCAGAAAATGCATGATAACCTTGCTGTTGCAATGGGTGGCCGCGTGGCTGAAGAAATGATCTTTGGTTATGATGCTGTGACGTCTGGCGCCTCAAGTGATATCCAGCATGCCACCAGTTTGGCGCGTGCAATGGTTACGCAGTACGGCATGTCTGATAAATTAGGTCCGCTGCAATATGCTGCGAATGAACAGGAAGTGTTTCTAGGGCACTCCGTCGCCAATAAACAAAATGTTTCGGGAGCTACAGCCAAACTTATTGATGAAGAAATACGGAGTTTTGTTGACGACGCGACCACACGCGCCACCAAAATACTGACCGAACACCGTGATCAGCTTAACATTATTGGTGAAGCACTCCTAGAATATGAAACACTTACCGGTGATGAGATACAACAATTGATCAATGGTGAAGAAATCCGGGTGGCACCGAAAAAACCAGGTGGTACGCCGAAAGTTCCACCCGTCGCACCCAGTGCAGTGCCGGACGCGGGCATCGAACATGGTACACCGCAGCCGGAAGGCTAGGACGCGGTGAGTCTGGAGCGTTTACAACAATTATCCGACGGGGCGAGAGTTTATCTTGTACCCGTCGGTTTTGTTTATGGTGATGCCGGGGCCTTTGCTTTTGCCTCAACCGGGCTGATGTTTTCTGGCTTCCGAATATTGGCGCGCGAGGGCGAAAAACTACTTCTGGATTTTCGGATAAGTGCTGCTGATCTGGATGTGTGCATAAATCAACTTAAAGGTACGGTTTTTGCACAGGTTGCTGCACAGTGTGCAAATCTGAAGGCGGTACGGCCTGCGATGAAATTACCGGGCTTGCAGAACCCACTTGTTTTCTCCAAGCCGTTGATAATGGGCGTTTTAAACGTTACGCCCGACAGTTTTTCTGACGGCGGAAAATACCTTGACCCGTCGCATGCACTTGCACACGCGCGCACACTGATTGCGCAGGGCGCGGATATTATTGATATTGGCGGAGAAAGCACTCGGCCTGGCGCTCAGCCGGTTTGGGAAGGTGAAGAAGCGCGCCGTGTTGTGCCCGTTATTGAGGCCCTACAGGCTGACGGTGTGCCGCTATCCATTGATACGCGCCATTCTTTTGTCATGGACAAAGCCTTGGAAGCGGGAGCTCACATTATCAATGATGTTACGGCGTTAAGCTATGATGCCGAGAGTATGAGGTTAGCCGCTGCGGCTTCGGATGCACCGATCATTTTGATGCATTCGCAGGGAAGCCCCAAAACTATGCAGGAAAACCCTAGTTATAACAATGTATTACTCGATGTTTACGATTATCTTTCGGCCCGAATAGCCGCTTGTGAACTTGCTGGAATTGATCGCTCGCGTTTGATTTTGGATCCCGGAATTGGCTTTGGCAAACGCATGGTCAGGGACAATTTGGCGCTCATTAACGGCTTGGTGCTTTTTCATGCGCTGGGTTGTCCAATCCTGTTTGGGGCATCAAGAAAAAGCTTTATCGGTGCAGTTACGGGCGAAGAAAATGTTGCTAAACGACTTCCAGCCTCGATTGCAGCAGCTTGTAAAGCTGTGGAGGCTGGCGTGCAGATCGTGCGGGTACACGATGTTGCGGAGACCAAACAGGCGCTTTTGATGGTGCAGGGCTTTCGCGATGCAGCAATCATGGACGCCGCGCGCTGAAGGCGTTATTGTCTCCGGGATTGATATTTCCAATGAAGGGGGGTCACCGCACTATGGGCCGTAAATATTTTGGTACAGATGGAATAAGAGGTACTGTCAATAAGGGCCATATGCGCCCGGATGTGGCGCTACGCATAGGGTTGGCTGCGGGCAGGGTCTTTAAGCGTGGTACGCATGTTCACCGGGTGGTGATTGGCAAAGACACACGGCGCTCGGGTTATATGTTTGAGCCTGCGCTGGCGGCGGGATTTGTGGCCGCTGGCATGGATGTGTTTATGGTTGGCCCGATGCCTACCCCTGCGGTCGCGATGCTGGTGAAATCACTGCGCGCTGACTTGGGCGTGATGATTTCCGCCAGCCATAATCCGCATTATGACAATGGTATCAAATTTTTTGGCCCCGACGGCTATAAGCTTAGTGATGAACAGGAAGCGATCATTGAAGATCTGATTGATAACGGCGTTGATGATGTTCTGGTGGCTTCTGAACAGCTTGGCCGTGCTACCCGGATGGAAGATGCTCGTGGTCGGTATGTGGAATTCGCTAAAGCCACGGTCCCTTCGGGCGTGCGTTTTGAGGGCCTGAAAGTGGTTGTCGACTGCGCCCACGGTGCCGCTTACAAGGTGGCGCCTGAAGTGCTGTGGGAACTGGGCGCTGACGTTGTATCGATGGGCGTTCGTCCCGACGGTTTTAATATCAATGATGGCTGCGGCTCCACCCACCCGGAAGAAATGTGCCAGCGTGTGCTGCAAACCGGCGCTGACCTTGGTAT
>Ga0316204_10008932_pt1 | contig 13635 bp, 12 predicted proteins | sample 6monrhotite_MG_2_FD_205661 | JGI IMG/M metagenome (GOLD analysis project Ga0316204, IMG submission 205661) | Microbial mat bacterial communities from mineral coupon in-situ incubated in ocean water Damariscotta River, Maine, United States -... | ecosystem: Environmental > Aquatic > Marine >... | reverse complement strand
CATGAAGCTGGACGACGAAAACTGGCACGTGTTGACGGTTTCGCGCCGTGATCCGGAAACTGGTGAATACACCATGGAGAAAGCGCCGTGCTATCACCTGGTTGGTGAAGACGAGTAACAAAAGCGCCAAACAGGAGTTCCCATCGAACTCCTGTTTGGTCTAACAAATGAGATCGATATGATGAGTATCGATCTTTTTTGTTAGACCAAACGCAGCGAATTTCCGCCTGCAATAGAGAACTATAGATGAATATTATCGAGAAAACAGACGACGAGATTCTTGCCTTCGCCAATCCGCTGTGGAGCCACCTCATCAAGGCTTCCAACGACGGCAAGTATGGTGAATTCGTCAGGCATTTCTCTGAAAACCTCCTGCGCGGTTTAAACGAAATCGAGGTCGGCAAACAATTCGTAAAAAGCGACCTGACGAGAAACCTTTCCGAGTCAGTTGAGTTTATCGGCACGATCCGACGCGGCGAGCATGTTTCGGTGCTGTATCGGCAACGGAGCACCAAGAAAGAAGGCGAGTGGCTTGGCAGGCTGGTCCTGGGCTACGAGGATGGAGAGATCAAGATTTTCGGTGCCTCCATTTTCTGATCACATGACGTGGATACGATATGAGTGAAACAATCCAAGACGGCAGGTATGTCGAGTTGACATACAAAGTGATCGACCAAAAGTCGGGCGACGTCCTGGTAGGCGTCGAGTTCCCGATCGGTTATGTTCATGGTGCCAATGATATCCTGGCCCCGGCCGTCACCGAGGAACTGGTCGGCAAGTCGGCTGGCGACATCATTGATGTGCCGATCGATTGCGATCAACTCTATGGCCCCAGGGATGAGTCATTGGTGTTTACCGATGTCATCGACAACGTTCCCGAGGAATATAGGGAAGTCGGCACCTCCATCGTCACCCAGAACGAAAAGGGCGAAGCACGCAACTTTATCGTCACCAGGATGGATGACAAGACGCTGACCGTCGACGGCAACAATCCGCTGTGCGGCAGGCAAGTCATTTTCAAGCTTGAGGTGCTCAACATTCGCGACGCGACAGAGGACGAGATCGAGGCCGGTGGGGCCATCGCCGTGGAACCGGATATCGATAAAGCGCGCATGGTCCCCATTTAAAAAGGGTAACTACTTGATCATCCATGAGAGATTAACTTAACTTATCTGCAACAACCGCATCAACCGCACCGAGAGAGGTAACTTATGAGCGAACCAACGAACACCAGACCCAAAGTTCCCGAAGGTAAAAGCGCATATCTGACGACCACGCAGATGGAGCCCAACGAGAAGGGTTTTGTCGGCTACAAAACCACCTGGGAAGCGTGGCAGAAAGAGGCTGAGTACACCACACCGAAACGGCCGTAATACTCCGCCGTTTTCATCTGATGCCGTGTGAACATTCCGAGAGAACCCGCAACGGTACGGTGCAGACCCGCATCACACTTTCAAAGCGGTGTCCGCCGAAACAGTGAAACTGGTAATCGGTTGCCGGTCGTCCATATCCTCGACTGACCGGTTACCAGGAGGCTATCGGGCCACCCGTGTTTCAGTGACGAAGTTTTGACGGCCGTCGAAGCGATGGATCTGATACACCGGAGCCGTCTCAGCCGCTTCTGGATACTCGCCAAGACGTAAACCAACAGCCACGCTAGGCGCGCAGCTTACAGGAATTCCCGCGATCGTCCCTTGGGCATCGCGGTGAGAATGACCGCAGAAGGCACGTATGACCTGATCGTGCCCGTCAAGCGAACGCTCCAGGATGGAGATCGCCTCCTGAGAATCGAATTGCCAACGATATTTGGATTCAAAGACCTCAAAGGGCGGGTGATGCATGAAAATCACAGATGGTTTGGTTCGGTTTTCAGCCAGCAACCGCTGCAGGGTATCAGCCCGAACCTGGCAAAAGTCGCCCATATTGCTGGATTGACTCAAGGTATCTATGGCAATCAATCTGACCGGAAACTTGTCGATGCTGTACTGGATGAAGGGCGTGTCCGACGGAGCTGAGCAGCTATCGGGAAATGCGGACCTGAGCGCGCCCCGGTCGTCACGGTTTCCCGCTGCAATAAAAAGCGGGCTATGAAGGGCACCAAGAATGCTTGCCGCCACCTTATATTTTTCTGGCGTGCCGTTGTGAGTGAGATCGCCGGTGTGAATGACCGCATCTGGCCGCGAATTCAGGCCATTGATATCGTTCACGCACCGTTCAAGGTCGCGGATCCGGTTTGTTGCGTCCGGGTCGTCGGGGTCCAAATGTGTGTCGGAAATTTGAGCGATAATCATTACGCTATGCCTATAGCAAATGGCACTATTTCACAACAGACCCGATATCCAAAAAAAGCTGGATTAATCATTGGATTCTGCAGTTAAAATGGCCTGATCCTAGAGCAAAACCGGAGCGAATAGGTTCTTTCGCGAACGTAGCTTTGCGGCGATATCAATGAGTTAGAGCATTTCCGGTGATTCAAAAATCACCGGAAATGCTCTAGAACAATGTTGAGATGCTGCGGCCAAAGCACGACGAGATATGAGCGCGCCCTAATCGGTTACTTTCAATTCCTGGTATGAAACCATCACGTGGTCTCGAAAGGCCTGTCTTTCTGTCAGCGCATCATAATACCGGCGCAGAAATTTGTGTTCAGCGCGGTTGATGTCTATGTCGAAATATCGATACAGGCAGTGACCAAACTGGATATCGGCCAGGGTAAAATTTTCACCCGCAAGATAGGGAAGTCTGGATAGCCTTGTTTCAGCGACGTCCAGAAATCTGTCCAGCGTCTTCAACGCCAGGCTGACGGCATCCCAATCCCGTTTGGAAGGAGGTGTTCGAACCATCTGCCAGAAAACCGGCGCCGTAAATTTCTGCGCAATATTTATTTTTGACCATTCAGCCCACTTATCGACCTCGGCACGAGCAATCGGCTCCGTCGGCCAGAACTCGACCGATCCGTATGCAGCGGCGAGGTAACGCATAATGGCGCCGGTCTCCCACAACGGTGGATGATCTCCGTCTTGAAGTGTCGGCACTGTGCCATTGGGATTGATCGAAAGGTATTCCGGTGTATCCACTTGACCATAGATAAAACCGGCATCAACGCGTTCATAGGCAAGGGACAACTCACCAATACACCACATCAGCGCCTGCACGTTGGACGAGGACACCCGACCCCAAACTTTCAACACAGCCACCCCCTCCCTGATTGATGCCCGCCAGACAGCGCTGCCTAAGATTTGAAATTCTGCTCTACATAGTCAACCAGCAGACCAATGGTCTCCTCGACACTGAGGACACTCGTATCAATCGTCAATTCCGGTGACTGCGGTATTTCATAGGGGGCAGAGACACCCGTGAATTCAGGGATCAGCCCAGCTCTGGCGTTTTCATAAAGGCGCTCGGCATCGCGTTTTTCACAAACCTCCGCGCTCGCACTCAGGTATATTTCATGAAACCCTTCGCCTACCGCCTTGCGTGCACTTTCCCGGTCCGACCTATAGGGTGAGATAAACCCCGATAGGACAAGCCGCCCGGCACGGGCTAACAACCCCGAAGCTTCACCGGCGCGACGAATGTTTTCCGTACGATCTTCATGAGAAAACCCCAGATCAGAACTGAGGCCGCGGCGAACCAGATCATTGTCGACAACAGACACCTGATATCCGTCATCAAAAAGCCGGGACTGAAGCCGTTCAGTAATCGTCGACTTCCCCGACCCGGAAAGCCCCGTGAACCACAGAGTTCCAGAGCGATGCCCGCTACGCGTATTCCGCTCATCCTGCGTCACGAGGTGAAAGTTTCGGGTAATGTTAGATGATTTTGTTTTCATGGCTACGGCTCCGTCTGAGGCATAATCCTAAAAAAATACCCCTAAACACAAGCACGAAGTCCAGTTGTTTTAAATATCTTACAAATATGCAAGCTCCGCCCCTCCTCCGGAACTGAAGAACTTATCCATACAATGATCATTGCCCAAATTTCCGGCACTCATATACTGGAATCAGGCTCCAATGATCCGGCTGGGCCAATCGGTGCACATGCCGTCCGGCGGGTTGTCAGTGACATCAACACCCTATCAGATGGCCTCCTCCATGGACGGCCTGATTATTATCCTTACCGGCGATCTTGCCCAGCATCAAACCCGCGATTCGATTCGAGCCGCGTAGGAGCGGTTTTCCAAGACGCTTTCCCTCCTCAAGAACACGCCGTATCCGCAGGCGAAATTCTCGGTTTTCTGATGGCGTCAATCTGCTGACCTTATCGCTCAAAAACCTTCATCCAGGTCAATGTCATGGTCAAGGTTCGGTATCATTTAAAAACAGAGTTTAAGGGACATGAAAACATGCTTTTTCAAGGCATCAGTTTATTGCTAAAACCATTGCATACATAGACAACGACCTTCACAAAAGTTGATTCGGGTACCCATGACCTTTTCTGCAGAAATCAATGATACAAATCCTTTATCGGTGATGGTGATTGCCGACGACGGGGTCATAGACGGATTTATAACAAAAGCGTTGGCGTCGCCCCGTGATATAAAAATCGAGCAGCATCATTCTTCAGGCGTTGATGCATTGTCGGTATTTCGTCGCCAGCACGCCGATGTCGTTGTGCTCGACGTTGGCATGCTCAATGAAGATCCATTGATTTCCATAAAACGCCTGCTTCGTGTCGATGGCCGTACGAAGATCATCATGGTATCGACTCTGAGCTTTGCCAACGTCCGCAAGAGCATGTTGGGATTTGAGAACGGCGCCGCAGAATTCATTCATACACCATCCGATTTTACCAGCAATTCCAGTTTCCTAAGGTTTCAAACCGAGCTCTGCCGGATCGTACGCTCCCTTGGCAAAGCACGGCGGCAGGAAGGTCCGCGCCCGAAACCATCAGCCACACCTTCAGCCCTTTCGCCAACCGAAAAAATCAAACTCAGGCCAGCCTCATCCGAACGCCCAAAAATTCTGGCGATCGGCAGTTCCACAGGTGGGCCGCAGGCGCTGATGGCCATGCTCACCGAGCTCCCAACCCACTACCCGCTTCCCATCGTCATCACCCAGCATATGCCCAAGACGTTTACCACCGTACTTGCGTCGACACTTGGCAATCGAACGGGAAAGACGGCTGTTGAGGGCGAAGACGGAATGCCCCTTAAACCCAATCATATTTATGTTGCACCCGGCGATTACCATATGACAATCACCGGAAACCTCGCAAATGCCAAAATCGCGATCAATCAGAACCCACCTGTAAATTTCTGCCGCCCATCGGTTGATCCCATGGTCGAAAGCATCGTCAAGATATTTGGCGCGAAAACCCTGTTGACCATATTGACTGGCATGGGAGTCGACGGGAAAAATGGTGCGGAAATGGTCGTCAACGCCAAAGGAACCGTGATCGCCCAGGATTTCGAAACCAGCACGGTCTGGGGCATGCCGAGAGCCGTGGCGCTCGCTGGCTATTGTTCCGAAGTCCTGCCCCTCAACAGACTCGGCTCAGCCATTACCAAGCTGACAATGGGATGACAATCTAGATACCGTAATACCAGGGCATAAACAGGCTGAAAACGATCCACATCAGGAATATTAACGGCACCCCGGCCCTGACAAAATCCGTAAATTTATAGTGACCGGGACCCATCACCAGCAGGTTCGTCTGGTAACCCAGCGGAGATGCGAATGAGCAGTTAGCGGCAAAGATAACGGCGATAGCAAACGGTATCGGTGAAACCCCCAACTGTACGGCGATGTCCACGGCGACCGGTGTGAACAGCACGGCAGCGGTTTTCGTACTGATCACATTGGATAACCCGGCCACCAGCAGAAAAAACAAGGACAGGATCACCGCCACTGGCGCCCCATCCAGGGCGACAACCAGATGACCCGCCAAATACGCGGCCCCGCCGGTTTCTTGCAGGGCAACGCCCAATGCCAGAGCGGCGGAAATTGTGGTGACGATTTTCGGGTCCACCGCTTGAAAGGCCTGACGAATATTGAGCACCCCGACGATGACCATGGCGGCCGCTCCGCAAAGCGCGCTGACGACAATGGGGACCACACCGGTCGCGGCAAACCCGACGACCGCAAGAAAGATCATGCCCGCCCGCTTCGCCCGCTGCAGGGCCGGCACCTCGGCGGCTGACCATTCCAGCAAGACCACGTCCCGGCTGACTCGCAAATGCGAAACGTCATCCGCCTGCCCCTGAACAAGCAAGACGTCCCCTGCTTCCAGACGAATATCAGTGAGTTGCGTTCGGATCATCCGCGAACGGCGCTGAATACCAAGTACAATGCAGTGCGATTTATAACGAAACCCGATTTGTGGCAGGGTCAACCCGATCAGCCCGGAGCCAGGGGCGACCATGACTTCGGCAACCACCTGATCCCCTTCTTTCCAACGCCCCTGCCCTTCGGCTTCAACTGGATCGATCTGACCATTATCAAGGTCTGGATGCAGGGATTCCGGGTCATTTGAAAGCGTCTGGGTTAATGCCTCACGGGTCGCAGCAACGACCAGAACATCACCGACACGGGCAACATAATCTTCAAACGGCGGCAGGATAGTTTCATCGGCACGCCGGATCACACGAAGGGTCTTGTTTGGAAGGTGCGGAAACAGGCCGCCGGACGCCGCTTTCCCGATCAACCCGGATGACGTGGAAATCGTCATCTGGGCAATAAAATGCTTGCCGCCACCATCACCAATTGCGTCAACAACACCGGTTCTGTCCGGCAATAAATACGGTGCGACAAATATTACATAGGTCAACCCAACCAATGCCATGACAGTCCCGGGTATGGAGAAATCAAAAAATCCGAACGGCGCCACATCCATTTCAATCAGGGCACTGTTAACCAACAGGTTCGTTGATGAGCCAATCAGGGTCGTCATGCCACCAAATACGGCCGCATAACTGAGCGGGATCATCAGCTTGCTGGCAGAGCGTTGATATCGCGCCGACAGGGCCTGCATGATGGGGATGAAAATCACCACCACCGGTATATTGTTCATGAAAGCACTGACCGCCGCGACGACAATGAGCAACAGCAGCAGTGTCAGTAACATTCCACCGTGCCCCCGTGTGACCCCAAGCAGAAAGGTCGCGCCGCGGTCCAGCACACCCGTCCGTACCATCCCCTGCCCCAGGACCAGTAGAGCAAGCACGGCAATCAGCGCCGGATTGGCAAACCCCTGAAGAATGCGCGCCGGCGTTACCGAACTACGCCCGTCTACGCTGAGGACCGGGAAAAAACTGAAAAACACCAGCAGGAAACAGATAATGCCGAGAGATGTCAGCTCCATGGAAGCACGTTCGCGGATATAAAAACCGAGGGCACCCAGAATTAGGGCGAAAATCACCCACATCTGGAAGCTGCCACCGCTTGCTGCCATCTCAGTCATCCAAGAAGTTTACCTGATTTTTGATCCTGATCCAGAGACACGGTGATCAACCCGCAAAAAAACGCCGGGCCATTTAGGCCCGGCGAGTTTCACAGGGAGGCTGTCAGGGGCGAGGGGGGACAGGCCCCTGACGGAAGTTGCTACTAACTTGGGGGGAAGCAGCAACTTAACTTCAATCACCCTATCACCTACATGTAACTGGATGACGTCAGTTGTGTGTCAAAATGTTTCAGCTGATTTCGCCTCATTACGATCAGATTTGAAAATTCGGGCGGTTAATCTATAAATTCATGATGACCGCGTCTGCCCCACAAAGATTTGAGGCCTTTCTCCATCAGGCAGGATTGCTGGAGCCTACAGAAACCGCCACGTTTTTCCCCCTGGAAGGCGGTGTGTCTTCCGACATCTGGCGCGTTGAAACCATGGGAGGGACACTTTGCATTAAGTCCGCACTGGCAAAATTAAAAGTCGATAGGGACTGGTACGCGCCGGTGGAGCGCAATGCCTATGAAGTCGCGTGGATGCGACAAGCCAATCAAATTGTTCCGGGAACGGCACCCGAAATTCTAGCTGACGACCCAGAAAGCGGTTTGTTTGTGATGTCCTATCTTCCGCCTGAAACCTACCCCAACTGGAAAACCCGGCTAAGCGAAGGACATATCGACCCGAAGTTCGCTTACAAGGTCGGAGAAGCCATTTCCAGCATACACACCCACACCATGAACGACCCACAAACCGAGGAACAGTTTCGCTCCGACGACATCTTTCATGCCATACGTCTCGAGCCCTATCTTGAGGCCACGGCAGAAAATCACCCTGAACTTAAACCGTCGTTGATGGCACTTTCGCAAGTTACCTCAAAAACAAAATCAGCTTTGACCCATGGTGATGTCAGCCCGAAAAACATACTGGTTGGCCCTGATGGCCCGGTAATTCTCGACGCGGAATGTGCGTGGTACGGAGACCCGGCTTTCGATCTGGCCTTCTGTCTCAATCATTTCCTTCTGAAATGCTTGTGGAAACCGGATTTTACGGCAGGCTACCTTTCGTGCTTCGACGCCATGGTTAGCGGATACCGGAACACAATGCACAGCGGCTATGACGATATTGAGCTACGCGCTGCCCGACTGTTGCCCGGCCTTATGTTGGGAAGGGTCGACGGGCGATCACCGGTCGAGTATCTGACCACGGAGATCAGCCGGAACCATCTTCGCCGGGTAGCAACTGATTTGTTGAAAAAACCACCGAGCAAACTTGCTGATATCCGCCAGCACTGGCACAACTCTCTAAAATCATAACATGAATCTACGGAGCTCGACTTGAGCAAGAACCATATCAAAAACGTCCACGCCCGACAGGTCTGGGATTCCCGTGGCCGCCCGACAGTCGAAGTCGAAATTACGCTGCGCTACGGTGCAATTGGACGCGCCATTGCACCGGCGGGCGCGTCGACCGGATCGGGAGAAGTGCTTGAGCGTCGGGATGGCGGCACCCGTCACGGAGGGTTCGGCGTATCCGGGGCTCTTGATGCTGTTAATGGCGAAATTCGCACCCTGCTTAAGGGTAAACGTATCGATGACCAAGCAGAGATCGACCGTCTATTGCTTGAACTGGACGGCACAGAGGATCTGAGCCGTTTAGGGGGTAATGCGATCATCGCAACCTCTATGGCTGCCCAGCACGCTGCAGCGGCGGCCGAAAAGCTGCCTCTTTGGCAGTACCTAGGTGCTTTTCAGGGAAACTGCGCGGCGAATACACTACCCCTCCCGGAAATCCAAATTTTTGGGGGCGGCGCTCATGCCGGGCGGCGAGTTGATGTGCAGGACTTCATGGTTATCGCCGTCGGCGCCACAAGCTACGCCGAAGCCCTGGAATGGACGGCTGATGTTTACCGTGCCGCCGGCGATATCATGACCGAGACGGGCCGCCTGCAAGGCGTTGCCGATGAGGGGGGGTTCTGGCCCGCCTTCGACAATAACGAAGACGCCCTGGAAACATTAACACGCGCCATCGAAAAATCAGGTCACCGGCCCAAAGAAGACGTCGCCATTTCGCTGGACATAGCGGCGTCGGAGTTTGGAACCGGCGGCAACTACCGCCTTGCCCGTGACAACCGGGAACTGGGCAGTGACTCGTTATCGGGCATGCTGGTTGACTGGACCGAACGGTTCCCTGTTGTCTCAATAGAAGATCCGCTCGGCGAAGACGACGCAGACGGCATGATCCGCTTTACCTGGGCCGTCTCCAAACGGGTTCAGGTGGTTGGTGACGATTTTCTGGTGACCAATGCGGATCGGGTTGTTCGGGCGGCAAAAGATAAAGCCTGCAACGCGGTGTTAATCAAACCCAATCAGGCCGGCACGCTAAGCCGTACCAAAGCTGCCTTCGACGCCGCCAAAACCGCAGGCTACGGCGCTATCATCTCTGCCCGGTCCGGCGAAACAGAGGATACCACCATTGTCCACCTGGGGGTTGGCTGGGGCGTCAAACAATTGAAAGTCGGCTCGTTCGCACGCTCCGAACGCATGGCCAAATGGAACGAAGGCCTGCGTATCTCCGAAGCCATTTCGGGAGCTGCGGGCGGCGGATTGCCGGTCGATGGGAACCTCCCGCCACGCGCGGATTTCCCATGGAAATAAGATCGTAAAACCCGACGTCGCGTCACGCCAGTTTTTATATGCAGGAGGTGGCGCAGCACAATCGTCTGTTCGTTCGGTCCAGAGTTCCTATCTGCTTCTATATCCAACGATGCCTAAACACCCGCCTGCGCATCGCCACGCAATCGGTTTACCAGAACATCCAGCAGGCGACGCATGACCCGGTCCTCCTGTTGCAGTCTGTGCAGACGCATGCGCAATGACTCCTGTGTAATCACCATGAGTTTGGTGTTATCCAGAACCCGTGCCGAGGCCATGCGCGGCTGATTGTCAATCAGCGACATTTCGCCAAGGATTTCTCCTTTACCCAGGGTCGCAATCGCGTGTTCCGTATTACCGATCCTCTGAAAGATCTCAATCTCGCCTTCCAGAACCAGGTAGGCTTCATCGCCGAGGTCACCTTCTTCGAACAGGACCTCCCCTATCGAAGCCTCTTTCTGTTTTGGTTTTTCGTTCACCATTGCTTTGAACTCTTCATCTGTGATGATTACGGTAGTTGATTTAGTGGCGAATTTCTCAGATCGCGGTTTGGCTAACAATGAATCAAACGTCTTGGTCAGGGCTTCACGCCACTCTTGGGGAACGTCATCGGAGGTCAAACGCTGTTTCAACCCCGCAACGGCCGCCTCCGTCGCCTCATAGGAGCTGCCAGATGGCACCAACGCCGCCAGTGAGGTCAGTTGTTTAACCGTCCTCGACAACCCCGCCAGCACAATTCCTTTATCTTCCCGTGAAATTCCTGACAACGACAATTCCACAAGATAACCAATGCGGGCTGCACGGTGGGGCAACAGATTTATGATCCGGGCCATGGCATCACTGAACGAAAGATTTTCGTCCCCGCCTGCAAAGGCCAGACGGGCGCGTTGGGTTAGGGCACCACACATGCCCGGCCCACCCCGAACACCGGCGACATCGACCAAATCCCGAACCATGACGCTGAAGGCTTTGCGGTCTGCGTCTAGACCTTCTTTTGTTAGTGGACGGATCCCTCCAAGGTAATCCGCAACATGCCCAAGCAGCACCTCGCGGGTAAGGGGCAGATCAAGCCGGCCCATAACGTCGTTAAAGGCCTCAATGCACGACAACGCCTTGGGCGGAGCCTTGACACGGCCCCTACACAACATAATGAGGACACGGTTAGCGACGGCGGCGTCCGGTTGCCCGGCCAACAGTTCACGAACGGCCGGAATTCCATCCAGAATTTCAGCAAACATTTCGTCCAGAGTCGAAACTCCGGACGTGCTGATACCTTCCTTGGCAAGGCCGACCAGCAGTTCAATTTTTTTGTTCCAGTCCCCACCATCACCAAGATAACGGGCAAAGGCATGGCGAATGAAATACAACGCTTCGTCAGCCCCATGGGCTTCGTTGATTTCGCCGATCAGCGCGTCAACCCCTTTGGTTTTGAGAGTCAGGTATCCGGCGTCGTCCTTGACCACCGATAGCACTTTCTTGCGGACCTGCTCCACCGCCTTATAAAGTTCATCGGCCCGCTGCGATGGTTTGATGTCTGAACCGCGCGCCTGTGCTTTGGCAATCTGCTGAATCGCCTGCGGAAACAGAGACTCATTATTTTCAAGAATCCTGATCTGTCCGGCATCATACATCAGCTCCAGTGCCGACCGCCCTTGACGTTCAAGATAATTGCGAAGAACCCTGCCAACGGTACGGCGTGAGTCAAGTTCGAAGAAGTCCCCAAAATTTTTGCAAACTGCCGCCTTATTGATTGAGACGATGGTGACCGGGCGGTCATCAAAACCTTCTATAATCTCTTCAAAAACAGTTTCAAGACCCGTGCGTTCGCTTTCGGCGACGACTTTGACGCCACCATACTTGCCGCTTTCTAGAAACTCCTGGGCTTGTGTGATAGACGCCTTGCGGGTCTCATGGACGTCGACCATAACCCAGCGCCCACCTCCATGGTCCACCTGAACCTCATAGGTTTTTCCAGCAAGCGTCGCCACGTCTTTCCCCTCAGCACTCTCTGACCGACCTCTCTTACGGAGGTCATTAAATAATATTATGCCATTTGAACTGGTGAGGGTCGACCCTTCAAATCAGCAAAACAGCAATTGTAATTTCCAAATAAAAAACACAGAAATTCAGTAAAAATAAGTAAAAATCGGTCTTATTCAAAAATCAAACAACATATTTCACAGAAAATATACCCATTATACAATAATAACTTGCAATTTGTTCTTAATTTTGTTGATGTCCGGCCACACTAACCCCACCCAACAAGAAAGAACCCATATGAACCCCCAAACTGCTTCCCTGTCCGCTGTATCTCAACGACCGGTGACCAAGGCCTCCAAATTGCGTGCCCTGTTGACGTCGCCTGATCTGGAATTTTTGATGGAGGCCCATAACGGACTATCAGCGAGAATTGTTGAAGAGACGGGATTCAAAGGCATCTGGGCATCGGGGTTGTCCATGTCGGCGGCCATGGGGGTGCGCGACAATAACGAAGCTTCGTCGACGCAGGTTTTGGAAGTTCTGGAATTCATGTCAGACTGCACGAGCATTCCGATCCTGGTTGATGGGGATACGGGTTGGGGAAACTTCAACAACATGCGGCGCGCCGTCAGCAAACTGTGCCAACGCGAAGTCGCCGGAATCTGCATTGAAGATAAACTGTTCCCGAAAACAAATTCTTTTCTCGGCAGCGGTCAGCCGCTGGCCGATATCCATGAATTCTGTGGTAAGATCAAGGCCGGAAAAGACAGTCAGACCGACCCGGAATTCAACATCATCGCCCGCGTCGAAGCGCTTATTTCAGGGCTTGGCATGGAAGAGGCGCTGCGCCGGGCCGAGGCCTATCACGACGCCGGGGCGGACGCCATTCTGATCCATTCCAAACAATCCACATCAGACGAAATTATGGAATTCGCCGGGCATTGGAATAACCGTTGCCCGGTGGTCATCGTGCCGACCAAATACCCCAATACACCGACAGATGATTTCCGCGATGCGCGTATTTCGCTCGCCATCTGGGCCAACCATAACATGCGTGCCGCGGTGACGGCGATCCGCGAAACGTCCCGACAGATATTCCGTGACGCTTCCATTGCCGGGGTCGACAAAGGCATGGTCAAGGTCAGTGAAATTTTCGAACTGACCGGTAACGCCGAACTGGAAGAGGCCGAGAAAAAGTATCTGCCCGGATCAGAAACCAGCCGCCGGGCCGTCGTTCTGGCCGCCAGTCGCGGTGAAGCGCTGGGCGAGCTGACCAAAGACAAACCCAAATGCATGATCGATGTGCGCGGCGAGCCACTGCTCGGTCGTCTGATATCGACCCTGAAGAATTCCGGTGTCGGCGACGTTACGGTTGTCCGTGGATATCAAAAGGAAAAAATCAATCTGCCGTCGATTAAAACCGTCGACAATGACCTTTATGCCAACACCGGCGAAGTCGGCAGCCTAGCCTGTGCCCGTGACCAGATTTCCGGCGACTGTGTGATCGCCTATGGCGATGTCCTGTTCCGTCAGTACTATCTCGATCAGTTGCTTGACACGGACACCGACATTACCATCGCCGTTGATGCCCTGTGGCGTCAACGCACATCCGGCGCAG
>Ga0316204_10008931_pt1 | contig 13636 bp, 13 predicted proteins | sample 6monrhotite_MG_2_FD_205661 | JGI IMG/M metagenome (GOLD analysis project Ga0316204, IMG submission 205661) | Microbial mat bacterial communities from mineral coupon in-situ incubated in ocean water Damariscotta River, Maine, United States -... | ecosystem: Environmental > Aquatic > Marine >... | reverse complement strand
AACCGCGCTCAAAACCCGATCAAGTCCCGGCCCTACGGACGCAAGGGCGGAATATACCCGCTCCTTGGCGGCGAGTGCGGAAAAGGGTGCATCATCCGCCCCGCGGCCGGAACGCCCACCTGTCGGGGCGAGATACCCTTCCCAATTCGCCGTCACGCGTTCCGACAGGACCGACCGGTGATAATCCGCCCTCAGACGTTCGCCGGCTTCAAACTCAGTCTCGGACAACCAGCTTTGACCTGTCTTCGGGTCCGGCTTTATCCAGCGTGCGAGCGGCGAATCCGCAACATTGACGCGATGGGTTACCGTAATGCCATCGTCCTCAACAACCCGCCGTTCGCAGAGCTGTCGTTGTGGCGTGCGATAGTCTCCCTCGCGTCTTTGCGTCATCGCTTCGGGGCGCTCTGCGAGTTGGTAGCAACCGGGCGATATTTCGCAAAGCAACCCCTCCGAACGGGCCTGCGCCAGACTTGCGGCCGTCAGGCGTGCCAGAGGTCGACGCCGCAGGTCACCCTTGGGGAAAACGCCATACACCCCCACGTCCCCCGGCACTGCCTTCAGGACTGCGCCGCGTATGGACAGCCGGCGCATCCAGCCGGCCAACGCAGTCATATCGCAAGCTCTTTTTGCCGTTCGGGTTCCGGTGCCGTCCGCAGGCAATCTTCCAGCCCTTCGAGCCACGCGTCGAAGTCCGGGTCATCACGTCGGTCCTCGACGATCTGGCAGGCATAGGACGCTGTGGAACGGTCGCGTCCGAATGCCTGACCGACGCGCGCAAGATTGAGTTCAAATGCCACGTGCGCGAGATACATGGCCACTTGCCGCGCAAATGCGACGCGTGACGACCGGCGCGTCGGTGCAGCGATTTCATCGGATTCGACATCGAAGGCAAAAGCAACAGCTTCACGGGTCAACCGGGCCCTGGCGAGATCCCTTTCGAGAAAGTTTTGTCCACACATGTTTCCATCCATTTTTCGTTTCTGCCTCCATCTTAGAGGGAGTTTTGAAAAATGAGGATAACTTTCCTATTTTGTCGGCAAAATTAATGAATGCACGTACAGCGTGTTTCACGCATTGTTGGATAATTCCTAACCGGCGACGTAGGCAATCACCATGACAAGGCCGAGCAAAACGCTCGTCCAGATCGCCAGCAATCCGCTCGGCACATCGCGGCTCAACGCTCCGGCCGGGCTGAATAGATTGAACAGCCTTTGGGTCAGCGCCCGACCAGCAACGCCGAAACGATTCTGGATCGAAGCCGACAATCTCCCGCCCATCGCCCATGCCCATTTGAACAGTCCGTCGCCCACGCGTCGATAGAGCCAGTCCGTATCCAGATTGACGCTCGGACGCTCTGCCGGATAAAGGCCGAACCGCATGAGGAGCGAGAAGGCGAACATCGCCGCAATCAGCAACTGCATCTGCCCGACAATGTGATCGAAGGTGTAGGGTTGATAATCCATATCGAACGGCAGGATGGCGTAGAGATAGCCCGGGAATACACCGATAAACACGCACAGGAAGGCCGCGATACCCATCGCCAGCAACATGTTCCAGGGCGCTTCTTTCACCCGCTTTCCGCTGTCATGCGAGAAGAAGGCGAAATAGGGGATCTTGATGCCGGAGTGTTCCAGCACACCCGCTGAGGCAAAGACAAGAACCAGCCACGCAATCCAGTGACCTTCCTGCGCAGTGGCCGCGAGCGTCAGCGATTTGGCGACAAAGCCGGACATCAGCGGAAAGGCGGAAATCGACGCCGCGCCTATGATGCAGAAGAAGGCACTATAGGGCATCGATTTGAATAGCCCGCCGAGCTCGGACGCTTTGACGGTCCCGACGCGATACAAAACCGCGCCCATGCTCATGAACAAAAGCGCCTTGTAGATGATGTGCACGAAGGCATGTGCCGCTGCGCCATTGAGCGCGAGCTCTGTTCCGACGCCGATACCGACGACCATGAAGCCGAGCTGGTTGTTCAGCGAATAGGCCAGCACTTTTCGTAGGTCGTTTTCGATGACCGCAAAGAAAACCGGGAACGCCGTCATCACCGCGCCGATCCAGATCAGCATTTCGGTGCCGGCAAAACCGCGGGCCAGAGCATAGACAGCCAGCTTTGTTGTGAAAGCTGACAGGACGACCGCCCCGACGACGGTCGATTTCGGATACGCATCCTGCAGCCAGTTATGCAATAACGGGAAGGCGCATTTGATGCCGAATGCCAGGAAGATCAGAACACCGCCCGGCGCATCGAGCCCTATATCGTTGAATGCCCATGATCCGGTATTGGTGGCGTAGATAATCGATCCCGCCAGTAGCAGAACGCCGGACAGAACGTGGATGGCCAGATAGCGAAGTCCGGCACGGAAAGCCGCAGGATTCCGGCTGGCCCAGATCAGGAAAACCGAGCTGATCGCCGTCAATTCCCAGAAGAAAAACAGGCTTAAAAGATCACCGGCAAACACAGCCCCCAGTCCGGCCCCGGCATAGATCAGCGCTGTGGCGTCCTGGAGACGATCGCGGTCATGCAGGCCGTAAATACTGTTCAGGAAGGTCGCGATGATGAAGATCAGGCCCCACACGCGCGACAGACCGTCATAGCGGAATGTCTCGAATGTAAAACCGGCCACCTCCAGAGCACCGAATGTTCCGGGCTGGTCGACGCTGAACCAGAAAGCCATCGCCACCAGCGGCATGGCGAGCGAGACAGCCTTGCGCAGGCCATACCAGGGGATCAGCCCGCAGAGCAGGCCGCCGAGAATGATGGGCCAGGCCGGAGACAGAAGCGGCAGTGCGTCAATCATCGCCGGCCGCCTTTTCGTAATAGTCTTCGGGGCGGCCGATCAATTTGCGCAATGGCCAGCCGGCTAACACCGCAAGCGTGAATCCGGCAAAGCCAAACCAGGCATAGAAACCGTGCCACTCCGCCCAGTCCACATACTCATGTCGGTGATGCAGAAAATCCAGCGCGCCAAGCGCGAATGAGGCAATTCCCAGGAAAATCAGGAATATCAGATGAACAGCCGGTTTTTCGACCCAGAGAAACAACCTTGAAACGGGATGAATTTCATCCATCGTCTTTTTGGCTGTCTTGGAGGATTTGGATTCACTCATCGTTACAGCTCCACCCCGAAGACGGGAGCAAGAAAATCAGTCAAAGGGCCGATCAGGAAAAACAGGATCGTGGCACCCGCCGCCGTGATAACCGGCGGCAAAACAACCAACATCGGACCCGGCTTTTTCAAACTCTCTTTGGGCGCCGGATCAAAAAATCCGCGTCCCGGAATCGGCAGGAGATAAGCCACATTCAGAATTGAAGAGAGGATCAGCGCGCCGATGAGCGCCAATTGGCCTGTGCTCGCCGCTCCCATCATCAGATAGAGCTTTGGCCACATCCCGCCAAAGGGCGGCAGGCCGATAATGGAAAATGCGCCAACTGCAAACGCACCGAACGTCCAGGGCATCAACCGGCCAAGGCCGCGCATATCCGAGATTTCCGTTTTCTTGCTGGCGGTATAGATCGCGCCTGCACACATGAAGAGCGTGATTTTCGCCCAGGCATGCATGACAATCTGCAGGGCCGCGCCCAACATGGCGAGCGGTGCGGCAATCATCGCACCAATCGTGACATAGGACAGCTGGCTGACCGTCGAAAACGCCAGGCGTCGCTTCAGATTATTACTCGACATCGCAATAACCGACGCTGCAACAATCGAAATGGCCGCAATCCATGCCAGCCAGTCCGAGGCCGGCGCGGCAGCAATCAATTCTGTTCCGAATATGTAGGTACTGACTTTGAGAACCGCGAAAACACCCGCCTTCACCACGGCCACGGCGTGCAATAATGCCGAAACGGGCGTTGGCGCGACCATGGCATTGGGCAGCCAGGGATGAACCGGCATCAGTGCCGCTTTTCCGATGCCAAAAATGAACAGCACCAGCAAGACGCTCGCCAGCATGGGCGAGGCTTCGCCATTCAACAGGCCGCCCACGGTGAAATCCGTCGAACCGGCTATGTATTGGGTCGCGATGATGGCGGGGAGCAACAATCCGATGGATGTACCCAGCAATATCGCCAGATAGATCGCGGCGCCGCGTCGGGCTTTTGCATCGCCCTTATGCGCCACTAGCGGATAGGTCGACAGTGTCAGCGCTTCATAAAACAGGAACATCGTCAAAAGATTGGACGACAATGCAACGCCCATCGCGCAGGCGATGGCGATGGTGAAAAACACGAAAAACCGGGTTTGGTCTTTCTCGTTATTCCCGCGCATATAGCCAATGGAATAAAGCGAATTTACGATCCACAAGCCGCTGGCCACCGCTGCAAACAGCGCGCCCAGTGGTTCGAGTTTCAGGCCGAATGCAAGCCCTGTCGAGCCGATTTCATAGATCAGCTCGGGGCGATCTCCGGTGACGGACACCAGATAGGCCACATTCAGCGCCAGAAGAACCGACGCTACCAGCGTTGCGCCCTCACGCAGGTTGGGCGACTTGCCGAGCAAGCCCACAAATACACCGCCAATGGCAGGAATAATCAGTGCGGCGAGCAGCGCAATTTCCGGCGACCAGATCATCGCGCCTCTCCTGCAAATGCCGCTTCAGCCGCGGCATTGGTGATCGAGATCAGAAAATCGGGCTGGAAGAAGAACCAGATATTGGCAATCGCCAGTATCCACATTGGCGCCAGCATCATCCACGGTGCGCGGGCAGAGGCGATTGCCCCGGCGCGGTCGTGATGCGGCTCAGCCACCCAGATCGCCGCCAGCATGCGCGCGATATAGGCCAATGCGATGAGCGACGACAGGATGAGTGCGGCGACGGCCCACCACCAGCCATTTTCAAACGCGGCAACGCCCAAATACCATTTCGACCAGAAGCCGACCGTCATGGGAACGCCAACCAGGCTGAGCCCGCCGATCGTGAACGCCACGGATGTAAAGGGCATGGTTCGCGCAAACCCGTTCAGATCCGAAATCCGGCGAATGCCAAACCGTACCGCGAATGCCCCCAGAGCCATGAAGAGCACGCCCTTCATCATCGCATGATTGACCAGGTGCAGCATGCCGGCCGATACACCCGCCGCCGTGCCGATCCCCAGCCCCAGCATCATGTATCCGACCTGAGCCACCGACGAGAACGCCAGCAAACGCCGGGCATCTTCCTGGAACACAGCCTGGATCGACGCGACGATCATGCCGACAATTCCCAGAACGGCGAAAACCCAGAAAAAGCTGACCGCCACGAAGGCCGCTTCCGGCCAGAACACGTCGAACATGAAGCGGACCAGCGTATAAAACGCCACTTTGGTCGCCGTTGTCGCCAGAAATGTGGTCACAAAATTCGGCGCATAAGCGTAGGCATTCGGCAGCCATAAGTGCAGCGGGAACATCGCAGCCTTTAAACCCAGACCGACAATAATGAAGGCAAACGCTGCCTGCACCACACGGCTGCTCGACAGGTCGGGCAGGCGCGATGCCATATCCGCCATATTGAGCGTGCCGGTCGCCATATAGAGAAAGCCGACGCCAATGACGAAAAACGTCGCGCCGATTGTCCCGAGAATAAGATAGTTATAGGCAGCGGTCAGCGCGCGTCGGTCGCGCGCAGCGCCCATGCCAACCAGCACATAGGTCGAGATCGATGAGATTTCGAGAAAAACAAACATGTTGAAGGCATCGCCGGTAATGGCCACGCCGAGCAGGCCAGCAAAGCACACCAGAAATGCCGAATAGAAGAGCGATTGCCTATTGTCCGCGATTTCGTCCGCTACACTGGGCAGCGCATAAATGACGCTCAGCAGACCAAGCAGGGTGATCAATAGCAGCAGGACGGCATTCAAACTGTCTATGCGAAACTCTATGCCGGCCGGCGGCGCCCAGCCGCCCATGGCGTAGGAGACGACGCCGCCCGCCTGCACGTCGACAACGATCGCAATTGCCAGAAGCGCCGAAATGACCGTCGAGACCAAGGCAACCGCCCAACCCAGTTTTCCATTTGGCAGAATGGCCGCAATCGCTGCCATCAAAAGGGGCACAACGACAACAATCGCCGGTGCGTGCTCGACGATATGTGCCGGCAGAAGAGAAGCCAGAAAATCCATCAGGCGTTTTTCCCTGCGCTGTCAACGGCGTAGTCAGCCTGATTTATGGCCTCATCCTCAATCGTGCCATACGATTCCCGTATGCGGACGACCAGAGCCAGCCCCACGGCCAGCGTCGCCACGCCGACGACGATCGCCGTCAGAATCAGAACATGCGGGAGCGGATTGGAATATATGGCGGCCTCAACATGATGCCCGGCATCGGCAAGAGCCGTTTCCGGGGCATGCGCTGCAGCGTCATATCCGGCAGTTTCGCCATGACCTTCTGCCGACTCCGGCAGAATAGGTGGCTGCCCCCCGAACACCTTACCCATCGTGATGTAGAGCAGAAAAACAGACGTCTGGAATAGCGACAGCCCGACCAGACGTTTGACCAAATTCCCGGTCGCCACGACAGCATAGAGACCGGTCATCATCAGAATGATCACAATGATGAAATTGAAGCGTTCGGCGAGGAGTTCAATCATTACCACTCCCCTTCCGGAATATCCGGTGCGCGCCCGGCAAAGGCATAGAAAATCGCCATCATCACGGAGAACACCGTCGACAACACGCCCAGTTCAACCAGAATAATACCGATATGCTGGCCGGAATGATGGGCCAGATCCGGATGCAGGACATCGTAATCCAGAAAATTGGCGCCGAGCACCAACGTCGCAACACCCGTGCCGCCATAAAGCAGGACTCCAAATGCGGCGAGGAATTTCACAAACCAGGTCGGCACGGCCCTTTTGGCAGCATCGACGCCGAAAATCAGGGCGTACAAAATGACCGCAGCCGCCACAATAACGCCGGCCTGGAAGCCGCCACCGGGGCTGTAATCACCATGAAAGTGAACATAGAGCCCGAAGACGACAATCAGCGGTATGAGTAATTTCGAGACAACCCGAAGAACGAGATGCGGATTCATTTGCCCTCTCCCTTCTTCTTGCGCGGGTTCAGCCCGAGCAACAGCATGACGCCCAGCCCGGCTGCAAAAATCACCACAGTCTCGCCAAATGTGTCAAAGCCGCGATAACTGGCGAGCACAGCTGTGACAACATTTGGGACCGCGATCTCGTTCGGCGTCGAGGTGATGTAATCCATACCCACATAGGCATTGGCGGGAGAATTGGGATCGCCATAAATCGGCATGTCGCCAACGGCGTAAAACAAGGCCGCACCGGTAACCGACACGACGATCAGTGCCGCCCAGTGGCGACCCGCCTTCACCGGCTCGGCTTCGCGCGCCGTCAACAACATGGCGGCCAGCATCAGCACGGTGGAAATGCCGGCGCCGACGGCTGCTTCGGTAAAGGCCACATCGACGGCATCAAGGGATACAAACCAGGCGGCTGATATCAGGCTGTAAACGCCCATCAACATGACGGCCGCGAATAGATTTCGAAGGCGCACAATCGCAATACCGACAGCCAGCAACATCGCCATCAGCGAATAATCCAGCAATTGGGTCCAGTCGAATTCTGTCACGACTTTGCCTCCCCTTCGGGATCATCGCCCGGGTGCGGCGGCTGATGGCGCGAGAGCAACGGGTTCAACCCGGCGCGATGCGCCGCATTAGCTACAGCATGCGTGGCGGTCGGACTTGTCAGGAACAAGATAAAGCCCACCAGAAGCAATTTCGCCGACAATAGCGTGAACCCGGCCTGGATCATCAGCGCAAAGACGATCATTTCCGCGCCCAGCGTATCGGTCACGCCGGCCGCATGCATGCGCGTGTAGAAATCCGGAAGGCGAACGACACCGATGGCGCCAGCCAGAACAAAAATCATCCCCACCGCCATGAAGGCGATGCTGGCGAAATCGCGTGCGAGAGACAAGATTTCCATCATTCGTCATCTCCATCGATAGCACGACGAAGGGACATTTGTGCCAGCGCGACTTCCAGTGACCGGTAGCGGAAAAATTTCAGGATGGCGATGGTGGCGACAAAATTGATCAGCGCATACAGCAAGGCGATATCAACGCCATCTGCGCGGCCAACCAAAAGGCTGAAAATCAACAATAAAAGTACCGTCTTGGTGCCAAAGGAGTTCGCCGCCAAAACGCGGTCATACAGCGTCGGGCCAGCAAAAAGCCGTCCCAGCATGATGGCCATGGCGAGGGCCATGGCGAGCACACTCACCAAATTCACCCATTCCATCATGACGGCACCCCGTCTGTGGCGCGCGAGGCATTCTGATTCATTTCAGCAAACCCATCGGGCGACGTGAACGACGAATCCAGCGCATGAACGAGGAAAGCGTCATCCTCGATTTCGATGGTCACCGTGCCCGGCGTCAGGGTGATGGAATTGGCGAACACGCACCGCGATAAATCGCTCTCTGCCTGTACCGGCACACGAACCAGTCGCGGGGTAATATCGATTTCGGGTTTGAGTGCCGCTTTCAACACCGCGACGTTTGACTTGGCGATCTCGCCGCCCAGCCAGATATAATAGGGGATCAATGTGTGCATCCGGATAAACGGAGCGGTTTCACGATCAAGAATTCGCATCCGGAACACCAGCACCATCGTGATAATCACGCTGACCGCTCCGAAGGAAAGCAGTATGGTTTTGTCGTAGCCTGACAGAACCCACCAGAGCAGCGCCAGAACCAGACTCAGGCTTACTCCATAGATCATGTGCTCTCCCGCAAAACCGACCGCAATGGGCTTTCAGAGTCAGGGTTTAACCCTGCCGTTCCGCCTTGGCCAGCATTTCACGCGGATTCATTCACACGAATATTTTTAGGGTTATTGCCGCACATCACCGGCTTTCGACCAGTCCCAATAGCGCAAGACCGTCTGTGCTTTTTCCACCGACAATCCGTCATAAATGGCCAGTGCGCGTTCCACGCCGCCAGATCGGGCCATGCCTTCAAGTCCTGCACACAATCGTTTCAGGATTTCGCGCTCCGCTCCGGTTGCCTTGCAAAGAATGGCCGCCGGTTCACCGCCGAAATCATTGCAGATTCTGACTGCCAGCGCATCGCTTATACTTGCGATGAGCCCCAACTCCCCGATCAGGTCGTCATTGGGCCCGCGCGTTTCAATTTCAGCGACCAGTCCTTCCATTGACCCGAATTCGCTGGCATCGGACGCATCGCGATTCCGTTGTCGGCGGTCTACAAATTTCAGGGCGCGATTGACGAGCGGATCGGCCCAACCCTCTTCCGCCGCCATGGCAAACACGTCTTCGGTAGCTTCAATCATCAAAGACCGCCCGACGGCAAATCGCTGCAATACAAGTTTGCGATTCGGGTGATCGCAGGACCAGAAAAGCTGAAAGGCCGCTTTGGGCCTCAATTCAGGCCGTTTCAGCAGTCCCGGAATATAGGACGGCTCGTCCTGCGCCATGGATGCGATGTGATTGACCGTAGGCGGGGCCAGACGCGCGCCCGCATTCTTCAACAAGGCGGCAACCACGGCGGGTTCGCCCACCGAAGCCAGCGCAGCTGTCACTGTTTCGGACACACTATCGCGGCAGGCTATCGCAACGCGATGATCAATCGTGCCCATTCTGGAAACTTCCATCAGATCAAAGTCCGACAGGGCTTCCGACTGCTCCAGCAAGGGCTTTGAAATCTCGATGGCATCTGCGGCGAGCAGTTTGACGATATTCGCCGGTGCATCGCCAATTTCTGCCAGACGGCGCGCGCACCGTTCCCTGATTCGGGCATCGCTATTGCGGAGAATTTCAAACAGCAAATCACCGACAATCCAGCGCTCTTGCGGTCCGATGACGCTGGACGGCAGGCAAATGATATCTGCCAGCCGCCGTGCAATGGTCGAGCGGGCGCGTCCCGGTTGAGCGGCCATCTGTGTCAGTGTGAGGGGTTCAGCGTCATTCATGGCTACACCTGTTAAGCGCTGAAAATGCCCTCCAAGGCGTTAAACAAGCGTATGCGGTGCCTTGTCGCCTTGCACTTGCCATCCGGCCTGCCCAATCTGTTGCGAACTCATATGCCGGGGGGCTGTGTGGAAATTCAAAACCAAAGCAATCGGTCTGCGCCCTTTGGTGCCTATCTGGTGATTGTTGCCGGTTGGTTTTTCGGTTTCGGGCTTCAGACCACGCTTTTCCCGGGAATAGTCTATTTCACCCTTCAGGAAACGCCGGAAAGACTTGGCCTGGCACAGATGGCCCTGACCGCGCCAATGCTGCTGTTTTTGCCAGCGGCAGGTGTATTGGCCGAACGGCGCGGGCGCCGACGCATTCTGATTATTTTCTACGGTCTGGCTGCTACACTCGCAGCCATCCTTGGTGGCTTGCTCATATCGGGCGGGCTGACCTATTGGTTGCTCGTGATCTATGCATTCGCCATTGGATCGTGCGGGGCATTCGTACTGCCCGCCCGCGATTCAGCCATCAATGGCGTTGTTCAGATCGCCAATCGCTCGGGCAAGCCTCTGACGTTGCAACAAGCCGTCGTGATCGCATCGCTGGTCCAGTTTGCAGGACAGATCACCGGCATGGCGGTGGGCTATCTCGCCCGCTGGACCGGGCCGGGCATTTTGCTGTTTGCACAGGCGGCAGGTTTCCTGATCGGCGTTATCGCGACCATCGGCCTGCCGAAACTGAAAGCGCGGCGCACCGTTGCCACACATGCATTTCAGGACCTCTATGACGGTATCAAGACCGTGCTGCAATCACCCGTAATCAGCTCGATGACCGCCGTCATGGTGGCCGTAGGTTTCTTCGTGGTTGGTGGCGCTTTTTTCGTCGTCATTCCTGTCCTCGTCCGCGATGTTTACGGTGCAGGTTATGGCACTCTATCCAGCCTTCTCGTCCTGTTCTGGATCGGGGCATTTATTGCCAATGCCCTGCTCGCAAAATTCGGCCATATCGAACGCCCGGGCCGCGCCGTCATGCTGGCGCAGGTCGTCACCGTCATCAGCCTCGGCGGGCTGGCTTTGCCGATTCCACTGGCCGGGCTGTATGCGCTCGATTTCTTCTGGGGGTTGGGCGCCGGCGTCGCCATATCGCTCAGCCGCGCCGTGGTGCAGGAAAATGCACCCGCTGAAATGATGGCGCGCATCATGTCGGTGTACCAGCTGGGTCTGTTTGGCGGCATGCCGGCGGGCGCAGCAATGATGGGATTTGTCGTTGCCGCATTCGGGCCCCGGGAATCGGTCATTATTCCGATGGCCGGATTGGCAATCGTCCTGATTATCATCGCCGTATTCACACCCATTCTGTCTGTCCGGCGGCAAACCTGATCCGACTGATAGCGCGCTTGGCGAAGCGCCCGTCCCGAAGCAATATCCGCAAGATTTCAGATTGAGGAACCAGATTCCGGTGACAAACCATTACACTCCCACCCTCATCGGCCTCGCCGCTATCGCACTTGTTTCAGCGTGCAGCGAGCCGCAAACATCCGCACCGTATAGCGCTGAACCTGTCAGCCCGACCACAACAGAAATGACATCCATGAATTTGATCGCCCGCGCCCAATCCATCAGCCCACCATCTGCGGCCCAACGTCCGCTGACGATCAATCAACTCGGTCGTTCCCGCACGGATGAATATGCGTGGTTGCGCGACGACAACTGGCAGGAAGTCATGCGCGACCCGTCGGTTCTGGATCCGGAAATCCGCGCCCATCTCGATGCCGAAAATGCTTATTATGAAGACGTCATGGCGCCCACGGCAGACTTGCAGGAACGAATTTTTCAGGAAATTCGTGGCCGCATTCTGGAAGACGATTCCTCCGTCCCGGATCGTGATGGCGCGTTCGAATATTATACGCGCTTCCGTGAAGGCGGGCAGTATCCGGTATATGCGCGGCGACCGCTTGACCCCGAAACCGGAGAAGCGGGAGAAGAACAAATTCTGCTCGACGGTGATGCGGAAGCCGCAAATGTCGAGTTTCTCGATTTTGGAGATGTCGACCATAGCCCGGACCATCGCTGGCTGGCCTATGGCGTCGATAACCGCGGTTCTGAATATTATGAAATCCGGATCCGTGATCTCGAAACCGGTGAAGATGTTGGCACGCTCACCGATGAAAGCACCGGGGATTTTGCTTGGGCGAATGATTCTGCAACCCTGTTCTGGGTCTGGCGCGACGCCAATGGTCGATCAAAGCAGGTCTTCCGCCAACTTCGCAATGAGACAGAAAATACGTTGGTCTATGACGAATTGGATGACGGCTTTTTCGTCAATATCGGACGAACAGAAGGCGATAGCTTCATCGCGATTGCCACCTCAGGCCACACCACAAGCGAAGTACGCCTGATCGATGCCGACGCGCCACTGTCCGATGCAATACTCGTGGCCGAACGCGAAACCGATATTGAATATTCACTCACTGAAACCGGGGATGGATTTTACATCCTGACCAATCTGGATGGCGCGGTGGATTTTCAGGTTATGCGCGCCCCGCTCGACAACCCGCATCGGGAAAACTGGACGCCTGCGATTCCCCATCGCGCCGGCACGCTGATCACCGGCCTTATGGGTTTTCGCGACTGGATGGTGCGCGTTGAGCGGGAAAACGCCCTGCCCCGTATTGTTGTTCGCAATCTCGCCAGCGGCGAGGAGCACCAGATTTCATTCGAGGAAGAAGCCTATTCGCTGGGCATCGATTCCGGCTATGAATTTGCAACCGATGAAATGCGGTTCAGCTATGAAAGCCCGGCCACGCCGGAGGAAACTTTCGACTACAATATGGCCACGCGTGAGCGGGTCTTGCGCAAGCGCCAGGAAATTCCGTCCGGTCATGATCCCGAGGATTATGTGGTTCGCCGCATCATGGCGCCGGGGCACGATGGCGAATTGATTCCGGTGACCATTCTCTACCACCGCGACACACCCATCGACGGATCCGCCCCGCTCATGTTGTACGGGTATGGAAGCTACGGCATCACCATTCCCGCATCCTTCCGCGTCACGCCGCTTTCGCTCGTCGACCGCGGCATGATCTATGCCGTCGCGCATATCAGGGGCAGCCAGGCACGCGGTTATGAATGGTATCTGGATGGCAAGCTGGGCCTGAAAATGAATACCTTCCGCGATTTCATCTCGGCGGGCGAAGCGCTGGTCGCAGAGAATTTCACCACACGCGGCAACATTGTCGCCTATGGCGGCTCGGCGGGCGGATTGCTGGTCGGCGCAGCGATCAACATGCAACCCGACCTGTTTGTCGGCGCGATTGCAGCGGTGCCCTTTGTTGATGTGATCAACACGATGTCCGACCCGACCCTGCCCCTCACACCGCCGGAATGGCCGGAATGGGGAAATCCCATTGAGGATGAAGAAGCCTATGACACGATCGCCGAATACAGCCCCTATGATAATGTCGCGGCTGTTGATTATCCGCACGTTCTGGCGACCGCCGGCCTCACCGATCCGCGCGTGACATATTGGGAGCCGGCCAAATGGTCGGCCCGACTGCGGGCAACGCGATCAGATAACGGGCTGACACTCATGCGCACCAATATGGGGGCCGGACATGGCGGTGCGTCCGGGCGCTTCGACAGCCTGCGGGAAACCGCCGGGAATTGGGCATTTGCGCTGATGACCGTCGGGCTCGCGGACAGCGAAGTCACCGAGAC
>Ga0316204_10008930_pt1 | contig 13640 bp, 11 predicted proteins | sample 6monrhotite_MG_2_FD_205661 | JGI IMG/M metagenome (GOLD analysis project Ga0316204, IMG submission 205661) | Microbial mat bacterial communities from mineral coupon in-situ incubated in ocean water Damariscotta River, Maine, United States -... | ecosystem: Environmental > Aquatic > Marine >... | reverse complement strand
CAAGCGTCAACATCTCGTCGCCACGCAGGATGTCATAGCTGAGTGTCGCGGCCGGCGGCAGGGTGCGGCCCAACGCGAACACATCGCTCAAGGTTTCGACCGGCGCGCCTTCGATGGCGGTGATCTGATCGCCGACCTCCAGCACCTGCATCCCGGCGGGCATGGGGCGGACATCGCCCACCCGCGGCAAATCAGAGGCCTGGCCCGAAAACAGCAGAACCGCCGCAAAGATCACAACCGACAGGATGAAATTGAATATGGGGCCAGCGGCAACCGTCGCGGCCCGCGCCCAGAGCGGCGCGCCATGCATCGACCGGCGCCTCTCCTGCACATCCAGCGCGTCTATTGCCGCCGCATCCTTGCCCGAGGCCGCATCGGCATCGCCCAGGAACTTCACGTAGCCGCCAAAGGGCAGCGCCGCTACTTGCCATTTCGTGCCATGCCGGTCGACCCGGGCAAACAGAACCGGGCCGAACCCGAGCGAAAATACTTCCGCATGAATGCCCGACCAGCGCCCGACGATGTAATGGCCGTATTCATGGATCGCCACGATGATCGACAGCGCCACCACAAAGGCGATGATGGTGAAGGCAAAGCCGCCAAATTGCGGGATGAGGTCGGTCACGCGCGTTTCTCCTGTCTCAGGCTGGCCTGCTCGGCTGCTCTTGTTCTTGCCAGATGGTCTGTTTCGGTCACGGTCTCAAGGGTGTTGATGGCATCGGCAAGGCAAAACTCGCGCGACATCGCGTCCATTGTGTCGGCAACGACCGGGGCCATGTCCATAAATCCGATGGCTCCGGCGAGGAAATGATCCAGCGCCACCTCCTTGGCGGCGTTGAACACCGCGCCGGCATGGCCGCCCGTTTCCATCACATCGCGCGCCAGCGCCAGCGCCGGATAGCGCGCCGGATCGGCGGGGCGGAAATCGAGCGTCGCGATCTGGCCCAGATCGATACGGTCCACCGGCAGATGGTCGCGGTGAGGCCAGTTCAGCGCATAGCCGATGGCATGGCGCATATCAGGGGCCCCGAGATGGGCCATCATCGCGCCATCGCGGAACCCGACCAACGCATGCAGGATGCTTTGGGGGTGAATCACAGTGTCGATGTTCTCCGGTGGAATTCCAAAAAACTCATGCGTTTCAATCAGTTCAAGGGCCTTGTTGAACATTGATGCGCTGTCGATCGTGATCCGCTGCCCCATATCCCAATTCGGATGCGCCGAGGCATCCGCAAGCGTGGCATATTGCAGCCGATCGGTTGGCCAGTCGCGCAAAGCGCCGCCCGAGGCGGTGATGATGACCTTTTCAACCGCCGCAATATCCTCGCCCACCAAAGCCTGAAACACTGCCGAATGCTCGCTGTCGACGGGCAGGATACGGGCATTTTGGCGGGCGGCCTCGGCCATCAGGAGCGGCCCGGCCGTCACCAGGCTTTCCTTGTTGGCCAGCGCCAGCGTGGAGCCATGTTGCAGCGCGTGATACCCCGGTGCCAGCCCCGCCGCCCCGACAATGGCCGACATGATCCAGTCGGCGGGACGCTCGGCAGCCTCGCAAATTGCCTCGGACCCGGCGGCGACCTCAATGCCCGTGCCCGCCAAACCCGCCCGCAACTCGGCAAAGCAATCGGCGTGGCAGGTCACGGCGATCTCGGCTCCGAACTCACGTGCATCAGCGGCCAGTTGGCCGATATTGCGCCCGCCGGTCAAGGCGACGACGCGATAGGCCTCACGGTCCCGCCGGATCAGGTCCAGCGTGTTTTGCCCGATGGAGCCTGTGGCCCCGAAAACGCTGATCCGCCGGGTCATTGCCAGATCCCGAACGCGGCCATGGCAAGCGTTGCCGCCGCCCCTGCCCCGGCCATGGCATCGAACCGGTCCAGCACACCGCCATGGCCGGGAATGAGATCCGAAGAATCCTTGACCCCCACCCGCCGCTTGATGGCGCTTTCAACGATATCGCCGAGTTGCGCCGCCAGCGCCAGAACGGGTGCCACGACAAAGACCATCAGCGGCTCAAACCCCAAAAGGGCTGCGGCCACAACGCTGGCCGCGATCCAGCCCGCGACCGTGCCCGACCATGTTTTCTTGGGGCTGACGCGGGGCCAGAATTTCGGGCCGCCAAAGATACGGCCCGCGAAATACCCGGCAATATCAGAGGCCACGACAACGCCCACGACGAAAAGCACAAAGATTAGCCCGTGCATGACACGCAGATAAAACACGCCAATGACGGCAAAGAGAAACAGCGCGCCATAAGCGACGAACACCCATCGCTGGCGCAGGTCGATCGTCTGCACCCCGGCCCAGAGCGCCACGCCCAAAAAGGGAATGACCCAGGGCGTGAGATAAAGATTGTCCAGAAACCCATAGCCCGAGGCCAGCGCAAAGATCTGCGCCGCCAGAACCGCGAACACCGACAGCGCCGCAATCGCCCCGGCGCGTTTGGCGACCGCACCGCCAAGCATGCGGTGCAATTCCCAGATGCCGACACCGCCAAGCGCAATCAGACCCGCGGCCAGGGGCAGACTGCCGATATAGAGCAGGCCAAATCCAACCCCTGCCATGACCAGACCCCAGATCGCCCGCGGCGCGAGGTCGCCCCATTTGCCAGCGACGCTCATGGCGTGACAGCACCAAAGCGGCGATCCCGCTTGCCAAAACGCCCGACAACGCGGGCAAATTCCGCCTCGTCAAAATCGGGCCACAGCGTGTCGATGAATTCATATTCGGCATAGGCCGACTGCCAGAGCAGAAAGTTCGAGATGCGCGCCTCGCCGCTGGTGCGGATGACCAGATCGGGATCGGGCAGGAAATAGGTATCGAGGTATTTCGGCAGCGTTTCATCATCAATGCCGCGCGGATCGAGCTTGCCAGCCGCCACATCATAGGCCAGCCGCTGCGTGGCGCGCGCCACCTCGTCGCGGCCGCCGTAGTTCAGCGCGATGGTCAGGTGCACGCCGTCATTTTCCGCCGTCAGCAGCTCCAGATCATCCATCATGTCCTGCAGACGTTCATCCAGCCGCACGCGGTCCCCGATAAAGCGCACGCGCACATTCTTGCTGTGCAACTCGGCTGCCTTGGCAGAGATGAAGCGTTTGAAAAGCCGCATGAGGCCCGCCACCTCGCTTTGCGTGCGCTTCCAGTTCTCGGTCGAAAAGGCAAAGATCGTCAGGTATTTGACGCCCAGACCGGGACAGGCCTCGACGATCTCTTGCACCCGCTTGGCTCCGGCATGATGGCCCACCAGACGCGGGCGTTTGCGCAATTGCGCCCACCGGCCATTGCCATCCATGATGATCGCCACATGCCGCGGAGGGGTCGGTGCTTGGTCCTTGGGGGCCATGGGCGCTCCGCTTTTTGGGGCGATCAGGCAGGGGTTCAGACCTGCATGATCTCTTCCTGCTTGGTGTTCAGGAAACTGTCGACCTTGCCGATATGGGTATCGGTCAGCTCCTGCACTTCGCCTTCCCAGATCTTCTGATCATCCTCGGACATGCCGTCGGATTTGGCCTTCTTGATCTGGTCCATACCGTCGCGGCGCACATTGCGGATCGCGATGCGGGCGTTTTCGGCGTAATTGGCGGCCACTTTGGTCAAGTCGCGCCGACGTTCCTCGTTCAGTTCGGGGATCGGCAGCATGATGATGGTGCCATTAAGCTGCGGATTGATGCCCAGGCCGCTTTCGCGGATCGCCTTTTCGACTTTGCCGACCAGGCCCTTGTCCCAGACATTGATCGTGACCATGCGCGATTCGGGCACATTTACGGTACCGACCTGGTTGATCGGCGTCGGGCTGCCATAGGCATCGACCATCACCGGCTCAAGCATCGAGGCCGAGGCCCGACCGGTGCGCAGCGACGCGAATTCGGTTCTAAGCGAGGCCAGCGCGCCTTCCATCCGGCGCACCAGATCGTCCAGATCAATCTCAATATCGTCGGACATGCCGTATCTCTCCGTCAGGTCGTGTGTTTTGCGGCTCTTTTATCGCTATCAGCACACCTTTGTATAGGTGCCTTTGCCTGCCAGAATCCCCCGCAACCCGCCAGGCTCATCCAGCGAAAAGACAATGATCGGCACTTCGTTTTCGCGCGCCAGCGCAATCGCCGAGGCATCCATCACGCCCAGATGCTGCGCCAGAACCTCATCGTAAGTGATCCGGTCATAGCGTTTGGCATCGGCGTGTTTGACCGGGTCCTTGTCATAGACGCCATCGACCTTGGTGCCTTTGAAGATCGCCTCGCAGCGCATTTCATTGGCGCGCAACGTGGCGGCGGTGTCGGTGGTGAAATAGGGGTTGCCGGTGCCGGCCGCAAAGATCACCACGCGCTTTTTCTCAAGATGGCGCACGGCGCGGCGGCGAATATAGGGCTCACAGACCTGATCCATCGGGATGGCGCTGATCACGCGGGTGTGGATGTTCAGCTTTTCCAGCGCCCCCTGCATCGCCAGCGCATTCATAACCGTGGCCAGCATGCCCATGTAATCGGCGGTGGTGCGTTCCATCCCCTGCGCGCTGCCTTGCAGGCCGCGAAAAATGTTGCCGCCGCCAATCACCATGCAGATCTCGACCCCCATATCATGAACCGATTGCACTTCGGCGGCGATCCGTTCCACGGTGGGCGGATGCAGCCCGTAGCCCTGATCGCCCATCAACGCCTCGCCCGAGATCTTCAGCATGACACGGGAATAGGCGGGTGGGGCTGCGGGATCGGTGGGCATGAGGGACGTCCTGTTTGAATGGCGGTGTTGCGGCCGGGTTTTGCGGCCCGGGCCAACATGGCCTAAATGGGGGCCGGGTTCAACGGGCAAACGGCGCTGTCGAACGGCACCTGATCTGCATTAGGAAAGGCGCGCAGGATATTGATTGATATAGATACTATGTCAAATGAGGTGCCGATTCTCATTGCCGGTCCAACGGCATCGGGAAAATCGGCGCTGGCGCTTGAGATCGCTGAACGACGGGGCGGGCGGATCATCAATGCCGATGCGCTACAGGTCTATGATGGCTGGCGCGTGCTGACTGCGCGGCCCTCGCCTGAGGATGAGGCGCGCGCGCCGCACGCGCTTTATGGCCATGTGCCGTTTGAAGGCGATTATTCCACCGGCCAATGGCTGCGCGAGGTGGTGCCGCTGCTGACCGGCGGCCCGCGGCCAATCATTCTGGGCGGCACGGGGCTGAACTTTGCCGCCCTGACCGAAGGGCTGGCCGATATTCCGCCGACACCGCCCGAGATCCGGGCGCGCGCCGATGCCCTGCCGCTGGCCGCGATGCTGACCGATCTGGACCGCGAAGACCCGGCGATCGCGGCCCGCATCGACCGGGCCAACCCGATGCGGGTGCAGCGCGCCTGGGAGGTTCTGCGCGCCACCGGGCGGGCGCTCTCGGATTGGCAGGCCGACACGCCCGCCCCGGCCCTGCCGCTTGCCGCCTGCCAGCCGCTGCTGCTGGAGGCCGATCCGGGCTGGCTGAACGCCCGGATCGAGACCCGATTCGATCAGATGCTGCGGGCCGGCGCATTGGACGAGGCCCGCGCCGTTTTGCCCCGATGGGACAGGGCCAAGGGTGCACGCAAGGCGATTGGCGGGCCCGAGCTGATTGCCCATCTGCGCGGCGAGATCAGCCTTGAGGCGGCGCGCGCGGCGGCAATCATCGGCTCGCGTCAATATGCGAAACGGCAACGGACATGGTTCCGCGCACGAATGGGCAATTGGCGGCGAATTTTAGCCGACCGTGGGTAATTCAACAAACCATTGCGCCAGCGCCCGAAAGCGAGGGGTTTCCTTTCACTTTTCGCACCTTTAGCGTTCCTCCATGCAAGCCTCCTATGCCGTGACCCCCCTTGCGCAATTGCGCGCGCGCGCCGAATGGCGCTATGCGACATTGCATTCAAAACCGCATGCACGGCTCTTCTGGTTCACCCGCGGACAAGGGCGGTTCACCATCGGCGCGATCACACGCGGATACGGGCCACACACCGCCGTTTTCGTTCCCGCGCGGGTCATGATGTCGCTGGAACTGTCGACGCAGGCGCAGGGCGTGCTGGTCAAGCTGCCGGTCGACCCGACCTTGGATCTGCCGCCACAGCCGATTCACCTGCGCGTCGGAACGGTTGAGAACCAATCGGCCCTGTCGGGCTATTTTGACATGATCGAACGCGAACTGGCCGGGTTCGGCCCGGCCCGAGAACAGGCGCTCAGGGCCTGGGGGCTGCTGATTTCGGTCTGGATCGCGCGGCAGCTGGACCGGCAGGATGGCTCGATCCTGCGCGACCGCACGCATATCCTGGCGGAAAAATATGCCGAATTGCTGGAACAGAGTTTTCGCACCGGCCAGGGCGTGGCCGATTATGCCGAAACGCTTGGCGTGACGCCGACGCATCTGTCCCGCATCTGCCGCGACAGTGCCGGACGCCCCGCGCTGGCCATTTTGCAGGAGCGCCTGATGCATGAGGCCTGCACGCTTCTGGTCGATACCGACCTGCCCGCGCGCACCATCGCCGAGGATCTCGGCTTTTCCTCGGCCGCCTATTTCACGCGGTCCTTTGCCAACCTGACCGGGCGCACGCCGTCGGAATTTCGCCGTCTCTACCCCGCCCAACAGGTGATCAAGGCAAGCTGACGCGCGCGCAATGCCTGCGCGAAACCACCCCGCCAAATTCCATCATGTCGCTTTTGATCGGTCTGCCTGTCGCAAATAGACCCAAAAACCCACCCCGACACCATTGACCGATGGCCGCGATTGATGCCGTAATGGCCGCCAAGACTGACGGCGGCCGAAGTGGTTCGGAAAACAACCGCCGCAACGAGACCCAACAAGATCGTGTCACAGGGAGACAAGAATGACGCAATCCACCCAAACTTCGACCAAGACCCACCCCGCTGCAGAAATGTATGCCAAGGAATACAAGGAAGGTCATCTCGACCGCCGCGAATTCCTGGTGCGCGCGACCGCTCTTGGCGTCAGCACAGCGGCCGCCTATTCGATGATCGGCATCAGCCCCGCGAACGCCATGGTGCATCGCCAGACACCGCCGATGGGCGGCACCCTCAAGATTCAGATGGAAGTGCGCGTCGGCAAGGACCCGCGCACCTATGACTGGTCGCAAATGGCCAACCTCAGCCGCGGTATCTGCGAATACTTGGTTGAATATAACAATGACGGCTCGTTCTCGGGCATCCTGCTGGAAAGCTGGGAAGCCAACGAAGACGCCACCCAGTATACCCTCAATGTCCGTCAGGGCGTGAAGTGGAACAATGGGGACGATCTGACTGCAGAGGACGTGGCCGCCAACATTATCGGATGGTGCGACGCCACCGTCGAAGGCAACTCGATGTCCACCCGCATGGGCGTGCTGGTCGATCCCGACACGCAACAGGCCATCGAAGGCGCGATTGTGGTTCTGGACAGCTCGACCGTGCAGTTGAACTTGCCGCGCCCCGACATCACCATTATCCCCGGCATCGCCGATTACCCGTCGGCCATTCAGCACCGCGACCTGATTGGAACCGATCCGCTGGAGCATGGCGTTGGCACCGGTGCCTATCGTCTGGTCAATCACGAGGTTGGTGTTGCCGCCGCCCTCGAACGCAATCCCGATCATGACTATTGGGGCGAGGCCTATCTGGACCGGATCGAATTTGTCGACCTCGGCACCGACCCTGCCGCGTGGATGGCAGGTGCCGAAGCCGGTGAAATCGACATGACCTACGAAACCGTGGGTGATTTTGTCGATCTCTTCACCTCGATCGGGTTTGAACCCACCGAAGTGGTCACGGCGGCCACCATCGTGATCCGCCCCAATCAGGCCCATGCACCCTATGACAACCAGATGGTGCGTCAGGCAATGCTGATGGCGGTCGACAATCAGGTGATCCTGGATCTGGGTATTGCCGGTTTGGGCACGACGGCCGAAAACCACCATGTCGCGCCGATCCACCCCGAATATGCCGAATTGCCGCCGATGACGGTGGACAAGGAAGCAGCCCTTGCTCTGTTGCAGGAATCGGGCAATGCCGATCACGTGTTCGAAGTGATCTCGATCGACGATGGCTATCGCCGGGATTCGACCGATGCCTATGCCTCGCAGCTGCGCGATGCCGGCTTCAACGTGGATCGGACCGTGATCCCCGGTTCGACCTTCTGGAATGACTGGACCAACTATCCGCTCAGCTCCACCAACTGGAACCACCGCGAACTTGGCGTGATGATCCTCAACCTGGCCTACCGCAGCGGTGTGCCGTGGAACGAGGCAGGCTTTGCGAATGAAGAGTTCGACACGCTTCTGGATCAGGCCAACGGCATTCAGGACGCCGATGCGCGTCGTGAAGTGATGGTGCGGCTTCAGACCATCATGCAGGAACAGGGCGTGACCAATCAGCCGTATTGGCGCTCGCTCTATCGCCACGCGCGTCCGGGTGTGCTGAACGCCGAGATGCATCCCAAGTTCGAGATCAACGTCCACTACCTGGGCGTCGAAGCTTAAACCTCTGATGAGGGCGGCGCTGAAACCGGTGCCGCCCTTTTTTGCCCATCCATATGGATGGCGCACCCGTTCCGCAGCGCATGGTTCATCAAGAAACCGAAACCGCATGTGGGAATTGGCCGCATAACCAACGGGGACCCCCATGGGACTGTTTATTCTGCGCCGTCTTGGCGTGATGATCCTTACCGCCCTTTGTTTGACGTTCATCGTTTTCTTTTTGACCAACCTAGGGCCCAATCTAGAAAAGCTGGCCAAGACCCAGGGCAACAACCGCATGTCGGATGCCGAGGTCGTGCAATGGCTGGATAACCGGGGCTATTCACGGCCCTTGGTTGTGCGCTACGGCGAATGGTTGGGGGTTGTACCGGGTTGGACCCGTGTGGCCGATGATGGCGAGGAAACCGGGCGTTGCGTCGATTTCGGCATGACGATCGCGGATGCGCCCACCTTATGCGGGCTGTTTCAGGGTGATCTCGGATTTTCGACGGTCTCCGATGACGAGGTGTCCAATATCGTCGGCGGGCGGCTGGCGCTGACCGGATGGCTGATGCTGATCGCCTTTTCGGTGATGGTGCCGGGGGCGCTGACCATCGGTATTCTTGCCGGCATGAAGGAAGGCAGTCGCACCGACCGGACGCTTTCGACCATATCCATCGCCTCGACCGCGACGCCGGAATATGTGTCGGGCGTGATCTTTATTATTTTGCTGGCCTCCTCGACCGCCGGGCTGTCGCCCTGGCTGGCTGAAAATGGCTGGATCGAGGGGCGCACGCTGTTCCTTGGCTCGTCGCGATCCGCGATGGACGATATCACCTTCTGGAATTTTGCCCTGCCGGTGATGACCATCGCGCTTTACGGCATGGGCTATATCGCGCGGATGACGCGGGCCTCGATGGCCGAGGTGATGACCGCGCAATATATCCGCACCGCCCGGCTGAAAGGCGTGAGTTTCCGCAATATCGTGCTGAAACACGCGCTCAGGAACGCGCTGATTGCGCCCTTCACGGTGATCATGCTGCAAATCCCGTGGCTTTTGACCGGTGTTGTGATCGTCGAGACCCTCTTCAACTATAACGGCTTTGGCTGGACCCTGGTGCAGGCGGCATCGAACAACGATATCGAGCTGCTCCTAAGCATCTCCATCGTTGCCGTGATCGTGGTTCTGACGACGCAGCTGATATCCGATATCGGCTATGTCTACCTGAACCCGCGCATTCGCATTTCCTGAAGGAGAACGAGCAATGGATCCCCTTACCTGGTCCGGGTCTCTGGGCCCCTTCCTCAACCCGCTGATGCTGGGTGCCGTGCTGGTCTTTGCGGCGGCACTTGCGCTCAATATCATCATGAACATCATCGGCATGCGCCCGGCCGAGCCGATCGTGAACGCCGATCACACCATCAGCTATCGCCTCGGCGCGCCCGATTACATGCTGCTGGCGATGAAATACGCGGTCTTTGTCTTTCTGGCCGCCGTGGTGATCTACATTCTGGGCGGCATCTTGCAGCCCAGTTTCGAGGCCAAGGGCATCATCGGGGCCGTGGGCGCGCAGTTCCTGCCGGTCTGGATCGCGCTGATCGCGACCTATGTGGTCTCGATCAAGTTCAAGCGCCGCCTGGGTCTTTACGGCAAACTCTTTGACAACCTTGTCGGCATGATCGGCTTTGGCATGGTGATGTTCTGGGTCTTCACCGCGATCTTTGCCGGCATGGTGGCCACACATGGGCCCATCGACGTGATTTCAAGCCTGCGCAACGATCCGCCGGGCACCGGTGTGACCGGGGTCGATGGCGCGTTTCCCTATTATCTGCTTGGCGGCGACGGTCTGGGCCGTGACGTTTTCAGCCGCATGGTGATGGGTGCGCGCGAGGTGCTGACCATCGCGCCTTTTGCCACGCTCTTTGCCTTCATGGTCGGGATCACGCTTGGCCTGCCCGCGGGCTACTTGGGTGGACGGTTTGACACTCTCATCACGTTCCTTGCCAACCTCGTGCTGGCCTTCCCTGTGATCCTGCTTTTCTACTTGCTGGTGACGCCCGAGATCATCGAGGCGGGCGTGCCTGTCTATATGGCGGCCATTCTCTTCGTCTTGCCGATCGGTTTCATCTGGGTGCTGCTCTATTCACGCTACCGGGCGCAGCCGCATATCATCAAATGGGTCGCTGTGCCGATCGTGCTGCTGCTTTTGCTCTTCTATCTCGGCACCGTGTTCCGCTTTGACCCGATCGTCTGGCTGGCCACGTCGTTTATCGGATACCTCAATCAGGGCAACCCGGTGGGCGAATGGATGCAAACCACGCAGCAAGCCTATGAGCCGCTCATTGGCATTAATATCGACGGCAATCTCTTGATCGTCTTTGTTTCGGTGGTGTTCGTGAACAGCCCCACGGTGTTTCGTATCGTGCGGGGCCTGGTGCTGGACATCAAGACGCGCGACTACGTCGCCGCCGCCCAGACCCGTGGCGAGGGGTCGTGGTATATCATGCTGTGGGAGATCCTGCCCAATGCGCGTGGGCCGCTCATCGTCGATTTCTGCCTGCGCATCGGATACACCACCATCCTTTTGGGAACCCTGGGCTTTTTCGGCCTCGGCGTGGATCCCGAAAGCCCGAACTGGGGCTCGACCATCAATGAGGGCCGCCGCCTGTTGACGGTCTATCCGCATCCGCCACTGCCGCCGGCGCTGGCGCTGTTGACGATGGTGCTTGGCCTCAACCTGCTGGCCGATGGCCTGCGTGAAGAAAGCCTGAAGGACTGAGCCATGAAGATTTTTCCTGAAAAATCTTCGGCCCGAAAAATCTTCTCCAAGATTTTTCTTTCCCAATCGGTGAGAGGACAGACCCAATGACCGACGACACCTATGACGGCCCGATCCTTGAGATCGACAGCCTCTCGATCAGCTTCTTCACCCGGCTGCGCGAAATTCCTGCGGTGATGGATTTTTCGACCAAGGTGATGCCCGGCGAGGCGATGGGCTTGGTTGGCGAATCCGGCTGCGGCAAATCCACCGTGGCGCTTGGCGTGATGCAGGATCTGGGCGTGAACGGGCGCATCGTGGGCGGCTCGATCAAGTTCAAGGGGCGCGAGCTGAACGAGATGTCGCCCGAAGAGTTGCGCCATATCCGCGGCCGTGAGATCGCGATGATCTATCAGGAGCCGATGGCCTCGCTCAATCCGGCGATGAAAGTCGGCAAGCAGCTGATGGAAGTGCCGATGATTCATGACGGCGCGTCGGAAAAGGAAGCCTACGAGCGCGCGCTTGAGGTCGTGACAGATGTGCGCCTGCCCGACCCCAAGCGAATGCTCGACGCTTATCCGCACCAGTTATCTGGCGGCCAGCAGCAGCGCATCGTCATCGCCATGGCGTTGATGGCGAACCCGTCGCTGTTGATCTTGGATGAACCCACCACCGCACTTGATGTGACGGTTGAGGCCGCCGTGGTCGATTTGGTCAAGGATCTGGGCAAGAAATACGGCACCTCGATGCTGTTCATCAGCCACAATCTGGGTCTGATTCTGGAAACCTGCGACCGCATTTGCGTGATGTATTCGGGGGAAGCGGTCGAAACCGGGTCGATCAAGGATGTGTTCGACAAGATGCAGCACCCCTATACGCAGGCGCTGTTCCGGTCGATCCCGCTGCCCGGTGCCGATAAGAATTCGCGCCCGCTGGTGGCCATTCCCGGCAACTTCCCCCTGCCCCATGAACGGCCCAATGGCTGTAATTTCGGCCCCCGCTGCGACTACTTTGAATCCGGGCGCTGCGATGTCGGAGATATCCGCATGGGGCCAGTCGCGGGCGATGACCGCCACGATTCGCGCTGTGTGAAATTCACCGAGATCGACTGGGACGCGCCGATTGCGGCTGCGATCAAACAGGAAAAGGCCCCGATCGGCGAGGTCGTTCTGAAGGTGGATAACCTCAAGAAATATTACGAGGTCGCGGCCAGCGCGCTGTTTTCCTCGGGCGAGACCAAGGTTGTCAAAGCCAATGAAACGCTGAGCTTTGAGGCGCGCGAATCCGAAACTTTGGCCATTGTCGGCGAATCGGGTTGCGGTAAATCCACGCTGGCCAAGGTCTTGATGGGGCTGGAAACCGCCACTGACGGCCACGTTGCGCTGGACAATAAGGGGATCGAGGCGGTTCCGATCCAGGAACGCGATACCAAGACCGTGTCCTCGATCCAGATGGTGTTCCAGAACCCGTTCGACACGCTGAACCCGTCGATGACCGTGGGCCGGCAGATCATCCGGGCGCTGGAGATTTTCAAGATTGGCAATAACGAGGCCGAGCGCCGGCAACGCATGCTGGAACTGCTCGATCTGGTGAAACTGCCCCGCGCCTTTGGCGATCGCATGCCCCGGCAGTTGTCAGGCGGGCAGAAACAGCGGGTGGGTATTGCGCGCGCCTTTGCCGGCGGGGCCCGGATCGTGGTCGCCGATGAGCCTGTATCGGCGCTCGATGTGTCGGTGCAGGCGGCGGTGACGGATCTCTTGATGGAGATCCAGCGCGAGGAAAAAACCACGCTGCTCTTTATCAGCCACGACCTTTCCATCGTGCGCTATCTCAGCGACCGGGTGATGGTGATGTATCTCGGCCATGTGGTTGAAATCGGCGATACCGATCAGGTGTTCTCGCCGCCCTACCACCCCTATACCGAGGCGCTACTGTCGGCGGTTCCCATCGCCGATACTTCGGTCAAGAAACGCCATATCGTGTTGGAGGGCGACATCCCTTCCGCGATGAATCCGCCCTCGGGCTGCCCGTTCCAGACCCGGTGCCGGTGGAAATCCGAGGTTCCGGGCGGGCTCTGCGATATCGAGGTTCCGCCAATGAAAACATTGGCGACCGGCCATCAGATTAAATGCCATCTGGCGGATGATGTTCTGGCGCGGATGGAGCCTGTGATCGAGCTTTCGGGGTCCGAACCTGCCGACGCGATCGTGGAGGCCACGACGGATGCCTGACCTGAATTTCAGGTGAGCGTCGCCCCGTAAGGCTTTGAACAAAAAGAAAAAGGGGAAGCCAAGGCTTCCCCAGTTTCGCTGTTCAGGCTCACTTATTTATACCGCCCGTGTTTTCTGCCTGCGGCCTGAACCGCGTCAGGGGCGAGCGCACCCGCCCCGTGTCTCAGATCCCGCGCCGGGGCAATGGCGCG
>Ga0316204_10008929_pt1 | contig 13644 bp, 16 predicted proteins | sample 6monrhotite_MG_2_FD_205661 | JGI IMG/M metagenome (GOLD analysis project Ga0316204, IMG submission 205661) | Microbial mat bacterial communities from mineral coupon in-situ incubated in ocean water Damariscotta River, Maine, United States -... | ecosystem: Environmental > Aquatic > Marine >... | reverse complement strand
ATGTGTGGTATTCATGTCTCTTTGGGTGCAAAACATGGTATTTATGGTAAACCGGGGTTTAAGCGTCGTGATGGACGGTATCATGTGGATGTCTTTGCTGATACAAAGACCTTTACTCTTGATAATGAAGTGGTTTACCAAGAAGGTGAGTGGATCGTCTAAGGCGCAAAGGGCTTAAGAAGGAGATTAAAAGGCACAGGATCAAGTATAAGGTTTCCTACTCTGCTCTTATTCTGAAGCTTTATTAAATAAATTGATTTTAATTTCTAAGAGAAGTGTTAAGATAAAAGGAATAAAATTTATACAGATATCTTTAAGTAAAAAAGGATTTATTATGAGCACTATTGATAAATATGCCAATATCCAAAATGAGTTGCCAGAACTACAAAAAGTTCTATTAGATGCGATACAGTCAGACTTCTTAGAGATCAAGGCTGTTGAAAAGCAGTGTGATAAATATCAAGAAGCTTGTGAAAAAATTGAGAATCTTGATAAAGCACGGTTTGTTGTCTTTTCAAAATATATAAAAAAAGCAGACCACCGCTATGAAAAGTTTATCTTTTTAGATGAACATGGTCATGAGGTATGTGATGTAAGTGGACAAGATATGGAGCTGTATGGACTTTTAGGTCAATGCATGAATCTCGAATTATCAAAAGAATATGAAGAGTCAGTAGAGTATCCAGCATAGACACAGTATAAAACGAAGCATCTTTGTGCTTCGTCTTCTTCTTTAAAAACAATCTAAAATTATTACTTTTTTTAATCTTTCTGGGATCGTATTTTTTATACTTGGAACACCGCTTGCTACATAATTTCTAAATAAAGGAGTTATCATGCAAAAGACAGTAGTTGAAAAATTAAGTGGCTATCCACAAAAACTAGTTGATTTACAATGGCTTGAAGATGAGCTTCATGATGTGAATCAAGATGAGGTAAACCTTAATTGGAACCGTCAAAGAAAATGTGTTGAACATCAGTTTTCAGATGATTGGGAAGTTGAATACTGTGTGTTAGAACATTGGGCAGAGCATGTTGGAGCAAAGTTTGATATGACAGACGATGCCAATAAAAATGGCTACTACTCAGCTTTCATTTATCGTTAATACAGATACAGTTTAACCAATACTCGCCCTTTTTATCAGGGCGGGAATCCTCTAGGATAAGATTCTCCTGCACTCGAAAAGATGTTAAGTACATAAGGTCTTGAAAGCTTTTTTCTGTATAGGAGTTGAAAAATCTTTCACCTTTAAGATACTCTACCTCACCAAGCTTGAATGAAGTGTAGAAGACACCTCTTGGCTTCAGTGCTCTGCTTAAGCTTTTTATGGTTCTTAGTATCTTGTCTTTTGGAATATGTAGCAAAGATGCCGAAGCCCATATAGCATCAAACTTATCTTCAAAGTCTAATTCCTCAAAAGAGAATTGAAGCACTTCTTGATCAAGAAGTTGACTGGCAAAATAACACATCTTAGGTGAGATATCAAAAGCGGTGCATTGATGGCCTTTAGCTTTAAAATAAAGACTGTCTCTACCGGAACCACAACCTGCATCAAGAATATGTGCTTTTTTTTCAAGATATTTTTCGAACATAGCATATTGTATGTGCATATCTTTATCGATAGTATCTTGAATAAACTGGTTGGCATTACTTTCGTAATAATCAAGCGTTGAGTTTATCATAGATCTTTTTCATAACAGGTGTTTGAATGTTATGGTGTTGAGCCTTTATAACGATATATCCGCAGAGTGTTTCTAATTCGTTCAGTCCTTTGCCTTGTATATCAAGCCAGAGAGATGTAGGTGCATCTAGAGGAAGCTTTTGCGCAGTTTCAAGTGCCTTGTCTATCTCTTTAGTTTCTATGTTAATACCTTTGTGCTGTGCTACAGAGAATATCTCCTTAAGAACTGCCTGCAACTCCTCTTTATGATCTTTGTAGATGCTCCCCATACCGGTTTGATAATAAGAGGTCATCGAACCCATAGCCGAGATAAAAAGGAACTTCTTCCACAGCTCTTTTTTGATATCGTCTGAGAACTTACAACGAAGACCTGCTTTGTTAAGAAGAGGTTCTAGAACTTCTTGGACATCATCACTGAGTCTCAATGCAAATACATTGGTGGATTTTTTTATGACTCCTGCAGAGACTTTGTGTGAGACGATATAGACGCAGGCATCAGTGACCTTTGCCGGAGTCAAAGCTTGAAGCTCATCACGACTGTTTACTCCATTGGCAACAGGAATGATCAGTGTCTGTTCTGAGATGACGTCATTAAGCTGCTTAAGCGCTTCTTTCGAGTGATAGGTCTTTGTACACAAGAAGACGATGTCAAGATGCTCAGATACACTCTCTTGAGCAGATGTCGGGTAGTAAACATGCTCTTCGTTGACATCGATGATCTTAAGTCCATTTTCTTGGATGGCTTTGAGATGTTCGCCTCTAGCTACAAAAGTAATCTCATGTTCATCTTTTAAGGCACAGAGTTTCGCTCCAATATAGGCACCTACACCGCCAAGTCCGATTATCGCAATTCTCATATGCACTCCTAAAGTAGTTTTGAGATTATATTGAAATCTATCTATGAAAGTTATATAATGTATATAGAACCCAACGAATGGAGGTCTTATGATGAAAGATATATTACTTGTCATTGCTAGAGCCGCTATACAGAGCCACTTCAGTGGGGAAGTCATGGATACGGATGCTCTTCTAAAACAGTATCCTTCCTTAAATGAGCAGGGTGCTGTTTTTGTGACGTTGACACAAGATGATCAGCTGAGAGGTTGTATTGGTTCGATCATTTCTCATAGAAGTCTGCTCGAGGATGTGATTTACAATGCAAAAGCGGCTGCTTTTAAAGACCCTCGTTTTGTGCCTTTGGATAAAGAAGAACTGAATAGGACGAGGGTCGAAGTCTCCGTTTTGACACCTCCTGTTCTTTTAGAATACACGGATGTTCAAGATCTTAAAGGCAAGATACGTCCTGGAATAGACGGGGTGATATTAAAACAGCAGAATTATCAGGGGACTTTTCTCCCTCAGGTTTGGGATGACCTTGGTGAGTTTGAACTGTTTTTTTCTCATCTGTGTCAAAAGTCAGGTCTGAGCTCGGAATGTTTGCAATCTCATCCCGAGATATATACCTATCAGGTAGAAAAGGTAAAAGAGAATGAACTTTTATAAACCTTATAAAGAGACCAAGATGGTCTGTACACTTTGTCAGCATTACTGTAAGATCAAAGAAGGAAGCACTGGGATTTGTGGTGTTAACCAAAATGTCGGAGACAAGATAGAATGTCTTGTCTATGGTTATCCTTCAGCGCTTAATATCGATCCTATTGAGAAAAAGCCTTTATATCATTTTCAGCCCGGTTCAAAATCTTTTTCTTTGGGGACAGTTGGGTGTAATTTCCACTGCTCTTTTTGCCAGAACTGGACGATCTCTCAAACACATGACATTGACAAGTCACGTTATTTCTCCCCTGAGATGATCGTTCAGCTTGCAATAGATAATGGATGTAAATCTATAGCGTATACCTACAATGAACCCACTATCTTTTATCCTTATGCACGAGATATTGCTCTGTTGGCACAAAAAAGCGGTCTAAAAAACGTTTTTGTCTCTAACGGTTTTGAATCGAGTGAAGTGATAGATGATATGAAAGGTATCATAGATGCAGCAAATATCGATCTGAAATCTTTTGATCCGAAATATTATAAAAAAAACCTGGGTGGAAACCTTGATAAGGTTTTAGAGAATCTCAAACATTTTGTAAGAAACGGGATATGGGTTGAAGTGACAACATTGATTGTGCCGACACAAAATGACGGTGAAGAAGAACTTGATAAGATAGCCTCCTTTATTGCAGATGAATTAGGTATTGATGTTCCTTGGCACATTACGGCATTTCATCCTGACTATAAGGAACAGGAGCTTCCTTCAACTTCTATTGATACCTTGAAAATGGCTTATGATATCGGAAAGAAACATGGATTGAACTATGTCTACATCGGAAATGTTGATTATGAGACGCCAACACGCTGCCCCTCTTGCGACGAAGTCTTGATAGAAAGAGATTATTTTAGACACACGACAAACCATCTAAATGGTTCAAAATGTCATAAATGTGGAAGTACAATAGCAGGAGTCTTTGATGAAAAATAGAATGATGAGTGTTGCAGGGACTTTTTATCCTGCCCAATGCAGTGGAATAAACCGGTATATTGATACTTTTAACAAGGCAGTCAAACTTGAAACACCTAAGGTTCTTGCTAGAGCAATTATATCTCCACATGCAGGGTATGTATACAGTGGATTTACAGCTAATACAGCATATGGGATGATCGATACTCATAAGATAAAAAGAGTCATTGTTATTGGCCCCAGCCATAGAGTCTACATAAACGGAGCAAGTGTGGCACTGTATGAGAACTATCAGACACCCTGTGCAGACCTTGTGATGGATATGGAATATTCAAAAAAATTGATAGAAAAGTATGAAGTGCTTTCCTTTGATCCAGCTGCGCATGCCGAACACTCAACGGAGACTCAGGTGCCTTTCATTGGACACTACTTTAGTAATGTAAGCTTGGTGGAGATCGTTTATGGAGATCTTGATTATAAGAGTTTAGTTCCGATCATTGAGAACGCTCTGATGGATGAGGAGAACTTTGTCGTAATCAGTACGGACCTTAGTCATTTTTATACGCTTGAAGAGGCTAATAAACTTGACAACAGATGTTTGAAAGCAGTCGAGAGAATGGATATTCAAGGACTTGATACGGGTTGTGAGGCCTGTGGCATGATCGGTGTAAAAGCGGTACTACAAGCTTCAAAGAATCAAGGGTTAAAGGCGCACTTGGTGGATTACCGAACAAGTTATGATGCAAGTTCGGATGCCAGTAGTGTTGTCGGTTACATGTCGGCCTTGATCGGATAGCTTAAGCCAGTTCTATAATACACTCATATTTGGCAGCTCCAGAGCCAAGATGACTTTGTATTAATTGTATGTTTGGATGAAGTATGCCGATAGTATTCTTATGGTACATTTTTAACTTCTGCTCAAGAAGAACTTGGTCTTGAATATTTTTGATGCGTATCAGTGTGATGTGCGGAATAAACTCTTCTTGAGATGAAATTAAAAAAGTCTCTTGAATTTTCTCATGTAGAGTCTTGAGTGAGGGGTTGTCTGTTTTTGCATAAAGGATCTTCTTATGGAAAAAAAGCTCCAATCCTCTTATTTCGGATGGTTTGATCTGTAAATCGAGCCTTGAAAGTTTTTGTATCAAGAGATCTTTTGTAAACCTGTCTCCAAAGAACTGCAGGGTGAGGTGCAGGTTTTGAGATGGCACCCATCTACCTTTTATAAGATCGTTGAAGTCATTTTGAAGCTCTTCATAGTTGTAAATAGTGACAGGAATAGCAAGAAAAAATCGATTCATACTTTTAAGTATAGCAGTTATGAAGTAAAGAGAGGATGTAAAATAAAAAAATAGGAGAATTTAAGATAATAGGAGACAGAAAAGTTTCTGTCTCTTTAGATTATGCCGCTTTTTTTACTGCTTTTTTGGCAATCTTTTTAGCAACTTTTTTCTTAGTTGGTTTTTTCTTAAGAACAAGTTTTGCTATCGCTTTACGAAGTGGTTTCGCTTTTTTCTTAGCTACACCTGCTTTTTTAACTGCTTTTCTTGCTAGTTTTTTTACGGCCTTCTTTTTTAATAACTTTGCCATTTTGGCTCCTTTTTTTATCTGAATTATAGACTTATCATATAGTCATAATTGTTACTATTGTATATGCTTTATATAGAGAAGTCAAATGCTTCGGTTACAATTTGATTACATGCTATTACAACCGTAGTGTCTGGCGTACGTTTGTGTTTTTTTGGAAAATAGATACAACTATGTTTTTATAGAGTATTGTGAAAAATATGCTTATTTTTTTACAAAATCCCTAACTCCAACTTCGCTTCATAAGGAATTTTATCAGGATTCCAAGGGGGATCAAAAACGATCTCAACAGACATCTCATCTATCTCTTCTACAATACTGGCAATATTATAAACCTGATCTACCAGACTTTCAGCAACAGGACAGGCCGGTGAAGTTAAGGTCATCTCAATATAGCAGACTAGCTTTTCTTCAACGATGGAAAACTCTATCTTATAAATGAGTCCCAGTGTATAGATATTAACAGGTATCTCAGGGTCGTATATTTGCTCCAGTACAGCAATAACCTTTGCTTTTACCTCTTCTTCATTAAAGTCTTTCATGATGAACCTCCTTGGCAAAACTATCGGTGGTGGTCTGCAAAGTAGAAGTTTCTTTAGCAAAACCATAAATCCTTTTTAACATAGAAGCAATACCGTTTTGCCGTCCTGATGAGATGATCTCACTTAGATGCAGTTCCTTAAGTGTGGCACTGTTTGTATCTAAGATCTCTTTGGCACTGTGACCTGAATAGATACGAATTAAAATATCAACAAGACCTTTGGCAATAAGTGCGTCTCCCCCCGCTTCAAAGTAGACCTTGTCTTCTTTTACATAAGGGTGTAACCAGATCTGAGATTGACAACCTTGTACCTTGTACATAGGAGTTTGATACTTCTCATCTAAAGGAAGCAGTTGTTTACCCAGCTCAATAATATATTCATACTTATCCATAACATCATCAAAAAGTTCTAATTCGTTGCGTAGTAGATCGATTTCCTCTTGAATACTTAATTGGCTCATCTTAACATCCTTATCGCCTTATGAAGTGCCTCTATACATTTGTCTATATCTTCTTTGGTGTTGTAAATGGCAAAGCTTAGTCTTATGGTTCCTTCGATACCAAGTTTTTTCATGATAGGCATAGCGCAGTGATGGCCTGTTCTTAGCATAATGTCTTGTTTAGAGAGTAAGATACCGATGTCATCATGATGAATATCCTTGATGTTAAAAGAGATGTTTCCGGAGACATCAGTGTTTTGTGTGTACAAAATGATATCGTCTATTTCTTGAAGTCTCTGTTTTGCATAGCTTAGTAAACTTGTATCATGCGAATGAAGGTCTTTTAGCTCTTGCATGTACTCAAGCGCTGCTTTAAAGCCAATGGCCTCAGCTATAGCTTGAGTACCTGCTTCAAACCTGTAGGGCGGATCAAGAAAGGTTGAATACTCAAAGCTAACATCATCTATCATCGAACCTCCGCCTTGATAAGGGTTCATCTCAACTAAAAGTTCATACTTTCCATATAAAGCACCAATACCTGTTGGACCATAGGCCTTGTGTGCGGATACGGCATAAAAATCTGCTTCTAAGTCTTTAACATCGATAGAGCAGTGGGCTAAGGCCTGTGCCCCGTCTATCAGTATCTTGCACTCATATTGATGGGCCAGTTTTATCAGTTCTTTTACCGGATTAACAATACCAAAGGCATTAGATATATGGGTGATGGAGATAAAACTTTTTGGATTTTTTTTCAGAAGTGCTTCATAGCTTTTAAGATCAATACTTAAATCATTTTCAAGGGCTAAGACTTCTATATGCAGATCGTTTAACTGCCAGGGTAGGATATTAGAATGGTGCTCAAGCTCAGATAAGATAACAGTATCGAAGTTGTTCTTGACATAAGAAGAAGCCACAAGGTTGATGGCTTCCGTAGTACCACGTGTAAAGATTATCTCTTCTGGATTTGCGCCTATAAAGTCAGCAACCGACCTTCTAGCATCTTCATATTCCTGGGTGGCTTTGTTACCCAGGTCATGTGAACCTCTATGGGTGTTCGAGCAAAACTTTGTGTAGTAGTCATTCATAGCGTCAAGCATTTTTTGCGGTTTTTGGGTGGTGGCGGCATTGTCAAGATAGATGATCTCACGGTTATGAAAAAAAGGAAAGTCAGCCTTATTCATAAGCCTCTCCTAATACTTCTAATACCTTCTGTTTATGTGAGGTGAGTGCTAGCTTGTCTAGAGTCTCTTGAACAAAGGCTGTTACCAAGATTGATTTTGCCTTAGCAGGTGAGATGCCTCGCGAGATCAGATAAGCACTTGCATCCTCATCTAAAGCTCCTACAGTAGAGCCGTGTGAGGCCGATAAGTCATCTGAATATATCTCAAGATGAGGTTTGGCATGTATTTGAGCCTGTTCACTAAGTAAGAGGGCGTGACTGCCTTGTGTTGCTTCGCACAGTTTTGTGTTGTTATCAATCTTGGTATTGGCATCAAAGACACAAGAGCTTTTATCTTTGAGTACTTGTTTGGAAAGAAGATGAGACTTTGATCTATCAGCGAGATGGTTGATATCACAAGAGAAGATAAAGTTTTGCTCTTCTTGGGACAAGAGCAAGGCGCCTATATCAAGTTCGCTTTTGTGGTGTAAGTCGGCGTTAACAAAATGATGGAGATACTCGCCACTAAAAAGTAAGCAAAACTTTTGAACTGAGGCTCCTTCGTGCAAGTGAAGACAGTCTTGAGAGATCAAAACGGCTTTAGTCGAAAGTCTTTGTACCTGTGTCAGTACAAGCTCAGCATTTTTTTCAAGTTTAATATGTGAATTATGCGAAATAAAACTTTCCTCGCCTCCTTCAAATACAATATATATCTTTGCTTTTACCCCTTCTTGTAAGATGATATTGAGATGGGAATTAATAAAGTTATTTTGTGAATAATCTAAATACAGGTGCAGTTCTGCATCTTCAAATATATTAAGCTCTAAGGGATAAGGAGCCAAACAGCTTGCGAGTTTAGCAAAAGGATTGTACTCAAGCTCGCATGAGAGTGTATGTTTATTGATATGAACAGTGGACGGAAGGTTTTCTTTTATCAGTTGGCCATCTTGCAGGAGAAGAAAGTCTTTTTCTTCGTCATAAGTTTTATTCTCATCAGATTTTATGATATTTTGATACTCTTTATCCATATACCTGGCTAATTTTGAGAATTGCCATTTTTCTTCTTTTTTGGAGGGAAGTCTTAATAAGTGTGTTGAGCCTGAAAGAAGTTTATGAAGAGGATAAAACATTTTCATACCCTCGGTCTTCAAGCTCTTTGGCTAAAGAACTGTCTCCTGTTTTAATGATCTTTCCCTCATGTAAGATATGTACATAATCCGCTTTAACATACTCTAAAAGCCTGTTGTAGTGTGTAACAATGATAAGTGAGGTATTGGCGTCACGTAAGGCATTAATACCTTTTGCCACTGACTTAAGTGCGTCAATATCCAGACCTGAATCGATTTCATCCAATAAGATGAGCTTAGGCTTTAGCATCATCATCTGCAGTATCTCTGACTTTTTCTTTTCACCTCCGGAAAATCCGACATTAACTGAACGTTGTAAGATAGACTTGTCTATCTCTAAAAAGTTCATCTTCTCTTGCAACTCTTTCATAAAGACAGGTGAAGAGAGTTCTTCTTCTTGTCGTGACTTTCTTTGCTCATTTATGGCAGTTTTTAAGAAGTAGATCGTATTGACCCCGGGTATTTCTATGGGGTTTTGAAAGCTCATAAAAACACCTTCTACTGCTCTTTCATCTGCACTCATACTCAATAGATCATTGCCTAAAAAGTTCATCTTGCCTTTGGCCGAGGTCTCATGAGAGCCTGAAATGGCCTTGAGAAGGGTGGACTTTCCTGTGCCGTTTAAACCCATAATAACATGCGCTTCACCTGGTTTGACTTCTAAATCGAGATTTTTTATCACCTCTTTACCGGCAATACTGACTTCTAAATCTTTGATCGTTAACATTATCCTACACTCCCTTCCAGGCTTAGGCTCAGTAAGGCCTTGGCCTCAACAGCAAACTCCATAGGGAGTTGATTGAGTACATCTTTACAAAAGCCATTGACGATAAGTGAAATCGCCTGCTCTTCAGATATGCCTCGTGTTTTGGCATAAAAAAGTTGTTCATCAGATATCTTTGAGGTTGTGGCCTCATGTTCAAGCTGAGCGGAGGGGTTCTTGGCATCGATATAAGGGTAGGTATGTGCAGCACAAGAAGGTCCAATAAGCAAAGAGTCACACTGCGTGAAGTTTCGCGCTTTATGCGCAGATGGGCGTATCTTGACCAAACCTCTGTAAGCGTTTGAACCTTTCATAGCTGAGATACCCTTGGAGATGATGGTTGAGCTGGTGTTTTTACCTATGTGTATCATCTTTGAGCCGGTATCGGCTTGTTGTGAAAGGGAGGTGATGGCCACGGAGTAAAACTCCCCTCTGGAGTGATCACCCAAGAGTATACAAGAAGGGTATTTCCAAGTAATCGCCGCACCTGTCTCTACCTGTGTCCAAGATATCTTTGAGTTATCACCCAGACACTTTCCTCTTTTAGTTACAAAATTATATATTCCGCCATTACCGTCTATATCTCCGGGATACCAGTTTTGAATGGTGGAGTATTTGATCTCAGCATCTTTAAGTGTGATGAGTTCAACGACAGCTGCGTGTAACTGGTTCTCATCTCGCATAGGAGCAGAGCAGCCCTCATTATAGGAGACGTAAGAGCCTTCATCAGCAATGATAAGTGTTCTCTCAAACTGTCCGGAGTTTAAGGCATTGATACGAAAATAGGTAGAAAGTTCCATAGGGCATTTCACATTTTTTGGGATATAAGCGAAGGTTCCATCCGTAAAAACTGCGGCATTTAAGCAAGCAAAGTAGTTGTCTCCCATTGGTACAACGGAAGCCAGGTACTTTTGCACCAGCTCCGGATGATGTTTAATAGCTTCGGAGATAGAGCAGAAGATAATTCCCTGTTCATTAAGTTTTTCAGAAAAGGTGGTAATTACAGATACCGAGTCAAAAACTGCGTCAACCGCAACCCCGGCTAAAAGTTTCTGCTCTTCCAAAGGGATACCCAGCTTTTTATAGGTTTCAAGGATTTGTGGATCGACTTCATCAAGGGAGGCTATATTTTGTTTAGGAGCAGAATAAAAAGATATTTTTTGATAATCTATAGGAGGATGATGTACATGTGCCCAGAGCGGCTCTTCCATCTTCACCCATTTAGCATAGGCTTTGAGGCGCCAGTCTAACATCCACTGCGGTTCATCTTTCTTTTTAGAGATAAAGCTGATAATATCTTCATTTAGACCAAGCGGTGCCTGTTCTGTTTGTATATCGGTCTCAAATCCAAGCTTATATTCTTGATTGATAATCTTGTCAATACTGGAAGACATGATAAACCTTTTACAGATCTCGTGTTAGATCTTGATATAAGACAATTATGGTCTTATATTCATTTGTCTTATATTAATTTATTAACTAGAAAGAATTTTTAAGACACGATAATCTTATCTCTACCATTTTCTTTTGCCTCATATAAGTTAGCATCGGCACGAGAAAGCAGAGAGGATTCGTCATCATCTTGTAGGTTGAATTGAGTGATACCATAACTTGCGGTTAGTTGACGTTCTAAGCCAAAATCATGTTCGTTTATCTTGGTACGAAGTTTTTCACAGGTACTTGTAGCGTGAGCGATATCAACTTGTGAAAGAATAATCAAAAACTCTTCACCTCCCCATCTTCCTACTGTATCAACCTCTCTGGTATTGTCTTTTAAGATCTTTGCCATAGCCATTAAGACTTCATCTCCTTTTGGATGCCCGTAGGTGTCATTAATACTTTTAAAAAAGTCAATATCAAGAAGGATAATGCACAGGTCAGACTCATAACGTAAGGCACGTTTTAATTCATGATTTAACGTACTGTCAAGGTGACGTCTGTTTGAAAGCTTAGTAAGCTGGTCTGTTTGGGAAAGCTCTTCGAGCTGTATGTTCAGTTTTTCTAACTCCTGATTGATATTAAGCAGTTGAGTGTTGTAATTGATGGTGAGTTTGTAGCGATAAGAGAAAAAGAGTAAAAGTATGGAAATAAAGGCTAATCCTTTCCATACGAGCGTATAATCTGTCTTATCAATGGCTACATAAACCCACTGGTCATAGATGTCTTTTTTTTGCTCATCAGAAATAGAAGCAAGCCCTTTTTCCAAGATATCAAAAAGTAAAAAATCATCTTTTCGCGTACCAAAGCTTAAAGAGACCTCCTCTTCAATCTTACCTGATATTTTTAGATCTGAAAAAGAGTTCATGCGAAGCTGATCCGAAGTCGCTTCAAGGGTATCGACATAAGCATATATACTTCCATCTTCTACTTTTTTCAAGCCCTCATAGATATTTTCGACCATGACAAGTTCAACATGGGGGTAGTCTCTTTTAAGCATGACTTTATAAGCATAATTGTCTACTATGGCAATGCGTTTACCTTTGATGTTTTTTAAGCTGTTGATAAAAAAAGTATCAGACTTTGTTGTTATGACTAAGGACATCTCTAAATAACTTGAGGTAAAGTTCATATAAGACTGCCTGTCTTTCGTTTGTATAACCGAGCTTAAAAAATCACAACGCTTGCTTTTTAAAAACTCCAAGCTTTCATTCCAACTCATTGTTGGAACGAGTCTGAATTTTACACCCATGTTTTTAGATATGTTTTCTAAGTAATCAGCAGAGATACCTATATGTTTGTTTGCCTCAATCTTCTCCACAGGTAACCAGTTTGGATCTGAACAGTAGGTGATCTCTTTTTTATCATTGAGGTAATCACGCTCTTCTTTATCAAGCTTGATGAACTTATTTTGAAGTTTGGCTAGCCATTTCTCTCTAAGCTCATGCGTCTGCTTTTGCGTGAGACTTTTCATACTCTTATCAAGTATGCTTTTAAGCAAGGGCCAATCATCTCTAATACCAATAAATTGTTTAGCAGAGGTGAAGTGCTCATTTTTAGCTAAAGGAATAGAATGCAAGTCTGTAAAAAGATAGCGTGTGATGTTATACTGTAAAACAGAGTGGTATTCGATAGTCGCATCTGCTTTGTTCTCTAAGACAAGATGCATTGCTTCAAGGGTGTCTTTTGCACGGACGAGTCTTATATTGGGATAGTGTAGTTGTAAAAGTTCTTCCTGATAGTAGCCATGAACAACAGCAACACGTTTACCCTCCAAGTCTTTCATGGAATGAAAACTGTTTTCCTTTGTCTGTAAAATCCCATTATAAAGCTCGATGATGGGACTTTGAGTAAAGTTCATATAGTTTTGACGTTGAGGTGTGCGTTTGATACTTGAGATAAGATCAAGTTGTTTTGATTCAAGCATACGAAGGTATGAACTCCATGACCGACCGGGTAAAAACTTTAGGGTAAAACCTGCTTTTTTGGCCAGTAAGCTTAGATAATCAACCGCATAACCTTTTGCTTTTGCATTTTCTCTGAAGTCTATGGGTGCCCATGAACGTTCATTTTGTACACGTAGCACAGGATGCTCTTTTATAAAAACCTGCTCTTCATCACTAAGTAGAAGTTCTTTTGCCTGAATACTTGAAAAAAATAAAGCCAATAATAATAAAAACCTGAATAAATAACTGATCTTACTCCCCCCGGAATACTAATAAGATCTATTTTACATAAAATGATGTTTTAAAAAAGTTAAAATCTATTTTTTAATAATAAAATATGATGAATATACATGAATGTCGCATTGAGAACTAAGCCAAGTACGCCTGCATGAAAACCAAAAGGCTTATTGGGAAGGGGCGAAAGTAGAAACAGCAGGGTAAAACCAAGTCCTGCAAACAGACCCAGTAAGATGGAGGAGGCTTTGATCTGTTTAAAGTGGA
>Ga0316204_10008928_pt1 | contig 13645 bp, 14 predicted proteins | sample 6monrhotite_MG_2_FD_205661 | JGI IMG/M metagenome (GOLD analysis project Ga0316204, IMG submission 205661) | Microbial mat bacterial communities from mineral coupon in-situ incubated in ocean water Damariscotta River, Maine, United States -... | ecosystem: Environmental > Aquatic > Marine >... | reverse complement strand
TTTGTTGGCTTTTTCTTCTACCAGTACAGCTTTAAAAGTATTTAGTTCAGACATGTTTGGCGGCTTCTATGATTATCAGTATGTGTAACAACTCTAACAAATAGAGATTGTTACGGCTAGGAAAGCTGCAGCTTCAAGGGAGACGGGTATAAGCTTATCTATCACTATTTACACTGTGGGGGACAATGTCACAATGACTACAAATTCCGACCTAAATAAATATCGCCCAAAAGTAAGACTGACTGATGTTCTTAAGTTCACAACCGACCATCCGGGTTTAGCAGTCTTCCTGGTCTATGCAACGATTGCAGTCGCTGGTTTTATTTATCTGGTCACTTTCTATTCCCATTTCGACCTAGAAGTAACGGTTTATCTGGAAATTAGCGATATTCTATTCGCTGGAATTAAAGATCCTATGGTTATGTTAATGGTGCTTGGGGCTTTTTCGATGGTGCTATTTATTTGGATGGTAACGTATATCCAGGCGCCATTTAGCGCATGGTTAGACAAAAAATTCGATAAAGGAGTGCTTCGATTTATTCATTTTGTGGCTGGAGTGCAGAGTGCTCGTTCATTTTGGTGGGCCGCTTTTATTGTTCTCACTGTGTATTTTTATATGTTTATCGGTGTGCATTCCAAAAATAAGGCGCAATCGATTATTGCTCAAAAACAAGGCCTTGTTTTAGTCGATTCTGAAGCAACGTCTAAAACTGGTGATGAATATTCGTTATTAGGAACGACCATTAATTATGTGTTTTTGTATAATCACCAAACTAAACATACGCTCATTCTGCCACTTGATAGTATTAATTCCATTGAGCCTAATCGCTCTTTGAAGAAAGCTAGTTTAGCTGTTTTAACTAAGTCGGAATAACAAGCTTGTGGAAGCCTGTATTTTTTCGGCCATGGATAATGTATTTAAATAGTTTTTAGCGGCTGAGACTATGTGACTGGTGTCAATTCCTGTTTTTCTATATAAGCAAAGATTTTTTTGACAGCGAGGAAATCAGGATCGTAAGCATCTTGTGCAATAGCTATATATGAGTTCGTAAAGGTGAAACAAATAATAAACAGTAACTTGTACATATATCCACACTCCTAGTGCAATGCTAAAGGCTCCTCGCAAATTTCTTATTGTTGTGTCTTTTTGATGCGGGTCAAGTCCCAGTTATTCTGAAACTGTTAGGATTAACAAATAGCCCGAGTTCAGGTTAAATCCGGCATTTTTGGGGATTTCCCTCAGGTTATATCTATCAGGAATAATATTGAAAAACACTAAAACCCATTCCCAATCGGAACGTCCTGATGAGGTTAGGCCTGAAGTTGCTGCGGGATTACCTGGTGCTCCATCAGCACTACACAAATATTTGCGTAAAACAGGCATCGACCCAGACAGGTTATCCATTTTACATTTGGGCCGACCCGCTTATCGTCGTAAATATCGAACCCCTCCTTGGGTGGTACGGATGGCTGTGGGCTATGTGTTATGGATAGTACTATTTCTATTCGACTGGAATTCAGTTGAGCTGCCTCTGTATCTTGAAGCCATATTTTCACTTGTGGTTGGACTGCTGATTATTCAGGTGGCCTGTCAGGTTTTGGTGACCGCCACCGAACGTTTTGCAGCGCGAATGGGATGGACCCACTATGTTGCTGGGACAACGTCAGAGATCCTCTCTACCTTGCCTGAATGTGTCGTTATTGCGTTCCTGGTGCCGGTGAGTCCTTTGACCGCTTTTATTGTTGCTATGATAACTATCTACAATAATGCCTTGGTGTTTAGTATTTATTCTTACTTCCTGCCAAAAGACTATAAGGGCAAATACCTTATGCCCAAACCCATTACAGATGCTGGCACCCAAGTGTTGATTGCTGGTGGAGCATTGGGGTTGGTTATGGGCATTGTTATGTTGATTTTTTCTTCGAGCGGCCACCCTAAACAAGCGTTTGAAGCTATTGATTTGGCGGTTATTGCATTTTTACTCTTGGTCATTTTTGTGGTGTATCTCTATAAATTGCTGCGAGACCTTGGAAAAGAGGAAGATGCAGTCCAGACCACACTAAAACTAACCGAAGATGAAATGCTAGAACGGCAACAACTGGCATTCAAAAATGTCGAACGTAGCAGCCTAGGGCAAATCCTATTATTGCTAGCTTTAGGTGTGTTAGGTTCATTTCTGGGAGGCGAAAGCATTGCTGATTTTGCAGCCCTGGCTATTCAAGAAATGGGACTGAGTGGCATTGTAGCAGCGATTATTCTGGCTGGTTTTGCGGGCATGAGTGAATACGTAATCTTGTTTACGTCGCATCGTAAAAAAGAATACGGGATCGCCTTAGCAAATGCTTTTGGTGGCATAGCTCAGTTAATGTTTTTGATTGTACCTTTTACCTTTATTGCCATCGCTTATTATCAAGCATTTGTTAATCCAAACCACCCCGATTTACCTATTTTGTTTTCGGTGCCCAATATTTTACTACTAATATTTCTATTTCCTACCTTTCATACTCTGGCGTCGCTATTGGAAAAGGATCATACAATGGACATTCTTGACACCACAATAATGGTGGCGCTGGTGGGGCTATTGTTACTGCTGCTGGTGGCCTACGGCACTGCTCCTGGTTAAAATTACTTGAACCTGTTCGCCTAAGTTAACGTTTCAAACTAGCAGATTGCAGACAGTCGACGAAATGTATCCTATGACTCCTGCGAGGAGGCGACCTTCGGCGATTATATCGAAGTAGTTGATACTAGCGGCAAAGCAGTCGTTCATAACTCACTGCAACGCATCAATCAGGTGCGTTGCTTTTCGGTATCACTATTGCCTGAGTTATTATGCTTCATCTTCACTTAGGCTCAACAACCTTTCGCTTCGCCAAATCCTAACGATGTTTATTAGGGCCTCACTTCGAAGGTATACAACTCGAAAAGGAGGGTGAATGAGTTCTCGTATATGTTTTTCATTAAATTCAGGAACAACTCTGCCAATATCAGGATGATCAGTTAGTGCTTCAATATGCTTCAATATAGCAATAACGAAATTTTCGCCGATCTCTGGCACTCCTAGATCAAGGTAAAATCCCTTGATGTTTTCGAGGTCCTCAAATGCAGATTCAGAAAATGAAATATTCACTTACTTGAGACCTAATCTCTTTTTGACATCTTTAAGGCTCATGGTTTTACCTTCTTCTATATCCACGAGGCCTTGAGCAATTGCTTTTACAAATGCCAACTCTTCGCCATTTTTTTCGAATTCTTCAATCCCTTGGACTACAGCCACTCCTCGCCCGCGGCTAGTTAAAAGAATAGGACGGTGGGAATCTTTGGCATGGTTAATAACTTTGCCTGGATTCACTTTGAGGTCTGAAAGGGAAATGACATCTTCAGAAAATTTTGTTTGCATAGGAATTTCCTTACGGTTTTAAAAGAACCTATTTATAGCACCTGTTTAGGGGTCTTATCAATATTAAAAATGAAGAATAGCGCCGAATTGTTGAAGGGGACCAATCTCAGTGGATCTGCCGCAGTTCTTGATAGGATTGAACAGTCATTGTTGGCAGTCATAATGCCGAAATTGACTCCACCCGATAAGGTCAATTCGACAAAGCCACTGGGTGATTGGGCCAACCTAATCCTTTGAATTTATCAATCTGTTTACTATTTGTACACTGTAGTTTAATGTCAATTAGTAACTGTAGATTTGCATGTTTCGTGAATTGTTTTGATCTCAAGCTGTTCAAAGCAGCGTATTTTGCACTTATTAAATCCGGGGGGTACACCATGCAAGAACGTTTTGATGACATTATGCTATCGATATCGCCTAGCGAACAAGTATTGCTGATAGATGAATTACATCGCGTTGCTAAGCACTACATGTTCAAAGAAAATGTGGGGCACACCTTACAGGCAACTGCTTTGGTGAATGAGGCTTATGTTAAGCTGGCAGGTAAATCCATAGTTGTCAGTAATAAGCATCATTTTATTGCTTTAGCGGCGCGGCAAATGCGTCGAATTTTAGTCGATCATGCAAGACAAAAACTTACTGATAAACGGGATATCCCTGCTATACAAATAACATTAGCGAATGTTGCAGGGGAAAACGACCAAGTGATTGGGCTAATCCACGTTGACCAGTTACTAAAGGAACTCAGCTCTTTTGATGCTCGAGCGGCCCAAGTATATGAACTTAAAATATTTTCTGCCCTAACTAACGCAGAAATAGCGTTAATCATGGGGATATCCTTAGCCACTGTTGAGCGCGATGCCAAAGTGGCTAAAGCTTGGCTAAAAGTTGAGTTACAAAATAAGCCATCATAAATTTCTGCGATTAATCTTTGATCCAAAATGAAACATAACAACAAAGGGTATTGACTAAGTGAACCAAGACCAATGGCAACTGATCAGAGACCTCTTTGAGCTAGCCAGCCAACTTCCCAGTGAACAACAACAAGATGTAGTGGTTGCAAGAGCCAAAGGTGATCAGGTCATTATCGATAAAGTTCTCTCTATGTTGGCTACCCAAAACCATGAGACATCAGACGATATACGCACAGATCAAAAAAATAGCCTTTCCCAGCTAGTGAGTCACAGCGTAAATGAAGTGTTTAGCCAACCCGAAGTATTACAACCTGGCGATATGATTGAAAATTTCACAGTACTGTCGTGTATTGGCGAAGGTGGTATGGGCAGTGTGTTTTTAGCCGAGCGCCGTCAAGCGGATTTCTCGCAATTAGTGGCGATAAAAGTGATCCATAGGCGCCAAACTGATGCCAGCAGTGAATTACGTTTTAAACGAGAAAGGCAAATACTCGCGTCGCTAAATCACAAAAACATAGCCAGCTTTATTGGTGGCGGTGAAATCAAACAAGGCCAGCCTTACATTATCTTAGAATATATAGCGGGCGTGCCTATTACTGAATATTGCACCAGCAAAACTTTAACCATTAAGCAACGCCTAACACTTTTTCAACAGGTGTTGTCAGCGGTAAGTTATGCCCATCAGAATTTTGTGGTACATAGAGACATTAAACCTAATAATGTGCTGGTTACCCAAGAGGGTGAAGTGAAGTTACTAGACTTTGGGATTGCTAAATTAATCCAGCCCGATCCGCAAACCCCAGATGCAGAATTAACCCAACAACAGGACCGGGTGTTAACACCCGGCAATGCTTCTCCGGAACAAGTCTTGGGTGAAGCCATCACCACTCGCTCTGACGTATACGGCTTGGGTTCATTATTGATGCATATGCTTACCGACCAAGCTGTATTTGACACAACAGCCTTAAGTTCACGGCAAATCGAAAACCTCATTTTAGAAAAAACACCCAACAAGCCAAGCTATACCTGCAGTCGCTCATCAATCAAGTTACTTAAAAAGCGTGCCAGTATTTTACGGGGAGAATTAGATACCATTGTCCTCAAAGCTCTGCACAAATCCCCTGACAGACGATACTCAAGCGCCGAACAATTTGCCGAAGATATTCAACGATATCTTTCGAATTATCCCATTATTGCCAAGCCAGATAGCTCTTGGTATTCGATCAGTAAATTTGTGCAACGAAATAGTATGAGCTCGGCTATTGCTGCTGTATTTATTGTGAGTTTAGTTGCTTCGAGCACGATTATTTTTGGGCAATCGGAAAAAATAGCACAAGAACGGGATATGGCGATCCAACAAGCCGCTATTGCTGAGCAAACCGCTAAATATTTGTTGGATATTTTTGATTCTGCCGACCCCAATGTGCATGATGGCGAACTGATAACGGCTAAAATGTTACTCGATAGTGCTTATAACAAAATAAATACCTTAGATACCACTGCGTTAACGAAAGCCAACTTAACCCTTACGTTAGCAAGAGTGTATGGGAGGATCGGTGAATACCCCAAAGCCTCGTCTTTAATGGATAGGGCGTTAACTTTTGCTGGGCAAGTACCCAAAGATGATCCTAAAAAGATAGAGTTGGAGTTTAAGGTAGTCCTCGAACGCGGTGATCTATTGCTCACTCTTGGCGAATACATCGAAGCTGCCGAATATTTTGCGCAGCAACTCAATCTCGCCATGTCAAACCCAAAGGTAAAAAATCAGTTGTCCTTATCTATGTATGAATTTTTTCTTTATAGACTGAATTTTGGCCTTGCAAGCGCCTATGGTTATCAAGACAAAAATCAACAAGCTTTGGAATATTATGTTACCGCATTAAATTTAGCTGAGAAAACACCGAGTTTGAGCGAATCCCACTTATCCACGGCGTATTTTGGTTACGGTTCTGTGCTACGGCACCTTGGAAAATTCCAGCAATCTGCAGACATTTTATTAAAAGGCATAGCCTTAGAACGCAGACTTCGAGACACACCATCCCTTGATCTTGCCCATGGTCTTAATCAGCTCGCTAGTACGCTTTATAACTTGGGAAAATATGCTGAAGCTTTGCCCTATGCTCAGGAAGGGTTGCAGATTCGTCGCGATATCCACCAATACGGCAACGTAGAAGTGGTGGCAAGCTTAGGCATAGTAGCTAATATATATGCCAGAACTGAACAACTTGACCAAGCCATAGTCATCCGCAATGAAAGCCTTGAAATGATTGCCAATACCTTAGGCACAGAGCATCCATTTTTTGCTCGAATCACCTACGTCTTAGGGAGACTGTATTATTTAAACGGCGATAACCAAAATGCACAGTCCAACTTTTTAAAAGCGTACGCCATGTTCAAAGTTGTTTTCCCCAAGGGCAATTCTCTTTTAGCCGGACCACCCATTGGATTGGGCCAAATTGCATTGCAACATGGCGAGTTGCACATCGCCCTTAAACATTTTCAAGAAGCATTAGATATTCTGAATAAAATGTCTGCCACAAGAAACGTTATGCGAGCGAAAGCAACCGGGTTTCATGCCGCAACTAGAATAAGATTAGATAACTCTGAACAGGCAAAAGCCGACTTAGAAGACGCTTACGCCATGATGAAAACTTTGTACACAAAACAAGGAGTACAGTATGTTGAATTTGATAAAGAAATTAAATTAGCTCTAAAGTCACTCTGACTGCTAAATGTTTGCAATCAATTAGTATTTCAGCTCAGCCGTTGAATGGTATTGGTTAACAACAAAAATGGCCTGACATCTGACATAAACATATCCATTTTCAAATTCTCTATACCCGTCTCCAATGTCTTTGGGTATATAAATCCCGCAGATTGGCGGCAAAACTATTACTTAAATTAACTATGACAACGGCTGACTTATGGGCGACCCCATTAAATTCCTGCGTCCTAAAGGGCGGTATTCAGTATCTGGGGCTATTGGATTAAAAGGTGTGATAGGTAAACCTATCACACCTACTCAACACAGCCTTAGAAGTTTGAATTAGCAGCTGTTCCTTGTCCAGTTTTAGGATTTCCGTCTTGGCCAGGTGTGCCCAAGGTAATGCTATTGTTGCTAACCATTGGGGTTAAACTGTCACTGAGATCACCATCAAATATTGCCACACTCCAACCACCGTATCCTGCTGAATTGGTTTCGTTGGTAAAGTTAGCGCTGCCACCATTTCCGCCGTTGCCAGTGATAATGGTATTATCTTCAATAGTGGCAGGCGTATTCGCTCCAATGAAAATACCAAAAGATGGGCCACCGCCGCCAGAGCCTCCCGCGCCACCAGAACCACCTCGTCCACCGTCACCTCCGTTTCCTCCTTTTCGCAAGTCATCAGAACCATCACTAAAACCTTGCACACCGCTTCCGCCTTCGCCGCCATCTCCACCGACAGCGCCACCGCCACCCAAGCCACCATTTGCGCCATCGCCAGCTGTTAGTGTATTGCCACTGATGAGCGTTAGAGTAGAGCCAGCGATGTGCAGGGTCATAGAAGCTCCGCCAGAGTAAGCGCCAAAACCACCTTGGCCGCCACCGCCACCTTCACCACCGCCGCCACCGCCGCCGCCATCAGCGCCTAAAGATGAGGATGCGCCGCCACCGCCACCGCCACCGCCACCGCCAGCCCAACCTTTGTCACCACTTTTTGCAATGGAAGCTGAATAATTATCGCCAAGAAGTGAGCCATAACCATTAGCACCATCACCGCCGCTCCCTCTTACGCCGTTACCTCCATCAACTCCACTTGTACCTCTTCTAAACCCGTCAGCAGCTGTACCGCCTCTGCCACCTGTTCCAGCTTTTACAAAAACGGGAGAAGTTCGGCCGCCGCCATCACTGCCAGTTGACCCTTTTTCATTGAAACCGTCGCCTGCATTGCCACCTTTACCACCATTCCAGCCGTCGCCACCGCTGCCGCCAGCGCCGCCAAATTCATTATTGCCAACACTTGCATCACCTCCATCACCACCGTCAATTCCTTGGCCTGTGGTGCGGCTACTGCGGTTGCTTGCTGAATAACCCATGCCCGTTGTTATAGTGTTGTCTGTTACTCGAACGGTATCCACATCATTAGTATAAAAGCCGAATACACTGGCTCCTTGGTAGCCAGATGATGTGTATCCGGCAAAGCCCTCTAGGGTAATTTTGTTGTTTTCTAAGATGAATTCGCTTGCACCACGTTCAACGTAAATCCCTAATGAAGACGATATGGAATCTTGTGTAGGCTGAGTAACCGTTAAATCAATGCCTGATACTGTTGTCATTTGATCAATGTCGCTAAATAGCAGCCCATATTTTTCAGCTATAATCGGTGTGAGATTAGTGCTGGTGTCTCTAGACCAATCATCTTTGTAGCCACCATAAATGCTTTTACCATCGCGGATTCTGGGAATAAATGAAGGGTCTGTCCACAACATATAAGCCGCGTTGTTATCAGGTGTTTGTATATAAAAGTCGGCGTCATCGTCAGTATCGGTGAGTGCCATTTCTAAATCGGTTAACGGCGCATCAATGGAGCCATCAGAGGTGCCGGTATAATCAGCATCAATAAACACCGCTGTATCAACATCTTCAAGCACTATCACTTGAACTAGAGTTGTATCGGATTGCCCAGCAGCCGTTGCAGTAACTTGAAACTGCATGGTTTGCACTTTATCTGGCGCACTAAAGCTTGCAGAGGCGGTATCAAATCCTTGAGTATTAGCCACTGTATCGCCATTTTGCTGTATCCATGAATAGCTTATAGTATCGGCTTCTGCATCGGTTGCGCTGGCAGTTAACGTGACAGCATCGCCTGCGCTGACTAAGACACGATCATCTGCAGTAACACTTGGTGGTGTGTTGTTCGACTGCGTGGGAGGGGAAGAGTTGTCACCACCACCTCCGCCACAAGCACTTAATATGAACGTCGCTGCAGATAAGCCTAAAAGATGATTTGTTTTAGCACAAACACCCAATGTCACATTTTTTGTATTACTGATTCGTTTCATGTTTCTCTCCATTTTGTCTACTAAGTGCAAGATGATTTTTGACCCTTCACCTAAGGTTTTAAACTCACTAAAATTTAGTTTTATGTTGAGTTAATTAAGTGTCATAGAGTTAATGCGAGAAACTGGTGAAACCACCCTCAATAAAATAGGAATTATTTTTAATTATTTGATTTATATGAATTTATTTAAAAGTGAAATAGATAAACAACGTAAACAAAAGATAAAACAGCAAAGCAATGAAAATACCCAAACCGTGGAAGAGGCTGCCAATCATAATCCTATGCAAGCGCTTCCGTGGATATTGCTGGCGATAAGCTGGTTGGGATTTGTGGCTTACATTTCTCTATAACTAATAACGTATAGGTCATATTTCAGACTATATTTGACAGTATTTATGTTTGCGTATATTGTTTGTATATACATTTAGTGGTTTGGGTAATATATTAAATGATGAAAAAACACAGCTCTAAACTAGGAAAAAAAGATTGCCAATTGGTTATCCGCATCAATGGCGAAGAGAGAGACGAGTTTGTTTCACTTTGTGAAGACTTAGATAGCAGTGCAGCAAGAGAGTTAAGAAAATTTATTCGTCGTTTTGTGGCTGAACATAAAGCGTGATTTGAATTGTGCAATTTTGCAATAATGCAGATGCGCACTTAGGAGAAAATGAAATGACTAAAAAAACATCGAAAAAAGTAGCGAAAACAACAGCAAAGAAAACAGCAGCAAAGAAAACAACCGCAAAGAAAACAACAGAGGATAAAAGCATAGGTGCGGCGACGTTAGAGAAAATTAACAGCCAACTTACATCGACCAAGAAAGACCTTGAAAACCAAGTCGAAGACTTAAGTGCTCAGGTGAAAAAGATGGGTAAAAAATCGGGCAAGAAAGCCTTGAAAATGCTTAAAGAATTAGATGAAAGCTACCAAAGAAGATTACTAAGTTTACAGGCTGAATTCGAAGAGGGTATGGCGACTTTATCGACGGTACAGGACAGAGTGCTGGAACGACTGCCAAACGTACTAGCCGAAAAAATCACTTCAATTGAAAATGACATTGCCAAATCTGTTAAATCTGTGACAGGTACCAATAAAAAAGCAGTAGCAAAACCTCGCGCAAAACCAGCTCTTAAGAAACCCACTATTGCATCAATAAAAAGCATTGGGCCAGTTATGCAAAAAAAATTAGCTGAAAAGGGCATCACCACGCTCGAAGATATTGTAAATACTCCTAAGAGCAAGATTCAGACATTAAAGCAGTTTGAAAAAGAGAGAGGATTTAATACCTGGAAAGAACAAGCAAAAGCACTTTTAGTCGCTAACTAAACACCATAATTAGGTTTCATATCGGAGGTGTTGTTTTGTCTAAGGTCATTCCTATTAAGTTTTTGGATATGTTACCGCTGCCGATTATAGTTGTAGAAATTGTGGAAGATACGCTTAATCATCCACTTGTTTATTTAAATGCTAGTTTTAGTAAAGTCATTGGCTGGGATCTAAAAGAAATTCCAGATAAAGAGCATTGGTGGCAAACCGCATACCCAGATCCACAATATCAAAAAGTGGTTCAAAGGTTGTGGGATTTGAGTGTGGAGTCTAAAGGTACCAATAATGACAATTTTGTTATTATGACAGTTAATGTTATGACAAAACATAACGGAAATAAGCGCTTTAAAGTCTATACAGAATTGGAAAGTGCTCTGTTGGAGGGGTATTACGTGGTTGCATTTGAAGAAACGAGTAAATCGGCATTTTAGAAAGAGATACCTTTCATTCAAAAATAGCGTGTGTCGTTAAGCTGAATGCCCAGATTTTTCTTGAACGTCAGTAACTACTGGCGTTGTATTTTTTCGAGGGGCAAGCTCAGTTTCAGTTTGTTGCAACGCCCCCTGATTTTGAAATCCCTGCAAAGCTTCTATCAACAATCTACCGTCACTATTTCAACGGTGCAATTTGGTGAGCCAAATGAGTCATAAATCAGGTAACAACCTTCGGTGGTAGGTGTACCAGACGAAGGAACAATATAGCCTATCAATGTGTATTGATTATCTACCCGTGTCTCAAAATCGTCTGATATTTCAAGAAAATCAAGCATCTCAAGTTGATCACCTCCTTCTCCCTGGCTCTCAGGGCATAAGTTGCGAAAATCAATTTCGACACTACCAAAACCGAAGTCAACGACATAGTCTGTCTGAACCCCTCCTGGATTTGTAACAAGGGGCCTGAGTCCTTTCACTCTTGCTTTTGCCTGGACCAAACTGATTGTTGATTTAAATTGACCACTTAAGGAGTTAATCACCGCGATTTTTGCATCGGAGGAAATATCAATAAACTTAGGAGCGGCAACAACGGCCAAAATACCCAAAATGACAATGACAATGATAAGTTCAATTAATGTGAAACCGTTATTCTTATTCTTTTTACTCACAGTTCAACCGCCTAATTATTCACTTTGTATTTTGAATAAACACCCAGTGGCTGCGTTTTTATCCAAATTTCATCGATTGCATGAGTCTATAAATATAAACGCAATAAATCAAAGGTTTAGAAACATTTTATTCAATCCGACATTACACGTATGTATTTCAATTAAAACAACTAATGAACTAGCTGACCTTTTACATTACAATCCTCGGCCTTATTTTTAGGTGACGAACGGCGGATATGGCAGCAATAGGTATAGATTACGGGACTTCGAATTCAGAAGTGGTGTTTTTTGATGGCAAGCAGCATCATTTTGTTAAACTCGATCCTAGTCTAGAAGCAGCAAACAAAATCCGTTCCTCGGTTTTTATTTATTATAAAGACGAACTTCCCAGACCTCCTATACCCATGATTGAGGCAAAAGTTGCACAATTAAAACGCGCTATTTCTGACAAAATTGATAAAGCCAAAGAAGGCTATTACGAAGCACCAGACCCAAAAGAACAGCGTATCTATAGTCATAGAATAGACGAGCTACGTGCTGAATTTCACAACCTTCCTGCTTTGCAGGAGCGAGCGATAGAGTTTTTGTTGGAAGACATGACAGTACAAGACTTGCCCCTGAAACAACTGGTTGAAACGGGAGAGTTTGCTTTTGGTGAAGAAGGGTTTAGACGTTATTTGAAAACCCCTGAAAAAGGTCGGCTGATTTATTCGCCAAAAAACTTTTTAGGTGCCAACTTGGTGGCAGGTCAACAAGAGGCTTTTGTGGGTTTGATTGCCAAACAGTTAGCGTTCTTTCGTTTAAGTGCGGAGCAGCAATTAGGCCAGTCTGTAGATACCGCAGTAATCGGACGCCCTGTACGGTTTCATGGCACACGAGGCCAAGATGGTAACAACCAAGCCGTAGATATTATGACCCAAGCGGCAAATATGGCTGGTTTTTCCACGGTGGATTTCCTTGAAGAACCTATAGCCGCCGCATACAAGATTGAGCGTACCCTTGATAAACACACCAATGTGCTGGTGGTGGATATTGGCGGTGGTACCACAGATATTTGCTGTATTAAGTTGTCACCAGAAAAACTCGCAAATGTTGATCGTCAACAAGATGTGATGTCGGTCACAGGCACGCGTTTAGGCGGCATGGAGTGCGACAAAAATCTGATCATAAAATCTATCGCTCCCACTATGGGGCAAGGTTTATTGATGTATAACGGCTTGCCTGTGCCACCTGCGTATTTTTCTGATATGTGTGCGGTAGACGACATTCCAAAGCTCAATCGATTTTTCTCTGAAGAGTATTGGTTAGATATTGCCAATACAAAGTCTTTGGTTAAAGAGCCCAAGTTGTTAGAACGCTTGTTAGAAGTACAAGAAGAAAAACTCTCAGCTAGGTTAGTCAATTCATCACGATTAGCCAAAGAATTGCTCTCTACCAAAGATGACATCATCTTGCCTTTGCATTATATCGAGCAAGACTACGACGTGAAGCTGAACGTTGAAGAGCTTAAGCGCTCAATGCAATCTTGGTTAGCCAGAGTGAAAAGTTTAGTAACCGAATGTTTAGAAAACAGCTCCGAACCACCAGAGATGTTATTTATCACTGGCGGTATGAGTTTATCCCCAATCGTTAAAAAAGAGCTGCTAGACATGTTACCCGGTTTACCTACCATGGAAGGCGATGCGTTTAACTCTGTATGCGAAGGATTAGGTATTCAAGCGGCTAAATTAAATGTAACAATGTAACCCAATCCTATATACCCGTCTCCCTTGAAGCTGCAGCGTTGTTGGCTGCTCTCACTCACCCCAATCACCTAGTACGCCTAGGCTCATGGGGCTGAGTTCCTTTGCCGCCTAGCTG
>Ga0316204_10008927_pt1 | contig 13646 bp, 17 predicted proteins | sample 6monrhotite_MG_2_FD_205661 | JGI IMG/M metagenome (GOLD analysis project Ga0316204, IMG submission 205661) | Microbial mat bacterial communities from mineral coupon in-situ incubated in ocean water Damariscotta River, Maine, United States -... | ecosystem: Environmental > Aquatic > Marine >... | reverse complement strand
TCAAAATGAGTGACTGGGGATTGGTGACACGACTGGTCAAGGTAGCGTTATGATTTCAATGCGCAAGAGCACTACCCACAGGATCAGCACAAACACACATCAGTCTGGAGTGGCCCTGATTACCGCCTTATTAATTGTTTCACTGGCGACAATTTTAGCAGTTTCGCTGGTAAATCATTTACACTATGACACTCGTAGAACACAGAATATTTTACGCCTGGACCAGGCTGATTTAGCGAATACACTAATTATAGATGGCTCAAGAGTTATGCTTACTTTTGATGGCAAATTAAATGAATACGATACAATACTAGAAGCTGGCGCCTTTGACTTAAAAATGAATGAGTTTATAGAAACAGGCAAGCCGATAAAAGGCGGAAGCGCAGAGGTTCACATCAGTGACTTACAGGGCTGCTTTAATCTGAACAATGTGGTGCAACAGGATGGTATCAACCGAAGCCCTGAAGCAACTACTGCCTATACAAACCTGCTTGGCGCACTGGACTTTTCCAATATTACACCACCACCCAATATAGCCCAGCTGGTAGATAGCCTGGTTGACTGGATTGACAGCAATCAACAACCAGGGGTCAATGGGGCTGAATTTGATTATTATTCAAGTCTTGACGTCCCTTATCAAACGTCAGATTCACCACTTGCAAGTATTAGCGAACTAAACCTCATACAGGGTTATAACCAGGAGGTTATTGATGTATTAAAAAATCACGTGTGCATTCTCCCTCTGAGCGCAACCCCGTCAAATATCAATATCAACACCGCCAGTTCTGAAGTGATACAATCTTACATAGTCAACAAGAAACACACAGATGATCTGGTTGAGTATCGTGATGAAAATACGACTCTGGAGGCAGCGGCGTTCGACACCAACGAATCGATAAAAAGCAAAGCAAAGTCTTTAGGTGTCGATGACAAGGTTGTCAAACTGGATCAGTTCCAGGTAGCCACCGAATATTTTCTGATTGAGAGCATGGTTACGTTTGATACAAGCATTTACAAGTTTTTTACGGTTATCCATCGAGACCCAACAACTCATGAAACCATTATACTGCGCCAGACAAGGGGCGATTTATAAATGAGCGAATTCCTGCTTATACACTACAAGCCAGACCACCCGTCCAATATGCAATATTGGGCTATGGGAGCTGACCAGCACGCGTCTATCACACTCGGACACGGAGACCTGGACGAACTAAAAAGCCTGGCACGTGGAAAAAAAGTTACGATCCTGATTGATGCTCACTATACAACTCTGGCAACGGTAACAGTACCCAGCAAAAATCGTAGTAAACAAATGCAGGCCGTCCCATATGCAATGGAAGATAATCTTGCAGAAGACATAGATGATACATATTTTGCCCTGGGCAAAGCCGAAGATAATCAGGTCCCTGTTATTGCGATACAACGCAAACTACTGGAACAGACACTTGACTCTTTCCACCAGAAACAAATTTTTGTAGATGCCATTACCGCAGACAGTGTAGCCATTCCAGGCAGTGAGCATCAGTGGAGCGTTTTATTAGATGAAGACAGTGCATTAATTAAAACCAGACACTCACAGGCCCATTGCTGTGACCGTGAAAATCTTGCGGTGATTTTACAGGCCTTGCTTGATCAGGCAGTAACAAAACCAGACTCTATAAACTATTATTACAAAGCAGATGATTCTGAAGCTGAGTTCATGCTTGATGACGTTGATATAAAGAAGCATGTTATAACTTATCAGAATCATGCTCTGGAAATATTCGTTCAGAATTTAAGAGAAATTCATCACCTGAATCTACTTCAGGGTGAATTCACACCTAAACGCGAGTCGAGCACCTGGTTTAAACCCTGGAAATCTGTGGCTATACTGGCAGGTTTATGGCTGGTATTTGAATTAACTCACGCAGCGTTATTATCAAGTCAACTGGAAGAAAAAAATCTTCAGCTAAGCCGGCAAATTGAGAAAGAATTCAAACGAGCTATTCCGGAAGCACGCAAGATGAGCAATATGAAAAAACGTGTGAAAGTTCGTTTGAAAGAATTAAAGTCGACTGGAACAGGGGATAATGAAAATGGTTTTCTACAAATTCTTTCAAAAGTTTCACCTGTACTAAAAGACAACGACAAACTTGATATAAATGCCGCAGTTTACAAAAGCAATTACGTTGACCTGGATCTAACAGCGAAAAACCTGAACGATATAGAGCAGGTTAAAAACAAACTAAGCGAAATTAAAGGCATAAAAACTGTACTCTCAACTACAGTGGAAAAAGGCAGTGTTAAGGGGCGATTACGACTGGAGGCAAAAGGATGAGTTTAATAGATGAACAACTAGCGCCGGTTAATCAATGGCTTGACACCCTTGAAAAACGAGAAAGATATTTTGTGATTGGCGGAGCCATCGCAATTGTAGCTGCCCTGTTTTTCCTGATTATATGGGACCCGATTATTTCCAATTATGAAAAACAACAGCGACACTATGAGTCTCAACGCCAGCTTTATAACTGGATGAAAACATCGTCCAGTGAGATACAGGCACTTAAAGCGGCTGGTGGAAGTGTAGCGGCCAAATCCCGTAGCCAGTCTATATCAAGCCTGGCAGATCGCAGCGCCATCACGAATGGCATTAAACCCTATATTGAAACCATAGACCAGAACAAAAAGGGTGTGAAAGTTAACATAATTGCAGCTGATTTTGATAAAATTATTCTTTGGTTATCAGATCTTGAAAACACATACGGCATCACAACCACAAAGCTAAAAGTTGACAAATCTAAAACCGCTGGAGCAGTCGATGCTCAAATAACACTAGAGCGTTCATCGTGAATCTTAACTTCTATGCGTTTTTCTCAACCCTGATATTATCGTTTATAAAATAGCACTTTTATGAAAATACGTTATTACATTTTAATAGGAATTATCTCCTATGTTTTCTTTACCCTGGGCAACATACCTGCAGCAAAGGTAATTTCACTGCTAGAAAAAAACACACCACTTCCGGCCAAACTATACGGTGTATATGGAACCTTGTGGAATGGTGGCGCAGAAAAAGCTATTATAAAAAACCAGCCACCGGTTGAGAATCTACAATGGTCTATTAACCCGATCTCATTGTTACTCGCTCATGTTAGCGGCGAAGTTAAAGCAAGCATTAAAGAGCAGAATATCATTGGTAACTTCAGCATAAGCCCAGCAGGCACAATTACTGCCTCAGATGTACGTGCTCGTATTGATGCTGCTGTGTTGCAGGAGATAGTTTTGCTACCTGTTGGTGAACTCGGCGGAACTTTTAATGTTTTTATTGAATCACTGGAATTTAATCCCGAGGGTTTCCCAAATGTTAACGCCAGCATCAAGTGGAAAAATGCAAAACTAACACTACTAGAAACAGTTGATCTTGGAGAAATAGACGTTTCACTTAAGCCCGGTGAAAAAGATCAATTATTAGCTACGATTAATAATAAAAAGGGAGAGCTTAGACTGCAAGGAGATGCTGAAGTAAACCACAAAAAAATGTATGCTATCAATGTTAGCATTACCCCACAGGAAACCACCAGCGACAACGTGCGCCAAAGCTTAAAAATGTTTTCCCGCCGCCAGGCCAATGGTAGCTACCAGTTAAAACGTAAAGGCAATTTACAGGAATTTGGACTTTAATATTTAATGACTACAACCATACCTATTAAACCAGAAATTGAAATAACATCTGAAAACAAATGTAGTTTCTGCACCGGCTCGCTTTGCTGCAGCTACATAACTCAGCATATAGAAACTCCACGCGCAAAAATTGATTTTGAGCATATGCTTTGGCAAATATCCCATGACAATATTCGTTTCTATAAAGATGAAGATGGCTGGACATTGCTAGTTGAAACCAGGTGCAGTCATTTACAACTTAATGGCGATTGTGGAATTTACGACAGACGCCCAACAATTTGTAGAGACCACAGTAACGACTATTGTGAATATGACGCGCCATCAGAAGATGGTTTTGATTTATATTTTAGAAATTATGACGAGCTTAGGGCTTATTGCATAAAACGCTTCAAGCACTGGGATAAGTAACATTGTAAATCTGATACTGAGTAAATTCAGTATTAGATTACCAGTTTATTAACCCCACATAATATTTATATGAAAATTGCTGGCTTTTTTTAGTGTTTTTATAAAAGATTCACTTTATTAACTAATTACTAAACAGAGCAGATTTCCTCTTAGCCTCTTACTAAATACATTACAGTTAGCTCTAACTCCATAAACATCTCAAAAACCTGTGAGCCTCGGTTGTAAAGCAGGTTAAATTAAGCCATGACAGACAATTACTCTCTGTCTTTTTAGAAATAACCATTGACTTATATCAAGCTATTATTTCTGCAAACACTTATTAACTCGACTATACTCCTACATTAAATTAATTCTAATTTAAATTATGTCTTCAGATGACACACAAGCTCCATTTGTAATTGCAGCACTACTTGCAGGCAGGCTCTATCGCATGCTCAACACAGCAAAGACCATGAGCATCAGCTCCAGCAATGCCAAATGCATTTCAATTCGGGGCGGTGATAAAACCGTTGGTTTCAAACCTCTTTCAGATTACATAAGTGATATGGCTAAGGACACTATTTCAATCTCCTCGAAAATTAGTGCTATCGCTTTACAGTTCTCAATTACCGCAGTTAACGAAAAAAGATCCCTCTCCGCTCTATCTGATTTTACCCAGGTTGTTAATAAACTCAGCAACCAGGGAAAAAAAGATAGTCTCAATTTAGTTATTGAAAAATTGAACAACAAAATATCTTTCTTAAGACAACAACAGTTCGATTACTGCCAGACTCTCACTCTTTTATTCGATGATATCGCACAGCGCATTAGAGCCTCAAAAATAATTGTCATCAACTCCAGGACTGAAGCATCCAGAGCAGAAGAATATCAAAGTAATTTATTCTCCATCGCTGACAATCTTGAGTCATGTAGCGAGGATATTGCCAGTGAAATAAAAACCTGTAGAAACTACCTGTATTACCTTAAAAATAAAATCGAGGCATAATGAAATCTACAACAATATTTAATGGAAAATATAAATGGATCGCATTTGGCCGAGACCCAGATAAGCCTGATAAAATTATCGATACTAATCAGTATATAGTTATTGATGGAAACCGCTCTTTACTCATGGACCCCGGAGGTATAGAAATTTTTTCCTCTATGTTAGCCGTTGTTTTACAACATACTGACATTGAAAACCTGACTGATTTATTCGCATCTCATCAGGACCCAGACATAATTTCCTCGCTTGGCCTTTGGGATCAGGCCCTGCCTGAGGCAAAGCTGCATGCACCCTGGATATGGGAAGGTTTCATAAGGCATTTTGGTTTAAATAACATTAGCTACAATTCTATACCCGATGAAGGGCAGTCCCTATTGTTAAATAATGCAAAACTGGTTTTTATTCCTGCTCACTATTTACACTCATCAGGAAATTTTCACGTATATGACCCAGAAGCCAGAATATTAATGAGTGGCGATGTGGGTGCCGCACTTGAACATGCCGATGCCTCTATGTATGTAGATGATTTTTCAGAACATATTACTAAAATGAAATTATTTCACCAGCGCTGGATGCCTTCAAATCGAGCAAAACAGGACTGGATAGATAGAGTACGAAAACTAGATATACAATATATGGCGCCGCAACATGGACGTATATTCAGAGGTGATGATGTAAAACGTTTTCTTGACTGGTTTGAACAACTGGAAGTGGGTATTGCGGTAGAATAATTCAAAGTACACTTAAGATACCCCATTTTTAAATTAACTGCATTTTTGACGCAAAGAAAAGCGATCTATTTCAATCAACTAATAAAAATTAAACGACACTTTTCTTACGATTCAACAACATAGAAAGCCCTCATGGCCAAATATATTGACTTTGCGTCTTTGCGCCAGTCTTTTGAATTACACACTCAACTGTGCATCAAATTTTGGCATAATAGATGCTCAAGCCCACCTTCGTTTATCATGAGATATTTTCTTTACATTGCTCATATATAAACTAGACTCGTTTTGCTGGTAAAGATTACAGCGGCTATTTATGTCTGCAGAAATCAGTGTTATTACTGACACTCTCATTTATATGTTCGTACGTAAATCCTGCTTCTTTCAGCAATTTCGCGTTGGCGGTGAATCGTCATCGAATATTTTTATATTTTTCTGGAGATAATTTATGGCATCTACAACAGGCAAGGTCAAATGGTTTGACGAAAAAAAGGGCTTTGGTTTTATAGAGAGAGAAGGCGGTAGCGATGTGTTTGTACACTTTAGGGCAATTGAAGGCGGCGGCTTCAAAACCCTGGCTGAAGGTCAGGAGGTTGAATTTGAAGTTGAAGATGGCCCCAAAGGACCTCAGGCAGCAAATGTAAAACCACTGTGATAATTTTTACGAAGCTTTTTTAAACAATAAAATGTAGAGGCGACTACCATGTCGCTTCTACTTCAAACGCCAATCTTTCTGCTCTCCAGTCACAGGGCACTTAAACTTTATATTAATTGCCTTCAACTGTAAGTCTTCTGCTATATTTTTTGCACCATATAAACGATCACCTTCTATTGGATACCCCATTCCCGACAAATGTCGACGTATCTGGTGCTTGCGTCCGGTTTTGATCACAATTTCCACTTCCGTTTTATTATTTTCTAGCACCTTAGTTGAAACGATCTCTGATATTGAAACTTTATCATCTAATTTATTTTTTATTTCAAAAGGTAACTCAAGCTTATCCAGTATTCCTTCAACTCGTGCCATATATTTTTTATACATCTCATGATTTTCAAACATTGCTGAAAATTTTGCTGCAACCGTTTTCTTATGTGCAATTATAATTAAACCATTAGCTGCTTTATCAAGCCGGTGAACAATAAATGCAGGACGCTGGGGCTTTAAATGCATTTCAACCCAACGATATATGGTGCAATGATCTCCCCACTTACTGCCCTGTGACAACATTCCCGCTGGTTTATTCCAGATAGAGTAATCACCCTGATCCGATATCAACTGTGCTTTTTCTGGAACCGTGGTCTGCACACTTTCATTATAATAAAGATGCAATGTATCACCTGCTTTGACAAGTTTTTTAGCACGACGCAACCGATCAATACCCTGAATTGATTCCAGCCAAACTGCACCATTTTGCATTATCTGTTTGATTTTTTGTTTGCTGAACTCAGTATTTTCACTTAAACATTCTAGAGCTGTAGCTCCATCACGGGTAACAAAAATATGCTTTTCAAATTTCTCTGCCATTATTCTGCAAGGTCAAAGTAACCTTCACCTACTTTAACAACATGCCCACCAATCTGCAGCCCCATCACAACAGCATCTTTTTTATCAACGTTAACCTCAAGAATACTAATGCGGCTAGTCTCGTCTCCACGTTGAATCAGACAGGACCTGTGATAATCATTTATTCCATGTGATAAGTACAAACCAAATGCCGGTGCCGCCGCCCCTATTGGCGGGTCTTCCTGTGCAGCCACATCTTTACCGATTATCCTTGCAGAGAAATTAACATTTTCAAATGGATGTCCGTTTGTAAACAATAGAATTTGACTCGCTAAAGGCGCAACGAATGATAATTGCCATTTGTTTTCATGGAACTGAGCCGATCTCATGATCTTGTTATTCTTTACAGGAACAATTAAATAAGATTCTGGATAACCGACAATAGCCGGCTTATAATCATTGCAGCCTATATCTCCAGCTTCCACCCCAATGATTTGTGCCAACTCAAGGTTCGATGGCACATAATCATCATGCTTTTCATCAACAGGAATGCTAATTTGCACCTTTTGATTTTTAACACTTAAAATAACATCCATAACCTGTTCATTAAATATCACTCTTGCATCAGAGCCCTGCACCATTCCGGCATCACCCATTGCATAACACGCGGCTATTGCAGCATGGCCTGCAAATCCTGTTTGCGCTGTTGGTGTGAATATTTCAAGGCAAGCATCACAGCCTGGTTTTTCTGTGCGTGAGATAAACACCGTTTCCGCCAGATTCAATTCTCTGGCTAGTTTCTGCTTTTGTTGCTGATTAATATTATCAGCATGGGTAAACACCGCTATTTGCGCTCCTTCGAATGCTGTTTTTGTAAACGCATCTAACAGCGTATATTTTAATTTCATATGAATAGACAACCGGTATTGTATTTAATTGAATTTTTTCTAAAGTTAAGTATATAGTTAGTATTTATACAGCTCATGTGACAAAGATATCACAAGATAGATGGCTTACATATGATAACCCTCAACCTGAATAATGACGGCTTCACAGGAGACATTCTTATTGAGCCGAATAGACCAATCAAGTGGTCAGATAATGTTCGGTTTATTAAGATTTTCACACTGCTAACTTTAATGATCGCCATATTTTTTGTATATCATGGTTTCCTGCTGGTGTTACCTTATTCGGGCCTGGAAATAATTCTGCTTTCAGCATGCCTGTATCTGGTATATAAACACTACTCAATTTGCCAGGTTATTCATTTCACAAAAGACCAGGTCATTCTTGAGTCAGGCGATTGCTCTGCAAAAGATCGTGTTGAGTACCAGCGCTACTGGTCAAAGTTTTATATTGACTCTGAAGGCTCTTACAATATTCCAAAACTGAGCATTAGATCGATGGGGAAAACGACAGAGATTGGTCAATTTTTAAGCTATGACGATAAAACCGCGCTTATCACTATCATCACCAATATGACAAACAGTTTTCAGCATCAGAAACCACAGTGTAACAACTAGTCCAATCTATCTAATTATTTAAACGATTATTTTTGATTAAAGTAAGCGTTTAAATATTCATCAAGACTGATATTATCAGACGCTTCAATTACACGCTGACGTTCAATCGAGTCAATTGCCGCTTTATCAAAAAAGGCTTCACGTTCTTTAGATAACTTAAGCTTTGTGAAATACTGGTTATGTTTTTGCGACATACGCTTGGCAAAGTGATAAAAACCTTCTTTAGTTTCTCGCATTTCATCTAACATTCGCGCTGATGGCGTCAGCTCCGCATACTTCACCTTCTCCATTTGATCTTTAAGCGCTTTCTGGTATGGACTGTTAGTCTTGTGCTGATCAAGTAACTCACTAACAGGCTGCATGGCATCTAGCAGTTCTGTTGCCCAGTCTTTAAACGAAACCTGAGTCGCACCGCGGTTTAATTTAAGCTTTGGATGTCGCCCGTTATGTGCGACATCCAGTTCGTTCTGGTCGATCTCTTCACGCTCACTAAAACAAATCTGTTCACTTTCTGCGAGCAAGCAAAACAACATGAATATCTCGATAAATCTCAGCTGCGTTTCATTTATTCCTAATGGATCAAATGCATTTACATCCAGCGAGCGTAACTCTACATAACGCACGCCCCGTTTTTTTAGCGCAAAAATTGGCTTTTCATTACCCTGTAATATCTGCTTAGGCCTGACAGTGCTGTAATACTCATTTTCAATTTGTAACAAATTAGCATTAAGCTGCTGGTATTCGCCATTTTGTTTAACGCCTATTTTTTCATACCCAGGAAAAGGCGTTTCTATCGCGCACTGCAATGTTTTCACATATGAATCAAGACTTCGATAACAGGCTTTTACCCCCGTCTCATTTTCTTTATTATTCTGATAACCTATGTCGCCCATACGTAAAGATGTAGCATAGGGTTCATAATAAGTGCTTTTATCAAAGTCTTTTAGCTGAGTTTGCGCACCGCCGATAAACGATTTACATACCGCAGGTGATGCGCCAAATAGATAAGGAACCAGCCAGCCATAGCGCTGCAGATTACGTATTAACGCAAAATATTGCTCTGACTGAAAATCCTCAAGACTCAGCTCATCATCTTCTAACAGGTCTTTATAAATTGGCCAGAAATTCTCTGGCAATGAATAATTGAAGTGAACACCGGCAATTACCTGCATTGTCCTGCCATATCTGTGCCCCAGCCCCCGACGATAGATCGTTTTCATTTGTCCGGCATTGGATTTCCCATAGTTAGCAATTGGGATGCTCTTATCACCAGCAACTACGCAGGGCATACTCGTCGCCCAGAGAATCTCATCGTCCTGTAACTTCTGGTACACATAAGCCTGTGAATCACGTAAAAAATCCAGAACCGACTCAATATGTTCATAAGGGGGCGTTATAAACTCAAGTAGCGCCTCAGAGTAATCAGTTGTGATATATGGGTTTGTTAAGGCAGAACCCAGGGATGCAGGGTGCGCCAGTTGTGAGATTCCGCCCTCGGGCGATACACGCAGACTTTCTTTTTCTACGCCGATCTGCCGATTATTTAGCAGGCCATTCTCATTGTGGGCGTAGAGCTTCTTCACCCTCGATTCGACAAGTTTGAACAATCGTTTTTCCAAGAACTATCTCAGTATTGAATTATATTATAAGACAGTCAGCTTATATCATACGTCAAATTCCTACAAGCCGATGCCACTGACGCCTCAAGCCGTCTTAGTTGACAAGTATCAATACGATAAAGCAGGTTATTTATTAACCTGTAACCTCATTATCACATATAGCTTATAGGCACATGGATCCAACTCGTCATAACAATACGCTTTCTGACACAAAAACCAGGCCATCACCAGGCACGGGCACAACCAAGCTACATGACAACTATCAGCTCATACTTAACTGGTATAGGACGAATCATCGAGAGTTAGCCGGTGAAGAGATTGTTGACAATCTTCATATCCAGAAACTCCTGGGTATACTGGGAAACCCAATCTGGAATAAAATTTACCACTGCTGGCAGATAGAACTTAAACATATGGCAGAGCTACAACCCTATGTTAACCATAGATTTGATGCATCTAAATTTGTCTATTTTATAGAAGCCTACAACAATAACTAAACTCAATATTGCGGCATTTTACTAGACCAGACCGCATCTTCAGCCCGCCTGTGCTGAGTTAGTCTACGATCACTTCCAATCGCTTCATAACGTACGAGGTTACGCCTGTCTGCACCACTGCGGCGCTCAAAGTTCCCTCGACGGTCGATACCGCCATAGGGATTACTGCTCATTAAAGGAACCAAAGTACACCTCCAGAGTATGCTGGGTTTAAGGAAAAGTATAACAGCCTGTATTGCTAATCTTGAACTACCGTTAGGCCATTTTTCTATTATCACTCTCTGGCGAGTGCCCAATAAAGCCACCAAATGCCTTACTGGCTCAAACAACTCGCTTTTATTAGCAGAACCTGTGCTTTTGAAAAGCCCTGTCGCTGCCGTATAAACTGAGTACCACTGGCTTATTGCTTTTCCCGTTTTGAAGGTCAATTTTTCATTTTGTTGAGAATCTAGTCAATATACTAATTTATAGTTGATTTGCAGCAGAATAAAATGCTTATTGGTCGATTCGACCCTTGATTTAAAGCCCTACTTTATTAAAAATTTTGTTATAGATTCATCAATTTGCATTATTTTTGACTATTATCGTTCAAATGAAGATTTATAAATCACACAGACTCAGTTTTTCAGTGAACAACTGGTCACACCTGTATTCATTACAAAAGGCAATCAGCCATTTAAAACAATTGACGGGAAGAAACTTATCGATACATGGCAGACTTCTTAATCATGAGTTTTTAAACCACACTGATACCAGTATAACAATTGAGTTTCTTCAGTCAGAAACCATGCCTGATTTTCCGCGTTTAAATAGTGGCGAGCACATATTGGGATCAATGACACTTTTAGATCAGCAACTTTCCACACAAATTTGTGTTGAGCGTTCAATATTTGAAGAACTACGTAAAAACTTAATGGAGTATGCTGACATTGAAGCCATCCATATTATTGTTACACTTGAAATACTCAGTGAGAATGACAGCTGGCGCAATGGTGAACAACTCAATATAATACAGCTCGACTACGCCATGAAAGGCGATTAACTATTTATAACCGCTTTTATTTTATAAGGTTTAAATATTGAGCATTAACTTACATGACCAGCTAAATGCTGACTGCCATAAACTGGGCTATATAAACAGCAGCCTTCTTTTGTTACACAAAAACTCACTGGTGCCCTGGTTTATCCTTATTCCAGATACAACTGAAAATGAATTATTTAAGCTTGCAGAAACCCAACAATTAGCTGTCAATAAACAAATTAATGAACTGGCTCAGTTTGTAGAAAAACATTTCCACGCAGATAAGTTAAACATTGCAACAATTGGCAATATTGTCCCACAGTTACATGTACACATTATCGGCAGATTTTTCGACGATTGTTTTTGGCCAAACCCCGTATGGGGACAGTCCATGACCCGGCAATACACAGAACAGGAAATTCAGGCTATAAAAGAAGCCCTATTTAAGCAGCAAATTATTCACGATAAACAGTTTGTTTAAAGTTTAATTTTTCACCAGTTTTCCAGATGATCCAGTAAAATCTTCTGATTTTCTGGATAGGAAAAAACATCGTTATGATAACCTTTAACTTTCTCCAGAAACTTGTTTTCACTCGCTTCTTTATATAACTTCTTTACGTGTGCAGATGCAATAAGCTCATCACTTTCACTATACATAAATAACTTGGGCACTTTTGGCATTACCGGCGCTGAATCTAACGGATTATAACTGGAATCAACCGTTAGATACGCCACCCATTGAAACAACCAGGTCATCCACGATTTAGACATCGTCTCCTGTGCTACTTTCTGATAGTCACTAAATGGTGATACCAAAATAACACCATCTATGCCCTGTGGATTCTGCGCAATATTTACTATCGCCAGACTCGCCCCTAAACTATGCCCCATTAAATAGGTTTTATTATTCGAACTGTTGCGCGAGCTGACATACGTTCTTGAACTGTTAATATCATCTAGCATCCCAGATAACTCAGCTTTTCCAGTTGACTTTCCATAACCACGATAATCAAAAATAAACACATTATATTGATATTGCGTTAACCAGTAGACTAATCCCGAGTGCGTGCTTATATTTTCAGCATTACCATGTAAAAATATAATATTGGCTTTCACCAGTTGATCTTTATCAAGATCGGCCGGAAACCACCAGCCATGCAATTGATGACTCCCTGACCCTTTATAAACAACATCTTCGTATTGAATATTAAACTGCTCCGGTGATGCCACATGCTCCTTCATCGGATAAAAAAACATATTAGTACATGCTGATATATGTGTGCATATAATCAGAATAACACCATAGCGTTTCCAGCAATCCGATAAAATTAAACCCATAAATTAATTATCTTGCATTAAAAAATTATATTTACTTAACCAGTATCACAAAAGATCACTTAATTATGCATTCCTGATCTTGCATAGCCATCACAAGCTGCTAGTATAGATCAAGACTAAAATGTCTTGAACGCTTTATTACAATAATTATGGAGAGAATCTGTATGAAAAAAATAGCAACAGGTACACTTTTACTTCTGGCTTCATCAAGTGCTTTTGCAGTAGCACCAGGCGGCGGTGGATGTGGCTGGGGTAATGCATTATTTGAAGGTCAGGCTGGTGCAGCACCTCATATTCTTGCTGTTACTACTAACGGTACTTCAGGTAACAACACATTTGGCATGACAACTGGTACTAACGGTT
>Ga0316204_10008926_pt1 | contig 13647 bp, 11 predicted proteins | sample 6monrhotite_MG_2_FD_205661 | JGI IMG/M metagenome (GOLD analysis project Ga0316204, IMG submission 205661) | Microbial mat bacterial communities from mineral coupon in-situ incubated in ocean water Damariscotta River, Maine, United States -... | ecosystem: Environmental > Aquatic > Marine >... | reverse complement strand
CTAATAGTGCCAGCAGCAAAGACAGTAAAGTAAACACTGGAAATACCAAAAATTCAGGGGAAAGCAAAAATAAGAATACTGCACCGTCGACAGGGGCTGACGATCAGATTGATGTAATGGACGAAATTGAAGCGATAGACAAACTGCCCATTGCCGAAAAAGCCTGACAGCGCAAGGTGGTGATGTCGTATGGTACTGTTGTTACGACATTGAGTTGGTGTTACCACTAGTTGGAGCGTGATCTCAGTATGGTACTAAATTGTGACGGACTGCCCTCGATACCACCGGTTTTGAGGGTGTTATGTTGTTAATGCAGCGCTAATATTGGATATCGGCACCGCAAAAAAATAACGGCAAGATTTACGTTGCGGTAAATAAGAATACGACGTCTTATGGCAACACCTAATCCGGGTGATTGATATTGTTATGTAGAGGATAGTGATTCACTGCACAGTAATTTTGCATAGGTATTATAGACCGACCATTCCTTTTCAATTGCGGTAATATCCCATTTTTCCTGCTGAAGCAGAAACAGATTCTCGCTGTGATACCATCGCCCCAGGTGCACCGGTGTCTGTGGTAGTTTGGCGAGAATGGATATCGCCTGGTCCACGGTGTTGAACGTTCTGTTCAGTGTCAGATCGTCTGCAATCGATTCTAGTTCAGCCTGGTTAAGGATTCGCAACCGCTCACCAATCGGAATCGCTTTACCTCGGAGTGCAATTCCTGTCTTGGCAAACATCTCAAAGAGTTTTCGTAGTTCATTTTTTGGCGGTATATGAAACACCTTGCTACCAATACGGCACAGGTGTTCATACATAATGAAGTTCTCCATAAAAAGGGTATCACCGAATTTTTCAATAAAATCCTTATTGATTAATTTATGGGTTTTTTCTTCATGTTCGCGGATAAACTGCAGGTCTTGCTGATTAAATGATTCAGTAGTAAGTCTAACCGGGAAATTATCTTTCGAACGGGGTGGTTGATGATTTGCGGTTTTCCCCTTGTTTTGGGTATTTGGCGACTGCCTTAACTGCTGGGTAAGCACACTTAATTGATCGATGGTGGGCTGGTAAACAGCACACAGCAGCGCAAGGCGCAGCTCATCTTTTCGATCGCTTAATGCCTTAATTTCCTCAGCTGGTAAGTGTGCGGTGTCATGCTCACTTGTTGTGTGTTTTGTGTCGACAGAAAAGCGGGGTGATAAATTATTATTGTTTATATTGATTGCCGCACGGGATACCAATCGACTTATTATCGTTAAAAGTAAATAACTAAAGCCAACCACAACAAGCGCGCTATGTTGGGCTGTAACGTTAAAAATAAATTGTTCGATCATCCGGGTTAAGTCTTGTAAAATCGCTATCGGTGCCTAATGCTTAGCCTACGGGCTTATAGGTGAGTGATTAAGTTCTGCTGTGTTTTTTACCACGTTTTTTTATGACGCATTATTACTGTACTGTTGTTCTACACTTTTCACCCTGTGGAATAATCATAAAATCAGTTGCGATTATAACACGTAACGTCAGGGCAATTGCCATGCGTACACAACCGAATTGAACGAATAATGATTTAAGCGGCGTATAATCTAAAATTGACGTATTAAAACGGGCACATACACAAGGTATTAATAAAATATTGTTTTAGCACAATAGAAGTTATTTCAGAAATTATGGGATGGAATCAGCTGCTCCATCCGCGGATTAACGTTCATTATTGACAACTAATTAGCGCCGTGTGCATACCCCGTTTTGGTGATTAAGCTGTGACCCTTCTTTTCCCGGTGTTGTAGTATGGCTGGTTTGATATCTGGACTCTGGCTTGTTGGTGTTCACTTTACGAACTGAAATACCTCATTAGAACAGTAAGTTAGTTATTTAGTCCAAGTCTATTAGGGAATCGTTCCGCGTGCCGATATAGGTTTGAGGAGCTATTGTGACTTTAATTCATAAAATCAATACGTTATAAAACGACAAAAACACAATAGAGCATCGACTACAGTGCTAAACGCAGCACTAAATGCAGTACTAAATACAGTACAATAAGGAAAAGGGAATCATGGTTTATTCGGCGGAACAACGTTTAGAACAATTTATGTCGGGGTTAATTAGGCGTAATCCCGGAGAGTTCGTGTTTCATCAGGCTGTCCATGAAGTTGCCTCCCATATCATTCCTTATATCGAGAACAAACCCATTTATACTGAAGCACGAATCATGGAGCGTTTATCCGAGCCTGATCGTGTCGTGATTTTTCGGGTGTGCTGGGAAGACGATAAAGGAAACGTTCGTGTCAATCGTGGCTATCGTGTCCAGCACAACAATGCCATTGGCCCATACAAAGGCGGAATTCGTTTTCACCATGAAGTAAATTTAAGTGTGCTTAAGTTTCTGGCTTTCGAGCAAACCTTTAAAAACAGTTTAACCGGGTTGCCCATGGGGGGAGCTAAAGGGGGCGCCGATTTTAACCCAAAAGGAAAAACGGACCGGGAGGTGATGCGGTTTTGCCAGTCCTTTATGACCGAGTTATCTCGCCATATCGGGAGTTATACGGATATTCCTGCCGGTGACATTGGCGTTGGCTCACGGGAAATTAGTTATTTGTTTGGGCAGTTTAAACGCATTTCCAATCAGTTTACCGGTAGCATTACCGGCAAAGGGCTGGCGTTTGGCGGGAGCTTAATCAGGACAGAAGCCACCGGCTATGGCTGTGTCTATTTAATGCAGGACATGTTTAACCATCATAAAAAGTCAGTTGACGGTTCAATTGCCACGGTGTCAGGCTCGGGCAATGTTGCACAGTACACCACAGAAAAACTCATCGAATTGGGGATCAAAGTTGTTACGATGTCCGACTCTACAGGGTATGTCTACGATAAGGATGGCATAAACCATGAAAAACTGGAGTTTATTAAGCATTTAAAAAATGTAGAGCGTGGGCGTATATCAACTTATGCGGAAGTATTTGGCGCCGAGTATTTTCATGACGAAAAACCCTGGAATGTGCCTTGTCAGTTGGCATTTCCCTGTGCAACGCAAAATGAAATCAATGGGCGGGACGCAAGAATATTACTGGCTAATGGTTGTATTGCAGTGGTGGAAGGCTCCAACATGCCAACCGAGCAAGATGGCATTGACCTGTTTGAAGCGGCAAAAATAATGTTCATGCCCAGCAAGGCGGCAAACGCCGGTGGTGTGGCGGTATCCGGCCTGGAATTAACCCAGAATAGTATGCGATTATCCTGGTCCAGGGAAGAGTTAGACCAGCGTTTACGCACTATTATGTCGAACATACACGAGCGTTGTGTCGAATTCGGCCAGGAAGATGACGGTTATGTTGACTACCTTAAAGGGGCAAACATCGCCGGCTTTATTAAAGTGGCGAACACGATGATAGCCTATGGCATCATGTGATTAATTGTGACGTGTGTATTGTCGTAATATCATGGAATATGATGAACCCGCTCAGGCAATCCTACCAGGCTGGCGAAATATACAATCTGTTACAGACAACCTGTTACATACCACGTTGAACATAGATAACAGAACATAGATAACGGAACATATCTACCGAACAGACAATACGGCATTCGTGTAGTAATGAAAAAAAACAGGACTACCGCTACCGCGCTTAATCCATTGCAGGTAACATTACGCAAACTGGCCAATTCACAGGATGCACAATCACAACGGCGATTTTTTAAAACCGGCCCTGGTGAATATGGCGAAGGTGATGTCTTCATCGGGGTTCGGGTTCCTGAGATCCGTAAGATTGTAGCGTCTATTAAAAATCCTGACTTGGAAATCATAAAGGAATTATTGTCATCAACCATTCATGAAGAACGTTTGCTGGCATTATTGCTGATGGTTCGGCTCTTTGAGAAGGGAGATGATAAAACACGTGCTGATATTCGTGAGTGTTATATAAACAACATCGATAGTGTTAACAATTGGGATCTGGTGGATTCGTCTGCCCCCAATATTTTGGGCGCGTACCTGTTCACAAAGAACAAAAAACCCTTATATGGCCTGGTAAAATCCTCTAGTATGTGGCATCGCCGCATTGCCATAATGGCCAGCTTTCAGTTTATAAAGCAGGGGCAATTTAAAGATACCCTGAAACTGTCAAAAATATTATTAAGCGATGAACACGACCTGATTCATAAAGCGGTGGGCTGGATGCTGCGGGAAATTGGAAAACGCGACCTTGCGGTTGAAGAAATATTTTTAAAGCAACATTACGCAATGATGCCAAGAACCATGTTGCGTTATGCCATCGAGCACTTTCCGGAAACCAGGCGTCAGCGCTATTTGAAAGGCAAGGTGTAATTCCAGACGTAACAACGTTATTCACAGGGATTCCAGGAATTTAAATTGCGCTAAAGCCGGTGTGTTCAGCGGGCTTTTATCACCGACTGACGATAACTCATATTTGACGTTGTTTAGAGTGGATTTGAGGCTTTCTAATTTAGTATTAATGCTTTCTTTTTGTACAGTTGGTTATTTGCTTTCCTCGACAATCGCGGTTAATTCCGCTTGTCATTGTTGCTCAGTGTCTGCTGGTAACGACTTGAGTGCACTTACTTCCTGCTTGAGTTCATTTAAACTGGATAAAAAATAATCACGTTTGCTGTCTTTATTAAGGATGAGATTTCCTGCCACATTATAGACATCATCCTGAACCGTCCAACCTGTTTGAATAAATATCCTTTTCTCCCATAAAAGAAAGCTGGTAGTCGTCTGTTGCCAAACGCCTGCCATCAAATTAAGGCAGTGTTAGCACGCTGTGTCAGTCTGCCGGTTGCGTTGTTGTTTGTTTTGTATACAGATTGATTTACTTGTCTCACTTTTTATTATAAATTGCTAACCCGAACAGATAGTCTGCGTTCGCCGATCATTGAGTTATCAACAAGCTAATTTCTCAGGCAATTGATGAATTAATTGATGAAACAATCAATAAAACAAAGATAATTAACGAGACAATCTACCACAGCAGTGGTTACTGGTAGAGTAATGAAATCACTTTCGGCCGCTTAAGTCAAAGCCCCGCCAGGATTTTAATAAACGCGGGGCTAACCGGGTTCATCGTGATGCCCGATGTTGAAACTCGGTGTTGAAACTCGGTGCAGAAACCCGCTTTGCGCTGTAGCGTTATTGTAATATTGCTTCTATTATTGTTAACTATACCCAAAGCGTTTGAGATTTAGGTATTTAGTGCGCGTCATATTTTTGTTCTGGCACCAACAGTAGGTTCTTTAAGAAAGCCGAAATGACGAGTAATAGTCGGTCTATTGCGAGGAATTTCAACGCTTCCGCATCCTGCTCACGCCCCTTGCCTACATCCCTGTAGACAACGCCGCCAGGACAGAAATAGGACAGCAGTAAAGCCTAAATCCTAAACGCTTTGGGTATATAATCCAAATTAATGATAGTTGCCTAACCAGCATTACTTAGTTCACATTCGTCACCTTCAGTACCTATTATGCAAGCTGGCCGGAATGCGTAAATCATCAGCCATGTGTTGATGCAGCGAATGAGTGAAAATGCCCGATTAACGGTAACGCAGTCAAAGTGACAATAGTGGGGCACATTAGGTCATACCGATGGGTGATACACAACAAGCGCAGCACCAGGCGGTGGCGCTTGATATTAGTTAGGTACGGTAATTGATAAACCTGTTCGTGATAGCATCGATGTGAGACTGGTTTTAGTGGCCAATAAATAAGATGATATAAATAATAAGGAGAGCCTCATGGCAGAAACGCTTCCACCGTTAAGCATTGAACAACTCAACGATGCGCTGGTAAACCCGCATTTTTCCACCTATGTTTACATTGGCAAGCAAAGTGACAATGCCTGGAAGCTGGCCTTGGCCGCCCAGCGCTTATTGCCCGCGCTGCGAGTCTATTGCGTTGCTAAATCCATTGCTACATTACTGCGGCGGGAATTCGAGGTGCCAGCACAACATGTGGGCGTGGTATTCGATTGGGTGGATAATGTTAAGGTAACCCTTACCAAGTCAAAAGCAACGGATTTTTTAACCCTGGTCCAGGCCATAACCGATGCCAGAGCATCAAATGAAACAGAAACATGAAATTCAAGTCTATCGTTCCACCGCCAATGCTGGTGTTGATGCTGGTGTTAATAGTACAAGCCTGCAGCCACACCCCGGTAACAACAGTACCGAAAAAAAATGACTCGCCGGGTTTTCAAGGGGTTGATTTAGCGTTAACTGAACGGGCCCATGATGGCGAATACGCCGTTAGCCCGGACGAGCCATCGCAACAAGTCGATGCCAATTCAGTACTGAGACTGACATTTGATGCGCCAGATACCATCGCGAGCCTGAGTACCGGCTCCGAATGGCAATCTCTGGAAAAAGCATTAAAAGAAATTGCCAGGCTGACGGCAGAGTATAACGAAATTACGCGACTTGCTGCCACACTGCCGGTAGACAGAAACAACCAAACAACACAATGGCAACAACGAATCGCGGCATTTGATAAAAAAATCATTGCGCTTGAACACTTTTTTAATACGCCTGAGATGCAAAGCCTCCTTAAGGAAGACAGTACCACCCTGGCCCTCAGAGCGGTCGATGAAAACAAAAGCCCAAATGAATTACGTGCTGAAATATTAGTGGCAATAAGAGAAGCGCTGCACCGCGAAGCCCAACAGTTTACTCAGGATGTTAACGAATACGAAGTGATTGTACGCGCCTATCTGGTCCCGGAAGTGGGCGATGTGCGGGGGTTATCCATTAAGGGCTACAACAACCTGCAAAGCCGCCCGCTAAAGCCCATCAACCGGCTGGGAATTATCCCCACAGAAGCTGAAGCCCAACGCCTGCAGGCCGAATACCTGGGAGCGCAAGCGGTAAAAACCGCGGTTGTGGCAATTAAAGCAAACTCAGGTGAGGTTAAAGCGCACTTCAGCGGGCTGATAAAGGAAACCCAACAACGCTTCGCCGTATTGTCAGAACAAATTCAGGACTTCGTCGGCCAGTGGGAGCATTTGTACAGTGCGAGCACCTCGCATGCGTTAACGGCGTCAGTGCAGGCCGATGTGGTCAAACTGGTGGCGGCACTGAATAATTTGAAGCACGATGTGCAACAAATTAAAACCTTAAAACAGGATATCGAAACCCTAAAAGCCCAACTTAACAACAAAGACATCGTAACGCTGGTATTGGACTTAAAGGAAAATTCGGATCAAATTAAACGCCTTATCTCGGAAATCAAGGACATTTCAGCCCGTATAAAAACATGGCCGGGGCAAATCAACAACATCGTCAGCCAGGCTTCATTGGCAGCCGCCGCATTGCTGTCAGCACAAAATACAGCATTAGCACAACAAATAAACGCATTGACCGACAGCGTTAAGCAGAATTTCACGCAATTTGAAAGCACACTGTCTGGAACATTGCCCGGTGCACAAGTCGCGCTGGGCTATTTGTCCGATGACAGCTTTATCTCCCAAGGAAAACAGTTGCTCACGCTATCTGAACATTTTAATCGCAGCGAACCCGGCGCAATTCCAAGACCGCTGGATAAACTGGAGCCTGCAGAGGTGGATCTTCGGCGAGCGGGCTTAACCCCCGGCGACATTGTGGAAGTGGATGTGGGGTTCTTTAAAAAAACGCAATACACCCAACCGGAAAAACGCATTACCTACACGGCGCAAACCGTGTTGACCGACTGGCATCGTCGCTTCTCCAGTGACTTAATCTTTGTTCGGAGCGAAAAGGGCGCAGGTTCGGATGAGTATAAGCCCAATGTAGGCGTAACGTTGGAATGGCATCACGGCACCCGAAATAAATCGCCGGGTTTTTTTGAGCGCCTGGACATGGGGGTCGGAATACATGCCGCCAACCTCGACCAGGATGCCGACGAAACCATTGAAATGGGCGCGGGGGTTAATTTTTCATTCCTGGATGGACTGATACGATTTGGCTATGGCTACAACCTGAGCGCCGAAAAACACCCAAACTATTATTGGTTTGGCTTTGAGTTGTTTAGTATGTTAAATAAGAAAAATAAATTTTAAGGTGTAATGGATGTTCTATACCCGTAACGTTTGAGATTTAAGTGTTAAGAGTGCGTCAAATTCATTTCGTGGCTAGGCAGAATGACGAGGAATAGCCGCCCTATTGGGCGGAATTCTAACGCCGCCATGGAATGAAGGGGGCGTGCTATTGACACCTAAATCTTAATCGCTACGGGTATATCATCAGGATAAGTGAAATTAATTGGTTACAGGTTAAGCACAAGCAATCTTTATACAGTTTCATGTTTGTTATGCAACGCGTCAAATCCACGCAGCACAAACGCGATAACACATTGATTAAATGTCACTATTGGCCTTGGCATTGACATAAAATTACCGGGCGCCGACGAATTGGGCAAACCAATGTCAGTATCATAATCCAATAGACATCATCGCACCCTCACTCGATTTAGACTGCACGCAAATAAACCCGAAAAAGACGGCTGCAGTCTAAATCGAAACCGTGGATGGATGATGCACCTTGCGGTTAGCTTGTTTCTTATACACAATTGAAAGCTACCTGCAACATGACAGCCTCACAATCAAAGCATTATTCTTGGATTAACATAAGTTCAGTGACTTGTAAGCCGCTGTTTTTATTATACTAAAATAGAATGCAACACCATCACTGGCGCTCTTGCATAAATGCAACTACAACGACAAAATAGATTTAACCCCTTAGCCAAGTACTGCTATTATTAATACTTTTAATTATTGGATGAAAAGATTTAGGCTGCACGCAAATAAATCCGAAAAAGACTGCTGCAGCCGAAACAACTGTTATACGAAATAATGATTATGGACATCAATAAAATACTTCAAGAATATGATCAAAGATTTCTTGATAAAAAAAACAGAGAAATGTTTCAGTTAAATACTCAATGGAATAAAGGTGTTTCTTCTCAATCAGGCGTTTATGCGTTTTTTGATAAAGACAAAATAATTTATATCGGAGAAACAGGCTCCCTTAAAGGCAGAATGAGCGATGTGCGGCGCACAGTAAATCATACATTACGCCGAACTATTGGCAATAGACTATTTTTAAATATTAAGGGTTTTAATAAGGCAACATCAAAAAATAAATTTCCTGAACATATTGAAATATTGATAAATGAATATATGGAAAAACTTCATGTCGCCATAATTCCTATACCATTTGGTCGAGCTGAAATAGAAGAATACTTAATTGAAAAATACAATCCAGCATTTAACACTAAAACAAAGAGAAAAAGCGTATAACAAGTCGTTCGTTCGGAGCTGCGCAAAAAACGCTCCGCCCGCACAACTCTAACGTTAGGCTTTTGAAAAACTAAAGTGTGGTAATATTCACATGTTTTTAGTGACTTTATTCACAGATTATGGGGTGGGGTTGCTGTAATCTAAATTTGTTCGTACGAATCGAGTGCGATTAAATATTATCTTGGAGATATATTATGAACAAATTTAATAATTTAGCCTTTCTTCCTGTTGGTTTCCTCAATAAAACTGGAATGATTCTTTTAAGTTTACTGTTCGCTTTAGCTTTTTTATCCAAAGATGTAAACGCGCAAGAGACAATAAGTAAAAGTTATAAAGTTGAGAGTTATCAAGATGATTGGCAAACATCAAAGCAAATAAAGGAAAACTTTGAAAAATTTGTGATACCTATATCAAATTCCCTTTCTTACTCACTGACTAAATCTCTTCCCGAGGTAGATGGTAGACCCTTTCCTCTTGGTATCAGTATTAGGCCAACAGATCCAGACGGATTTGTTCAGATTGTGTACCACTGTTCATTTGGGCGTGAAATCTGTGAGCCATTTTTTCAAGCGTGCGCGGCATTATATTTACAATGTGCAGAGTAATAGGTACGGATTACTACGAAGAAAGAGAAATATCTTTCAACATTGTAACAATGGGATTTAATCTTGCGTTAGCCTAACCATTGCATGCAGCTGACCACCGAAAGCGTCACGCCTTTTGCTGTTCGCAAAAGCCACGCCACTTCCGGCGGCAGCTGATGCAGACGTTAAGCATGCAAAGGAAACACCATGGGTGATAGAAATGAACTATGGAAAATAGCTTGGGAAACTTTCTATGATGCTAGTTACTATGAAATATTGTTTGGTGAAACATCAAAAAACTGGCAAACATTTGATTTTGTAGCTCGATTGCTAGTTGCATTTACTGTTTCTGGTTCTGCTGTTTCCGGATGGGCATTATGGAATGACGAAGAATATAAAATCGGTTGGGTTATATTTGCAGGTGCTGCCTCAGTAATCTCAATTATTCATGCCACACTAAATACAAATGATAAGTTAAAACATTATGCTCAGTTATCTGCCGACATATCTGATGTAAAATTAGAATATGAAACATTTAGGCATGAGCTATCTATTTACCCAGATTTTGATGTAGATCAAAATTTCAAAAAGCATCAGAGGTTACGAGAAAAATTTCAAAAAGTTATATCATCATATACAACAGATTTTTTGGCATCAAAAAGGGTCCAAAATATGGCTCAAAATATTCTAAATCAAAAACTAGGAATTCAGGAGTAAAACATGGCTGATAAACCAACACCAAAAGATAGAGGTGGCCCTCCAAGGCCTAGGCCAACACCGCCCAGTCGGCCTACACCTTCTCCACCAAAATCAAAATAGATGCTTAACAATCAATTTAAAGCAGACAAATTACTGTGTACGCATTTTGCAAAAAGACGCAAAATGCGTACACAGTAATTTGCTGTTTAATTGGGCGTTATGCGTAAAAAGAGGATCGAAGACACATGACGGATACAACAGTAGCTATCGTAACAGCGGGAATAGCGGCTATTGTAACTATTGTCGGTTGGAATGTTTCTCACTATTTAGCAAAGCGAAGAGAGGATCGCACTCGTAGAATCGAATCTTCGGTAAATAGACTTGAGCGGCAAATTGAAGAGTTTCACGGTCCATTGCTTAGTTTAATAGAGCAAATATTTAATGTATGGCGTGTAAGAAAAAAAATATTCGATAACGTGGATAATGAAAGTAAAGAAAAAATAGATGAATTCGTATGGAGAGAGTATTTTTTGCCACTTCATGTAGAAATCCGTGATCTGATAAAAGTAAAGTTTTATTTGGTTGATGACCGGGAAGTAGCTTCAACCATAAAAGAGTACTTAGAGCATTCCACGCAAGAATTATTTCAGACTAGGATAAGTAATGAGTTACACATATCAACAGCTCATATAGAAGGAAAGAGATGGCCTAGAAACTTTCACTCTAGTGTGAAAAAAGCAGTTGTTGATATTAGGAAAAAAAGAGAAACCCTTATAAAAGATTTAGAGGTTAATAAATGAAGAATAGTGGAATGTCCATCGCGCCTAACAACACAAATCCAGCGGACGGCAAAAAGCGCCGCCTCTGATTTGCGACGTTAGCCGTCAAAAAAACTAAATCGAAAATGGTGGCATTGGTCTGGTTTCAGCAAGCAAAGCAACATCATCAAGTCAGCCGACTTCGGTAGGCGTTTTAGCGAAGTAGTCGTTGTTACAATAGCGCACATTTTTCAGCCTAAAAAAACACTTTTCTTATTATCAGTGTTTACATCAGGCCCGGTAAAAACCACAATATGGCGCAGTAATTGTGTTGGGCACAAATATTCACGTCCGCATGCGTTGGCTAACAAAGCCATAAAGACCGACCCGCTAGGCCGACAGTTGAATTTAGTGTAGCGGTGTCGTCAAACTGCTGCGGTTATCAACATCCAGTGCCATCTGCCCGCGGTCGGCTTATGGCTGGCGTTAGCTCATATATTATCCCATGGAAGATATATTCAAAAATAACTTCATTATTCATAATCTTCATTACTCAACAGCTACATTAGCAGTAATGTGTGATGCAACATTTCGTTCTATTGATGATATGGGGAAATGGCCCTATACAGATAAGTATGAGATGAAAGAAATTGGAGCGACATTAAATCAAATGAGAGATAAATTTCTAGAGCTTTCTATACTTGGCATCTCTAAGATGGTGGAAGATTTTTTCAACAACCTAGAACAATTGGGAGAAGTAAATATAAGCATATGGGATTCTACACTAAATACGGTAGCTTTTTCACATGATGTTCGGTTGATACGCCATATAGGCAACGTAATAAAACACAACAATAGCTATATTGACTCTTCCACTGGCGGAAGATCAGTAAAAGCACTGATTAGTGAATATGGATTCTCTGATGAGACTCCAATTCAATGGTTGAGCATTTTTAAGAAATCCGTTAAAGACTCAATTTTCCGTAACATATACAAGACCAATCAGTTTTGCTTTGAAATTCTTCATCGGGAGGGAGCTGTATCTGATATCAGGAAAATACTACCTGAAGATGAGATTGTTCCTTTTCTATATAAGTTTTACATACATTCAATTCCAGGGCACCCTGAGAGAGTATTACAAAGCTAACAAATGCATTCATCCGAATTTTTTTTTCGTCGCAAGCTCCTCAAAAATCGGATGATGCTGGCGTTAGGCAAAGAAATATGGAAATAGTATTGGCCATAGCGACAATCCTTGGTGGAATCACTGCGGTGTGGTTCTTCTGGGAAAAGCTTGCAAGTAAAAACAATGCTAAACACCAAGAAAGTGAAGACTCTCTTGCAGAAGTAAGCGCACGATTGCGATCGATCCAGTCACCACTATTACCATGCGGCTTATTTTGCACATTGCGTCACTCACTCGATGACAACTACATTAATCAAATCTTCGAGAAGAAAGAAGGTGACGGTCTAGAATTAATTGGAATGCCAGTACCACCGTTACCGCCAGGTACAGCAGATGCTCGAGTGCATTTCCAAAATGGTTATGTCGACTACCGCAATGGATCTCCGAAGGAAGGAGGTATCCACCGACTTAAACATCCAGGGTATAACACGATCCATGAACCAATATCACACCGTTTCGCTACAGTAGCTTCAGGCTCCATAAGTAAAGTGAATACTGGCTTTTTCAAACCAACCTCAATTTCAATCGAGTTTTTCTTTGATGGGAAGCCAAAAACTGATAAATCAAAGCCTTCATTGGTTATTAATAGTGGACCCTCTACAGAAATAAAGGTAACAGCTTTAAATATATTGGATAATGTTTCATATTCAGATTTGGCAGTAACAGGGTTTACGTCCAATTCAACCAGAGATATTGAGTGGAGTATTCAAGACATTAGAAACTCATATTTTCGAGTCAAATTAGAATATTTCTTTATACAAGGAATTAATGATATTCCAGATCATATCTGGCCAAGATTACACAATCTACAGATTTGGTTGGGGCCAGAGGCGAGTAAAGCCCTATGTTTTCAAATTGAAGAACTGGAAGAACAAGTTGTTCAAGAAAATCCAAGCCCCGTCGTTTCAGGTCAAGCACGCCAAGTTCAAATATGTTTTGAGCATGAAATTGACGAAGAGTTTTATAGCAACCACATACTTAATAGTGCCTAACCAAAAAATCCAACCGACGCCAAAAAGCGGCGCGGCTGATTTAAACGTTAAGCATGCAAAGGAAACACCATGGGTGATAGAAATGAACTATGGAAAATAGCTTGGGAAACTTTCTATGATGCTAGTTACTATGAAATATTGTTTGG
>Ga0316204_10008925_pt1 | contig 13648 bp, 14 predicted proteins | sample 6monrhotite_MG_2_FD_205661 | JGI IMG/M metagenome (GOLD analysis project Ga0316204, IMG submission 205661) | Microbial mat bacterial communities from mineral coupon in-situ incubated in ocean water Damariscotta River, Maine, United States -... | ecosystem: Environmental > Aquatic > Marine >... | reverse complement strand
AGCGCGTCGGGAAATGTCACATTGATGGAACCGACCGGAGAGGTCCTGTTCGCAGACTTCATGGACCTCAAAGGCGACATCAGGAACGGCGTCATTCAAAACCTCCGCGCCGTACTCAGCGACAAGGCATTGCTGGCATCAAGTGGCGGCAGGCGAACTGACGGAAATCGGCTGGATATGCGCCAGGTTGTATATTCGCCGTGTCGGCTGTGCGAAGAAGACCCGTCCCGACCTCCGCTGTGGCAGGTCAAGGCGGTAAAAGTCGTTCATGACCAAAAACGCCAAACCATCGAATACACCGACGCCTGGCTTGAAGTCGCCGGGGTTCCGGTACTGTACACTCCCTACCTGTCGCATCCCGACCCGACGGTTAAGCGAAGAACCGGCTTTTTGGCTCCGTCATTTGGCAGTTCCACGACCCTGGGTTCAGCATTCGCGGCACCCTACTTTGTCAATATAGCGCCGAATTCCGACGCCACGTTAACCCCCATATTAACCGCCAAACAAGGCCTGGTAATGGCCGCTGAATACCGCCACAAATTCGTCGAAGGAGAGTTCTCGGCCAAGGGTTCATTAACCCGGAACTCGCCCGAAGATGAACAGTCCTATGCGACCGAAAACGGCGTTGGCGGGTTCAGAGGGCATATAGCGACCAAAGGCCGTTTTGATGTCGATGATACCTGGCGCGTCGGTTTTGACGTCAACCGGGCTACCGACGGTACATATATGTCGAGATTTAAGTTCAATCAGGACAACACCTTGCCAGAAGTCCGAAATTCACTTGCTTCACAAGGGTTCGCCGAAGGTTTCAGACAGCGCAACTACGCCTATGTCAGCGCAACCGACTTCCAGTCTCTGAAAGATGAAACGAACGATCAGGCGACGCCACTCATTTTACCTTACGCGGAATATGCCCATGAAAGCGAACCGGACCGTTTTGGCGGACAGACCAAAATCGATCTTAATTTTGTCGCGCTGACGCGTTCACAGGGCAGTGACACACGCCGGTTATCGGCCCAAACGGGTTGGCAGATTCCCTACACATCGCCCATTGGTGATACCTACACCCTGTCGGCATCACTGCGGGGCGATTTATACCACGTTAACAGTCTGGCCATGAACGATGGCGAAACGTACACTGGCGCGTCCTATCGACTGCTGCCCCAAATTGCCCTGGACTGGCGCTATCCATTTGTGCGCGAAGAAGGCAAAAACGGCGGCGTATACCAACTGTTCGAACCTATCGCATCGGTTGTTGTCAGTCCTTATGGTGGAAACCCCGTTACCATCCCCGACGAAGACAGCCTTAACTTCGAATTCGACGACACCAACCTGTTCAGCACGAACCGGTTTTCCGGACTTGACCGGGTAGAAGGCGGGCCACGAATCAATTACGGCTTCAAGTGGGGTGTTTTTGGTCGTAAGGGCGGCAGTACGACCCTGTTGGTAGGACAAAGCTATCGCTACAAGGCGGATGATACGTTTTCCTCAGGGTCCGGGCTTGAAAGCAATTTTTCGGATATTGTCGGACGCCTTCATGTTTCGCCAGGAGAGTTTATCGACCTGAATTACCGAACCCGTATAGGTAAAGACAGGTTGGATTTCAATCGCAACGAAATCAGCGCTACCTTGGGCGGTTCTGCACTTTCTCTGACATCCAATTATACTTTTATTGATCCGCAGGAAGGCAGCGAATTTAAAGGTCGCGAAGAATTGACCAGCAGCCTGTCATCTCAATTCAGCCGATACTGGCGAGGGTCGTTTAGCGCAACCAGAGACATGGCGGCAGAAGAATTTCGTTCGCTCAGGCTGGACATGACCTATGAAGACGAATGCTTCTTGCTATCTTCAGGTTTTTCCCGGACCTTCTTTGAAGATCGTGACCTGCGCCCGGAAGACGCGATTGTCTTTCGTATTTTATTCAAGACGCTGGGAGAGCTATCGCCCAGTGTAAATTTGTTCAATAACTGATGGACAAGTGTCCTCTCTGATCGCGACGCCGACATCCTGCGTCACCTTCATTGTTTTGAAAAACTTAGAAACTCCACGGCCAGAAATGAAATTGACCTTACATCGCACTCGTTTTTTGATCATCGCCATCGCCTTGTCGGTGTTCGCGTTGCTCCCCATGGAGACCGCCAGGGCGCAGCAAACTCTCGGCATCGCCGCCGTGGTTAACGAAGAGGTCATTTCGCTTTATGACCTTGAGTCACGGATCAACTTGCTGATTGCTACATCCAACCAGGTAAACACACCGGAAAACAGACGCCGCCATGTCGGCCAGGTCTTGAATCAGCTGATAAATGAAAAACTTCAGTCGCAAGAAGCCGCGCGTCTTGGCATTAAAATTTCAGAAAATGAAGTCGAACGGGCTTACAATGATGTCGCCCTTGGCAACAAGATGTCGAACGAACAACTCACCGGTTTTCTTAACAAAGCTCATGTCGAGAAAGAGGTGCTTGCAAGTCAGTTAAGCACCCAGATTGCATGGGGGCGCGCAGTGAACCGGCTTTTTCGTTCGGAAATATCCATCGGCAGCGACGAGGTTGATGAAATTATCGCCGAGATTGAAAATAGTGAGGGCAAGCCAGAATATCTCGTTGGCGAAATTTTTATACCCATCGATCGACCGGAAAACGCAGATAAACTCCGCGACACCGCCAACAATATTATCTCGCAGCTTCAGGACGGCGCAAAATTTAACGTTCTGGCGCGGAATTTCTCGCAAAGTGCTTCTGCCGCCGTGGGCGGCGACCTTGGCTGGGTCCAGCAGGGGCAACTTGCCGCTGAACTGGATACAGCCATTACGGCCATGTCCGATGGATCTTTATCTAAACCGATACAAACCAATTCCGGCTTTCATATCTTGCTTAAACGCCAGTCGCGAATTAGTCAGGGCCTGACGTCTAAAGATGAACAGGTCGATCTGTTTCAGGTGTTTTTGCCAATCGAATCACCCCCATCCGATGCCGCGATCAAGGCCGGTCTGGACACCGCAGCAAAGCTGACAGCGACGGCCAACACTTGCGACGACATGGCCGAAATTGGAAAACAAACAGGTTCCGCCTTATCTGGCCGCCTGGGCAAGTTAAAGGTCTCTTCATTGCCCCCGCAAACCCGGGACCTGATCGCAAAAATTGAAACCGGAAAACCCAGTAAGCCAATCCGTTCCGGTGACGGTATCGTCGTTTTGATGGTTTGCGAACGCGAAGGACAGCTATCCGTAAACGAAATTCGCGACAATATCGAAGCGTCTCTTCTCAACAAGCGTCTCGATATTATGGCGCGGCGTCATCTGCGTGATCTTCGACGAACCGCGTTCCTGGATATCAGGATATAACCATGCTTCCTCTGGCATTAACCATGGGCGACCCGGCTGGTGTCGGTGGCGAGATCACCCTCAAGGCATGGAAAGCGTTGCACAACGCCCCCACCGAGACCCCATTTTTTCTGATCGGCGATGCCAATCATCTAAAGTCTTGTTCCAAAAGCTCTGGGATTTCGGCTTCGATCGAACTTATAGAAACGCCAGCAGACGCCAAAAGCGTGTTTGCAACCGCCCTGCCCGTTCTACACCGGCCACTTGACGGCCCGGTCGATATTGGCACACCCGATCCTAAAAATGCCCCGTCCGTCATGGCCTCAATCGAAATGGCCGTGCGCTTCGTCGAAGCAGGAGACGCCGCAGCCATCGTCACCAACCCGATTCACAAACAGAGTTTGTATCAGGCAGGGTTCAAGTTTCCCGGACATACCGAATACCTGGCCTTCCTGGCTGGCATCACAACGCCACCGGTTATGATGCTGGCCTGCCCTTCATTACGGGTTATTCCCGTGACAGTACACGTAAGCCTGCGCGAAGCTATCGACAGCCTGACGACAGATGACATCATTACCATTTCCCTGATTACAGCCGAGGCCCTTGCCAACGACTTTGGAATCATTCGGCCGCGCCTTGCCATCGCCGGTATTAATCCTCATGCCGGAGAGGGCGGCGCAATGGGCCACGAGGAAGATTCTGTTATATCGCCTGCCATTGCCGAGTTAGCCAAACGAGGCATAGATGCCACCGGCCCCTGGCCACCCGATACGATGTTTCACGGCCAGGCGCGCGAAAGCTACGATGCCGCTATTTGCATGTATCATGATCAGGCACTGATCCCCATCAAGACCGTCGATTTTGATGGTGCTGTTAATGTCACTCTGGGTCTGCCATTCGTGCGAACGTCACCCGACCACGGGACGGCATTTGATATCGCAGGCAGCGGCAAGGCCAGCGAAACCAGCCTGCTTGCCGCCATCGCTCTAGCGTCTCAAATGGCATATCGGCGGAACTCGTAATGTCAGATCCTGAAAATAACGACGACCTGCCAGCATTAAAGAACGTAATAGCAAAGTATGGCCTCGATGCCCGCAAGAAACTTGGCCAGCATTTTCTTCTCGACCTCAATCTGACCGGTCGCATTGCCCGCATCGCCGGGGATCTTTCAGATTGCAATGTGATCGAGATCGGCCCCGGTCCGGGCGGCCTTACCCGTGCACTGCTGGCATCTGGTGCCAAACAGGTTTACGCGGTAGAAACCGATCCCCGCTGCGTCACCGCCCTGACCGACCTTGCCAAGGCATACCCTGGCAGACTGAATATTGTGGAAGGTGACGCACTGGTTACCGACCTCACCGAATTGTGCCCGCCCCCCCGGAAAATTGTTGCTAATCTGCCCTATAATATTGCCACACCTTTGCTGATCAATTGGCTGAAGCAGATCGACCAGTTCGACAGCCTGACGCTGATGTTCCAAAAGGAAGTCGCCGATCGGATAACCGCCAGCCCCGGCAACAAAACCTACGGGCGACTGGCAGTGATTTGCCAATGGCTGTGCGAAGCCCGCCACGATTTCAATATTTCGCGAACCGCATTCACGCCGCCGCCCAAAATAGACAGCACGGTAATAACACTGACTCCCCGCTCGCAGCCGCTTGCTCCTGCCGATATGGGTGTGCTTGAAAAAGTTACGGCCGCCGCATTTGGGCAACGCCGCAAAATGTTGCGGGCCAGCCTGCGCCATCTGAACCTGGACCTGGAAAGTTTAGGGATCGATCCCACTGCCCGGGCCGAAACCCTGAGCGTCGAACAATTCTGCGCCATCGCCAGAGCAATTGCCTGACCAGCCTGACCGGTTATTCCAGTCGCAGGGAAACATCGCCTAATCCATCAATCGATATCATGATGTCAGCCGGCGCCGCATCAATCCACTGCACCGCTACCAGCGAGCCGGTCATGATGATGTCTCCCGCTTTCAGGCTGCGGCCCATTGCCGCGAACCGGTTTGCCAACCAGACAAGAGCTTCCAGCGGATGCCCCAGCACGTCTGATCCCGGACCGCTGCCCATAAGCTTTCCATTGACGAATGTTCGCCCCTCGACCAACGCCAGGTCAAGTTCCTGCCAGCCCTTCACGTCTGTTCCCAAAATGCAGGCCGACTGGAAAAAATTATCAGAGATCATAACCGGTGACCCTGCAGACAAAAAATCACCATAACGATTATCGACCAGTTCAATGGCCGCGGCACACGAAGCGATGGCCGGCGTAACGGTGTCACGGGTATACGGCGCGTTGCCAAAGGGCAGATCGGCGCCAAGGCGCAAAACGATCTCGCATTCGATTCCGGGCTTATGAAATTCCGCCATTGGAAATTCAGCGTGATCCCTGAACACACGTTTTTCCAGCACACCACCGAATGCCGGGTTCGGAATTTTCAGGATGTCCTGCATGACAGGTGTCGTGCAACCGATCTTATATCCGGCGAGCGCGCCCTGGCCATTTTCTTGCTGCCATTGATGCAAGGCCATTTGCACGGCATAGGCTTGACCTTCGTCGCCTGGACGAAGATTGTCAGGAAAGGCTACAAGCTGCTGGTTCTGGCGCAATTGCGCGAGATGATGTGCGGCAGCGCGCGTAATGTCCTCGGCGTTCATCCGTCGTCTTCTGCACACATGTCCGCGATGAAATCATGAACGCCGATTTGACGGTTCAATTTCAAACGTTCGGCGGCCAGTATCGCCTCCACTCGTGTGATGCTTTCTTCGATAACGGTGTTGACAATAATGTAGTCATATTCCGGATAGTGACTCATCTCTGAATTTGCTTCGGCCATACGTTTAGTCACCACCTCTTCGCTGTCTTGAGCCCGGTTATACAAACGGCGCTCAAGCTCTTCCATGGAAGGTGGCAGGATGAAAACCCGAACCAGATCTTTCGCCGCGCTTTCCGCCAATTGTTGGGTCCCCTGCCAGTCGACGTCAAACATGACATCGCGGCCGGCAGCCAGAGCCTCCTCTACCGGTTCTTTGGGTGTGCCATAATAGTTATCAAAGACCCTGGCATGTTCGAGCATTTTTCCGTCTCGGATCATTTCGTCAAAGACCGGTTTGTCGATAAAGAAATAATCTTTACCATCTACCTCGCCCGGACGTGGCGCGCGAGTCGTCGCCGAAACAGACATGGTCAAATTGTCATCGCGTTCCATCAGGGCGCGCGAAATGGTCGACTTTCCTGCCCCCGAAGGTGAGGACAGCACCAGCATCAAACCGCGACGGTCTAGGTTGTTATATTTCGTCATTCGATATTCTGTACCTGCTCCCGAAATTGTTCGATCAGTGCTTTTAAATCCAGGCCAATGCGGGTCAATTCCACATCGCTGGATTTAGAGCACAGGGTGTTGGCCTCGCGGTTGAATTCCTGGCACAGGAAATCCAGCTTGCGACCAATTGCAACGTCTTCTGCCATTAATGTACGTGCGGCGGCCACATGGGCGCTTAGTCGGTCCAGCTCTTCGGCTATGTCGGCTTTGGTCATCAGCATTGCCGCTTCCTGCGCCAACCGCTCGGCGGGTAATTCCGGAACGTCCTCAAGCAATGCGGAGACCTGTTCACGTAGCCTTGTGCGAATGGCGTCCGGTTGCAGGGCGGCAAGCTTTCCAGCCGCGGCGCACAGACCCTCAATACCGTCAATCTGCCCGTTCAGGGCATCAGACAGACGTTCACCTTCCTCCCCACGCATGACTGAAAGGTTGGCTAGGGTTTCATCCAGACCCGCCATGATACCGTTTTCAAGTTCGGCGCGCCCGTCGTCGGACAGCACATCCTCGCGAACTTCAATGACACCTTTCAGGGCCAGCAAGCCGTCAAGACTAGCAGGCGTTGCATCGGGAACCTTGGCTGATAACTTCGGCAGCATCGCCACCAATCCATCGAGCAATTCTTCATTGATCCGGTAGGCCCCCGCCGTCTGCACCCAGGTTACCGCCAGATTTACAGACACATTACCCCGCCGCAGGGACTTCTTCACCCGTTCGCGAACCTGTGATTCCAAATTTTCAAAACCCGATGGCAATCGGCAGCGAACGTCCAGCCCCTTGCCATTGACACTGCGTGCTTCCCAAACCCAGGAACAGCGGTCGTCATAGCCTTCGGCACGGGCAAAACCGGTCATCGAAATAATTGCCAAAAAATGTCTCCCATCAAACGTGCTGTCATGGAACTTTTGAAACTTATAAACGCCGAGCGCTCTGGCAACAAGCATTCAGGCGGGTATTCAAAGCCGTCTCATCCTCTTATAAATATATCATGAAAAATCCAAAATCGATCCTGATTACCGGTGGATCCAGCGGTATCGGCGAAGCCCTCGCCCTTCTTTATGCGGGACCCGGGGTGTTTCTGGCGCTTTCGGGGCGGAATGAGGATCGCCTGCAAGCCGTTGCCGTACTGTGCCGTAACGCCGGAGCGGATGTTCTGGCGCACACCATTGATGTCACTGATCGGGATGCCATGCGCAACTGGATCGAGCGCACCGATGACGACCATCCTCTCGATCTGGTTATTGCCAATGCGGGAATTTCAGGGGGCGGCCTGGACGAGAATGCCACCCGGGATATCTTTGCTGTCAACATGGCAGGTGTTCTCAACAGCATGTTCCCCGCAATCGAGCGTATGCGACAGCGTGGTTACGGGCAGATCGCTTTGATGAGTTCGCTTTCCGGATTCATCGGCATGCCGAGCGCACCGGCATATTCGGCCAGTAAAGTCATGGTCAAGGCCTATGGCGAGGCCATGCGCGGTCGACTGAAAAATTATGGGATCGAGGTCTCGGTCATTTGCCCCGGCTTCGTCGAAAGCCGACTGACCGCCGGCAATACGTTCAAGATGCCCCTGCTTATGAAGGCAGACAAGGCCGCCCTTATCATCGCCAGAGGACTGGCCCGAAACAAGATCACCATCGCCTTTCCCGGACCGACAGCGACGGCTATGCGTTTGCTGGCACTTTTACCCGCCGGTTTGGCCAACCGCCTGTTAAGCCGTATGCCGAAGAAAAACTGATGCCCTATTTAATACAAACCCGTGATCATATTGAAAATAGCGGCATGCGTGAAACCCTGCGCAACGAACATCGCGCCCATTTGGTTGACTACGGAGATTTGATCCTTGCCTCGGGCGCTATCCTGGCAGATGACGGCGATACAATTATCGGCGGCATGACCATTTTGGATACGGATAACCGCGCCGAGGCCGAAAATTTCGCCGCCTCTGACCCTTATGCCGTTGCCGGATTGCATGTCCACACGATGGTCGTCAGATGGCGCAAACGATGGTGGGACGGCGATTTCCTGCCCCTTACTGCGCCTGAGAAGCCCTGAACTTTCGCCATTTTGCGACGTTCCGGTTGTGCTCTTTCAACGTACGGGCGAAGACATGCCCGCCCGTTCCATCGGCGACGAAGTAGAAATCCAAGGTCTGTTCCGGATTAAGCACAGCCGCAATGGCGGCAATGCCAGGATTAGCAATGGGCGTCGGCGGCAATCTAGATATTTGATAGGTATTGTAGGGTGTTTTTTGTTTCAGGTCGGCCCTGCTTAAGGGGCGTCCCAAAGGCCCCGCCCCACCGGTCAGGCCGTAGACGACCGTTGGGTCTGACTGCAAGCGCATTTTTGTCCTCAGACGATTGATAAAAACACCCGCAACACGAGGCCGTTCACCGGCGACCGCCGTTTCCTTTTCTACGATTGACGCCAGAACCAGGGCTTCTTCTTGCGTCTTCAATGGCAATCCCTTGGCGCGACCCTGCCACAATCTGGCGACGGTCTGCGTCATTGAATCGGCCATCCGCAACGCCAAGTCGTTGCGTCGGTCACCATAGGAAAAATGATAGGTTTCGGGCAGCAATTGCCCTTCTTTGAAGGACACATCGACATCCCCTTCAAGACCGTCAGTGGCCAGAATCTGTTGCAGCACCTGCTGGGTCGTCAACCCTTCGGCAATGGTCAGGCGTCGTACCACGGTTTTGCCGATGGTTAAAATTTCGGCGACCCGTTGCGGACTGACCTTCGCCGGAAAAATATATTCGCCCGCCTTCAAGGATTTGTCGGTTCCGCCGACGCGCACGCCAAGGCGAAAAATCAACGCCTCGCGGATAATACCGGCCTGTGCCAGCGTATTTGCGATGCCTTCGACCCCGCGACCACGGGGAATGATGACCGTATTTTCAGTCAGTGTCGGACCAGGCTTTACGTACTGCCCATAGCCCCATGCAAATACACCGGCACCGATCAGGCCGATCAAAAAAGACAGGATTATCAGGCGGGATAAGATGCGACGCATGCCGCCCACCTTATGCTTACAAATATTCTTTGAAAATAAGCGTCGCGTTGGTACCACCAAATCCGAATGAATTTGACAGTGCCGCACGGACTTTGCGCTCCTTGGCCTGATGCGGGACCAGATCGATATCGCAACCCTCGTCAGGATTATCAAGATTGAGCGTCGGCGGTACGATGCCATGGTTCATGGCAAGGATCGAAAAAATTGATTCCACAGCCCCCGCCGCCCCAAGCAAGTGACCGATAGACGATTTTGTCGATGACATGGATATATCGTTGACGGCGTTGCCAAATGCCCGCTTCACAGCCGCCAGTTCGATAACATCGGCCATGGTCGATGTACCGTGAGCGTTGACGTAATCGATATCTTCAGGGTTCATACCCGCCCGCTTCATGGCCGCTTTCATGCAGCGGTACGCACCATTCCCGTCGGGTGTTGGCGCGGTAATATGATGTGCATCACCGGTCAGCCCGTAGCCTACGATTTCACCATATATTTTTGCCCCGCGCTTTTTGGCATGTTCAAGTTCTTCAAGCACGACAACCCCCGCACCTTCGCCCATGACGAATCCATCGCGATCACGGTCCCAGGGTCGGGATGCCTGTTGCGGCGTGTCGTTATATTTGGTGGACAGTGCCTTGGATTGCGAGAAACCCGCCATACCAACACGGCAACAAGCGGCTTCGGCACCGCCAGCAACCATCACATCGGCGTCTTCCCACATAATCAGGCGTGCCGCATCGCCGATGGCATGAGCCCCCGTCGAACATGCGGTCACAACTGCGTGGTTGGGGCCTTTAAAGCCATATTTGATTGAGACCTGGCCCGAAATCAAATTGATCAGGCTGGCAGGAATGAAAAACGGCGATAATCGCCTGACACCACCGCCTGATTCGCAATCGACAGTCAACGCCCCGCGGGAAATTTCAGGTAAACCACCGATTCCGGAACCGATCAGCACGCCGGTTTTAAATTCGTCTTCTTCGCCGTCTGGTTGCCACCCCGAATCTTCAACGGCTTCCTGAGCCGCGGCCATACCATAAACGATAAAATCATCTACCCGGCGACGTTCCTTGGGGCTCAGAACAGTGTCGGCGTTGAATTCACCGACGCTTTCTCCCAGCGGGATTTGCCCGGCGATCTTGGCTGGAATATCGGACACATCGAATGATTCGATTGGACCAATGCCCGATTGGGCATTAATCAGGCGATTCCAACTCGTATCGACCCCGTTTCCAAGGGGCGTTACAAGGCCTAATCCGGTAACAACCACACGTCTCATGGGATTCCGCATTCAGATTATGACACAGAAAAGATACTTGTCAGGCAGGACGATGCACGAATGCCCATCGCCCGGCTCGACAATAGTATCAGGTGTTAGCGCTGATGAAATCAATGGCGTCTTTGATCGTCAGGATCTTTTCCGCCGCATCGTCGGGGATTTCAACGCCGAATTCTTCTTCGAAAGCCATAACCAGCTCAACGGTATCCAGGCTATCTGCGCCCAGGTCATCGATGAAGCTGGCGTTTTCAGTAACTTTCGCTTCGTCAACACCAAGATGTTCAAGAACGATCTTTTTCACGCGATCGGCAACATCACTCATGTCTTGGTTCCTTAAAATTTCTGTTGGTCTAGAATAATGAATTAACGGTTTTCCTGCCAAGGCCCGGCGCAACGCGCCAGGAGCGGCAAAAGGTCCCGTTACCTAACACACTTTTTTTAGCCTGACCAGCGCCCAAATCACCAGATAACCCGGCAATCAAATCATTGCCATCCCGCCGTTGACATGAAGTGTTTGCCCCGTGACATAAGACGCCTCGTCGCTGGCCAGATAAACAACACCGGCGGCAATGTCTTCGGGCTGTCCCAATTGGCCGTTCGGTATAGCCGACAGCAATGCCTGCTTCTGGTCGTCGCCCAGAACATCGGTCATGGGGGTTTCGATGAATCCCGGAGCCAGGCAATTGACGGTCACGCCGCGACTGGCAATTTCCTGGGCCAACGACTTCGACATTCCGATCAATCCGGCTTTGGACGCGGCATAATTGGCCTGCCCGGCATTTCCGGTAACGCCGACGATCGACGTAATTGAGACGATTCGCCCCCAACGGGCTTTCATCATTCCCTTAAGACAAGCCCGCGACAATCGGAATGCGGCGGTCAAGTTAACATCGATCACGCTTTGCCAGTCCTCATCCTTCATGCGAAGCGCCAGGGTGTCCCGGGTCAGGCCCGCATTATTGATCAGAATATCGATGCCGCCCATGGCCGCACTTGCATCCTTGACCAATTCGGCCGAACCGTCAGGTGCGCCAAGATCGCACGGTGTGACGTGCGCCCGTTCACCCAGTTCGGCTTTCAGGGATTCGAGCGCGTCCCTGCGCGTGCCCGACAGCGCGACGTCAGCCCCCTGGTTGTACAAAGCCTTGGCGATGGCTCCGCCGATGCCACCCGATGCGCCCGTAACCAGCGCGCGTTTACCTGTCAGATCAAACATTTTCGGTTCCTTCCAAAAACGTGGAGATATCTTCGGCCGTGCCGATGCTGACCGCCTGCAGATCGCGATCAATGCGCCGGGCCAGACCGGACAACACTTTCCCCGAACCGACCTCAACCAGCCTTTCGACCCCGTCACTCTTCATATATTCAACACTTTCGCGCCAGCGCACCATGCCGGTGACCTGCTCCACCAGCAATCGCCTGATTTCAGGCGCACTAACCACGACGCCCGCAGTGATGTTGGCGATCAGCGGAACTTTCGGCGCCTCCATACGGACATTCGCCAGCGCATCAGCCATGATTTCGGCTGCCGGTGCCATCAAGGCGCAATGGAAAGGAGCACTGACCGGCAGCAACACGCCACGCTTGGCCCCGTGTTCCTTGGCGATAATGATCGCTCGCTCCACGGCTTCCCTGGCACCACTGATGACAACCTGTCCTGGCGCGTTATCGTTCGCTGCCGTGCAAATTTCGCCTTGCGCGGCCTCATCTGCAACGACCCGGGCGGTTTCCATATCAAGCCCCAACAACGCCGCCATGGCACCTTCACCGACCGGCACCGCTTGTTGCATGGCCTGCCCCCGGGTTTTAAGCAACCTTGCCCCATCTGCCAGGGTGAATGTTCCTGCTGCAACAAGGGCCGAATATTCGCCCAAAGAATGACCGGCGACGAATCGGGATTTCCCGACCAGGTCGAGACCTTTTTCGGCAAGCACCCGCAACACCGCAACGCTCACCGCCATCAAAGCCGGTTGCGCGTTTTCAGTCAGCGTCAAAATGTCTTCCGGACCCTCGAACATTAACTTCGACAAATTTTGACCAAGCGCTTCGTTGACTTCTGCAAATACATCCGCAGCGACAGTATAGCTATCTGCCAGGTCTTGCCCCATGCCAACGGCCTGTGAACCTTGACCGGGGAAAACAACCGCAAGAGGATTCGAATTTGGTGTCATGGAATGGTTTGTCCCGCTATTGTTGTGCCCAAGAGGCGGCGAGTCATACTGCCTTTGAACTTCATGTCAAGAAATCTGCGACCATACAATACGATATTGGCCGGGCTTATTTGCCGCGAAAAGCCCGCCAGGCCATCAAGAACAGCCACACCGGCACAACAACGATAGCGCCGATCAGAATATATTGTACCGCCCACTCCATCATACCTGCGATGATATCGAATATTTCAAGGGCCGTATCACCCAACCCCTCGAGCAACCTGCGTGGACTGACTGAAAAAGCCGAAAGCAACAGCCCCAGCAGCAGTGAGCCAATTGCAAGCTTGGTAAGCGTCGAGAAGATATTCTTGTTCATGGCGATGTCTCTGAAATGGCTGTTTTCGTACAATAAGCAGTTTATTCTTTATACAGATATCGGTGACTGAATAAAACATCACCTTCTCCTTGCGTGATGAGTCTTTTCATGTATATTGCGCGCCTTCACAACTCCTTGCCGGGCCACGTGGTTCGGCTATGCCTTGACCGGATTGGCCGGAATGGG
>Ga0316204_10008924_pt1 | contig 13648 bp, 12 predicted proteins | sample 6monrhotite_MG_2_FD_205661 | JGI IMG/M metagenome (GOLD analysis project Ga0316204, IMG submission 205661) | Microbial mat bacterial communities from mineral coupon in-situ incubated in ocean water Damariscotta River, Maine, United States -... | ecosystem: Environmental > Aquatic > Marine >... | reverse complement strand
TGGCCAAGTTAAGCGAAGATATCTCTACAAAGGGGTCGCCGTGCTAGGTTTCGCCAGAAAATATGTGCGCATTGTTGATGCAACCAACTATCGCATCGGTCGCGTGATGATGTACGGCATATTCGTAATGGTCGGGATACTGTTGTGGTCGTCAATATCGAAAGTCGCGTTTTTACCATCTCGCTGGACATTGGAAGTCGCGCAATTTGCTATGGTGGCCTATTATATCTTAGGCGGGCCGTATTCCATACAACTGGGCGCAAACGTTCGGATGGATTTGTTTTACGGCGAGTGGACGGATCGGCGTAAGGCCCAAATAGACAGCCTTACCGTGTTGTTTTTACTGACTTATCTTGGTGTGCTTTTATATGGCGCTATCGATTCCACCGCGTTTTCGCTGGGCAAGCCGTATAATATGGAACCGTTTGTGTTTTTCAAAAACTTGTTCGTGGGCTTTATTACAGGCGGGTTTGATGGCGCAAGTGAGGTTATCGGACGGTTGGAACGCAGTGCGACCGCGTGGCGACCATACCTCTGGCCAATTAAAGTGACCATGATCATTGGTATTTTCTTGATGCTGCTTCAGGCAATTTCGGAACTGATTAAAGATATCGCTAAAATTAAAGGGGTGGCATTGTAATGTCGCAAAATATGATTGCCATAGTGATGTTTTCGTCAATGATGTTGATGATGTTTACGGGCCAACGCGTATTCGCTGCCATCGGGGCCGTGGGTGCGATTGCCGCCGTTAGCCTATGGGGTATCGGTGGTTCCGACATGCCGTTCTCGGCCGCGATGAAGCTGATGAAATGGTACCCACTTTTGACGCTGCCGATGTTTATTTTCATGGGTTACGTCCTGTCCGAAAGTAAAATTGCCGATGATCTTTATAAAATGTTTCATGTCTGGATGGGGCCGATACATGGTGGACTTGCTATTGGTACAATCGGGTTGATGGTGCTGATATCGGCGATGAACGGCTTGTCTGTGGCGGGTATGGCCATCGGGTCGACCATTGCATTGCCCGAATTGTTAAAGCGGGGGTATGACAAAAAAATGGTCACAGGCGTGATCCAAGCAGGATCGTCCCTTGGTATCCTTGTACCTCCTTCCGTTGTTCTGGTGCTTTATGCAATGATTGCGCGCCAACCTGTTGGCCAATTGTGGTTGGCCGGTGTTCTGCCCGGGCTGATGATGGCTGGCATGTTCATTATCTACATTGCAATTCGGTGTAAAATAAACCCCGCGCTTGGCCCCGTTCTACCGCCCGAAGAACGTAACGTGCCCTTGTCCGAGAAACTGCGTTTGTTGCGGGCAGGTCTATTACCGCTGATCATTTTCGCGTCCATGATGGTACCGTTCGTCAAAGGCTGGACGTCGTTGGTGGAAAGTTCCGCTATCGGTGCGATGGCCGCTTTTGTTGCCGCAATCGTGAAGGGGCGGATGAATAAAGCGGTGCTGGAAGTATCCGTGCGCCAAACGCTGGCTATATCTTGCATGTTCATGTGGATCATTCTGGCAGCCCTTGGGTTTGGTGCCGTGTTTGACGGTTTGGGTGCTGTGAACGCTATTCGCTATCTGTTCACCGAACAGTTGGGTCTTGACCCGTGGATGATCCTGATCCTGATGCAGCTTTCATTTCTTTTGATGGGCACATTTCTGGACGATACCGCCATGTTGGTGATTGTCGCACCACTTTACGTACCATTGGTCGGGGTCTTGGGCTTTGATTTGATCTGGTACGGTGTGCTATATACAGTCACAACACAGATTGCCTATATGACGCCGCCCTTTGGTTATAACCTGTTTTTGATGCGTGCCATGGCACCGCCGGAAATAACATTGCGCGACATATATAGCTCAATCGTACCGTTTGTATTGATTATGGTGTTCGCACTGTCGTTAATCATGATGTTCCCGCAGATCGCCCTTTGGCTACCGGAATATGTTTATGGAAAATAATAAGAAGAACTCCGATAGGAGCATAAAATTCACCGCCCGTTCAGGGTATATATAAACCAACCAGGAGACTGAAAATGACAACTAGACGTAAGTTTTTAACCACCGCCGGTGCGGGTGCAGTAGGTGCAAGCCTGGCAGCCCCCGCCCTTGCACAATCCACGATCAAATGGCGTATGCAAACATATGCAGGTGCGGCATTGGCTGACCATGTCGTCACACCGGCGATAAATATGTTTAACAAAATTGCCGGTGACCGTATGCAGATCGAGCTTTTTTATGGAGATCAGTTGGTTCCGACGGGCGAATTGTTCCGTGCCATGCAAAAAGGCACAATTGATGCGGTACAATCCGATGACGACAGCATGGCATCACCAACGGAAGTCACTGTTTTCGGTGGATATTTCCCATTTGGCTCGCGTTACAGCCTTGATGTACCCGTATTGTTCAACCAGTATGGATTGAATGAAATTTGGGATGAAGAATATTCCAAGGTTGGCGTTAAACACATCAGTGCAGGGTCTTGGGACCCATGCCACTTCGCCACCAAAGACCCGATCCACAGCCTGGCTGACCTGAAAGGCAAACGCGTATTTACCTTCCCGACTGCGGGGCGTTTCCTTGAACAATTCGGTGTCGTGCCTGTAACGCTTCCATGGGAAGATATCGAAGTTGCCGTACAAACCGGCGAGCTGGATGGCATCGCGTGGTCGGGCATCACCGAAGACTACACAGTTGGCTGGGCGGATGTGACTGATTACTTCCTGACCAACAATATCTCGGGCGCATGGGCAGGGTCATTCTTTGCCAATATGGATCGCTGGAATGAACTACCGGACGATTTGCAAACGCTGTTCCGCGTCTGCTGTGACCAATCGCATTACTACCGTCAGTGGTGGTACTGGGGCGGTGAAGCAGCATTGCGCGTCAACGGGCCGAAGATGAAGCTGACAACTATTCCGGATGCGGAATGGGATACAGTGGAAGCCGCTGCCGTGAAGTTCTGGGACGAGATCGCAGCCGAAAGCCCAACCAAGGCGAAAGTTGTCGATATCTTCAAGAAATACAACGCCGATATGGTTAAAGCTGGACGCCCATACCGTTATGGCTAAATAATAAGGCGGGCGCGGGTGATTATCCGCGCCCCTCAACACTCTTAACATTTCTAGGAACGTCAATGACTGGTCATCTAAGTTTTGAAACACTGAATTCACATGTTGCGGACGGCACCGTTGATACGGTTCTGGCCTGTATCGTCGATATGCAAGGCCGCTTGATGGGCAAGCGTTTCCTCGCGCAGCATTTTGTAGATGGCGGCTGGGAAGAAACCCATTGCTGCAACTATCTGCTGGCCACCGATCTGGAAATGGCGACACCTGACGGCTATGCTTCTACCAGTTGGGAAAGCGGTTACGGCGACTATGTGATGAAGCCGGATCTTTCCACATTGCGCCCTGTGCCGTGGTTGGAAGGTACTGTCATGATCCTCTGCGATGTTCTGGATCACCACACCTATGAGCCGATTTCGCATTCACCGCGTGCCGTGCTGAAAAAGCAGATTGCACGCCTTGCTGACATGGGGTTCGACCCAATGATGGCGACCGAGCTGGAGTTTTTCCTGTTTGCGAAAAGCTTTGACGAGATACGCAAATCAGGCTTCCGCGATCTGGAGCCGATCAGCGGCTATAATGAAGATTACCACATCTTCCAAACCACCAAAGAAGAACATATCATGCGCCCGATCCGCAACCATCTATACGCCGCCGGCCTGCCGATTGAGGGCACCAAAGGCGAGGCGGAAGCAGGGCAGGAAGAGTTGAATATCAAATACGATACCGCGATCAATACCGCGGATCACCACACAATCGCAAAACACGCGATCAAGGAAATTGCATGGTCACAAGGCCACGCGGTGACGTTCCTGCCGAAATGGGATCAGAACCGTGTTGGCTCGTCCTCGCATGTACATCAATCGCTTTGGAAAGACGGAAAACCCGCGTTTTACGATAAAGATGCAAAATTGGGCATGTCAGATCTCATGCGCGCCTATATGGGCGGCCTGCTGAAATACGCGCCTGATTACATGTATTTCCTCGCCCCTTACATCAACAGCTATAAACGCTTTGCCAAAGGCTCGTTTGCACCCACGCGCACGATCTGGTCGGTGGACAATCGCACAGCGGGTTTCCGTCTGTGCAGTGCCGATAGTAAAGCCGTGCGGATAGAATGCCGCATCCCCGGTTCCGACATGAACCCATATCTTGCAATGGCTGTACAATTGGCTGCAGGTATCAAAGGGATTGAAGACAAAGAAAAGCTTGATCCACCCTCCGAAGGTGATGCCTATGAAGGCACTGGCGGTTTTATCCCGCAAAACCTGCGGGATGCAAAAGATGCGTTGAAAGGCTCGAAAATGTTGCGCGAAGCTTTAGGTGACGATGTGGTCGACCACTACACCCGGGCTGCGGAATGGGAGCTTGAAGAATTTGCCAAGGTCGTGACCGATTATGAAATCGCACGCGGATTTGAAAGAGTATAGGTATAACTATTGACAATAGTTATAATATAACTATATAGGTTGTAAATAACTATAACCTGTAGGAGATTCGAAATGAGCAAATATCAGCCCCTTGAGCAACGCTTGGAAGCGATTGGCAATAATTACATTCCGATCACGTTTTCCGAGATAGAAGAGATACTTGGTTTTGAATTACCGAATTCTGCACGGAGCTATCGCCCGTGGTGGAGTAATAACGCCTCATCACATGTACAAGCTCGCGCTTGGATAGAAGCAGGATATGTGACTGAGCGTGTTGATATGGAAGGTGAAAATCTTGTTTTTCGCCGTGATGAAACCCTTGCAGCAAAGGAAATTAAAATACAAAATGGTACACACCCTTTGTTTGGCAAACTAAAGGGGCAAATCACAATCACAGTCGATTTTGACCTGACCGATCCTACAGGTGCTGAATGGGAGGCTACTAAAGAATGAGCACGGCATTGCTTTTGGATACCTGCGCCATAATCTGGACGGCAAACGGGGACGCGATCAACGCTAAAGCGACCCGTGCAATGGTCGAAGCTGCGTCTGATAAGAAGCCGCTTTATATCTCGCCGATCAGTGCTTGGGAGGTTGGTATTCTTGTTGCACGTGGTCGTCTATCCATTGCCGGGCGCGTGCATAATTGGTTTTCCAATGTGCTGACGACACCGGGTGTGAAGGCCGCAAAAATGCCTGAAGACCTGCTGATTGAATCCTCTTTTCTGCCGGGGACACCACCCAATGATCCAGCTGATCGCATTATTATAACAACCGCGCGTGAATATGATTTGACAATCGTTACACGTGATAAACGCATACTTGATTACGCAAATGCGGGTCATGTCAAAGCAATGGAGTGCTAAGAAGAAATGACAAACACTGTGAAATGTATCTCGCCCATTGATGGGTCGCTTTATGCTGAACGGCCTGTGTTGCAACAGGAAGCGGCTCTGGAGGCCGTGATGCGTGCAAAAGCCGCGCAAGTTGCATGGGCTGCGCGCCCTTTATCCGAACGCATAGCATTAGTGCAGGCGGGTGTAGCCGCTGTTGGCGAAATGAACGATCAGATCGTGCCGGAACTGGCGCATCAAATGGGCCGCCCGATCCGTTATGGTGGTGAATTCGGCGGCTTTGATGAACGTGCAAGCCATATGGCGGATATTGCTGTAGACGCTTTAGCCCCGATCATCGTCGAAGAAAGCGATGCATTCACCCGTAAAATCAAACGCGTAGCGCACGGTGTTGTGCTTGTGGTAGCCCCTTGGAATTACCCCTATATGACGGCTGTGAACTCGGTTGTTCCGGCACTGATCGCGGGCAATAGCGTGATGCTGAAAATGGCATCGCAAACGCTGCTGGTGGGCGAGCGTATGGCCGCGGCGTTTCATACGGCAGGTATTCCCGAAGATGTGTTTCAAAATGTTTTTTTAGACCACGGCACGACAGCGGCCCTTATCGCGGCTAAATCCTTTGGCTTTGTAAACTTCACAGGGTCTGTCGGGGGCGGTATGGCAATTGAAACCGCAGCCGCTGGCACATTCACGGGGGTAGGGTTGGAACTGGGCGGCAAAGATCCGGGTTATGTCATGGAAGACGCCGATCTGGATGCGGCCGTAGACACGCTTATCGATGGTGCGATGTTCAATTCCGGTCAATGTTGCTGCGGGATTGAACGTATTTATGTGGTTGAAAGTCTGTTTGACGCCTTCGTTGAAAAAGCTGTGGCAATTGTGAACGGATACAAGCTGGGCGACCCCATGAACCCTGAAACCACGCTTGGGCCTATGGCACATGTGCGTTTTGCCGATGAAGTGCGCGCCCAAACCGCCGAAGCTATTGCAGATGGGGCCACGGCCCTGATTGATCCCGCTTTATTCCCAAATGACCACGATGCATATCTGATGCCGCAAATACTGGTTGATGTTAACCATAATATGCGCGTGATGCGTGACGAAAGCTTTGGGCCTGTTGTTGGCATTATGAAAGTCAAAGATGATGCCGAAGCCATCAAGCTGATGAACGACAGCGAATTCGGTCTGACGGCATCGCTTTGGACACGCGATTATGCGCGTGCGGAAAGTATTGCCGATCAAATCGATACCGGTACTGTATTCACCAACCGCTGCGATTATCTTGACCCCGCTCTTTGCTGGACGGGTTGCAAAAACACCGGACGCGGCGGCGGCTTATCCATCATAGGTTATCATAACCTGACACGCCCTAAATCCTACCACATCAAGAAGGCTTGAATATTATGACACTTACCGCAAACTGGTCTTACCCAACCGCTATCCGCTTTGGCGCAGGACGTATTTCTGAAATTGCCGACGCCTGTGCTGCCGCTGGCATGAAAAAGCCGCTGCTTGTCACCGATAAGGGGCTGGCGAACCTGCCTGTGACCCAATCCACGCTTGATCTGATGGATGCCGCTGGCCTTGGCCGTGCGATGTTTTCCGAAGTTGATCCGAACCCGACCGGCGACAATGTCGAGGCCGGTCTGAAGGTTTATCGCGCAGGCGGCCATGATGGCGTGATTGCCTTTGGCGGTGGCTCCGGACTTGATCTTGGCAAGGTCATTGCCTTTATGGCGGACCAATCCCGCCCGTTATGGGATTTTGAAGATGTCGGCGACTGGTGGACACGTGCGGACAGCGACGCGATTGCACCGATTGTGGCTGTGCCGACAACTGCGGGGACGGGCTCTGAAGTGGGGCGTGCATCTGTTATTACCAATTCAGAGACACACCAGAAAAAGATCATTTTTCATCCCAAAATCTTGCCAAGTGTTGTGATCTGCGACCCTGAACTGACTGTGGGCATGCCTGCCTTCATCACTGCAGGTACAGGCATGGATGCGTTCGCCCATTGTCTGGAAGCGTTCTGTTCACCGCATTACCACCCGATGAGCCAGGGCATGGCGCTGGAAGGTATGCGTCTGGTCAAGGAAAACCTGCCGAAAGTCTATGCGGACGGTACGGATATCGAAGCGCGCGGCCACATGATGTCAGCGGCAATTATGGGGGCAACCGGCTTTCAAAAAGGTCTGGGCGCTATTCACGCGCTGTCCCATCCCATCGGTGCGATGCACCACACCCACCACGGCACAACAAATGCCGTAGTGATGCTGGAAGTGTTGAAATTCAACCGATCCGCAATAGAAGGTGTGATAACCGATGCTGCACGTTATTTGGATATAGAAGGTGGCTTTGACGGGTTTTACAACTTTGTGTCAGACCTGAACGACAGCTTGGGCATCCCGAAAAACCTGACAGAACTGGGCGTAAAAGACCCTGATATTGATCTACTGACCAAGGAAGCCCTGAACGATCCAAGCGTTGGCGGTAATCCGACAGAGATGACCTATAACAACACACGGGCGCTGTGTGAAGCTTGTCTGTAAAGGTTTGATTTAAATACGCCTTTTAGCCCCGTCGCCGTTCATCGGTGGCGGGGTTTTGTATATCATTGGATATGTTAGGTTAAAAGGTGGCGCCACCATATGCGGTTATAAAGCCGAACAAAGGTTTTACCCTTTGCACCTACGGTGTTTCGACTTTTGTCGAAACGCCTTACTTACCTGTAAGTTTCGGTAGTTTTCGCATTTGACGTTGCTATGCGCCCTTTGAAAACCCGCTGGGGTTACAGAAGATTGCAAAGCAATCTTTGAAAACCCGTGAACCACTTTTGTCGACAGCGCTGTTATACACTTCATTAGGTTGCGATTGTGTAAGCGGGGCGCACGGTTGTTGCATATGATGATAAGCGGTACAGATTTACCCGTTAATGACCGCAGCCAACGCAACCGACGCGATCCGCGCCACCGCAGGATCAGCACGGCTTGTCAGCAGGATCGGTACTTTTGCGCCCATGACCACGCCTGCAGCACATCCCCCCGATAGGTAGACAAGAGATTTGAACAGGGTGTTTCCGCTGACGATGTCGGGGACAATAATCGCATCGGCATTGCCTGCAACGGGGTCATCCCCCATGCCTTTGATTGCAACGCTTTCGGGTGACAGGATCAGATCAATTGCCAAAGGTCCGGAAAAATGCGCGTTCGGAATTTCCGCGCGCGCCCAATCACGTAATTCGCGGGCTTCAACAGATGAAGGTACCGCAGGCAGAACACTTTCTGTGGCCGACAACATCGCCACTTTGGGCTGGTCAGTCCCCAGTTTTCGCAACAACGTTACGCAATTCGTAATCGCAGCCTTGCGGGTGTCCATGTCCGGCGTCACATTTACGGCGGCATCGGATATTATCAATGGCTTGCCGCCATCGGGATGCGTTATGTGGAACACATGCACCAATCGTCCGCCCGTACGCAGGCCGTTGTCGCGTGACAGGGCCGATTTCATGAACACATCCGTATGCAAATGACCCTTCATCAGCACATCCGCGCGGCCCTCTCCACAAGCTAATGCGGCGGCATGCCCTGCGGCTTCTTCGCCGACAGTCTCAATAATCTCAAAGCCGGAAATATTCCAACCGAGCTTATCCGCTTCGGCTTTGATTGCATCCGCTTCGCCGGTGAAAACAGGCTCCATAATACCCGCAGTCGTGGCATCATAAGCTGCCTGCATCGGCAGCTCCGCACCAGCGCGCGCAATCGCCACGCGCGGGGCGCCAAATGACTGTGCCAAAGTTAAAAGGCCGCTTGGTATAGCGGCCTCTCTGTTTGTTAAAAACGGGGATGTCATTGTTATCCGCGGCCTTTCCAAGGAACTAATTTGTTTTCAGCAATGCGCATCATAACGTCGATGCCGTAGCCGATAATACCAATGATGATGATACCAATGATCACGATGTCTGTAAGCTGGAATTTTGACGCAGCGATAATCATTTTACCGGCCCCTTTTTCCGCCGCAACCAATTCGGCCGCAACAACAGTACCCCAACAAACACCCATCGCAACGCGTGCACCTGTAAATATCTCGGGCAGGGAGTTTGGTAAGATCACATTGGATAGTATCTGCCTCTTAGTGGCCCCTAGGCTGTAAGCCGCGTGGATTTTGGCGATACTCACACCGGATACACCCGAACGTGCCGCAATTGTCATGATCCATAGAGCAGCCAGGAACAGCAAGCTGATCTTCCCTTGCTCTCCAATGCCGAACCAGATGATGATCAGCGGGATTAATGCCAGCGGTGGCACGGGGCGCATGAATTCCACGATAGGTTCAAACCAGCCGCGAAGCCATGAGTTCAGACCCATCGCAAAGCCCAATGGAATACCGAATAGGCACCCCAGTGCAAAGCCTATAACAACGCGGATCAGTGACCAGAAAACGTTTTCCCAAAGGCCTACACCCAGATATCCATTATTCCAAAGATTGCCAAAGCGTTTCCAAACCAATTCAGGTGGTGGTAGATAAAGCGCTTCCATCGTTACACCCGTTGCAGGGCGTACAGATAAGCTGCCTTTGCTGGTCATGAAAACCTCGCCATCACTAAACGGAACCGTTTGATTAGGGCTGATCGCTTGACCGTTTACAGCAGTGATTTTGTAGCCTTCTTCTTTACCGCCTTCATCATTGTTTTGCACTTTGATGATCTTGGTGCGCCGTTCTGGTAATAGAATGACATCAGATTTAGCAAAGCTTAACCCGCCGTCACCAGACACTTCTGGTGTGGGGGCGTCTTTATTGTCAGCTTCATGAATGCGCACAAAAACGGTTGCATCGGCAGTATCACCAGCAGCATTTGTAGCTGTGTATTCAAAGGATGTGTCACCAACGAATGGGCCTGGTAAGCCAATTGGAAGTATTTTTGAACCCGTGGCAATGCCCCAGAATAAAAACAGTGTAATCACGGCTGCAATTGATGCGGCCCGTGTTGCAACAACAGAGCTTTCGTCGCCGAATGTCACCGTTTTCAGGCTTGAATATCCTTTGGCTTTGTCGCGTCCTCTGTTGTATAGATTATGCACAAAATAACACAGGCCACTTACGGCCAGATAAAGACAAAAGATGCCGATGATACCAATCACCATCCAGAATGTGGTGCCTAATACGTCTAGAATTTCCTGTACCATTATGATTCCTCCGCCCGGCCCATGATTTCTTCTTCCATATCCCAAATCATGTTCAGGATTTCATCGCGTGTCGGTCCAAAATCTTTATGCTGTTTCACTTCGCGCAGATCTGCGCCTACGCCCATCTCGGCAAAGGGCAACCTGTATTCTTTTAGCACGCGGCCAGGACGTGGTGCCATAACCAACAGACGTTCGCCCAATAGCAGTGCTTCTTCCACTGAGTGGGTGATTAGGATAATTGTTTTGCCGGTTTTTTTCCATATATCCAGAACCAGACTTTGCATTTTTTCGCGGGTCAACGCATCCAACGCACCCAATGGCTCATCCATCAGGATAACATCGGGTTCATTGGCAAGACAACGGGCCAAAGCCACACGTTGTTGCATACCACCTGACATTTCATAGATCATTTTTTGGCCAAACTCTTGCAAACCAACGATGTCTAACAGTTCTTCTACTTTGGCGTCAATTTCAGCTTGCGGCGTGCCTTTCATAGAAGGGCCAAAGCCGATGTTCTTTGATACGTTCATCCATTCAAACAATGCGCCATGTTGGAATACCATCCCGCGCTGAGGGCTTGGGCTTGTGATCAGCTCGCCTGACAGGGTCATAACCCCATCGGTCGGGGCCAAAAAGCCTGCAAGAATGTTTAAGAGTGTTGATTTTCCGCATCCAGAAGGACCTAGAACTGACAGCAGCTCGCCTTCTTTAATATCCATATTGATGTTCTTTAATGCCTCTACCTTGCCGCCATTCGGCAATTCAAAGGTCATGGACACATCATCGATGATTAGTCCTGACATAAAGCCCCCCATTTGTGTGAGTTTTGATCGCGTGGCCTAATAATAAGGCCACGCGCATTTTAAGTCCCAAGAGGGCTATTTACATTTTTGATGCAGCTTCCAGGAAGCTTGTGTTGATCACAGCATTGTAGTCACCAAGGGCTTTGATTTTGCCGCTTGCTTCAAGTGAAGCTGCACTGTCTGTGAGGTATTTAGCAACATTACCACCTAACCATTTTTCTGATAATTGCTCAGGAATTGATGGAAATACGAATGTTCCGATAACAGCTGTTGTACCTTCAAGATCCATACCGGCAGCTTTGGAAATGCTTTCCATCATTGCGCTACTGTCTTTAGAGTATTGTGCGTTCATGTCAGCAGTGATTTTCAGGAATTTCGCTAGAAGTTCTGGATTTTCTTCACCAAAAGCTGTTGGGATTGATGTCACATCAAACACTTGGCCAACAATTGCTTCTTTTTCTTCGCCAGAAAAGATTGTGTTGCCGTGTTGTTTCATTACGCGCAATGAACCGCCCCAACCACATACCATAGCCAGGTCAGTGCCCGGTTGACCAAAAGCAGCAGCTGAATCAGATGGTGACATGTCAACGATGTTCAAAGTACTTTCGTCAATACCTAGATGCTTCATTTGAGCCAAGAAACCAGAGTGTGCTGCAGTGCCCAAAGGAACAGCTACTTTTTTACCTGGTAGCTCAGCCGCCGCATTGTCTTTGTCGATCTCTAGTTCTGCATGTACAACACAGTTGTCATTGTCAGAGTAAGACACAGCAATGTCCACAATTTGCAAATCTTGGCCAGCAGCTGTTGCCACTAGAAAAGGTGTAACGCCTTGTGAGAAAGAGATGTGTACGTCGCCAGAAGCCATCGCCGCTGACATTGCAGTACCTGCATCAAAAGATACCCATTTCACCGGGATACCCAGTGCTTCTGTGTATAGTTTTTCAGTTTGTGCAAATTGGTTTGGCGTTGGCCACTCCAAGAAATATGCGACTGTTAGTTCGTCTAAAGCAGATGCAGCCGAAGTGGAAGCAGCAAGTGCCACAGCCATAGCTGTAAGAGTTTTCGTTAATTTCATTATAGTCTCCCTGTTGTGAACCGCTAATTATGCGGCATTTTATTCAGTGTTTTCACACCGTGCGATATCACACTGGCAAAGCAATGAAAATTGCTATGCACGATGATTCCAACAACGCAATCCTTTCAGATGAATGACCAAAACACCAAATGGTTTTTATGTAAGGAATTTTGGGTAAGCTATATTATAGCGAGAAAGTTATCGTAAGATATTGTTATTTATAAGTATAATTAAACTTTTGATTTTATACAATTAGCGTTGGAAAAACCAAAACTACCTATTCGGCCGGGGCGTGGGATCTTTCTGTCCCAAACCCATGCATGCGTTTGGCCCATTGCAAGGCAATAAGCCCGCCTTTGATACGGGGCAAAAGGAACAGTGCCAAGGTCACAAAAAACAGGATAAAAACCAGACTTAGGACGATTGGATCAGGCCTGAAGGCTTCGAATGCGATCAACATAAGCGGAGCCAGCAAGTGTCCGGCGATCAGGATGGTAATATAGGCCGGGCCGTCATCAGCACGGTGATGGAATAATTCTTCGGAACATACAGGGCAGGTATCGCGCACACTTAAATAACTTTTGAACATAGGGCCGGAACCGCAGTTCGGGCATAGCCTGCGCCAGCCGCGAAAAATGGCGGGCTTTACGGGGCGTTCAGCATTTGTGGGTACGGTTTGTTCTGTCATGGCTGCTAGATAGACCTTTTTTAGAAAAAATAAACCGGGACTTGCTGTCTCGCGTCGTGATGTCGCAAATAATCTTGAAAACCGCGACGGAAAGCGGGTTCGGCAACGTATCTATATATGAAAGCAGGACAGCCCTGCCGGGACTTAAACAGGAGAAGACCATGAATAAATTCGTTAAAACAGTTATTTTAAGCGCTATAACAGTCGGAGTTGCCGCCAGCGGAACTTATGCGCAGGGCAAACATGATGGAAAGGGCGGTCTTTATAAAAGGTTTGATCAGATCGATGCCAACGCAGACGGATTTATCACTGCGGATGAAATGGCAGAACATCGTGTCGCACATTTCAAAGAAATTGATGCAAACGGCGATGGTGCAATGAGCAAAGAAGAAATGCAGGCTGGAATGGCCGCGCGAATGGCGGAAATGGGTAAATCACCGGATCCCGCAAGAATGGAAAAACGTTTGAACCATAAATTCAGTAAAATGGACAAAAACGGTGACGGTAAAATCGACGCGACGGAAATGCAGACGCGCAGTGCGTATAT
>Ga0316204_10008922_pt1 | contig 13651 bp, 11 predicted proteins | sample 6monrhotite_MG_2_FD_205661 | JGI IMG/M metagenome (GOLD analysis project Ga0316204, IMG submission 205661) | Microbial mat bacterial communities from mineral coupon in-situ incubated in ocean water Damariscotta River, Maine, United States -... | ecosystem: Environmental > Aquatic > Marine >... | reverse complement strand
GAGTTTTTCAACAGTATCGGCTCTTTGTTGCCATTCGCTGCGGTTGGCAGGAATGACTGCTGAGCGGACAGAGCTGCCGTTTAGTATCTCACCATCGCTGACGCAGCATTCATTCGCAAATGCAGCGATAACTTTTTGGCAGTGCGGCGCATGTCCAAAAAAACCGCCGTTCAGTTTTTTACCTTCGCTGGCGCAGCATTTCTTTGCGCGCGCAGCAGAATCTTCATTGCAACGCAGCGCAAGTCACCGAAGCAGTTGTTCAAGGCAGTGATGATCAGCGAATCTGAAACCGCTCATTCGCTGCACACAGAACCAACAATAAAATCGCTGAAAAGGTGCAACGTTCAATTTTTTTGGCAGGATCGCCTGCTGTTGGCGCTGTTCGAATGGGACGAGCAAACTTAGGTGATGGGCTCCATCAGTACTGTGTGCATTGGGCTGGCAAAGCTTGCGCGAGATTGATTGTGTGTACCGCGACGGCAAAAACCAGTCCCTAGTTCTGCATAAATCCGATGCGGGAGAGATAGGGCTTGTTTCACATTCAGTAACCTCATCATCTATCTGCGACTAGTTAGTCGCAAACATGGATGCACGTAAAACTTGCCCTTGCCACATTGGCGAGAAAAAGGGAAATCCATGCGCCGCGCAATCATAGATAACTGGGCACTTTTTTTAGGCATGGCGATGTTGATGGTCGCCAACGGTCTGCTGGTTACCCTTCTGTCAATCCGGGGGGCAGGGTTGGGATTCTCACCACTAATCATTTCAATCATGCAAGCCTGTTACCCACTGGGCGCACTCATCGGTACGATTGCGGTGCCAAAGTTGGTTGAAAAAGTTGGCCATATCCGTGTTTTTTCAGCACTGGCCTCAATGGTCTCGATCGCGGCGATCATTCACTTGCTGACAAGTGATCCAATGAGTTGGAGTGGGATGCGTTTTTTGGCGGGCGTCTGCTTTCCCGGTCTTTATGTTGTCACCGAAAGCTGGCTGAACGCCAAAAGTGAGAACCGTATCCGGGCGCAAGTTTTATCAGTATATTTCATTATCCAGACACTCGGGCCCGCGCTTGGAACTGCACTTGTTGGTTTTCCTGATCCGACTGGCAATCTTATGTTCGGGATTGTCTCAATTCTAATCTCGTTATCGATTGTGCCGCTGCTATTGTCTGGCATCCGCGCCCCTGAATTTATTGCGCCTGACCGCATGACTGTGGCCAAACTTTATCGGGTGTCGCCCATGGCGGTAACCGGCATAACACTGATGAGCGTGGGGGTTTCGGCGTGGTTTATTGCGCTGCCGTTGTATGCTCTAAGCCAAGGGTTTTCTGCTGCGCAAGCGTCGGGCGTTCTGGTGGTAGCAATGATTGCTGCTGGGATTGTCCAGTATCCTATCGGCTGGATTTCTGACAATACCGACAGACGCAACGTGGTAATCTCGCTCAGTGTGTTTGCCGCTTTGGCTGCGGTTTGGTTGACGGTTGACGACTCGCAATTTGTGATCGGTTTTGCGGTAATCGCAGCTATGACGTTACCAATCTATTCGATCCTAGCAGCACATGCCAATGACCAGTTGCTGCCGACACAGGTGGTGCCGGCTAGCGGTGCGATGGTATTTCTATTGCAGCTTGGTCAGGTTTTCGGCATGTTTCTGGGCCCCAATGTCATCACAATGGCTGACGGGCATGGATTGCAAATACTGGTCGGGCTTATCAGTGTTGGTGTTGCCATGTTCGCGATGGCGCGCCGTATAACAAGTGAGGCACCAGAAGAGACTGGCGAAGTGCAGGCAATGGGAGTTATCGGCGTTGCACAGCCCGGCAACTTGTATGCCCAAGCGATGGTTGCTGAAGGTGAGGCCATCGATGAATAATCGTGTTGGCTTTGTCAGCCTTCGATAAAGGTACCTACGCAGTTTAAGTAGACTCTTAGCAGGCATTTAGTACATGTTGCACGCCACACAGATGGCAATCATCACTTGCTCAGTTAGTCCGCGACTCGATCCTTGGACACTCCGCCTGCGCCGCGGGCTGCACTGTCCGTCGTCAGGCTCTTCGTTTCGGGGTGACGGCGGGAAGTTGAACTCTCGGCATGATTTGCACTCCATCCAACCCTCCAGCCCAATCATCAACTCAGCGTTGACGAAGTAGTATAACCCGAATTCTTATGTCAGCTTCGCGGTATGCTTGTCGCCAAGTTTTTCTGCACAAGCGTTAAGCAGGACTGAGGCCAATTCGACCAATGCTGCACTGAACACGAAAGACGACTTAGGGTGGAAAGAGGACGTTGCGTGTCATAGTCGAATTCGTTTTCCAGTCTGCTCTACCATCGTAAATCGTTTTGACCAATTCTTTCCCGCATCGGCACACAACCGAGCAACTGCGAAGCTGCAAGCTATTTCAAATTGCGTCCACAGTATCCGTCGCGCGAAGAACATTCGGATTTGAGAATCCGTTGTCAAAGTATAACACTGATCGAGATGAACCACTTAGATATCCCATGTCGTCACCCTCGCGGAGCAGGTTGGCAGGTGTTGATGTCGCACGGGCGACTGCCTTCGACACGTCGTCCCCCGCATCATTAATCATGATCGAGAGTGCGCGTGGTATTTCCAAATCGGCTCCTGCGAGCGTGCCATCAGCCAAGGTCAAGCGATGATCCTTCCTGAATACCTCGCGACCATTGATCAAAAAACTATTGATCTGGGAACCGGCCGTAGCCATAGCGTCCGTGACGAGGAAAATCCTGTCGGACTGTGGTTTTGCAGCTAAGGCAATGCGGATGGCAGCAGGGTGGACGTGAATACCGTCTGCGATAAGCCCCGCGTAGATGTCACCTCGTTCAAGTGTCGCGCCGACCAAGCCGGGCTCGCGGTTTCCCAATTGGCTCATGGCGTTGAATAAATGCGTCACGCACCTAGCGCCTGCATCAAATGCTGCGTGGCATGTATCGCGGTCTGTGTCCGTATGGCCCAGCGAAACGATGATGCCCGCCTCAGCCATTGATCTGATCTGTGCAAGCGTCGTGTTTTCTGGCGCAATGGTTACCATGACATTTGGCAAGCGGTCTGCCGCGCTTAGCATCAACGAAAGGTCTTCGTCGGACATGGTCCGGATCAACGCGGGATCGTGCGCTCCTTTGCGCGCGACAGACAAGTGGGGGCCTTCGAGGTGGATGCCTATGATGCCGCCGACCCTCTCGGCAATTGCCTGCTCGACCGCATTAATCGCGGTTCGTGTGCGCTCAGGCGTGTCAGTGATCAACGTGGGCAGCAAAGCTTGTGTCCCAGTTGTCGCGTGAGCGTCGGCAATCTTGCGCAGGGCGTCTACGGACTGATTGTCGTTGAACATGACGCCGCCACCGCCGTTGACTTGCAGGTCAACAAATCCGGGGGTGATCACGCCCCCATTCAGTTTTTGCGTCGGGCAACCGGAAGGAAGACTGTCAATTGGCCGAAGGCTGAAGCGGCCATCATGGCCGACCACAAGCGCATGATTTTCATGTAACACTTGCCCGTCATGAATCGGCGCTCCCACATAGGCTTTCGTAATGCCACTCATACCGTTTCGGTCACTTTCTTGAGGTGGCGTGGGGCGTCAGGGTTAATGCCCCGTGACGCGGCCGTGCGCTCGACCATGGCATAGAAGCTTGCGATGAGTGTGATCGGGTCTGTCAGCGCATGACCCGTCCGCGTCACCGGCAACACATTAGCCTGCCGCACTTTGTCGCTCGTTGCAAAAACCGTGGCGCCCTTACCGGCTATCTCGTCCGCAACACTGGCCAGCGCGTCTTCGGCTTCGTCGGCTGACGCAAGGGCGATAACAGGAAAGCCACCGTCCACGATGGAGACAGGGCCGTGCAGCACTTCCGCAGAAGAGTAGGACTCTGCGTGGATTTGGCAGGTTTCTTTGAACTTCAAAGCAGCTTCATTCGATATGGCATAGGCCGGACCTCGGCCCAGACAGAAAATCGAATTGCGCGACCCGAGTGCGGCGCGGGCGCCCGGCCAGTCAATGTTGACCGCCTCTTCCAGCTTGTTGGGCAGGTCATGAATAGCGGCGCGCAACGCATCATCTTCTGCCCATTCCGCCAGAAGCCAAATGCCGGATACTGTTGAGTTAACGAATGTTTTTGTCGCGGCGACACTGAGTTCCTCGCCTGCGTACAAATTCAGCGTGTGATCCGCCACTTGCACCAAGGGGCTTTCTGGGTGGTTTGTCATCGCAATCGACAACGCGCCGCCATTTCGCGCCATTCGCGCCATTTCAACGATGTCGGGACTTTTGCCAGATTGAGAGACCGACAGGCAGACACTGCCATCAAGGTTTAGTTTGCGACCATAAATTGAAGCGATGGACGGCCCAATAGAAGCGATAGGTGTCCCCGTCAGCAGCTCGGATGCGTATTTAAGATAGGTGGCAACATGATCGGAGGAGCCGCGGGCGATGGTCACCATAAAGTTGGGATCACGCGCGCGGATTGCATCGGCTGCACGGCGAATGTCGTCGCCACCCTGTTGTAGCAGGCGATCCACGGCGACGGGTATTTCGAGCACCTCGCGGCGCATCTGTGTTTGAGACGTGGTCATTTTGGCAGTCCTACTCTTTGGCAAGGCGCAGCTCGGCTACGAAGTTGTAGGCGTCTCCGCGGTATATGGATTGTGTGAACTCGACCGTGCGTCCATCGGCCAGATACGAGGTGCGTTCGATACGAAGTCCGGCTTTTCCCGGAGCGACATCCAGCAATGCCGCATTATCTTCTTCGAGATTGATTGCAGAAATTTTTTGCAAAGCCCGAATTGGCCGAAACCCAGCCTGTCCAAGGACTTCATACAACGACGTCTCAACCAGAAGCGGATTGGGCAGCATTTCGGTTGAAAGTGATGCGCGCTCGATAGCCATGGGCTTGCCATCCGCCGTTCTGAGCCGTGCAATTCGCGATACTGAGTCGTCAGGTGAGAGGGCAAGTGCAAGAACCTCGTCAGGTGATGGCATGTAAACACCGCGTTCGAGCCACACACTTGTTGAGGACATACCCCGCCTGGACATGTCTTCGCTGAACGATGTCAGGCGCGACAACGATTGTTCGATCTGTGGTGTGTGTGAGGCCACAAATGACCCAGACCCCTGCTTTTGGATGATTATGCCGTCCCTAGCGAGGGCCTGTATGGCCTTGCGCACCGTGACGCGGGACAACTCGGTTATTGACGCGATCTCACGTTCTGGCGGCAACGGGCTCCCCGCTTTCAGAAGCCCTTGATCAACACCCTCGGTTAGCCTTTCGCGCAATTGGACATAACGCGGCCCACCATCAGATTGCAGCCACTTATCTGGCGTCAAGAAGGCGGCGATTGTCATCAGTTGCTCTCCAGCTGGTTGACCAAATTAGATCTGGCAAGTTGAAATGCGCCGTCGAGCGCGCTGCCGCGCGACTCAATGCGACCTGACAGAAACACTGCCGCTAAATAGTCTGCGTAATGCGGCCCAACGCCGCCGGTCAGGCACAGCGTATCTCCGGGCAAGAACCCAAGCCTTGTGAGACAGCGCGTCAGATAATCCGCGCCTTTTTCCATGATGGACTGACCCCACGGGTCCAACGCCCGCGCACCTGCAATAATCTCGGGCGCCAATGTGGCGAAACCGCCGGGCTTGGCGGCCATGCTGAAGGCGACGATGGCGTTGGGATCATCGTCAAATTTTGAAAGCAGTCCGCGTGTAAGAGGGGTATGATCAGCAAGGCCGTCATGGCACAGCATGACCTGCTCTAAGGCCGCGCGACCAAGCCACGCACCTGACGCCTGATCCGCCACGGCGAACCCCCATCCACCCACATATGTGAAAATGCCGGACGTGCTGGCCGCTGTTATCGTCCCGGCTCCAAGAGATAACAGGTATCCATCTTGGCCGCCCAATGCGCCAGTTACGGCGGTAGGTCGGTCGTCGGTCACTGTGATCGACAAGTAGGGCAATGCAGACACGATCTGCGCGCGTTCTTTTGGTCCCAGCAGCCCCGCAACACCGATATGCGCTGTTGCTTTGCTCAATTCATCACGTGGAACGTCAGCGCGCTCTGCGGCGGCCTCAACTGTGGACGTGATGTTTTTGATCGAAAGCGCAAAATCAGAAGCCACGTTGGTGCGCTCGCCTTCAGCCCGCGCAAGCACACCGTCATTGGGAGTTCCAATGGCTGCGCGGCATCCTGTGCCGCCGCCATCCACGCCGATAATGAGTGTGCGCCCTGAATTAGTCATACGATACCTTTATAATACCTATTTCAGAAAAGATAGACCAAATAGCATTATTAGCTGCTATTGGCATTATCTTTGCGGCCAGAACATGGCAGAAAAAGAAAATGGTAGACAATAGGTATTTAAAAGGTATTAGTTTAGGCGGGGAGAATCTGATGCTGCTGCCAACGACAGAAAAACTATCGGCGAGACAGCCGATCGATGAGCTTTCGTCGGTCGATGCGGTGTTTGCGTTGCTGGAAGGCCAGCAGGCAGCGATCAGTTCGGTTCACGCCACGGCGGCGAATATAGATCGGGGCGCCGAAGTTATGGCATCAGCGATACATTCCGGGTGCTGCTTGACATATGCAGCGGCTGGCAGCTCGGGGTTGATGGCATTGGCGGACGCCTGCGAGCTGTCAGGAACATTCGGCATTCCGGCCCGCGCGGTGCGCATCCATATGGCAGGCGGGGTGCCTGTCGACGGCTACATGCCGGGCGACACAGAAGACGACGCGGGCTCGGCAGAAATCGCAGTCAGCGACGTGAAGCCTGGCGACGCCGTTATCGTGCTGAGCGCAAGTGGGACGACGCCTTATGCTTTGGCCGTCGCAAAATTAGCAAAAGCCAAAGGCGGCACAGTCATCGCAGTTGCGAACAACCCCGCAACGCCGCTGCTAGAGACTGCAGATGTGCCCATCTGCCTTGAGACGCCACCCGAAGTGATCGCAGGATCAACCCGGCTGGGCGCGGGAACTGCGCAAAAAGCCGCGCTCAACTTGATGTCATCGTTGATGGGTGTGAAGTTGGGCCATGTCTATCAGGGCATGATGGTCAATGTTGTGGCCGATAATGTCAAGTTGGTGAAGCGGGCGACGGGTATCGTGTCTCATGTCTCGGAAGTTTCGATGCAAGCTGCCGAAACGGCTTTACTTGCCGCGAGCGGCAACCCTAAAGTCGCCATTTTGCTCGCCAAAGGGTGCTCTGCGTCGCAGGCGACAGACTTGCTGGCTGCACATGATGGGCATCTTGGCCCTTGCTTGCAGGCACTTAAACCAAACCAAAACTAGATCGTTAAATAGGGAGAAGACCATGAAGAAGACCACACTAATCGGAGCCATGCTGGCCACGACGATGATCGCAGGTGCCGCCTTGGCCGAGGATGTCACACTGACCATTGAAAGCTGGCGCAACGACGACCTTGCAATCTGGCAGGATAAAATCATTCCTGCCTTTGAGGCCGCACATGACGGCATCAAGCTGAAATTCACACCGTCCGCACCTGCGGAATACAACGCGGTGTTGAACTCGAAACTGGATGCGGGCTCTGCCGGTGACATCATTACGTGCCGCCCGTTTGACGCCTCGCAGGCCTTGTTTGAAGCGGGCCATTTGGCAGATATCAGCGACATCGAAGGCATGGTGAATTTCTCGCCCGTCTCGAAGTCGGGCTGGAGCACCGATGACGCGGCCACTCAGTACTGCGTGCCAATGGCCAGCGTGATCCACGGCTTCATCTACAACAAAGATGCGTTCGCCGAAGTGGGCGTCGAAGTACCAAAGACCGAAGCTGAGTTCTTCGCAGTCTTGGACAAGATCAAAGAAGACGGCAACTACACCCCGATGGCGATGGGCACCAACGACCAGTGGGAAGCCGCCACAATGGGCTACAACAACATCGGTCCAAACTACTGGAAGGGTGAAGAGGGCCGTTTGGCGCTGATCGCAGGTGACCAGAAGTTGACCGACGAAGCTTGGGTCGCCCCATATCGCCAGCTTGCCAAATGGGCGCCATATCTGGGCGACGGTTATGAGGCGCAAACTTACCCTGATAGCCAAAACATCTTCACCTTGGGCCGCGCGGCGATCTATCCTGCGGGTTCTTGGGAAATCTCCGGCTTCAACGGGTTGGCCGACTTCGAGATGGGCGCGTTTTACCCACCTGTGCAAAACGCTGGCGACACCTGCTACATCTCGGACCACACCGACATCGGTATTGGCATGAACGCCGCCACGCCGAATGCAGAAGCCGCGAAAACCTTCCTGAACTGGGTTGGCTCGTCCGAATTCGCCACGATCTTCGCGAATGCTTTGCCGGGCTTCTTCCCGCTATCTTCCGCGCCGGTCACGCTTGAAGACCCGCTTGCGCAAGAGTTCATCTCTTGGCGTGGGGAGTGCGAAAGCTCGATCCGGTCGACCTACCAGATCTTGTCACGCGGCACGCCGAACCTTGAGAACGACACATGGAACGCATCCGTGGCTGTGATCAAAGGCGAGGAAAGCCCGGAAGATGCAGGCAAGCGTCTGCAAGACGGCTTGGCCAGCTGGTACGCGCCACAGCAGTAACCAAGGCTTCTAAACCATCGAGTGTCGCCCCGCATTGGGCGACACTCCCCCTCTTTCACCCCGTTTAGCGGTAGGATGTCCTGATGCCCGATCACCAGACCAAGCCAAAGTTCAGATGGTACATTGTCGTTTTTCTAGCACCAGCCGTGCTCGTCTACACCGCGGTGATGATCTATCCGCTTTTCAACACGTTGCGCCTGTCATTGTTCACCGAGATCGATCAAGAGCGTGTCTTCGTCGGCCTGCAAAACTTCCGCACCTTGTTCGGGGAGACCGTCTGGTCCACCCAGTTCTGGAACGCCTTGGGCAACAACTTTTGGTTCTTCGTCGTGCACATGCTGGTGCAGAACCCCATTGGCGTCGCCCTTGCCGCGATCCTGAGCCACCCGAAGCTGCGCTTTGCCAGCTTCTACCGCTCCGCCATTTTCATTCCCACCATTCTAAGCTTCGTAATCGTCGGTTTCGCCTGGAAACTGATCCTGTCTCCGATCTGGGGCATTGCGCCGGGGATGTTGGACGCTGTCGGCCTCAAGTCGCTCTATGCGCCATGGTTGGGTAAAGAAGCCTACGCGCTAACCGCCCTGTCATTGGTATCGGTCTGGCAATTCGTCGGCATCCCGATGATGCTGATCTACGCCGCACTTCTGTCCATCCCGGACGAGATTCTTGAGGCCGCCGAGGTGGAAGGCATCACCGGTTTCGCGGCGTTCTGGAAAATCAAACTGCCGCTGATCCTGCCCTCTATCGGCATCATCTCGATCCTGACATTTGTGGCGAACTTCAACGCGTTCGACCTGATCTATGCCGCGCAAGGGGCACTGGCGGGCCCGGACTTCTCGACCGATATTCTGGGGACATTTATGTACCGGACCTTCTTCGGCTTCCAATTGCAACTTGGTGATCCGCATATGGGCTCCACCATCGCGTCTGCCATGTTCGCCATCATCCTCGTCGGTGTGTGTCTGTACCTCTTTGGTATACAGTCACGCATGCGCCGCTATCAGTTCTGAGGAGAATGACATGAACTCTGCACGTCAAAACCCTTTCAGCACATACGCTGCCCACGGCGCGCTGATCCTCTACACCCTGATCGCGTTGTTTCCGGTTTTCGTGATCGTAATCAACAGCTTCAAAACCCGCAAAGCCATCTTCCGCGAGCCCTTGGTGATGCCCAATTCCGATAGCTTTTCGTTGATCGGATACGAGACTGTGCTCAAGCAGGGGGACTTCTTCCTCTACTTCCAAAACTCAATGATCGTCACCGTGGGGTCATTGTTTTTCATCTTGTTGTTCGGAGCAATGGCGGCCTTCGCGTTGGCTGAATACCGCTTCAAAGGCAACATGATCATGGGGCTCTATCTGGCCTTGGGCATCATGATCCCGATCCGCATCGGCACCGTCGCCATTCTGGAAATGATGGTGCAGACGGGTCTGGTGAACACGCTTTGGGCGCTGATCCTCGTCTACACGGCGCAAGGCTTGCCACTCGCGGTGTTCATCCTAAGCGAGTTTATGCGGCAAGTCAGCGATGACCTGAAAAACGCGGGCCGCATTGACGGCTTGTCCGAGTACCGCATCTTCTTCCGGCTCGTGTTGCCGCTGGTGCGACCGGCCATGGCGACGGTTGCGGTGTTCAATATGATCCCAATTTGGAACGACCTTTGGTTCCCGCTGATCCTTGCCCCCGCTGAGGAAGTGAAAACCCTTACCCTTGGCAGCCAAGTGTTCATCGGTCAGTTCGTTACGGATTGGAACGCGGTCTTGTCCGCCCTGTCGCTGGCGATCTTGCCGGTAATGACCCTCTACGTCATTTTCTCGCGCCAACTGATCCGCGGCATCACGTCTGGGGCGGTCAAATGAGGGTGGTCGTTGCAGGTCTTGGCAATATGGGGCGCAGCCATGCGCTTGCCTATCATGCCCATCCTGTGGCAGAGATCGTGGGGCTGGTAAACCGCTCCGACGTAGCTTTGCCCGCAGCGCTAGAAGGGTATCTGCGCTTTAAGTCCTTCGAAGAAGGGTTGGCGCTAAATCCCGATCTGGTTTGCATCGCGACTTACTCCGACAGCCACGCCGACTACGCGATTGCGGCCATGGAGGCCGGCGCGGATGTGTTCATTGAAAAGCCACTGGCGACCACGCTCGAAGATGCCGAGCGCGTTGTCACCACAGCGAAGCGACTGAACCGCAAACTTGTTGTGGGCTATATCCTGCGCCACCACCCTAGCTGGCAACGCCTGATCTCTGAGGCGCGCGATTTGGGGGGGCCATATGTCTTTCGCATGAACCTCAACCAGCAATCGGATGGTCCGACTTGGGAGACACATAAATCTCTGATGCGGACAACAAGCCCTATAGTCGATTGTGGCGTGCATTACGTGGATGTGATGTGCCAGGTCACCGACGCCAAGCCTATACGTGTCAGCGGTATGGGCCTGCGTCTGTCCGACGAGATAGCACCCGAGATGTATAATTACGGCCAGCTACAAGTATGGTTCGCGGACGGCTCGATCGGCTGGTACGAAGCCGGATGGGGACCGATGATGTCCGAGACGGCGTTTTTCGTAAAAGACGTGGTGTCGCCTAATGGTGCTGTGTCGATCACAGATGGCAACAAGGGCGCGTCTGACGACGTTGACGGCCACACAAAGGTCGGTGGTATTCTCGTTCACCGCACCTCAGGCGATGAGCTGATTGAGGTGCCCCACGAACCCGGTCACCAAGAACTTTGCGACACAGAGCAAGCGTTCATGATCGACGCGATTGCACAAGACATAGACCTAACCCGGCACATGAACGATGCCGTGCAATCCTTGGGCATTTGCCTCGCCGCTGATGAAAGCATCCGCACCGGCCGCCCAGTTGAACTAGGAGTTACCCAATGACCGCCCTGACCCTCACAAATGTCTGCAAGTCCTTTGGGTCTGTAGAAGTCCTGAAAGACATCAACCTGACCGTAGAGGAAGGGGAGTTCGTTGTATTTGTCGGGCCCTCGGGGTGTGGCAAATCCACCTTGCTGCGTGTGATCGCCGGACTTGAGGACGCTTCGGCGGGAACGGTGGATATTGGCGGAAACATTGTCAACAGTGTCCCACCCGCCAAGCGCGGCATTGCGATGGTCTTCCAATCTTACGCACTTTATCCGCACCTAAGTGTCCACGACAATATGGCGCTTGGCCTCAAGCAAGAGAAACAGCCGAAATCTGTGATCGAGGAGCGGGTTGGCAAGGCTGTCGAGATGCTCGATCTGGGCGCATATGTCGATCGTCGCCCGTCCGACCTGTCCGGTGGGCAACGCCAGCGGGTGGCCATTGGGCGCGCCATTGTGCGCGAGCCACAACTGTTCCTGTTCGACGAGCCTTTGTCCAACCTCGACGCGGCGCTGCGGATGAACACTCGCATCGAAATCGCCGAGCTTCACCGCACGCTAAGTGCCTCGATGATCTATGTGACCCACGATCAGACGGAAGCCATGACACTTGCTGATAAGATCGTCGTTTTACGGGACGGGCGGGTGGAACAGGTTGGATCCCCAATGGAGCTCTACAACAACCCCGCCAACCAGTTTGTTGCAGGTTTCCTTGGATCCCCCGCTATGAATTTCCTGAAGAAAGCCCCCCTTGCGATACCCGAAAATGGGGCGTTGGGTATTCGTCCAGAACATCTGCGGCCAACCAAAGATGGGCGGATCAAAGGGACTGTGACGCATGTTGAACGCTTAGGCGGCGATACCAATCTATTGGTTTCGACCGACGAGCAGGAATCGCTAACCGTGCGCATATTTGGCCAGGACGGAACCCTTGTCGGAGAGAAAATCGAACTGGACTTCGATGACAATGCTGCTTTTGCCTTTGACGCAGAGCAGCATCGCGTGACCCCAGCCGCCTGAAGGACTCTGATGGCAACCCAATGGAAACCTCAAACGTCACCAGTATAGGCGCAAGATCTTGAGACCCTTGGTAGTTTAGCCATTTGAGCCGAAACACATAAGGTGGTGGCATTTTTTCAGTAAACGATTGCACGACATTAGGTGGGCAAGTCGTAATCAGGAATAAATACGCTAATAGGTCGCGATTAATAATCTTATCGAGGTCTAGTTTGGGCCGGAAGCTGACTTTGTGAAGGCCATTCTGAGGACAGCATTGTCCCGCAGTCTGTAAATTCGACCACGGATCTATGCTGCACTCTGCACGAATGGCTGGTTTTCCCGCCGCGCTGCCACACCTATTATTACGCTGACGCAGCATTTTCCACGCTGCGAGCGCACGCAGCAGGAAAACCGAATTCACAGTTTGGGCTCTGAACGGCCATTCGGCAACATCGAGCTCGACCAAGAGGCATCAAGGTCTCCTTTGAGCCCGAACTACCGGATGCTGCAATATGCACCAAGGTTTGAAAACCGGGTGGAAGCGGTCATTCGAAGATGGTTCTCTCGTCTTTCCCGTGATGGATTGGACATTTTTATTATTGTGTTCAGTGGGTTAAATTTCGCTGTGTGCGCCATGAGTGCAGCGTGAAATCGACTTTTGGTGTGCTCTGTCGGGTGTTCCGCGGTCCAACTGAATTGATACATTTGCGCTCGTTTGAGCGAGCAAGACGCACTTTCCCCTTAAACCCCCAACTGGGCGGCCTCCTTTTTCGGAGAGGTGGTGAAAAAGTTGTGGGCCGGATCTGGGTCAACTTGGGGTAATGGCAGTCAGGAAATCGGCATACGCAGGCGCGTAAGCGCGCTTATGTGAAGTCTCCTATCCTGCTGCGACAAAACTGCAAAGGGGAGGGCTTCACAGCCGGAAATCAGTATTCGCGTATGGTGGATCTTTTAGGGCCGGGATGGGAACCTGCTTGTGCCAGAATGTAATTAGCTTGCAAACTATTACTAAGCTATGTATTCCTGATGTAGGAGAATCTGAGAATGATTGACTACGAAAAACTGATGTCCCGTCAGTTCCCCGAGATTGAACAGGTCTGCACGGCGAAAGACAGTATCCTGTACGCGTTGGGACTGGGGCTCGGCAGTGATCCGCTGGATCAGTCGCACTTGGGATCAGTCTATGAGGGCAGCGATACATTTGCCGCTTTGCCG
>Ga0316204_10008921_pt1 | contig 13652 bp, 10 predicted proteins | sample 6monrhotite_MG_2_FD_205661 | JGI IMG/M metagenome (GOLD analysis project Ga0316204, IMG submission 205661) | Microbial mat bacterial communities from mineral coupon in-situ incubated in ocean water Damariscotta River, Maine, United States -... | ecosystem: Environmental > Aquatic > Marine >... | reverse complement strand
CCGAACTATCTACAAAATGCTCGATTTAGAAGTTATACTTTGGTTGATTCATCGTATTCATTCTCTTGGGACTTTGGAGATAGTTCGGCAATAGATACTACCAGAAACCCTACGCATCATTATACGAACATTGGCACCTATGATGCGAAATTGATTATTACAAATGGTGTGGATACTTGTATGAGTGAGAGAACAGTTGAGATTAAAAGCTGTTTTGCCAGTTTTACTACCAAAGTTGAAAATGGACTCACAGTAAGTGTTACCAATCATTCTCAAGGAGGAAATTCAAGTACCAGTTATTATTGGGATTTTGGGGATTCTACAATAAGTACCTTGAAAAATCCACCTCCACATACGTATACAAGACCTGTGCATTCTATCATTTATTCTATGTATGATAGTCTAAATAATTGTACGAGCGCTGCATTTGATACTATTGATTATAACCACAGTTGCAAAGCGGGTTTTACCATTGAAGAAGACACCAATTCAAGCTTTACAGTTAATCTATACAATATTTCGACTAATGTTAGCTCACACAAATATTCATGGGACTTTGGAGATGGAAATACGGGGAGTGGCAGAACACCAACTCACAGCTATCAGAATGTAGGCATGTATCAAGTGTGTTTAACGGTTACGGATAGCATACTTCAATGTGATACCTCAATCTTTTGTGATAGTTTAGGAATGGACTCTTTAGGGAACTTGAAAGCAGGGTTTAGTATAGTCGTAAAAGATCAACTAGTAGTTGGTATAGAAGAAGAAAGAAAGAAGGAGAGTTTTGCCAATTTAGTGGTTTATCCAAACCCAGCTAGCACTCAAGTTAACATTAACTTAGAAGGTATTGAAAATGAGGTTTATTTGAGTTTGATGGATCTTTCAGGAAGAAAACTAATTGAGCAAATAAAGTTGCAAGGAGGAGGAATACAAACCCTTGATTTATCCTCAGTGGAAAAAGGAATTTATTTCTTGCTCTTTAACAATGGAGAGCAGCGTACTGTAAAAAAGATTATTGTTTCAAATTGATAAACTGTTAGGTTTATTAGTTGAGAAAGGCCAGCAGTTTAGCTGGCCTTTTTTTTGTTTTTGATAAGGGTGTTTTAAGTAAGAAAGTAATCAAGCAGCAAGTACTCTTTACTTCTTTTAGACTGAATATTGACAATTAGCCTACTTCACCGCCAGCTTAAAACCTACACCATGTACGTTAATGATTTGGATGCTTTCATCTTCACCCAAATATTTACGAATGCGAGAGATGAATACATCCATGCTTCTGCCATTGAAGTAATCGTCGTTACCCCAAATGGTTTTTAGCGCTACTTCACGGTTCATTACTTCATTTTTATGTAGGCAAAGCATACGCAATACATCTGCTTCTTTTTTGGTGAGCTTTTTAACCGTTCCGTTTAGGGTTAAGTATTGATTGATGTAATCGAATTCATATTTTCCTATACTAAAGTCGTTTTGTTCAACCTTTTCAGCCTTGCTGTCATCTTTTAAAAGATTGGCTAGTCGAAGCTCAAGTTCAGCAAATTCAAAAGGTTTGGTAAGGTAATCTTTACCTAGTTTTAAGCCTTTTACCTTATCTTCCAGCATGGATTTAGCAGTTAGAAACAAGAAAGGGAGCTCGGGTTTAATTTCTACTAATTCCTCTGCAATTTCAAAGCCACTCTTTTTAGGGAGCATTACATCTAAAATGGCAATGTGGTACTGATTGTTAAGGGCCTTCTGTAGGCCAATTTCTCCATTGGTGGCCCAGTCTACCTGATAGCCAGCTTGCTCAAGGTTGTCTTTAATAACAAAACCAAGGTTTAGATCATCTTCAACAAATAAAAGCTGTAGCTTATTATTTTCCATTTTTTGCAGTTGGGAAGTAAATTCTGAAGGTGGTGCCAGATTTAGGCTCACTTTTCAATTGGATTTTTCCTTGGTGTTGTTTAACCATCTTTCTAACGTAGTTCAGTCCAATACCAAAACCCTTAACATCGTGTTGGTCGCCCGTTGGTACTCTGTAAAACTTTTCGAATACGTGTTTTTGTTCCTCTCTACTCATGCCTATGCCATTGTCCCTTACTCTTAGATAAATTCCTCCCTTGCGGTTTTCGGTACTGATTACAATTACCGGTTTATGTCGTGAATACTTAATTGCATTGTCTATAAGGTTAAAGAGAATATTGGTGACATGAGTTTTATCGCCAAAAATGAAAGGGTCTTTGGCTTTTAATTCTTGTTCTATTATTCCTTCGCTATTGTTTAAGATCAACTCAAAACCAGTAATGGTTTTTTGAATAACCTCATGAAGATTAACTTTTTCTTTATCGAGATCAACCTTCTTTTTATCCAAAGTGGCCATTTGTAACACCTTATCCACCTGATTTTTTAAGCGATCTGTCTCTTCTTTAATAATAGTGGTGTAGTTGCTTAATCGTTCGGGGTTTTTGGTAATGTTAGGGTTACTCAACACTTCGGTAGATAGGGCAATGGTAGAAATCGGTGTTTTGAGCTCATGCGTCATGTTGTTGATGAAGTCTGTTCGAATTTCAGAGAGCTTCTTTTGTTTTAGAATCACCCAAATGGTATAGCTAAAGAAAACAACTACCAACAATAGAAAGATGGTAGAAACAACCCAAATTCCCATTTCCTCAATTAGGTAGAGATCTTTTTCTGGAAAATAGACTCCAAAATAGTGTGATATTTTACTCCATTTATCATGGTTGGAGGTGCGGTACACCATGCTTTTGGCTTCCGCTTCTATGTCTACATAATTTCCAAAAACAATGGAATCCGTGAAGCAATCGTATACTACATATTCAAAGTCAGAATTTAAGTTTCTAGCTTTAAATTCATTGCTCAATAAACTCTCCAATAAGTAGGGGTGTAGTGTATCGTTGGTTGAAGCCAGATAATAGTTGGAAGAGATTTGTTTTACCGGTTCATAAATTTCTGAGGAGTCTTTGTTCAGTCGCTGTACTTCACTGACTACATTGGTTAAAGCCACATGAACTCTTTCGTTGAATTGTTTTTCTTGAAGGCTGAAGGCACGTTGAACCCAAAAAATTTGAAAACTAAAAATGCCAATAATGGTAAATACCGCAAAAAAGACAATGAGTCGTATCGTCCGTCGATTCATAAAAGCGAATGTAGTATAGGAAAAGCAGCTGTGAAAAAACTTAACGCATTATTAACAAAAACTTATCAACTTTGCAGGATGAATTTTCCACAATACCGTCGTTACCTCAATGGCATGAGTTACTTCAAGATTCTTAATCAAGAAGAGTTTATGGAGTATAAATTAACTGCTAATCAGTTAGAAGAGTTCCATTTTAAGGCCAAAATATTACCCGACAGAAACTACATAGCAGACATGCTAAACGACTATGAGCAGCATTGGGAAAATATAGATGAAGCTACCTTTGAAGCCTTTATTGCTTCTCGTACTTAAAAGTACTTGTAGATGCAGTTAACCCGCAATATGCATTAGAAAATCTATTGCAGTCTGAAACTATTTCAAACTATAACATTGCATTACTTTTTCATAATTTAACCATAGAATCGCTATGCTTCAATTATGAAAAAGCCATATTTTATTATAGTTTCAACCTTCATAACAAAGTTCTAATGCATAATGCGGGTTAAATGAGTTAATTTAGGGGCTCTTAAAAATAAAACATAAAATGAATAAGAAATTTACAGCAGCTGCTATATTGGCGGCAATGGTTTTTGTTTCTTGCGGAACGCCAAAAGAAAAAGAAGCTACAACTGAGGAAGCTACAGCAACTCATGAAGAGCATGATGGAGGAGAGTTTAAATATACAGCAGATGAATTTGCTGACTTAAAATTAATACGTTATCAAATTCCAGGTTTTGAAGAGCTACCAGCTAAACAAAAGGAATTGTTGTACTATTTATATGAAGCCGCCCTTTCAGGTAGAGACATGATGTACGATCAGAACTATCAGCACAACCTTCAAATTCGTAAGACCCTAGAGGCTGTTATGATGAATGAAGATAAATTTTCTGCTGTAGAAGGCTTTGATAAAATTGAAGAATACACCAAAAGGGTTTGGTTCTCTAACGGAATTCATCACCATTATGCAAACACTAAGTTTGAGCCTGAATTTACAAAAGAAGCTTTTGCTGAAGTTGTAGGTGGAATTGAGGATGCTCAATTGCCATTGAAAGAAGGACAGAGCAAAGAAGACTTAATCGCTAGCTTATCAGAAGTAATATTCAATCCAGAAGTAGCTCCTAAGAAAGTAAACCTAGATTCTGAGCTTGATTTGGTGAAAGAATCAGCTGTGAATTTTTACAGTGAAGATTTGACCCAAGCTGAAGTTGAAGCTTATTATGCTGGTATGGATAAAGTAGAAGGTGATCAGCAACCGGAGTATGGTTTAAATACTAGACTGGTTAAAGAAGATGGAAAGGTTGTTGCCAAAACTTGGAAAGTTGGTGGTTTGTATACAGAAGCTATAGAGAAGATAGTTTATTGGTTAGAGAAAGCTGTTCCATTAGCAGAAAATGAGCAGCAAAAAATTACCCTAGAACGCTTAGTTACTTATTATAAAAGTGGTAATGTAGAAGATTGGGATCAATACAATCTTGCATGGATTAAAGATACTGCATCTAGTACAGATGTAGTGAATGGATTTATTGAAGTATACAACGACCCATTGGGAAAGAAAGGTTCTTTTGAATCTGTTGTTTCTTTCAAGGACATGGAAGCTACAAAAAGAATTGAAGCTGTAAGTAAAGAAGCTCAATGGTTTGAAGATAATTCTCCATTGATGGAAGAGCATAAGAAGCCAAACGTAACGGGAATTATCGGTAAGGTAATTACAGTAGTGGTTGAAGCTGGAGATGCTTCTCCTTCAACTCCTATAGGGATTAACCTTCCTAACAATGGCTGGGTTCGTGAAGTAGGGTCTAAGAGTGTTAGCTTAGGAAACATTGTTCATGCCTATGAGATGTCTTCAAAAGAAGGAAAAAGTTCATTGTCTGAATTTGCTTTCTCACAAGAAGAAATAGATCGTTCTAAGAAGTATGGCGGTATTGCTGATTTATTACATACGGACTTGCACGAAGTTATTGGACATGCTTCTGGTAGAATCAACAAAGGAGTAGGACAAACAAGTGAGACACTAAAGAATTATGCTTCTACCTTAGAAGAAGGAAGAGCAGATTTAGTGGCGCTTTATTTCTTACACGATCAAAAGTTGGTTGATATGGGCTTGATAGAATCTTTAGATGCAGGAAAAACTGCTTATGATGATTACATTAAGAATGGAATGATGTTGCAGTTGAAGCGTTTGAAAATGGGTGATGAAGTGGAAGAAGCGCACATGAGAAATCGACAAATGATTGCAAAGTGGGCTTTTGAAGAAGGAGCCGAAGAGAATGTAATTGAGAAGGTTGTGAAAGAAGGGAAAACTTACTTTGTAATTAGAGATTATGAGAAATTGAAAGAGATTTTTGGAATGCAATTAAGAGAATTGCAACGAATTAAATCTGAAGGTGATTATGAAGCAGGTAAAAACTTAGTGGAAACTTATGCTGTAAAGGTTGACCCTGAATTGCATGCTGAAGTATTAGAGCGATACGAAGAGTTGGGAATAGCTCCTTATGGTGGTTTTGTAAACCCTAAGTTGGTTCCAGTTATGGAAGAAGGTAAAGTGGTTGATGTAAAGGTAGAGTACCCAGAAAATTTCAAAGAGCAAATGATGTATTACGGAAAGAATTATTCTTTCTTACCGGTAAAATAGAAGGTATAGTATAGAATATGAAAAGGGAAGTTGAAGAACTTCCCTTTTTTTGTTTCCACTTTCTTACTTTAGTGCTATGCCAGAATGGATATACATCGTATTGTGGGTATTGGGTATTTATCTTCTGATAAGTGTATTGCTGTATTATTTACAAGACTTTTTTCTGTTTAAGCCCGAGAAATTACCCCAAGAATTTCAATATTATTACAAGAATCAAGTAGTCGATGAATACCATCTAGAAACAAGAGATGGGGCGGTAATCAATGGATTGCACTTCAAGGTTGAAAACCCCAAAGGAGTGGTGTTGTATTTGAAAGGAAATTCTAAGAGTATGAAAGGTTGGGGAAAGTTTGCTGTAGACTTTACTCGACATCAGCATGATGTAATAATGATCGATTATCGTGGCTTTGGAAAAAGCACGGGAAGAAGATCTCAAAAGGCAATCAAGAATGATTTGCAATTGGTGTACAATAAGATCAGAGAGAAAGTAGACGAAAAGTACATTATAGTTTATGGAAGATCTATGGGGTCAGGCTTTGCAAGCAAATTAGCTTCTACCAATGAGCCCAAAATGCTAATTCTTGATGCTCCATATTATAGCCTTACCAATGTTACCAAACGCTATGCACCTTTTATGCCTTTGTCTGTTATTATAAAATATCCTTTACCTACTTATAAATGGCTGAAATATGTGCAATGTCCCATACACATCATTCATGGTACCAATGATAAATTGATCCCTTTTAGCAGTAGTGTAAAACTCTCAAAGGTGAACCCAGATCGTACACGATTGTGGTCAGTAATAGGAGGGGGCCATAAAAACCTGAATGAATTTGAGTCTTATCATAAAATGCTTGCAGAGATTATTACTGCTAAACCTAAAGATATTGACCTTTCCACTACTAGCCACAAGGTGAATCACAAATCCAAAGAATGAGAAAAGTACTGCGAATCCTTGTAGTAATTAGCCTACTATATTTTTTGCTGACGGCCTTGCTTTTTCTTTTGCAAGATGCTTTAATTTTTAGAGCAACAAAATTGAAGCAGGATTATACGTATTCCTTTACTGTTCCTTTTGAAGAGATTAATCTAAAAACAGAAGATGGAGCATTGCTCAATGTGATTCATTTTGTACATGAAGATCCCAAGGGAGTTATCCTATACTTTCATGGCAATGCAGGAGATTTAAGTCGATGGGGTGAAGAAGTGAAACCTCTGTATTACCTAGGTTATGATGTGATAATAATGGATTACAGAGGTTATGGTAAAAGTAAGGGAGAGCGTAAAGAAGACTTAATGTATCAGGATGCACTCTTACTCTATGAGAAGATAAATGAAAAGTTTGATGAGAATGAAATTACAGTATATGGTCGTTCTTTAGGATCGACCTTTGCCACCTATGTAGCTTCAGAACGCCAACCAAAACAATTACTGCTGGAGACACCTTTTTACAGTTTAGAATCTGTTGTGCGCTTGCAATATCCATTTGTGCCTGTTTCACTTTTATTGCAGTATCGTTTCCCTACAAATGAGCTTATCACTGCTGTTAAGCGCCCCATTACTATTTTTCATGGTACTGCTGATAGGATAGTGCCTTATGAGAATGGGAAGCAACTGTTGGAAGAAGTTGACAACATTAATTTTGTCAGTATTCATGGGGGAGGGCATAATAATTTGGATGACTTTAGTAAATATTGGAAATATTTAAAAGAACAATTGAAGTAATGGAATTGAAGTTAATTGAAGAGCAACAGTTTGTTAAAGAAAAAGAGTTTGAAATAGCTCAATATGAACTCTGTGAGTTTAAAGGTTGTGATTTTTCTAAACTGTCTTTTTCTGAAGCTAAATTTGAAGAATGCACCTTTATTGATTGTGACCTGAGCTTGGTAAACCTTACTTATACCTATCTGCAAGATGTTCATTTTAAAAACTGTAAAATGCTTGGGTTACATTTCGATACCTGTAATCCTTTTCTATTAAAAGTAAGCTTTGACAACTGTAACCTAAGTTCATCTTCTTTTTATCGACTAGAGTTAAAAGCAACATCCTTTGTGAATTGTAAGTTGAATGATGTTGATTATACAGAAGCGTTATTGGAGCAAGCCAATTTTGGAGCTTGTGATTTATTGAATGCCAAATTTGAACAGAGCAAATTGACAAAAGCAGACTTTAGTACCGCTATTAATTTTAACATCAATCCCGATGAAAATCAACTAAAGGGTGCCATCTTTTCCAAAGATAACGTTGCTGCTCTATTGACGAAATATCAATTGGAGATTAAATAGAATAGATTATTCAATGTTTATTCCTACTCTAAAACCAAAGCTTTTGTATTCATCATCAATAAAGTTTACATAAGCTCCTGCATTCACCAATAAAAAGATGCGGTCTAAGCTATAACCAATTTCATAATAATTTTTCTTTTGTTCAGTAACTAGGTAGTTAAAGTGTAGTTTTTCAGTTAGGTTAGTATTGTTCAATAAAGGCAGATATTTTAAGAGGATGTGCTTGTCTTCAATAGAGAGATGGCCCTCAAAATAGTAATCGTTAGTATTGAAACTGTATGAATCTAGTAGCTTGAAGCTATTGGATTCTTCATTGCTTAAGCCATAAAAAGGTTGGGCATTGAAGTTCTTGTAGTCCGCAAAATAAAGCGATTGATTGTTTAAAAATGTTCCAGCTTCTAGGTGGTAATTGATTTGATCAATTAAGCGAAATGACCTGGATTGATGAATGGCAAAAGATAATAATTGGTATTGGCCATCACTATCAAAAACTCCTTTTAATCCTTGTCTGTACTCTAAGTCGAAGGTTGGGTACTTAGAAGAAACCATGGTTTTTTGCCCTCTAAAAATGCGGTAATAATACTTATGCGTATAACTCAATTTGGCACTAACTGTGGTTGCTTTGTTGGCTTCAATTAAACTGACATTATTGCTTAGTAATTCATTATCAGGAATATTCGATGTGTACTCCTTATTGGAATCAAAAAGTTTAAAGTCAGTATTGTTTTTCAGTGGACTCCGATCAGCATATTCAAGAGAGGTGCTGAGTGTTAGGCCATTTTTAATGTCAAAATGGTGCTCTAGCGTTAAGAAATCCTCTTGAAAAAGCTTTTTATAGTTCTCTGTAAATACTAAAGTAGAAATGGTATTAACCAAAGGAAACATAGGGTCTGAACGGTTAAAGTCAGTACTTCTTCTTCCCGATGAGACAGTAAATCCTGCTCTTTTTTCAGGATTGTATTGTGATGTAAAATCTAAGTGACCCATAAATGCATCCCGAGCAAAGGCATATTCAACAGTAGGAGTAAAGCGGTAGAACTCTCCTTTTCTATCGTTCCATTCGTAGCTAAAAAGTTCCTTGCTAATTAATAAACCATCAACCGTACTGAAGTTTACATCTAAATCAACAATTAGACCCTTTGGTCTAAAACGAATGTTTTTGTTTTTTGATTTGAGGGAACCACGGAATTGAAGAATATTTCCAAAGAGGGTCCTGTCTTTATTGATAATGGTATCACCGTCTAATACTCTTTGAAGAGAATCTCTCTTTACATAAATGTTTTTTTCTTCTTCTGAAAGTGGGATTTCTCTCTCTTCATTCCACAAACTGTCATTTTGGGCATAAGCGCTATCACTGTACTCTATGGTTCTATTTGCACCAAGTTGTAAATTTTCTGGAACCGTATCTTGTTCTAAAATCCGTTCTTGTTTTTTGATGAGACGAACTAATTTCAACGTTTCATTATTGCTTAGCTTATCTTTTTGGATAAGGCTCTCTATTTTCTTTTCAGTCTTGGATAAATTATTGCTCATTTGCTGCCCTGGAATAGAATCTACTGTTCTTTGTTCTTTCGTTCGGAGATTAGTATTCTTCTGAATTTGTTTATTAACTGATGGATCACTGATCACCTTAACATCACTAAGCGTAGCCAAGTATTGCCAATTAAGTTCAGCGCCCATACCACTGATGAGAACCTTTATTTGGTGATTAATGGGCATCCAAACCTTGTCATTTACATTTTGATATAATTGTTGGTAATAGACAGTAGAAAGCGGTTGTTCAAATTCAACATCTACATTATTTAAATTCCATAATCCATCGTTAATGTACAGATGCCCTTTCATGAGATCATTTCCTTTTCTTCTGGGAATAACTTTAATCTTATGCACTTTCTGATTGCCTTGAAATTCGGTGTGTATGTGTTCGAATTTATAGACTTTGAAGGCGCTTCTACTAAGAGGATTGATCATGTCGGGCCCACCTAAACTATAAAAATTAAGATTGATGTAGGAAGATCCATCCCTTAAGCTGTCGTTGCCGCCAGTTTTTTGGGCTATGATTTTCTCCTTAACTAAATTTGGACGTTTAAAAGAATATTCTAAGAGCGTTTCTTGGATGTCTCCAGCTTTCATTTTGGCCAAATCCTCCTCATCGGCAAACTTCTCGGCAATCCATGGAAGGTCCTTGACATTAAAGAAACTTCGGATGTATAGTTTACATTGATATTCTTTAATCTGCTTCTTATAAAATTCAGCCATTACTGTTGCTTTTCGAATAATATTATAGGCAGGATCTTCAGAGGAAGGATCAATGGTGATTTCTTGTAATTCGTAAGAGACTTGTTTTAGTGATACGTTAAGTTCATCAGAATTCTCATCTACCTTATATACTATTCGCTTAATTTCATAACCAAGACTTTGAATAATCACCTCATGTTCGCCACAAGAAAGGTTTAATGCAAACTCACCATCAATGTTAGCCATACTGCCAGTAGAGAGTTCGGGAAGGAAAATGCTACAGTATGGAATGGCATCTCCATTATTGTCTGTTATTCTGCCCTTCATGCTGCAGCTGTTTTGAGCAATAGCAACATTCATGCAGACAATAAAAAATAAAAGAAGAGTTGGTTTCATAAAATTTGATATATCGGTGTGACGCACTTAGATGATTATTGTTACAGTTTGTAGAAAAGAAGTGAGAATTAAAAAATTGTTACCCTTTGGTGTTATAATTACAATACCTTTTCTTTAATGACCTTGGACCTAAAAAAGATAATAGAACAGACTGATGAAGAGCGTGTAAAACAGCTCTTCAAAGTATATGGACAACAATTGTTTGCCTATGCTAATTCGAATTGGAAGGTTGGCGAAGATGCTTCTTGGGATATTGTATACAAAACAATTTACAAGCTGAGTAAAGTGATAAATACTCACCACTTCGAAGTAGAGCAACAGTTAAAATCTTTTTTGTTCAAAATGCTTATCAACTACCTTAAAAATTATCTGAGGGATGAACGAACTAAGAAAGGAGGGCATCAAGAAGTTGATTTAAATGATAATATTCCAAGTTCAGCAGAAACAAAAAATGTAAATCCGGCTATTGGAAAGCTAAATAAAGCCTTAGATGAACTGGAGGAATGGCAGCGAATATTGCTGTTAATGAGGGCACAAGGGTTTTCTTATTCGGAAATAGCAAAATATACTGACAAGCCAGTGAAGCATTTGAAAGTTTACTACGGGAGATTAAAGAAACAGTTAGAGAAAAAAATAATGTTGAATGAAAAAATAGAAGTCCATGGAAAATAAAGCGATCAATATGGATGATATGCTACGAGAAGCATTTTTAGACTTAGATTTTAATCATCCTAAGAATGAACAGCTGCTTTTTGCAAGCTCCAATGCTTTGTTGACTAAGAAGCATTTTATTAAGCCTATTAATGGGAGCAATCTTGGTGGGATTAAATTGATAGTGCTAATCATAATTACAAGTGTTTTTTCGATCTCTATCATTGGATTGAATGATCAGGTAGAACCGAGGTATCAAGCTAATGTTGTAAGCTTTGAAGAGTTTGTAAATGAAGAGGAAGTAGTAGTGGCTAAATTGCCAAAAATGAGTTTGTATTCGTTTAATAATCAAGTGACTCCCTTGAATTCGAGAGGCCCTAAAAAAGCAAATTATTTTGCCCCAATTATTCAGGCTGAGAAGAAAGAAGAGCTAAAAATTTATCGTCCAAAAGAGCTTGTAGAAATACCTGAACTATCACCAGATGATGTTCTACTAAATGAAAAGAGGAAGAAAAAACTAATTAAGGACCTATTGAAATTTGAGAAAACTAGGTTTTCAGAAATTAACAGTTCTGTCGATAACAGTGAAATAAAAGGGCTTCCATTTTTTTCAATATGGAAAACAGAACTAAGCAATTTTGAATACAAAATATTTCTGAATGATTTACTCATTAACCAAAGAAGAGAGAGCTATATAAATGCTAGAACACATGATGAGATATGGCTTGAGTTAAGTGCTGATACTTCATTTATGAAGCCGATGGAGGAGATGTATTCCAGTCACCCTGCTTATTATGAATATCCAGTGGTGAATATTTCTAGAGAAGGAGCACAACTGTTTTGTGATTGGTTAACCAGCGAAGTCAATAAATCAGTAAAAAACAAAGAAAAATTAATAAGGATAAGAATCCCAACAGATAAGGAATGGGAATATGTTGCTTCATCTGGGAAGAAGCGCCAACCTTATCCTTGGGGAGGAGATTTTGTAAGAAATAGCAAAGGGAATTACCTAGCCAATTTCTATCCGGTTAAAGGAAATTATGTAGCCGATGGAGCTTTTTTTACCACTAAAGTTTTATCCTATTTTCCAAATGAGTTTGGAGTGTACAATATCGTTGGAAATGTTGCTGAAATGGTAGACTATCCTCATAGTGGGGAAATAGGAGCAAAAGGAGGTAGCTGGAAGGATAGTGCAGCCTATATAAAAATCTACGCTGAAGATATTAATCTAGGTATATCTGAACCTAAACCGACAATTGGCTTTCGCCCTGTTATTGTTTATCAAAAGGAAATTCAATTTAATGTAGATGATGAGAAAGATGAAGTTTCAATTGTGTTAACAGAAGAGCAAATAGCAGCTAATAATAAGAGAAAAGCGAAGAAAATGAGTGAGTTATTGAATCTAGTGAAGCATGATTTTCTCCCAATGTCTATGTCTAAGCTTGAAGATTCTGAAGTATTTAAAGGAGTTTATATTCAAAAAACAGAAGTATCAAACATTGATTATAAGACCTTTTTGTTTGATCTAATTATTCAGAAAAGGATGGATGAATTTCATATTGCAAAGCCCAATCAAGAATTATGGAGAAGTTTAGCAATACCAAACGAACCCTATGTAGAATTCTATTTCTTTCATTCAGCTTATGATCATTTTCCTGTGGTGAATATAACGGCTCAAGGAGCAGAACTGTATGGAAAATGGTTGTTGGAAGAAGCAAAGAAGGTAGATCAAAAGAATAAGTTAAGTCATTTAAAAAGGCTTAGGCTTCCTAATGAAGTGGAATGGACAGCTGCAGCTACAGCATTGGGACAACACTCTCCTTATCCTTGGAAGGAGAAAGGCGTTCGAAATCAAGAGAAGAAACACAGAGGAAAAGCACTTGCAAATTTCAAAACTGGAAGAGGAGACTATATGGGAGTCGCTGGAAATTTAAATGATAATGCGGATATAATTGCTCCTATAAGGTCCTATTGGCCCAATAATTTTGGTTTGTACAATATGGCAGGAAATGTAGCTGAAATGATACAGTATAAAGATGGAGATTATGGATGTAAAGGAGGCGGTTGGAACAGCAATGCTGAGCAAATTAAAATTAATGCCATTGACACAACTAAAGGATATTTAAAACCTGGACCAACAATTGGTTTCAGATTGGTAGGGGAGTATATTCCAGAATCATCTACAACGATTAAAGAAAAGTAAACCAAGTGACTATAATTAAAAGCTAATGTCGTAAACCTCAGTAGTAATAGATCCTTTGAGAGGAACCATTTTTTTATTGTAGATATATACCTTTATCATTTTTGAAGTTGGGTA
>Ga0316204_10008920_pt1 | contig 13652 bp, 12 predicted proteins | sample 6monrhotite_MG_2_FD_205661 | JGI IMG/M metagenome (GOLD analysis project Ga0316204, IMG submission 205661) | Microbial mat bacterial communities from mineral coupon in-situ incubated in ocean water Damariscotta River, Maine, United States -... | ecosystem: Environmental > Aquatic > Marine >... | reverse complement strand
ATAACGCCTTTAAACAGCACAGTGAAAAACACAGCAGTAAAAATGATCTTGAGTCTTTTAAGCAGGAATATGAGTCGTTTAAAATGAAGATGAAGCGCATTGAAGCTGAAGACAATACTGACAATTTGAGTCTTATGTATGAGTCAAACATCTCGCAGGTGATAGCGTTCATAGAAACGACCCTACGCCCTCAGGCAAAAGAAGCAAAGGCTTACGCTTTGCGAAATGATCTTAAATCTGTGTGTGAGATCTTAGTAGGGGAGTTTGCGAGTATATTGGGTGTGTATGAGAGTCTTGAGAAGATATTGCGTCACAAGGAAGATGAGATAACGAAAGCCTTCGACGAGGTCTATCTCAAATACGCTTCATCACTCTATACAACCTATGACAAGCTTGATACTATCCTAGAGACAATAGCCCACAGCATCTACGAGAACATTCACACGAAAGAGCTGAGTAGATATGAAGAAGGCAAGGGTATATTAGGACAAAAGAAGGTCAAGCCGTCATTTTTTGAAGCGCTGTATGTGGATCAAGAAGCCGTTATGCAAAAACTCTTTTATGATGAGCAGTACATAGATAAACAGATCAAGTCTGTTGTAGGATATTTTAAGGGTGTGTGTGATGATACGGCAGATGACTTACACAGTGTCTTTGTAATCCTTAAGCGCGCTATCCAGGTCTGGCAGGAACCTTATGAACACATTAGCAAACATCGTGAGATCGCCTCGGATCTTGAGTTTGCCAACACGCGGCAGTTTGTCGCAAAGGTCTATGAAAACATTCTTCTTCCCTATCATGACTCTATTTTGGAAAACATTTCGGATGTTCATAAACAGTCTGCTTTTTTTGAAGGGAAGGTGAGTGCCTCGTACAAACAGTTATGCGATGAAAGCATCTGTATACTTCAAAAGAAGATAGACAAGCAGATCCAGATGCATCTCAAGGAGCCTTTGAGATATGCCATAAGCATGCCAAGTTATGATGCTGTACAGGAGATCGTTCGAAGCAGTTATGAGCTAGAGAAGATGGACGTCTTTTTAAGGTCAAGGCGAAACTATCTCTATAAAACCATCGAGAGTTCAAAAGAGCAGTTTTCGTGCATCAACCAAGAGAGAATCGACTACATACTCACTCACAAACACGCTGTAGCAGAAAAGATAGAAGCTATAAAAACGATAGCGTCGAATATAGTGTCTATGTGACATATATATATGCAAGACCTATTGTTTGTCTTGTGAAATATTTAAAAGAATATAACTACTTCTAGTACATGACTTTATTTTAATTTATTATATTATAATAGCGCAATTTTACTAGCTAGGGACGGTTAAGATGAATGAGATCAAAGTAGAGTTATTCAGGTTTAACAGCAAGACAGACTATCTTCCATATTATACAAAGCACATGCTTACCTACAGCGAGAATGATACGATCAATGATCTTCTTGACAAGATGAACGAGACAGAGCCCTTCGGCTATAGTGTAAACTGCAATCTGAAGTTAAACGAGCTTTATATCAATGCCAAAGAGAACGTAGCAGAGATGGTCACGCGTTGCGGAAACGAGGTGCAGATCAATCCGATCAGCGAGTTCAGATCGCAAAAAGATCTGATCATTGATCGAAGCGATTTTATACAAAAGATGTTGCTTATCGAAAAATATCTCGGAGCCGAAGAGAACATCGCCTACAGAAAGAGTACTGAGTTAGCCTACTATGCGTCAAATACTTTGAACTACAACAAAGGTTACATCGGTGACCATGTCCTGCTTATTGCCGCTGATCTTATCGAAAAGGACTTTTCGCTTAGAAATGAGATCATCGGTCTTCTTGTCAATGAAGATAACGGTTTGTGGTACCATACTTCCATCGAGAACAGAGTCCTGGATAAAACTTACGAAGCAAAGATACAAAAAATTATCTATCTTGCCCTAGAAGCCACTAAACCAAAATCAAAGATCGCGAAAAGGCTTGCAGCTCTTTGTCAGAAGAAGAGTGTCAAGGACTTTGAAGCGACTACTTCCGCATCAGTTTCCAGCATTGCACAGTCATTTGACGGTTTTAACATCGCGGCCTACCACGGCGTTGAGCAGAGTCAGTTAAAAGAGCTTGTCGATGCATCCAGTGCTACCTATATCCAGATCCCGTCCGAGCGTGAGGATCTTGGATCACACTCGGTGCTTGCAGATGATAAGTTTTCGTTTATGATCGCCGGAGATATCCTTATGCAAGCCAAAGACAATAATGCCGATTTCGTGTTAGTTAAAAACGAGACGACAAAAGAGTTCTTCGATGCGAATCAGAATAAGATGGAAAAATTGACGGGCAGAGATCTAGGGATGAGTATCATTTCTCAAGAACAGTTCGTTCAGCTTCTTCAGGGTGAGAAAGACAGGGTTAAACTTGGGTTTAACAATCACAAAGTAGACATCTCTTTTCTGTCTAACTAATGCGTTCAGTTGGGTCCGTTTGGTCTTTCTAAACGTTATTTCATTCGTCTAAAACCTATATATGCAATTCAATTAGGATATTCATGTTTACGATCACAATGGAAAAAGAGTGCACCTGCTTCAAGCGCTCCAAGTTTGAAGCTGAGCAGAGTTTCGAGTCTGAAGAAGAGGCTTTAGCAGTCGCGACGAAGATGGCGAAACAGATGACACATGAGTTTTGTAAACATCATGCTTTCTGTGTTGCCAAAGAGAATAACAACTTTCTTATTTTGCTGATGAGCTAAAATTTATGTATAAACTTTAATGTGTAGGCATTGTCGGCTGTTGAATCACTGAGACCGTGAGTGTAACGCAGTTCAACTTTGAGTGTTTCTAGCATCTTATAAGAAAGGTAAGGTGAAAGACTGTGTGTGTCATCCACGCTGTCAAAAAGAGCCTGGCGATAGTAGTAGCTGACACCGGAGTGAAATCCATATTTAATATTGTACCCAGCGACAAATGAACTGTATAAAACATCGTTATAGGTATAAACATCACTGTCGCCTGTAATGGTGTAACCCGTAGATGCACCAAAATACATTTGATCATATGAAGTCATAAGGTCTATCTGAACACTATAGTCATGCTCGCCAGTTCCAAGACCCTTGTTCTCATCAGCTGTAGCGACTTTCATTATGGCACTTGTCTTGAGCAGGACTTTGCTTGCAGGAAGAAATGTATATCCAACATTTAAAAGGATGTCTCCTAACCCGCTTGTTTGCGTAGGTGTGACTGTCGTATTAGTATCGGCAAAGGGATCAAAAGGCTTTGTGCCGGCGGCTGAACTGCCTACATCTGATGGTTTTGAAGGATTGACCGGTACGAAACCACCATCCGTCCATGTGACACTGCCTTCACTGTCCAGTTTGATATAAGGAACGGTCACGGAAGCTGAAAACCGTCCTTCCCTATAGGTTCCGACCACAGGTACATAATACGCTTTAGTTTGATAATCTGTCCCATAGTCGCCTTCACTGTAGGTTCCTTCGATAGAGAGAGTTGTTAGGCTTTCAGCAGCGTATGAGACGGAGAATAAGGTCGTGAGAAAATAGATAAATATTTTTTTCATTAATTAGCCTTAATTTTTATTTGCTGTCGTTGAACTATATATGTTTACAATTTAAAGCAGAGAATATCCATATTGTGTTAGTCAAGTGTTAGAAGGTTGTAAAATTTTTTTTAGGCAGTAGCAATTGAAAAAGGAGAGCAAGGCCGAAGCCTTGGCAGGGGTTATGCGAAGTTGACTTTAGAGACGTGGTGCTGAAGACCAAGATCTTTACCAGAGATACCAAAAGCAAGTCCTATCATCTGCTGCATGTGTAGCACAGGAAGCTTTACATCACGGCCAACGGCCTTAGATGCATGCTCATACTGCGTATCAAGCTTAAGGTGACAAAGCGGACATGGTGTTACCATCCAGTCTGCATTGTTGTCCATAGCACCCATAAGTGCATTACCGGTCAGTGTTGCAGCTGTATGAGGAGCTTGAAGTTCTGCGTGGAAACCACAACATTTGTTCTTCTCGTCATAATCAACATTATGACCGCCGCAAGCAAGGATAAGATCATCCAGTGAACGCGGTGCATAAGCATTCTCGTGACCATTTGAGTCTTCATGTGTCTCAGAAGGACGGATGTTGTGACAACCGTAAAATGGTGCAATATTAAACTCTGCAAGCGGTTTAACGACCATCTTCTTAAGATTGTCAAGACCAAAGTCATCGATGATAGCATACAAAAAGTGTTTGATCTCAGACGTTCCTTTGTATTCCAGACCGACTTCAGCAAGTTTTTCGTTTACCTTTGCCTTCATCTCAGGGTCATTATCAAGACGACGCTTGGTAAGCATAGTGTTGAGTTGGCAGGTATTACAGATAGTGACCATCGTCATACCGCGAGACTCTGCATAACAGATATTGCGTGCATTCAAGACAAGAGACAAGAACTCATCATAATCTTGAAGGTGACTTGCGCCACAACAAGTCGCTTCTTCTAGGATCTCAAGTTCAATATCCATTTTCTCAGCGATTGCCATGGTCGACATCATCTGTTCAGGTGTACTTTGACGTGCAGTACAGCCGGTGAATAGTGCGTATTTTAATTTAGACATCTGTACTCCTTAGAATTTCGATGTAGAAGAGATTTTTACCAGTTTGGCAATCTCATCCATCTTATCAGATTTTGGAACTTTATACGGATTCATGTGTGCCTTGCCCTTAGCGATCATCTGCATTCCAACCTTAAGGTGCTTGTACATACCGTAACCCTTCTCAGAGTAGATAACAAGACCAGCTTCATTAAGCTGACCGTGTTTAGCGATCGAGTCTTTGAAATACACGGCGTGACGTGTAGCGATGTTGTTAAGTGCGTTGCCTTCAGTAAAGACCATGTTGTGTAGTTTGGTGATCTTCTCGATCGGATTGACATCCTTAGGACATACTTCTGCACACTCCATACATTTAACACAGTCCCAAACACCTTGTTCAGGAGCATTGATGATATCAAGACGCTCAACATGCGCATCATCACGGACATCCGCTTCAAAACGGTAAGCTTTTGCAAAAGCAGCAGGTCCGATGAACTGCTCGTTAATCTCTAGCGCCGGACAAGAGTAGTGGCAGGCACCACACTGGATACAGTAGTCTGCTTCATTAAGAAGTTCAGCTTCAGCAGGTGTTACGATATGCTCATGCTCAGGATGCTCTTCAACGTCAGAGATAAGGTAAGGCTTGATCTGGTCATGTTTGACCCAGAAGTCTTCCTTGTCGATGATAAGGTCTTTCATCGCACGCTTGATGCTTAAAGGCTCGATCGTCAATGTCGTTCCGTAAGTCTTGGCAAGCTGAAGGACATTCTCTTTACATGCAAGGATCGCTTTTCCATTGACTTTGACCGAGCAGATACCACAGATACCGTGACGGCAAGAGCGACGGTACGACAAAGAACCGTCCATCTCATTTTTGATATTAGTCAAGATGTCAAGGATGACATTTTCGTGTGTCACATCAACATCATAGTCGATGTATGTCGGTAGGTAGTCCGTCTCAGAATTGAAACGAAATATTTTAAAAGTAATTTTTTCAGTAGGTATTACACTCATCATCTCTCCTTAATACGTTCTGGCTTTAAGCTCATGCTTGCCAAGAACGACATCCATGTACTCTAGGTTGACGTTACCGTCTTTATCCATGTAACCCATAGTGTGCTGTAAGAAGTTCTCATCATCACGGGTAGGGAAATCTTCACGGTAGTGAGCACCGCGGCTCTCTTTACGTGCTAAAGCACTTTGAACGATAAACATACAGTAATCAAGCATGTGGCCAAACTCTATCGCTTCTTGCAGTTCTGTATTGAATATTTTTGATTTGTCTTCGATACGTATGTGATGATAACGCTCACGCAGTTCTTTGATGAAGTTGACCTGCTGTGCCAAAGTCTCTTCTGTACGGAAGACACCGGCATTATCAGTCATAGACTGCTGAAGTTCATGTCTAAGACGAGACACTTTTTCAGTTCCGTTGTTAGTCAAGATCCAATCAAGCTCTTGCCCCATCGTATTTGCATCATCTTGTGTTGCTTTTTTAAGTTCAATGCCATCGACTTCATTCGCCATTGCCTTACCGACAAAACGACCAAAAAGAAGGGCTTCAAGCACAGAGTTTGCACCAAGACGGTTCGCACCATGGACAGAGACACATGAACATTCACCTGCAGCGTAGAAACCTTCTACGAACTCCGTGTTATTCTTACGGACATGTCCATTGACATCACATGGGATACCACCCATAGAGTAGTGTGCAGTTGCCGAGATAAGGATAGGCTCTTTGATCATGTCAAGACCCAAGAACGTGATAGCAAGATCACGAAGCTCAGGAAGACGTTCCATGATCAAGTCTTTTCCCAGGTGGACAAGGTCGATATAGACCGCATCTTTACGAGGTCCTACACCGCGACCCTCACGGATCTCTTGGATAATTGCACGTGCAACGACGTCACGGGAAGCAAGTTCCATTGCATTTGGAGCATATTTTTCCATAAAACGCTCACCCAGTGAGTTAAGCAGACGTCCGCCTTCACCTCTAGCAGCTTCAGAGATAAGAACACCGTTTCCGGAAAGACCTGATGGATGGAACTGTACAAACTCCATATCTTCAAGAGGAAGACCGTGTCGTGCGACAAGTGAAAGGCCGTCACCCGTATTGGCGTGAGCATTTGAGTTGATCTTGAACGAACGTGCATATCCGCCTGTTGCAAACATGACAGACTTGGCATTAAAGATCGCTTTTTCAGAGTTGCGAATGTTGTAAGCAGCTACACCATATACTTTTCCGTCTTCATAAAGAAGGTCAGCGGCATACCACTCATCCCAAAACTTGACACCATAGCGGTGAGCCTGCTCATAAATAGTTTGTAAAAGAGTAAGACCTGTACGGTCTTTTGCAAAACAGGCACGAGGTGATGATTGACCCCCAAAAGGACGCTGGGCTATCTTCCCGTCTTCAGTACGAGAAAAAGCAGCTCCCATACGCTCGACCCAACGAACAGTCTCTGGGGCTTTTTGACACATAAACTCAACCGTATCCTGGTCTGCCAGGTAGTCAGAACCTTTTACTGTGTCAAATTCATGCAGTTCAACACTGTCTGCATCACTGAAAGCAGCGTTGATACCACCCTGAGCCGCACCTGAGTGTGAACGTAGTGGGTGTAGTTTTGTAATTACTGCGACTTTCTTACCGGCTTTTTGTAGTTCAAGCGCAGCGGCACAGCCTGCAAGGCCTGCACCAACGATTACCGCATCATAAGTATAAATGGGAATACTCATTCGCAATTCCTCCGAAAATATTTTTCACGATTATATCTTCAAGTGCCTTGCATAAGGCTAAATCAGTGTACTGTAAAGTGGAAAAAACGTAATGTTACAGTTTGAAGCATAAAGGAGAGTGTTACTAGTACGGTTAGTAACACTTGAAAGATTAAGGTCGAAAAAGGCCTAGCGCAGACCTCTTTCAGCATGATCACGAAGTTGGGCAATCCTGTTACCGCCTTGTGATATTGCAGCCGAAAGTATTTCTTTGGCATGCGCTATCGTCTGGTCAAGAGGTTTGTTAGGTGTCTTAACGACAAAACCGCCGCTGACGGTAACTTTGATCATTTCGCCCTTGGGCGCTCTGAACTTCGTCTCTTCGATACTTTTTCTAATCTGCTCACAATCGTTCAGCGCGGCATCTTTGGTATTACGGTTAAGCACAAGTACGAACTGATCATAATCGATACGACCAAGTACATCCGTATGCTGCTCATATAAAGAGAAGACAAAGGCAATCTTTTTTAGGATCTGATTGGCAAGATCTTTTTTGTATTTGGTTTCGATATCTCTGAACTTATCAAGAGAGAAGACACAGACCGTTAAAGAAGCACCTGCGTTGCCTTTTCGGTTGGCAAACCCATGAAGCAGACCTTTATAGTTGTTGACTTCGGTGACAGGGTCGATGAAGGCAGGGTTCTCCGTAGCCGTAGGCTTACGGCTCATACGTTTAGTGATCATCTCTGCTTCTTCTGTGAGATACATACGGCCTTTGCTCTCCAAGTCTACGGAGTAGAGGGTCTTAAGGTCTTTATATATAAACGAGAGTCGGCGAGTAAACCATAGTGTTGCAAGAAGGGAGACAACAAAAGCCAGGTATATGATGTACTGGATAAAGTTGAATTTCTCCGCTTCATAGATAAGATGTTTTTCTTCAAGTTCAAAAAGTTTTGATTCGTATTCTGCCTGAGCGAAGTCATACTCATCCAGACGTGTCTCAAGCTCTTCAAGGCTCTGGTCGTAGTACTCATCCGCAGCTTCTATATATAAAAGCTGTTTAATAGTCAATTGTTCCAGGTCTTTGCTGTACTCGATATGATGTCCGAAAACGTAGTTTCCGAGGATGTCATACGCAAAAGCATTTTCCATCTTAGTGATATCGTATTTAAGGTTGTCTATGATGCCTCTCAGTTGTATGTTGCTTAGCTGTATGTCCTCACGTCCAAGGTTATATGCTTCTTTAATAAGAGCTTTTTGGTGAAGCAGAAGGTCTGTCTTCTCAACCGAGGAATTTAATGTAAACGTGATTATTGCAAGGACACCGAGTATTATGGAGAGTGCGAGCAGAGTAGTCGAGATATTGTTGAAAATTTGCTTTATTGACCAACGCATTTTATTCCTTAATAAATATAGTTAATATTTGTGTATAGATTTTAAACCGCACAGCATTAAAAATGACTTAATGAGCCCTATTATATGCACATCATCTCAATAAAAGGAAGTTTTGGTACAATTCTTACACTATAAATGAACAATATGGATACTATTTGAACAAAGAAGATTTTTTTATCTCCTGTTTTAAATCGAACAAGATCGGTGATGATGCTGCTGTAATCGGAGAATGGATCGTTTCAAAAGATGCTTTTTTTGAAAACGTGCATTTTAAACGTGAATGGCTTGACCTCGATGAGATAGCCTATAAGTCGATGATCATCAACATTTCGGACTCTATTGCAATGAATGCCGACCCAAAATATGTTCTTTTGGCAGTTGCTGTCCCTTCAAGTCTCAGTGTGCATGAGATCAAAAAACTCCACAGCGGCTTCGACAAAGCGGCCAAAGAATTTGGGATTGAGATCATCGGTGGGGACACGATTTCAAATGTCAAGATTGACATAACGGTTACGGTATTGGCAAAATCAACAAGACCCTTGACAAGAACGGGACTAAAGGCGGGTCATTATCTCGCACATACAGGAAAACTAGGCTCCTCGAAGAAGGCTTTGACTTCTCTGCTTAGATACAACAGTGCACGAAAAAGTTCACGCTTTTTTAAACCTAAACTTCGTCAAAGTTTTATCAAAAGAACGGCTGCGTCACTCTCGTGCGGAATGGACATATCTGATGGTCTTTTCGCTGACCTTGGCAAGCTTTCCAAAGCGAATCGCCTTGGTTTTATGTTTGAGCAAAGCGTATCAAAAGCAGTTGGATGTAGTGGCGAAGAGTATGAGATGCTTGTCGGCTTTTCTCCTCGGCAGAGAAAAAAGATGATCCGTCTTGCCAAGGCAGAGCGCTGTGAACTGACACTCTTTGCAAGAGCACAGCGCAGGCACTATAAATCACAATGCAAGGCAAATCACTTTTGAATAGAAACTACTATCTAAACCATTCTGCTATACCTTTTCATTTTGCGCAGAGTCCGCGTGACTTTGTTGTAGATGAAATACCTTTGTATGAGTTTAGCGGGGAAGGCGAGCATCTTGTCTTGCATGTGCGCAAAAAGAATCTCAGTACATGGGAGATGGTAGATATCATCTGTAACTCTACCGGTGCGAAAGCAAAAGAGATCGGAACAGCTGGTCTTAAAGACAAAAATGCCCTGACAAGCCAGTACATATCAGTACCTGCACGTATTGAAGAAGCGCTGGAGAAGTTTGATCATCCGCAAATAAAAATACTTTCTAAAGTACGTCACAACAATAAAATACGTACGGGCCATCTGAAAGGAAACCGTTTTTTTATCCGGCTCAAAAAAGTGCTTCCGGTTGCTGCTCAAAAACTTGACCAAGCTGTCAACCTGATCGTAAAAGACGGTATGCCTAACTATTTCGGATATCAGCGTTTCGGTAATGACGGAGACAACTATAAGCTCGGACAGGAGATCGTTGAAGGAAAACGCAGAGAAAAGAACAAGAAGAAGTCCCGGCTTTTCATCTCTGCATATCAGTCCCATCTGTTTAATCTCTGGTTGAGCCGTCGTATTGAGATCAGCAAACTGGTCAGTGGACTCAAGGCAGATGAGGCTGCAGAGGTCTTAAACCTTGATGTCAACCTTGTTAAGCAGATGCAGAAGCAGTCTCATCCCTTTAAGATGCTTCCGGGTGATCTGTGCATGCATTATCCTTACGGTGCTATCTTCTATGCAGACGACCTTGAGGCCGAAGCAAAGCTTTTTGGCGAAAAGGACAGGGCGCCGACAGGTCTGCTTGTGGGTAAAAAAGTCAAGAAGAGCGAAGATATCGCGCATACCATTGAAAAAGAGTTTGATGCGGTGTGCAATGAGGACGGTACACGACGTTATGCCTTTGTCTTCCCTGAAGACATTGAAACAGAATATAAACAAGACAAGGCCTGGTATGAACTTCACTTCACCCTGCCTAAAGGCTCCTATGCTACCGTCTTGATCGAAGAGTTGGCCAAGCGCGAGATAAGAGAAGAAAAAATCACATCAAGGAAACAGATTGACTAATAACAATAGACACATCACCTCGGCACTATCGCAGATTTTCGGAAAGTTTGCATCAAAGGCATTTCCTAGACCGGTACAAAGCTTTATCAATGCTTCATACGTAAAGCTTATGGGCCTTGATATGAGCGAGTTTCAACCCTCTTCAAGCTATGAGACACTTAATAAACTTTTTACACGCCACCTTAGAGAATCAAGAGAATTTAACCTTGACGGTGACATTATGATCTCGCCGTGTGATGCACTGATCTCTGAATGCGGCAAAGTACATGATTTCACCTCTTTACAGATCAAGGGGATGAAGTACAAGGTAGATGATCTCTTGGGAGACTTTATCGATCCTGCCGAGAAACACAAGGTCAAGAACGGCCGCTTTATCAACTTCTATCTCTCGCCGAGCGATTATCACAGGTACCATATCCCAGTTAATTGCCGTATTACGAAGGCTGTACATATTCCGGGCAAGCTCTATCCTGTAAACTTTACCTACTTGAACAAGCAGGCCGACCTGTTTATAGAAAACGAAAGAGTGGTTATCGAGTGTTATACACAAGACGACAAACTTTTCTATATGGTTCTTGTCGGTGCACTCAATGTTGGAAGAATGGAAGTCTCATTCGAGCCAAGTATACATACTAACAGCCATCTCAGAGACAGTGTCGCCTACGAGTACAACAATCTAAATATGAACAAGGGTGATGACTTCGGATGTTTTCAAATGGGTTCAACTATAGTTTTGATCGCTGAAGAGATGGATATTTTTGTCAATAGCGGTGAAAAAGTCAGCTTTGGCCAAGATGTCTCGAGTATGACCAAGTAAGTCGGCATGTCAAAGTCTCAGGAGTATATAGACACGATCTTTTCAGATGTCCTGACCTTTGAAAAAGAGGTCCTGCATGTAAAATGTGATGAGGACAGAAAAGAGATCATGACCCTTTTGTGCAAGGATGTCTGCTATGAGAGTAGAATTGCGCCAACGGTCAACTTCTTAAAACTCAAGGGCCTTGATGCGATTGATTTCTCTGCGGTTACAATCGTACTTGTTGAACTTCTTCTCGTAGAGCTTGAATCACTTCTTGAAGAGAAACGCTACACACCCACTGACATAAAAAAAATCACAAAAGATAAAGAATATTTGAAGTTCATGTACACACTTATGGGTACTTACTCAAGACGGTTTAGCTCCATTTTTTATAAAGAAGTTGTCAACACCTTTTTTGAATTGCTAAGCGTTGCCGACAAGGCAGAAAATGTCAGTCCGATCGTGTTGGAAATTATAAACGGGAACAACGAAAAAAAGTCTTTGCTCGAACAGCATGGGGGAGGGCAGATACTGTATAGACCCGAACAAGCATGGATGCGGGTCAAGCAGGCAAGAGATGACAAAAAACGCAAATCACAGGTATATCAGATAGAGATCACAAGACTCATAAGAAGGGTGGATGAACTTAAGCTGCATATATCTGCTATTACTGCGGCCAAAGGCCTAAGTATGGTTGATGTCAAAAATGTCTCAAGCTCGCTTCTACTAGATATGTTCAGTGAAGACGATGTCCAGTTGCACACCAAAAAGACGATGTTCTCGTACATAAACTCAGGTGAGATGATAGATGTACTGATAAATACAGCCATGCAAGCACGCTCAGCCTCTAAGACGGATACAATGAAAAGTGATTTTAAACGCATAGAAGAGTTTTTTGTCAAATGCAAGAAGATGAATACGAATAGCTTCCTTGAAAACAGACTTAAAGAGTATAAGCTTGAACTTGAGCTCAAAAGCAACCGATATCAAGGACAGTACTTGAAACTTCAGTCTTTACGAAACAGACCCTTGGACAGTTTTGATATCACCTTGAAAAAGATCAAAGAGACTATGATCTATAATCTACAACAACTGTAGAGGATTTTTTGCATAAACTGTAAGTAAAACTATCTATATCTGATTTAAACGCAGTCTTGTCTTAAGTTCATCTTTGTGTTGGTAGACCTCGAGCTCAGTAAATAACGGTGTCTTATCTCGCATAAGCTCTTTTTGTAAGTTGATCAAGACATAAGTAAACTTTTCATGCACAGGCGTAATGATGTATGCTATCCGTTTTGTTCTGACCGCATGCGCGAGTTTTTGGATAAGCATATAATAGACACTCTTGTTTATATGACGCTGTAAGCGATACTCTTTCATAAGTGCATGATTCTTCAAGTAGGTCTCTTTAGACAAAGGGTCCATGCGTACACTCTTTTTTATCTGCTGTACCTCTTTATCAAAAAGTGATGACAACATATCTTGATGGTCTTGCACACAAGTTTCAAGATCAGGACAAGCAGATGTTATCAATCTTTTAAGGGTGTCTTCACTCATATCGGTCGTACTGACTGTATCAATGTATGGTTCGCTACTTTCGTAGTCATGTTCAAGAGATTTTAGTAATTGGTAAGCAGTGCTGATGTAAAGAAATTTGTCTTCCTTGCCTTTATTAAAGCTAATGCTTGAGCTTGATATCTCAGGTCTTGGACCAATATATTTAAGTTCCATGCGCTTCACTCCAATTAATGACTATAGTCTCATATTATATTCATTGTATTCCAGATTGTTTTAAAACAAAATAAGAACACCTAAAAGATAAGAAGAATATACAGTAGAAAGAAGGCAGGGGGTTGCCCTGAGGATATGCTCTAAACGTTAAATCTAAAGTGCATGACATCACCGTCTTGGACGATGTATTCTTTGCCTTCAAGACGCATCTTTCCTGCTTCTTTAGCCTTGCTCTCGCTACCGCAAGCGATATAGTCTTCATACCCGATGACTTCAGCGCGGATAAAACCTTTTTCAAAATCGTTATGGATGACGGCTGCTGCTTTTGGGGCAGTAGTGTTCTTGCGTATCGTCCATGCG
>Ga0316204_10008919_pt1 | contig 13652 bp, 14 predicted proteins | sample 6monrhotite_MG_2_FD_205661 | JGI IMG/M metagenome (GOLD analysis project Ga0316204, IMG submission 205661) | Microbial mat bacterial communities from mineral coupon in-situ incubated in ocean water Damariscotta River, Maine, United States -... | ecosystem: Environmental > Aquatic > Marine >... | reverse complement strand
AAACACCTCTTCATGCCATTGCAACTGTTATTTTAAACGACTCCTCTACAGACTCGCTCAGATTTTTAAATTCCAGCCACAAACTTTTTTCATCTATCTAAAGACCCGATCAGGCATTGCCCCGCCCTTTTAGTTTTTACTTCATAAAACAAAAAAACTAAATTAGGAAAACAGATGGAAAAAACAATCATACTATCACTACTAAGCGCTCTGCTTTTGGGTAATGTATATGCCGCACCTATCGAACTCGACGAAGTCACGGTAGAAGCAGCCAATAGAACAGACCAGAATGTCAAAGATTTGACAGAGTCTATCACTATTATCACCGCGGAAGATATGGAAGAATCTCGTATTATCACCTTGAGCGATGCTTTAAACCGCCTTGGTAACATTACGATGATCAGCAATGGAGGGCTGGGACAAAACAGCTCCTTTCTTCTTCGAGGAATGGATTCTCGTAACACTTTAGTACTTATTGACGGAATGCGTTATAACGACATAACAGGTCTTTCTGGAGCACAATTTTCTCATATCATGATTGCTGACATAGCTCAGATTGAGATTATTAAAGGAGCCCAATCAGGGATATGGGGAGCTGACGCATCTGCCGGTGTCATCAACATTGTCACAAAACGCTCAGAAAAAGGGATGCATTTAGCTGCCAATGTCGAAACAGGCTCTTTTAACACCCAACGCGGAAGTTTGCAAGCTTCATATAAGACCGATCTTTTTGATGCTGTTGTGGGTATCTCTCGTACAAAAACAGAAGGATTCTCGGCAGCAGAGCCAGATCACGGAACTGTAGATTATGGAAAACGCGGGAATGAACTGGGTTATGAAAAAGACGCCTATTCCAACAATACATACACTATCAAACTTGGTGTGAATATCACTGATGAAGACAGACTTGAAGCAAGCTTTCGGCGTATAGACACCTTCACTGAATATGATGGCAGAGATTTCGGGACAGATCAATCTCTTGATGCAGAAAACTATGTCACGACAGCTTGGGGAACAACAGCCTATTTTGAAAAGATTGACAACAGATTTTTTACAGGAGAATATTCGCATAAGGATAAAGTCCATGATATCTCCCTCCAATATAGCCACTCTTCATTTAAACGTTTAGTACAGGATTTCACCGGAAATATAGAAGAAATCTCCCTACAGGATCGTATCAATTACAGCCAAGACTCTTTTTTACGTATTGGTGGAAGCTATCAACGTTTTGAACATGAAAACAATTACGGCTCTGCTTTTGATCAACACTATAACAGCAAAGCGATATTTGGCACTAACTATAATAAGTTTACTCTATTCGATCAGCTTGGTGACACCTTGTTTACCCAATCTTTACGTTACGATAATTACAGTGCCTTTGAAAACAAAACAACAGGAAAGGTGGGTCTAAAACAGTTTGTATCTGGTGACATATACCTCAGTTCAAACTATGGAACAGCTTATAATGCACCATCCCTGTATCAGCTTTATGCACCTTCATTTATCGATTTCTTTTCAGGGCTTCCTGTTCCCGTGGGAAATGACTCTTTGACACCCGAAGAGACGACAACTATTGACGTCACTCTTGGAAATGACAACCTTACCCTTACATATTTTCATAATAAAGTAGACAACCTTATTGAATATGATAATGGACTTGGCTACCAAAATGTATCCGGCACTTCTATCATCAAAGGTATAGAAGCAGGATATAAGGATGACTTTTTCGATATCTTGGCAGTTAACATCAATTATACCTATCTTGATGCCAAAAATGCAGATGGCGAGTTTTTACTTTCACGTCCAAAACATCAGATCGACGGAAATCTCATCTACTATGTAAATGAGGATCTTAACATCGGACTTAACGGGCAGTATATCGGCGAACGTTATGATAAAAATGACCGACAAGGTGCACAGACCGGAAAATATGCTCTCTACAATGCTGTCATAAACTATACGATTAACAACAACTTTACGGTCTATGCCAAGATCGACAACATCGGTGATAAGTATTACCAGGTACGTGACGGGTATGCTACTGCCGAGCGTTCCTATTACGCCGGCTTGAATGCCAAGTTTTAAGAGCATTTTGCTATAGTAACCCATGCAAATAATCTCTCTGAACGACTCACCATTTAATGACAAACAGGCCGACTTTCTACTGGCGGCCTGTGTCACATATACCTGCGAGATCCCTCTGCTGACACAGGCGGGGATACCGGGAAAGATCCCTCTAACGCCGACGCTTGACGCGGAGTTTATCTCTACGGGAAGAGTCTTTTCACTGGGTGAGATCGCCGAGACACCAAAAGGAGTTCCGACTCCTGCACTGATCACACGAGCCGTGCATGAGCTCGCACCTTTTGTCTCGATGAAGACACTTGATCTCGGTCTTGAAATCCCGCCGAAACAGTGCCCACTTATCAGCTTGGATATCCTTCCGACTCCGAGCATCACCGAGCAGGAACCTTTTGATGCCAAGGCTGTTTTCGAGAAGGGTTTTGAGTTTGGCAAAGCCTACCAGCTCCAAGGTGATTATCTTATTCTGGGCGAAAGCACGCCTTCGGGGACAACGACCGCTCAGGCCTCCGTCACTGCCTTAGGCTATAAGACAGAAGGACTCTTTGCCTCTTCGTTCAAAGATGCCCCCGCCTCCGTCAAAGAAGAGACCGTCAAAAAGTCCCTTGCAAAACTACACTCTAACATGGGACTTTTTGAAAGACTCGGCCATACCGCAGACAATATGCTTCTCTTCAACGCAGGCTTTATTCTCTCGGCCTCGCGCCGTTTTAACATCGTCCTTGCCGGCGGGACGCAGATGGCCGCGGTACTGCTTATAGCCAACAAGATCGCGGGACGTCAGGGCATACATCATGACCACCGCCATATCCATCTGTGTACAACGAAGTGGATAGCACAGGACAAACACTCCGACATCCGTTCACTGATAGACCAGCTTGATTACAGACTCAAAGCCTATTATGCCGACTTCTCTTTTGAAGATGCAGAACATCCCGCTTTGAAGCTCTATGATGATGGCGAGGCCAAGGAAGGTGTCGGTGCAGGTGCTGCTATAGCCTACGCTTTTGCACACGGGATCTCTCACAAGACACTGACTGAAAAAATAGAGAGTTACCTAGGGTGAGACATCTCAGTATATTCGGCACCTCATCAGATGCAGGCAAGTCCACCCTCTCTTTTGCCCTGACCTACCTGCTTCATCAGCAAGGATTCAAGGTCGCGCCTTTCAAGGCGCAAAACGTCTCCAACAACTCCTGCGTCTGTGATCATGGCGGAGAGATCGCCCAACCCCAGTTCTTTGCTGCAGAAGCTATCGGTATTGAGACGACTCCTTTGATGAACCCCGTCTTGCTCAAGTCAGGAAGAGCCAACAGCGCCTCCCTTATCATCAAAGGATATGCCCAGGACGAACAGGGTGTCAAAGAGTATTATGCCAATATCGACACTCTCAAACCTCTCGTCAAAGAAGCTTTTGAACAACTTGCTCAGGAGTATGAACTCATTGTCGCTGAAGGTGCCGGTTCGCCCGTCGAGCTCAACCTCATGGACAAGGACCTCTCCAATATCTTCATAGCTGAAGAGTTCAATACCAAGATTATTTTGGTCGCAGATATAGAAAAAGGCGGAGTATTTGCTTCGATCTGGGGAGTCTATAACCTGCTTCCACAAAAGCTCCGTGACAATGTCATCGGTGTCATCATCAACAAATTCCGAGGAGACGCAACCCTTTTCGATAAGGGCAGAGAGATCATAGAAAAAGAGTTCGGGCTCAAGGTTCTAGGCCTTATCCACTACAAGCCCTTGAACCTTGGCTTTGAAGATTCACAGTCTCTGATGAACTATACTCTACATAAGCCCGATGCAAAGATCAGAGTGGCTATCATCAAACTCCCGCACATCAGCAACTTTACAGACTTTGAGCCTCTTATCAATGATGAAGAGGTCGTGGTCACCTTCATCGACTCGCCTGCACACCTCAAGACCTTTGATCTCCTTATCATTCCCGGGACGAAACGAACGATCTCTGATCTCAGGTGGCTGAAAAAGAGAGGATTCCTCCCTGCCTTAAAATCCTACCAAGGTAAACTCTTAGGCATCTGCGGCGGGTATGAGATGATGTTTGAGACTCTGACCGATGATGAGGGGATAGAAGAAGATCCTTTGAGTAGAGAGAGCGGGCTTGGCTACATCAACGAAACCCTCAGCTTTGACAAGGAAAAGACCCTTGACAAAGGCGAGTACCGACAGTTCGGTATGCCTCTTCAGGGATATGAGATCCATCACGGCAAGGCTTCTTTTCCCTTCTTTCATCAGCGCAATATCTACGGGACCTTTCTCCATGGTCTTTTTGACAATGACAACTTCCGCCGCTTTATCTTTAGCGACCTAGACCCCTTCTATAAAGGGTATAATTTTAAAGATTTCAAAAGAGAGAAGATTTCTTCCTATTGCTCCTTCATCAACAGCAATCTGGATGTCGAAGCCATCATGCAGGAGATACGATGAAGACACTGTTTATAGGCGGCATCAAAAGCGGAAAGTCACGCCATGCAGAAGCCTTTACACTCAAATATGCCAAAAATATCCCGGTCTATCTCGCCACGACAGAGTTTATGGATGAGGAGATGCAAGAGCGCATTGAAAACCACAAACTCCAAAGAAGCGAAAATTTCCTCACTGTTGAAGAGCCGATGAACCTTCTCGAAGCTGTCCGTCCGATGAAAAGCATCGTCCTGATCGAATGCGTGAGCATGTGGATCAACAACATGCTCTATCACGGGTTTACCTATCAAGACATCAATGCACATATACAGAGACTTCTGGAACTTCCGCACGATATCGTCTTTGTCCAAAACGATGTCGGTGCCGGTGTCATTCCCGATAACGCCTTGGCAAGAGAGTACATTGATATCTCAGGAAAGATCTCACAGCTCTTGAGCCAGCATTGTGACAAGGTCTTTCATGTCATAGCCGGGATTCCCACCCAGATAAAAGGCAAGAAGTAGATGCTTAAAGAAATTTCAATGGGTTTTGCCTTGGCCCTCTCCATGCTCACTACACTTCCTTTTTTTAGAGTCCATAACTTCTTCAAGGGTATCAACGGTTATGCCGTGATGTTCTACCCCCTTGTCGGTCTTATCCTAGGGGGTATCTTATACGGTGTCTCCATCGTACTCGGGCCTTATATCCCCAGTACACATCTTCATGTCTTGCTCTTTGCCCTGTGGGTCATCCTCACCGGGGCACTGCATCTTGACGGTTTGTCTGACACTGTAGATGCGCTCTTTGTCTCAAAGGAACGCACTGTAGAAGTAATGAAAGACCCCCATATCGGTGCGATGGGAATGACTTTTACCGGGGTTTTTCTCATTGTAAAAGCTTCAGTACTCATCGCTATAGATGCGCTTTGGGCCCTTCCACTTATCCTGATGCTGGCACGTTTCAATACAGTCTTGGCCATCTACTTCTTCGCTTATATCCGGGAAAACGGGATGAGCACATTGGCAAAACAGGAGTTCACCAAAGGCCAACTGACAGTCTCAAGTTTGATCGTGATTGCAATAAGCCTGCTCTTACCCGCAGGCCTGCTTCTACTGGTCATATCTCTGCTGTCTCTGCTGTTTTTCAAACTCTGGTTTACTAAACGTTTCGGAGGGTTTTCCGGTGATCTCTACGGCTTTATGATCGAAGGAAGCGAACTCATCTTGCTTCATGCCATCCTTATCTGGAGCCTTGCATGAAGATAACGCTTGTCCGGCATGCCGAGGTCGATGAGGCTTATCACAGCTGCTATAACGGGCATATCGACATTGGCCTCTCCTCCAAAGGAGAAGAACAGGCAAAACAGTTGGCCCAGCACTTCAAAGATAAAGAGCACAGTGCCGTCTTCTGCTCAGACCTAAAACGGTGTAAGCAGACACTTCAAGCCTTTGATCTGAATATCAAACCCGTCTATACCAGTGTATTAAGAGAGAAATCATGGGGAAGACACGAGGGGAAGAGCTTTGATGAGATCATTGCCAGTGAAAAGTTCGGTTATGAGGACTTTGAGCAGTGGATCAACGCCCTTGACGGGGAAGAGTATCCAGCGTATATCAAGCGCATAGAAGGGTTTTTTACCGGTTTTCTGCCGGCAAAACAAGCCGAGGCGGTTCGCGAAGCGAATGTTTCTTCAGTAAATCCTTATGATAGTGTCCTGGTAATGACTCACGCCGGTGTTATTCGTGTCTTGATGCACATCCTTCAAGGGATCTCACTAGAAGAGGCCTTTTGCAAAAACTTCGCCTATGGCAACTACATCACTCTTGATACTGACAACTGGGAATTTACTGAAAAAACCAACAGTCTTGGAGAGATACAATGCGTCTGATTTTCTTTCTCATCTTACCTCTCTTACTTTTCTCCCAAGAACGTATCATAGCCCTTGCCCCTTCCATCAGCGAGATCGTCTTTGCCCTTGGAAGAGGCGATGAGCTTGTAGGTGTAAGTGAATATGCATCATATCCGGAGGCAGTCAAGAAGATCACCAAGATAGGCGGGTATTCCAATCCCTCTTTGGAGAAGATCTTCTCACTGAATCCGACGCTTGTCATTGGACAAACCCATTACAAAAAGACACTCAGACAGCTCAATCACCTTGGGATAAAAACACTCACAGTTGAGATGACAACACTGCAAAGCATCCAAGACTCTATCACAAAGATCGCGCAGGCACTCAAAGAAGATCCGATTCCTCTCATCCAGCCTATACAAAAAGCGATTAATGAAGCCAAGCAGACGAAGAGAAAGAAAGAAAAAGTCCTGATCGTCTACGGTCTTTCTATGGACATCAACAGGGGGCTTTATATCGCGGGCCATGATATCTTCTATGAGGATATCATCCATCTATGCGGGGCACAGAATGCCTATGCGCAAGAGCAGTTAAGCCAGCCTGTCCTGCATTATGAAGGCCTCATCGAGATCAATCCCGACAAGGTCATCCTCCTGCACCACACTGCTACAGACGGAGAAGTCGATTATGAGAAGGCCAAGGAGCTTTGGTACAATATCCCCATCAATGCGGCGAAGAGCAAGGAGATCCATATCATGAATGCTCATCATCTCTCTATCCCTTCGCACCGCGTCGCACAGAGCATCACCGACATCTGCGAGGTCATTTCCAAATGAGAGTGACAGACCTGAATGTCGGCTATGGTGACACGAGCATCCTGGAGACCGTCTCTTTTGCTATAGAGCAGAAGTGCCACCTCAGCGTACTGGGACCCAACGGCAGCGGAAAAAGCACCTTGGCCAAGGCACTCTGCGGTCTTCTACCTTACAAGGGTTCCATCATGATCGACGGACAGGAACTTCATGATATCTCACCCAAGGAACGAGCAAAACTCATCTCCTATATCCCTGCGAAGATGGAAAGCTTTGAGCAGTTCACCACGGTCGAGGACTTTGTCCTTTTGGGAAGATACCCCTATAAAGCTTCGTTCAAAGACTACGGAACCGAAGACAGGACGATAGTCCAAGAGACTCTGACAGAACTGGGTCTTGAGACACTCAGCGGCTCCAGACTTCACGAACTCAGTTCAGGGCAGCAGCAGCTTGTCCTCATCGCTCAAGCCCTTGCACAGCAGAGCAAGATCCTGATCTTTGATGAACCGACATCCAATCTTGATCCCAAGAACACTTCTCTTTTTGTGCAAGAGCTGAAAAAAGTCCGCCAGAACCGTATGACGATACTGATCTCGCATGACATCCCGCTGGCCGCGCATCTTAACGATCCCGTACTCTTCATTCGTGAGAAGAAGGCCGAGTTTCACGCCAAAGGCTTTTTCGAAAACGACAGTCTAAAGTCGGCCTACGGAGTCACCTTTCACAAAGAAAACGGCATGATAGGCATTTCCTATGTATAGACTTGTCTGGATACTGCTCATCTTTTTGGCCCTACTCTCTCCTTTTAGCGGAACAGCTACACTGGACATAGGAACACTCTTTGAGGCAGGCTCGCTATCGCAACGTATATTTTTGGAACTTCGGCTTCCTCGTATACTCCTTGCCTTTGCTGCGGGCGGAACGCTGGCCTTGGCCGGTCTGCTTTTTCAGACCCTCTTTCGCAATGCTCTGATGACACCGTTTACCCTTGGTGTCTCAGGCGGAGCCGTACTGGGTGCGGGTATTGCTATCAAACTGGGTCTGGGTATCGCCTTTGGTATCTCGGCAGTTTCGCTCTTTGGTTTTGCAGGCGCCTTTTCTACCGTCATACTCCTTATCGTCCTCTCGCGCTATCTTAAAAGAGCCGAGCAGGAGTCATTGCTGCTTCTAGGTATCGCCCTCTCTTTTTTCTATACCTCGGCACTGATGGTCATCTTTTATCTGAGCTCTTTTACCGAGACCGCTACCATCATGCGTTTTACAATGGGCAGTCTCTCTATAGTCGGGTATGACAATGTCATCACCGTTTCTGCCTTTGCGGCCCTCCTGCTTCTCGTCTTGTGGCTCAAACGCTTCGAGCTTCAGCTTCTTTCCATCAGCGATGAGCAGGCTTCTTTAAAGGGTGTCAACACCAAACAGCTCACCTATCTCTTCCTCATCATCACTTCGCTTGCTATAGGTGTCTTGGTGAGCCTCACAGGCCCTATCGGCTTCATCGGCCTAATCATCCCGCATATGCTGAGAAAACTCTACCAACGACCCGTCTCTTCACTTATTCTTCCGGTGTTTGTCTTGGGAGGGCTCTTCTTATTAGCCTGTGACACGGTAGCGAGGTATTTCTCTACGGGAAGCGAGATCCCTATCGGGGTTGTCACGGCCCTTATCGGCGGACCGTTTTTCATCTATCTTATTATTGCTAAGCAGAGATAGCTTATATCATCACTTAACACTACTGAACATTCTATTATTTTATTTTGATGCCAATAATAGTTTCAATATCGTTTTCTTTCATATCTTGTTCAAGATGAATGGCAGCATTTTTATAAGAAGCGTCCATTGAGCCGCTATAGCGTTCTTTTACGATAAGCGATTTCCCGCCTATGCGTTTGTTATCAGCGAAGGCTTTGACATCGATCATGAAAACACTCAACTGCATCGAGTCCGTCACCTTTTCGATCTTCACATCCGTGTTGATCTGTATGGTGATGTCTCCTTTCTGACTTTCAGAGTTTAATCGCAGTCCCTTTCCCGAGATGAAGTTTTTCATCTTTGTCTCAAACGGTTTGGAGCTCTTATCCCCGGTGACGAAGAACCTAAGGTTCTTTTTGACCCAATGAAGTCCTTCTTCCAAAGCAGAAATACGGCTGAAATACTTTGATCCGTCAAAATTTTTATCAACAGAAGAGAGGACCACGATACTTGGGACCAATGCTTTCGCTCTTTCATTCAGGTCGACATAACTGTTATATTGCACCAACATGTTTTCAGAAGACAGCGTCTGCTTTTCTTTATCTATTGCATCTATATTGACATCAATTGACTTTTTCAGGGAACTTGAAAAGCTTAGTCTATCCGAACGGATCAATACAATCGACTCATTGAAACGCATCTTTTCAAAGGCGATCACCTGATAATTGCTGATTCGGATCTTTGCTACATCCGCTTTAATATTGCTCTTGAGCTCTTTGGTGGCAAAAGAGGACTTGACTTCCATATAGCTCTCGAACGTCGACTCGATCGTGACACCAAGTTCCGCGACCATATTGTTCAGTGCATTGTTGACTGCTTCGTCCTTGTCTTCACCGTTTCCCGTTGCATACATATACTGTTCATCGCTGTTTTGAGGGGCAGTATACCAGGCAGGATAAGGTTTATGTGTGACATGCGCTTCAACCGGTGCGGGAGGCTTTGTGCATCCGCATAGACTCAGCATAACGATAATACTTTGAACTAAGGCCCAGTTGGTCATCTGTTTCATCATCGGTTCATCTGCGCTCTGGCCTTATCACGTTTAACGATAAGGGTATCAATACGCACTACTGCTGCATTGATCTCATCAACTGGCGTTTGCGTCAACGCGTCTGCCATAGCATACAACTTTTTGGCATCATCAAACTCGGAAGAAGCTTCTTTGATTACACCAAGATCATAAGCGACTACATAGCTTTGTCCGTTTAATTCATCATTGATCAAGCTCATCATCTTCTCAGCTTTATCCACTCGCCCTGCTTTGACAAACTCTAATGCATTTTCAAAAGTAAGCTGCTGCGTATCTGTGACTTCAAATTCAATCGAGTCCAAAAGTTCGACTTGGAATGTCACATAATGGGGTGTGAGTTTGTAAACGAACTCATTAGCGATCTGGTCTGACAAGATTTGAAGTGCTTGTTCTTTGCTCTTGTTTGTACCATCTTTACATGAATCACCGTTATATGTCTTTGAGCTCGTATCAGCATAGACAAGTCTTCCATTTTCAATGTCGACAATATTTATACTTGCACTCAATACCGCTTGTGTCGTGCTACACGTTACTGTATAGTGTTTATATTGCACACATTCAGAACTGTCTTTGTCATATTTAAGGCACTTCTCTCTTGCTTCCCGATAGGAGTCTTCTTTGGCAGAAGATATAACATCCCCATTTATAAGGGCTTGTGCCCCTATCAGTTGACCGACTTTAGTAGCTGTTCTTTCATCCATAAGCGAAGATGACTGCAACTTTTGCTCATGCATAACTTTGTCAAGATCTGTTCTGCTGAGAACGGTGAAATATCTTTGTCCGTCAAGTCTATGCTTTGCGATCCCTGCTTCGATCTTGCTTGACAGCCCAACACGGTCAGACTTGAACTCTGTTATTGACACCTTCTTCTTAGATGCCATTTCCCCAACATCAGCCGGCTCAAGCGCTTTGATGGAAACTTTCTGAGCACATCCCGTCATCATTATTAATACAAGTAAACTATACTTTGCCATTCTCATTTGTTCTTCCATATTTTAATATTTAGATTCTATACCAATTAAACTAAATCTCATCTATCAACACAAGCTCTTTATGCACATCTTTACTTCCGCTCACAGCTGATCCCTAAGCTCTACTTGATATCATAAATTGAGTCGAACACTTTAAGAGAGTATCTGCCGCAGCTGCATCGCAAACCACAAAATACCGAGGTTTAAGAAGAATATCATCAGCGAGCTTCCCCGTGAGACGATTTTCTGTACTATGGAACGTTCTTGCTTGTGGGTCTTCAGGGCGATGGCCATGTGGATGACGGTCAGGACTGTGATCGCTGCGACATAGAAGAGTTTATGAGCCATCATGTATCCCAAACGGGACTCTTCGATGCTCATCGTCAATATATCTCTGAGATCAAAATGTACGAACATGATCAGACCTGTTATCCATAAGAGAAGAAGCCAGAAGCTTTCAAAATAACCGTACAAGGGGCCAAGGTACTCATAGGTCTGAGCCTGGGCTTCTTCACCCTTAAGAAAGATCCCAAGAAGAAAAAGAAGCAGTGCACCGCCTATCCATGCGGTTGCCGAGAGGATATGTATGTATAAGACGATATCGAGCATTAACCTACTTTATTTGAAGTGCCCTATCATAGCATAAGCGTGGTTTTTTTTAATACTTTTGTAACAAAATTACCTTATAATTATTATAATTTTTACTATAAAATGGAGAGCTTGTGGAATCAGCTGACTTATGGACTATATTTCTTGTCGCCCTGTTAGGATCGATCGGACACTGTATCGGGATGTGCGGAGGCTTTGTCGTCGCCTATTCCACCTCAAAGATCGGGCCTGAGCATTCCAAGCTTTTTCAGGCCTTCGCACATTCGCTCTACTCTTTAGGGCGCATCGTCTCCTACATGCTTATCGGTGCGCTCTTCGGTTATCTGGGAAGTGCGATAGGCTTTTCCATGGCTTCCAAGGGCGTCCTGTTCATTATCGTCGGGATACTTATGATCCTCATCGGTATCTCTTTGAGCGGAAAACTGAAGTTCTTGACCGTCATAGAGCACTCCCTTGCCCAGTCGCGTATCTTCAAGAAGCTCTTTAAGTCTGTGATCCAGTCAAAATCCCTGGCCAGCTTCTTTTATATGGGTGTCTTGAACGGACTCATCCCCTGCGGTCTGGTCTACTTCTTCGCCACTGCCGCTATCGCCTCCGGTTCAGCTCTCATGGGAGCGGTCGTCATGCTTGTCTTCGGTCTCGCCACCGTTCCGGCTCTGTTTATACTGGGGATGATAAGCGGGTTTGTCTCTCAAATGTCATGGCGGAAGTATGTCCTTACCGTAGCCGCAGTCATCATCTCTTTGTACGGTCTATACACAGGTTTCAAAGGTGTGATGATGATAAAAAATCCAGATATGATAAAGATGAAGATGATGGATATGAAAGAGGAATTGCAGGGACAAAAAGAGTTTCTGCAGGATTAAAAAAGAAGAAAGAGGCTTTCCTCTTCTTACTTATGTTTGCTCTTATTATAGAAGTAGTTCGTCGCTTGTACAAAACCATCTACGCTTCCGCAGTCAAACCGTTTGCCCTTAAACTTGTAGGCGATGACCTTGCCCTGCTTCGCCATCGTCAACAGCGCATCGGTGATCTGGATCTCTCCACCCTTGCCCGGAGCCGTCTGGCTTATGACCTCAAAGATATCCGGAGTCAATATGTAGCGGCCAATGATCGCAAGGTTGGAAGGAGCGTCTTTCGGATCCGGTTTTTCCACCATGTCCGATACCCTGTATACACCTTCTTCTATCTCTTCACCGGCGATGACACCGTACTTGTGTGTCTCCTGTTCAGGAACTTCTTCTATCGCAACGATGCAGCACTGATACTTCTCATACAGCTTCACCATTTGAGATAATACACCACCGTTTTCCTGACCGTCACAAAGGTCATCCGCAAGGACAACACCGAAGGCTTCATTTCCGATAAGCGTCTCGCCTGTGAGAATCGCATGTCCCAGACCCTTCATCTCGACCTGACGGGTATAGGAGAAAGTACATCGAGTGATAAGAGAACGGATCTTGGTAAGGTAGTGCTCTTTTGGCGTTCCCAGGATCTGATGCTCAAGCTCATAGGAGATATCAAAATGGTCTTCTATAGCGCGTTTACCTCGCCCCGTAACGATAGCCATCGTCGTCATACCTGCTGCTACTGCTTCTTCGACTCCATACTCGATCAGAGGACGGGTAAGCACGGGCAGCATCTCTTTTGGCATCGCTTTGGTCGCGGGAAGAAATCGCGTACCGTAGCCGGCAGCGGGGAAAAGACATTTTTTTATCATATAAAAGACCTGTATGTTTAAATTTAATGAATTATAGCGATTTAATATAACGGCGTGTTTAGATTAGACTCGCGTTAAGGCAGCTGCACTATATCTAGTACTGGCAGAAGCTACTTGCACTGTTTTCTTTTGACATGCATCAAAAGGGTATTGCTCAGTTCGGTTTTTGAAGTGACCCCGTATTTGCTAAAGACATTTTTCATATGGGTCTTAAGTGTGTTAATCGACATCTTCAACTCCTCTGAGACCTCCTTGTAACTCATACCTTTGATAACGCGGTGGACGATCTCTTTTTCCTTATCCGTCAAACGTGACATATCAGAGTCAACCTGGGTACATTTGGAATAAAAAGTCGACGTGATCGGATCATACAGAGGGTCTACAACTTGCTGAAGCATAGTACTGA
>Ga0316204_10008917_pt1 | contig 13653 bp, 18 predicted proteins | sample 6monrhotite_MG_2_FD_205661 | JGI IMG/M metagenome (GOLD analysis project Ga0316204, IMG submission 205661) | Microbial mat bacterial communities from mineral coupon in-situ incubated in ocean water Damariscotta River, Maine, United States -... | ecosystem: Environmental > Aquatic > Marine >... | reverse complement strand
GGCGGATAAAACGTGCAGGGTAATAGCAATAGTCATCATGGTGTTGTTTCCAATAATTTAGTGGAGATTAAATTCGACCAGCATGATTTGAGAGCCAGCTTTTTACTTGTCGAACCAATTCGGCATCTAAGCCATTAAAGAAATGATTGGCACCAGACACTTCGACTTGGCGATAGTTTTCGTTTTCTGCTTTTCGAGCGGCTTGTCGGCGTTGTTTGACAGAACTAAGAACGGAATCAAGATCCTGCGAACCATAGATATCGAGTATTGGTAAGTTTTTAATACGGGTTAAATATTTTTCGTTATTCAGTTCATCAGGATCATCACTAGATGTCCCCATGCCAATGGCAACATAAGCTCGGACACGTTTAGTACTTTGGGCAAGGTAATGGTTTGCCATCGTACTGCCGAGACTATGCGCAACAATAATAATATTCTGATAGAACTTGCTGTTTAGATAATTGATTGCGGCATTAATTCGGGCAGGGCCTTCTTTCATCAACGGTGCATATTCTGAGTGTTTGGCATCATTGGCAAGAATAGGCATTTGAATCGACAAGGTTGTCCAGCCATGTGTAGGCAATTCAGAGCGAAGCGGTTGAATAATGTCTGGCCAATTGGGGTGAACGCCACTTCCATGCAATAAAAGCACTGCCCCCTTGGCATTATCGGTATCATTTTCCGTATAAATACCAAGGAATTTATTGCCATCGGCCTCTAGCCAAACTGCATCGCCGACGATAATACCGTCGACAACTTGATCTGCCCAACGCTTTTCTTTGGCCATATCTGAACTGAATACGACAGTGCAATTCATCCCTAAGATTATGAAAAATATGCTGATTATATGTTTCTTCATGCAACGGTACCCATAGTAAGTATTGTCAGAATAAGACAACATCATAGCGTGAAAAAGCTGAAATATCCGCGTTAATCGGGTAAAGTCCGCCTTCAACTTTTTAGGGTACCGAATATTTCGGTGCAAACATAACAATAGACTTACAAAAGGGTGGCCACCATGGCAAATGATCTAATTGCACCATCGATATTATCGGCAGATTTTGCCAAGCTCGGTGACGAAGTAGACAAGGTACTCGCAGCGGGTGCTGACGTAGTACATTTTGATGTAATGGATAACCATTACGTTCCTAACCTGACTATCGGGCCATTGGTTTGTGAAGCTTTGCGTAAGCATGGTGTCACTGCTGAGATTGATGTGCATCTAATGGTTAAGCCAGTAGATCGCATTATTCCTGATTTCGCTAAGGCCGGTGCGAGTTACATTACTTTCCATCCAGAAGCGTCTGAACATATCGACCGTAGTTTGCAGTTGATCCAAAACGAAGGTTGTAAGTCAGGTTTAGTATTTAACCCGGCGACTTCATTGGATGTGCTTGAGCACGTTATCGACAAGATTGATTTGGTTCTTTTGATGTCTGTGAACCCGGGTTTTGGTGGTCAGAGTTTCATTCCTCACACACTTGATAAGCTACGTGCAGCTCGCAAGATCATTGATGCATCAGGCCGTGATATTCGTCTTGAAATCGATGGTGGCGTGAAAGTGGATAATATTCGCGAAATTAAAGAAGCAGGCGCAGATATGTTTGTTGCTGGTTCTGCTATTTTTGGTGCGGCAAGTGATAGCGATGCAAACCGTTACGATACAGTTATCGGTGAAATGCGCGCTGAACTAGCTAAGGCAGGCTCTTAAATTTAGTCAGGAGTTATAAACGCAGAGTACGCAGAGACGCTAAGTGCGCAAAGAACTTCTTTAAGTTTGAACTTTCTTTGCGATCTCTGCGCCTTTGCGATCTTTGCGTTAAATACTGGATTTATAAATGAGCTTAAAAAAACCTGAAATGATCCTCATCGATGTTGATGGAACATTGGTTGATAGTGTTCCTGATTTGGCATTTTGTGTTGATGAAATGCTTAAGCAACTCGATATACCTGTTCGCGGTGAAGAGCGCGTGCGCCATTGGGTTGGTAACGGCGTAGAACGCTTAGTCGAAAGAGCGTTGGTTGATGACCTGGACGGCTATCCTGATGAAGATTTGAAAGCCAAGGCTCTACCGATTTTTATGGACCTTTATACCGAGAACACTTGTGTGCGCAGTGCGTTGTACCCCGGTGTTCAAGAAGGTATGAATTACATGAAAGCCGCTGGCTATAAAATGGGTTGTGTAACCAACAAGGCTGCGGCGTTTACGATTCCACTGCTTAAGCAGCTCGGTATTCATGATGAATTTGCAATTATCATCAGTGGTGACACTTTAGATAAGAAGAAACCGGATCCACTGCCATTATTGCACGCTGCAGAATTTTTCGGTGTTGAGCCCCCACAGGCGATGATGCTGGGTGACTCAGTAAGTGATGTAAAAGCGGCTCGTGCGGCAGGTTTTCAGATTACTTGTATGACCTATGGCTATAATCATGGTGCTAATATCGCCGATGCGAAGCCAGATGCCTTGATTGACTCGATGGTTGAGCTACAATCACTGCTTGAGAAGGCTTCTTAAATAAAATTGTCATTTGGATAATAATAAAATGGATACATTAATGGATGAACGATGGTGGATCTGGTCTGAAAAAAGAACCAGTAATTCCCTTGTATCCATAATATGTGTAGGCAATGACAATGACACCCGAACAATTCAACGCGTTAGCAGCGCAACGTTATAATCGCATCCCCTTGATGCGCGAGATCCTCGCGGATCTTGATACACCCCTGAGTGCTTATCTGAAACTGGCCGATGGCCCGTATTCCTATTTATTCGAGTCTGTACAAGGCGGTGAGAAATGGGGGCGTTATTCTATTATTGGTTTGCCTTGCCGCACCTTGATGCGGGTTCGTGGTACGACTATTGAGATAGAAAAAGACGGTGAAGTGATTGAAGCCGTTGAGGCCGATGACCCGCTGGCTTTTATCGAAGACTTTCAGTCACGCTACCAAGTACCCGAGGTGGAAGGCCTGCCGCGTTTCACCGGTGGTCTGGTGGGTTACTTTGGTTATGACACGATTCGTTATGTTGAGCCAAAATTAAAAATCTGCCCGAATCCTGATCCACTCGATAACCCGGATATCCTCTTAATGGTGTCGGATGAAGTGGTCGTGTTCGATAATCTATCGGGTAAGATGTATGTAGTGATTCATGTTAATCCCGAGATTGATAATGCACATCAGGTAGCGGAGGCGCGTCTCGATGAGTTGGTTGCTAAGTTACGCCAGGCAACACCGGAATACCACGAAGCAGGTAGTGCGAGTACACAAGTAGAAGAATCGGATTTTGTCTCTGGCTTTACAGAAGAGGGTTTTAAATCGGCGGTGGGCCGCATTAAGGATTACATTCTTGAAGGTGATGCCATGCAAGTGGTGTTATCGCAGCGCTTGTCGATCCCTTTTGATAATGAACCACTGGATTTGTATCGAGCTCTACGGAGTTTGAATCCATCTCCCTATATGTACTTCCTTGATTTGGGCGATTTCCATATTGTTGGTTCATCACCTGAGATATTGACGCGTGTTGAAGATGGTGAGGTTACTGTAAGACCGATTGCCGGCACACGCCCACGTGGTAAAACAGAAGCAGAAGACAGGGCGCTTGAGGTTGAATTGTTGGCCGACCCGAAAGAACTTGCCGAACATCTGATGCTGATTGACCTTGGCCGCAATGATGCCGGTCGTGTTGCCGAGATAGGTTCCGTTGAGCTTACCGAAAAGATGCTCATTGAGCGTTACTCACATGTGATGCATATCGTCTCGAATGTGAAGGGCAAGTTGAGGTCAGATATGTCAGCAGTGGATGCATTACGTGCAACGTTTCCGGCAGGGACGGTGAGTGGTGCGCCGAAGATTCGTGCTATGGAAATCATTGACGAACTTGAACCGGTTAAACGCGGTGTGTATTCAGGTGCGGTTGGTTACCTATCATGGGAAGGAAATATGGATACCGCAATTGCGATCCGTACCGCGGTGATTAAAGACAAGACACTACACATTCAGGCAGGCGCCGGTATTGTTGCAGACTCCGTGCCACAAAATGAATGGGATGAAACCATGAACAAGGCACGCGCTATCTTCCGTGCCGTGGCGATGGCCGCTAAAGGATTGGGTTAGGAGTAAGGAACGCTAAGGGCGCGGAGACGCAGAGGTCGCAAAGGAGTGCGAAATGAAAGAAAATGATATTGCATACAAAGTAATAGGTGCGTGTATAGAAGTACATAAATCCCTAGGACCAGGTTTACTAGAATCTGCCTACCATTCTTGTTTGGAAAAAGAATTGGATATTTTGGGTTTAAGGTATGAAAGTGAAGTTCCATTAACACTCGGTTATAAAGGTATAACAGTAGATATTGCATATAGAGCTGACCTACTTATTGAAAATAAGCTGCTGGTTGAGTTAAAAGCAATTGGTAATATAAATGAGTTATATAAAGCTCAATTACTTACGTATCTAAGATTAAGTAAGAAAAAACTTGGATTATTGATTAATTTTAATGAGATAGTATTGAAACAGGGGATATATCGTGTTGTTAACAATTTATAATTTTTTTGCGCCCTCTGCGTCTTTGCGATCTCTGCGTTAATAACTCGGAAATTAGCCATGCTACTAATGATCGACAACTATGATTCTTTTACCTACAACCTGGTTCAGTACTTTGGTGAACTGGGTGCGGATGTGCAGGTGCATCGTAATGATCAAATCACTGTGGCTGAGATTGAAAAATTGAATCCGACGCATTTGGTGGTTTCTCCTGGGCCGTGTACGCCGAATGAAGCGGGTATTTCAATCGAAGCGATTAAGCATTTTGCGGGCAAGTTGCCTATTTTAGGCGTCTGTCTTGGCCATCAAAGTATTGGTCAGGCCTTTGGCGGTAAGATCGTACATGCTAATAACATCATGCACGGCAAAACCTCGATGGTGAAGCATAATGATGTAGGTGTATTTAAAGGTCTTTCTAATCCACTTGATGCAACGCGTTATCATTCTCTAGTGATTGATAAAGCGAGTCTGCCAGATTGTTTTGAAGTGACCGCATGGACTGAAAATGATGCGGGTGAGATTGATGAAATCATGGGCGTGCGTCATAAAGACATGGCCATTGAGGGAGTGCAGTTTCATCCGGAATCTATCCTGACGCAACATGGTCATGACATGCTCAAAAATTATCTAGAACAAAAGAGTTAAAGGGAAACGGCGATGGATATGCAATCGGCTATTCGTAGTGTGTTGGATAAACAGGATTTGTCACGTGATGACATGACCGCGGTGATGCGCTTGATTATGACTGGCGAAGCAACACCTGCGCAAATTGGTGGTTTCCTCGTTGGCCTGCGTATGAAAGGTGAAACGGTTGATGAAATTACCGCCGCGGCCAGTGTCATGCGTGAGCTGGCATCGGGCGTTAAGGTTGATGGCGATCACGTTGTTGATATCGTTGGTACCGGCGGTGACGGGATCAATACCTTTAATATCTCAACGGCTAGTACCTTTGTCGTTGCCGCAGCCGGTGGCACGGTAGCGAAACACGGTAACCGTTCGGTATCGAGCAAGTCCGGCAGTGCGGATTTATTAGAAGCGGCTGGCGTGAATCTTGATTTGTCGCCAGAACAAGTGGGCCAATGTATTAAAGAAGTGGGCGTTGGTTTTATGTTCGCACCCAAGCATCACAGCGCGATGAAACATGCGATTGGCCCACGTAAAGAAATGGCCGTGCGGACTATCTTTAACGTACTTGGACCACTCACCAATCCAGCCGGTGCGCCTAACCAATTACTCGGTGTGTTCAGTGATGAATTAGTAGAGCCATTAGCTGAAGTGTTAAATGCGCTTGGCAGCAATCATGTTCTGGTGGTTCATTCAGCAGATGGCATGGATGAAATTAGTATCGCTGATGAGACGCATGTTGCCGAATTGAAAAATGGTGCAATCACGACTTACACGATTACCCCTGAGCAATTTGGCCTCGAACGAGGCAAGCTGGAAGAACTTCAAGTTGATGGTGCCGAGCAGAGTCTTGAGGTTATTAAGTCAGCTTTTGCAAATACGCCAGGCGCAGCGCGTGACATTGTGATCATCAATGCGGGCGCAGCAATCTATGCTGCTGATCTGGTTGATTCACTTGAAGCGGGTGTGAAGAAAGCACAAGAAATTATCGCCAGTGGCGCAGCGCAGACCAAGTTAGATGAGTTGGTGAAACTGTCTAATTCCTTGTAGATAACGCAGAGTTCGCAAAGGCGCGAAGGACGCAAAGGATTATTTGTTTTAAGAAAAGATAATAAAATTATTTTAGTTTTTAGTTTTTCTCCGCGAACTCTGCGCCTTTGCGTACTTTGCGTTAATTTCCAGAGAATTAAACATGAGCAACACACCTGACATTCTGAAAAAGATTATTGCACGCAAGCAGGAAGAAGTTGCGGCGTGTAAAGCAAAAACACCTCTTGCTGAATTAGAGGCGAAGCTGGATTCTGCGCCGCCAGTACGCGGTTTTGTTGATTCTATACGTAGCAAGCTTGCCGCAGGGCAGTCCGCAGTGATTTCAGAAATCAAAAAGGCATCACCGAGTAAAGGGATCTTACGTAAAAATTTTCAGCCGGCGGAAATTGCGAGAAGTTACGCAGCTGCTGGTGCTGCTTGTTTATCAGTACTGACCGATATCGACTTCTTTCAGGGCAGTGATGAATACCTGCAGCAAGCACGAGCTGCTTGTGAATTGCCGGTGATACGTAAAGATTTCTTTATTGATCCATACCAGGTAGTAGAAGCACGCGTCCTGGGTGCGGACTGTATTTTGCTGATCGTTGCAGTGCTGGAAGATACGCAAATGCAGGAACTGTGTTCATTGGCAACAGAACTGGGTATGGATGTATTGATTGAAGTGCATGATGCAGAAGAACTACAACGGGCATTAAAATTAAATATTCCGCTAATGGGTATTAATAATCGTAACCTGCGTACCTTTGAAACATCATTGAACACAACGATTGAATTGCTCGAACAAATTCCGGAAGATCGTATTGTTGTGACAGAAAGTGGTATCCATACCAAAGCGGATGTTGAGCTAATGCGTCAGCATCAAGTGAATACATTCCTGGTTGGTGAAGCCTTTATGCGAGAAGAACAGCCGGGTAAAAAATTGCAGGAACTTTTTTCTAGCTGAACGTTTTAAGATTAACGCGTACCAAAAACAACAATTGTTTTGCCTTTAACGCTAATCAGGCTCTGTTCTTCCAGGTTCTTTAGGACGCGTCCAACCATTTCACGAGAACAACCAACAATGCGTCCAATTTCCTGACGGGTGATGCGTATCTGCATACCATCAGGGTGGGTCATGGAGTCGGGTTGTTTGCATAAATCGAGCAGGGTGCGGGCAACACGACCGGTTACATCCATAAAGGCAAGATGACCTACCTTACGGCTGGTATTTTGAAGCCGGACAGCCATTTGTGAGGCCAATTCAAACAGGATATCAGGATTCTCGGTAGAGAGCTGACGAAACTTGCTATAACTGATCTCCCCGAGTTCGCACTCGGTGCGAGCTCGGACCCAGGCACTGCGTTTATTTTCAGGTACAAATAGCCCCATTTCACCAAAGAAATCACCGGGGTTAAGGTAAGCTAATACGATTTCACGACCATCTTCATCTTCTATGAGAACAGAGACTGAACCTTCGATGATGTAGTAAAGAACATCGGGTACATCACCTGCATAGATAATGACACTCTTCGCCGGATAACGGCGGTGGTGGCAGTGCTCAAGGAAGCGCTGGATAGCAGGATTGTCGGCTGGTCTAATCATGAATGTCGTCTAACAGAATTAACCTTTTTAGTTGTTATATTGCTGAGTGTAGGCGTTTTTTGGGGTGCTGTCGAACCGCCAACGTAAGACCCTTTTTCCTTAGTGGATAGTCACTGGCGTCTGCTAATATGATACCCTTCGCTGTCAGTATTTCTGTGGAGTAGTTCATGAAAGCGCGAGTTAAATGGGTAGAAGACGCCACTTTTCTAGGTGAGTCTGGCAGTGGACATGCGATTGTTATGGATGGACCGCCAGATCATGGTGGACGCAATCTTGGTGTGCGGCCTATGGAGATGCTGCTATTGGGTTTGGGTGGCTGCACCATGTTTGATGTCATGATGATTCTGACCAAGGCGCGTCAAGATGTGCGTGACTGTATTGTAGAAATTGAAGCGGAGCGGGCGGAGGAAGAGCCTAAGGTTTTTACTAAAATTCATGCTCACTTCCGTGTTGTTGGTAAAGGCTTAAAGGAAGATCGCGTTAAGCGGGCGATTGAGCTGTCATCAGAAAAATATTGTTCAGCTTCTATTATGCTCGGCGCGATGGCAGAAATTACTCATGACTATGAAATTGAGGAAGTGGAATGAGTCGTCCTCCCGCTACCGGCGGCATGCGCCATGTGGCGCTCTACGCGTTAAAATTTGAAGCTTGCGAACATTTCTACACTGAGCTTTTAGGTATGGCTGTTGAATGGCGTCCGGATGCGGATAGCGTCTATCTTTGTTCCGGCAATGATAATCTTGCATTACATCGAGCAACGATTCCATTTGCAGAAGAAGGCCAGCATCTCGATCACATCGGTTTTATTATGCGCCAAATGGATGACGTTGATGCCTGGTATGATTTTTTATTAGAAAATAATGTTGAAATGCGTACTAAACCACGTACGCATCGTGATGGCGCGCGTAGCTTCTATTGTTTCGATCCGGATGGCAATACGGTACAGATGATTTATCATCCACCAATTTCTGATCGTTGTTAGCAGCAAGATATAGAGAATTCATGATGGCACGCACAAAAAAATTGAAATTACATGGGTTTAATAACCTAACCAAGACCTTAAGTTTTAATATTTATGATGTCAGTTACACTGACTCAAAGGCACAGCAACAGGAATATATTGAATATATTGATGAAGAATATAACGCGGCACGTTTGACTCATATCCTCACTGATGTGAGTAATATTATTGGCGCCAATGTATTGAATATTGCGCATCAAGATTATGATCCTCAGGGTGCCAGTGTGACGATGTTAATTTCGGAAGAAGAAATAATTGCCAGAGAACTCGACAATCAGGAAACTCCTGGTCCGTTACCAGATTCAGTTGTCGCGCATTTGGATAAAAGTCACATTACAGTACACACCTATCCGGAATATCATCCTGATAATGGTATTAGTACCTTTCGTGCGGATATCGATGTATCAACCTGTGGTCGCGTTTCACCACTAAAGGCACTCAATTACTTAATACACAGCTTTGATTCAGATATTGTCACGATGGATTACCGCGTGCGTGGTTTTACGCGGAATACTAAGGGTGGCAAGGTGTTTATTGACCACCATATTAATTCGATACAGAATTATATTTCACGTGATATTAAAGATCTGTATCAAATGATTGATGTGAATGTATATCAAGAAAATATTTTTCATACCAAGATGATGTTGAAAGAATGTGAAATAGATAATTACTTATTTGGTGTCACATCTGAAGCACTAAACAAGACAGAACAGAATAAAATACGTAAGCATCTGCAAAAAGAAATATTAGAGATTTTCTACGGACGTCGAATTTCTAAAATAAGTATGTAGGGGGTTACGCTTTACCCTTTATATCTTATACGCCGCAGTAGTCATTATTTTTGAAGTGAACTTCATCGCCTGTTTTATTGGCTCAGGCAACTCGGCACCGCCAGCTTCTAATGCGACCGTAGCATGCCGGCCTTCGTCTTGTTTCATTTGTTCCAGAATGGCGCGGCTGCGATTATCTTGTTCAGGTAGCTCGGCAAGATGTTCATCGAGATGTGCGACAACCTGATGTTCAGTTTCCGCAACAAAGCCAAGGCTCCATTTATCGCCAGCAAGACCCGCTAAGGCACCGAGACCAAAAGAACCCGCATACCAAAGTGGGTTGAGTAGGCTTTTGTGGCTATGCAATTCATCAAGACGTTGTTCACACCAGGCCAAGTGATCGTTCTCTTCATCTGCAGCACGTTGCATGCTATCGCGAACAGTATCAAGCTTGGCAGTCATTGCCTGGCCTTGATAAAGCGCCTGTGCGCATACTTCACCAACATGATTAATCCGCATTAGGCCAGCGATGTGTTGCTGTTCCTCGCTAGAGAGTTCGTCGGTATCGGGAATATCATTAGAAGGATTAGCACGTTCAGTTACCTGAGGTTTACCAAATACAGTGCGTAGCGCTTGATCCATGCCAAGTGCGATTCTGTCTGCAAAAGTGAAGCTGCGTTGAGTCATAGCAATATTATCCGCCAAATCGTGATTAATGCCAATATATAGATATACGCCGCCAGCAATTACCCGCGGCCCCAGCAATCTCCCTGCGATCGATTGAAATTCGGCAGCGTCCAATCACTGACGTCACTCCATTATTTTAAGCCATCTCTAATGTTGTAAGGGAATTACTTATTCATTGATAGCAGTAATAATTCGATAGGGTGAAGTACTGCTACTTTAGGGTCGCCAGCATGAATATGCATAGCGCAGCCTATATTCGTTGTTACCAAAATATCGGCTTGTTGTTTCATTAAATCGGTCAGGATGGGTTCGCGCAGTGCATCAGCAGATTCTGTTTGCTCGTACATATACGTGCCTGCTGCACCACAACAACCACGTTGGCCATTCAAAAGGGTGACTTCAAGTCCAGGAATCATTTTGAGCAATCCTGGAATGGCTTTATCTTGTCTCATGACATTCTTCATACTGCAGGGTGTGTGCACAACGACCTTTTTATTTAACGGTTTGAAAGAGGCTTGCGTTGACTGAAGATGAGTCACAAGAAACTGATTGATATCGGTTATTCGGGAAGCGAATGATTCAGCAGAGCTGCTGTTATTTTCTAAAGCGCGATAATCCAATAAGCTAGCACCACAACCACTGGCGAGCGTTATAATCGGAATATCTTCATCGGCAAACGCAGAGATATTCTTCATTTCAAGCTCATTGGCTTTATCGGCATCACCATGATGACGCGATAATCCGCCACAACATTCTTGTGTGGTTGGGACTTTTATACTCACACCGAGTCGCGTTAATAATTCAATCGCGCTTAATACAAGAGCATTACCAAGTAATTCACTGTGACAGCCAGTGAATAACATCACCTTGGCTAATTCAGAACCTTGCGCGGGGTAGTGGCTATCAAGTGACTGGAAACGTTGCACTGTAGGTAGGCTTTTTAATAAACGTTTGTTGTTACTACCGAGAACGATTTTACCGATGGATAAAAGACCGCTTTTTTGACCCAACCATAATTTTTTATTCAATGCGCGACGTTGCTGTTGGTCGGTCAGAATATTTGCAAAATCATGTTGAGCTTCTTGACGCGGAAGATGATTACGCAGGCCATCCATGAAAGCACCAAATTTAACCCCGGAAGGGCAGGCACTTTCACAACTACGACAGACCAAACAATGATCAATATGCCCAACAAGGTCATCGGTTGCTTCAACTAGCCCTGATAAAAAGGCTTTACCTAATACCAGACGCCCGCGTGGTGATTCATTTTCATTTTGCGCGAGTGAATAAGTAGGGCAATGCGGTAAACACATGCCACAAAGTACGCATTTGTCCGCTTCAGCAATAAGTGATGTTTTATCGTTTGTAACCGGCACGGAGATCGTTAACCTTTTTAAATTTGTTTTAACCTATATAATGGAAAAACATTTTACGCGCATGCGCGCCATTAGGCCTAATTACTTTTATGAGCTATTACAAACACCATGTTTTCTTTTGTACTAATCAACGCGATGAAGGTTGTGCCTGTTGCCAGGACTTTGATGCACAAGCGATGCGTGACTATGCAAAGTCTAAAAGTAAACAAATGGGTTTATCGGGTGAAGGCGGCACACGCATTAACTCGGCGGGTTGTCTTGATCGTTGTAGCGAAGGTCCGGTGTTAGTCGTATACCCGGAGGCCGTTTGGTATAGCTATGTTGATGAGCAAGATATTGATGAAATTATGGAAAAACATATCAAAAATGGTGAAGTCGTAGAAAGATTGAAGATTTAAAGTTTTTTTATGTAAAAATCGTTATTTTGCTGATTATTAAAATATTATTTAAAAACAATAGGTTATAAAAATATAAACGAATTGAATAAAACCAGCAGCATGCTGAATATTGATGATATATTACATTACAAAAATTAAGCAACATATTGATTTTTAATATTAAAAACTAATCATTGACAAAAAAACGTCCATCCACGATGCTTAATACACCACAAATACACCCCTAACAGGGAAAGAACACTCTAACATTCCTCCACGAATAGAAGAGTATAGTGGTACCGGGCGCGATTCTTAACGGAGTCGCGCCTTTTTTATTTGTACGCAACATCTAAATAAGTATTGACTAATATTCTAACTTAGCCTATTATGTATTCATCATTTCAGTTGGATGCATTGAGCCTCCCACTTGATAAGAACCTCCTCCACCTCCCAATGGTGGAATTTTTAGGCGCGCCACCTTGGCTGCGCCTTTTTTTTGCCTGGAATCATCGAAGATGGTTGAGGTATGCATAATGAAGCTCGCAGAGGTTCTATGCTGAGTCTCCGATTCGGGACGAATGGAGTGCTCACAATGAACCCGCAGGGTTCTGTGAGTGGTGAAACTCCTACCCACAAGAGCTCAGGAGACACTCGGGGTTATCAGCCTTCACGAATAGAGGAGTTTCGAGTTTCTGTAAGCGGTGAACGTCCAAGACACAAAAGCCCAAGTGACAGCTATAGCTATCAGCCTAGACGGACGGCACAGCTTATACTCATAATTACAAAATTTACGCAGCTAATGCAGGAAAACCCTTATGAAACTCAAAGAGCTTCATATATTAAGGTGTCTGTGAGCCATGGATTTATCTGTAGATGCTATATAGACTAGTTAAAACAAGGTATATGCAGGCTAAATTCGCTTACGGAGCCATTAAATCTCGTATATATCAATAGATCCTCTTAACCCGGCCTGCTTCTGGCTTATTTAGCTAAAATGATACAGTTTTCTACTTGTATCCGCGCACAGACTCGAGTAATATTCCGCCTCTTTTCGTAGCATCTTATTGGATATTGGCATGATTGGAACAAAGACATTCAGCGCAAAGCCTGCTGAAGTGAAGCGCGACTGGTTCGTTATAGACGCAGAAGGTAAGACTTTGGGTCGTATGGCAACAGAGATCGCTCGTCGTTTACGCGGCAAACATAAACCTGAGTACACACCTCATGTAGACACAGGCGACTACATCGTTGTGATCAACGCTGAAAAAATTCGCGTAACAGGTCGTAAAGAAACAGATAAAGTTTACTATCACCACACAGGTTTTGTTGGCGGTATCAAAGCAATCACGTTTGATAAGTTGCAGAAAAAAGCACCAGAACGGATTATTGAAAAAGCCGTTAAAGGCATGTTGCCAAAGAATCCACTGGGTCGTGCGATGTATCGCAAACTCAAGGTTTACGCAGGTAGCGAACATAAACATACCGCCCAGCAGCCAACGCCGCTGGATATTTAGGCTATTAGGTTAATTTAAATGTCAGATACTTATTACAGCACGGGTCGTCGCAAATCATCTACTGCACGCGTTTACATGACAGCAGGTAGCGGCAACATCACCATTA
>Ga0316204_10008916_pt1 | contig 13653 bp, 15 predicted proteins | sample 6monrhotite_MG_2_FD_205661 | JGI IMG/M metagenome (GOLD analysis project Ga0316204, IMG submission 205661) | Microbial mat bacterial communities from mineral coupon in-situ incubated in ocean water Damariscotta River, Maine, United States -... | ecosystem: Environmental > Aquatic > Marine >... | reverse complement strand
ATCAAAACTGTTGTTAAGCGATAATTACAAACATCCGGAAATTATTAGTGTGCATAGGCAAAGCAGACAATTTATAAACCCTGAACAAGTCTTACTACACTAGCATTCAATATTTGGTTAAATATCAAATGTCAGTGAGGCCCAGAAGCTTTCCCAGTCAACGCCCTCTTTATTGACTGGAGCACGGATCATGTGTACCGCCTTGACCAACCATTCGCCATCTCGATTCAATGTGATTTCAGCCTTGCCGTTTATATCAGTGTATACACGTTTTTTTTCTGTTGGCGCGGCCACATTATAGGCAACAAGCTGAATACCAGATAAAGGCTTACCCAGATAAATGAGACGTAGTGACAAATCATCACCAACAGAAACCCTATAAGGATCCTGTAGTGGAACAATCTCCAGGGTCATTGCAAAGTCGTGGTCACTGCCAGTGGATACTGCGCCAACGGGTTTTATCAGGGTTTTGGCGTAACGGGAGAACCATTCTCTCCCCTTCTCCTGATCCTCACCTAACTCTCGACGCAATTCGATAATATTCTCTAAAGCCTCATCACGTAGATAACTTTCAAATTTTTCTGCATCAAGTTCCACAAAGGTTCGATTACTTTGATAGATAATCACCGCCAGGCTTTTACCAATTTTCACAGAACCCGCTGGATCATCACCCAGAAAACCCTCTACATTTCGTAGGCCCTTTGCATCCATTATTTCAAAACGCGTAAACCAATCATCAATGCGTGGCAATGAGTCACCCTGAAAATTTTGGCCAACGCGCACATCAAGCCCTATTTCCGTATTTGATACAGGCTTATAGTCAGAGGGACTTATCCAAAAATCATGTGCTAAAGCCAGTTTCACTGAAAAAATGAAAACAGCACAAACCAACAACAAAAATTTAGGCATAATTAGCCTATCTTCTTTCCACAGCTTCACTCGCATGATCCCTCTTACTCGCTTTTTAATTAGTATTTTAATCCTGCTTAGCAGTCAACTTGCTGCACATGAAATACGCCCAACTGTCGTTACCTTAAATATTGCCAACAATGGTCACTACGCTCTAGATATCAAAGGTAACCTTGAAGCCTTATTGCTTGGCATAGGCCGTGAACATAAGGAAACCGAAGACTCACCACAGGCAGCGGAATATAACCGGCTACGCGCTTTATCAGCTACCGAATTTAAAAATCATGCTGTAAAACAGACTGAGCAACTTATTTCCGCTCTACATTTGCACTTTAATCAAATTAAAGTAACGCCTCAATTAGTCAACATTGATATCCCTGAAGTTCCTGATCTAGAACGTGCACGCACCAGTGTTTTACATCTATCAGGAAAAATCCCAACTGGTAGCAAAAACGTGCAATGGGGATGGCCCGCACACTATGGCGACAATGTTTTTCGCCTGCGTTATGAATCGGAGCAAGGTGGTGTATCGCAATGGTTAAAAGATGGGGCAATAACGGACCCAATCAAGCTTTCTGTCGATGTGCAACGCAATCAAACCGATGTATTTAGTGACTATCTACAACTGGGATATACCCACATAGTACCTTTAGGTGTAGATCATATACTTTTCGTCTTAGGCCTGTTTTTACTCAGTACGAAATGGCGGCCTCTGCTTTATCAGATAACTGCCTTTACCCTGGCCCACACCATCACGCTAGGCATGACCATTTATGGCCTGATCTCGCTATCGCCGAGCATTGTCGAACCTTTAATAGCTGCCTCTATAACCTATGTAGCAGTAGAAAATATTCTCAGCCCTCAGTTAAAACCCTCGCGCATCGTATTGGTCTTTATCTTTGGGCTATTGCACGGCATGGGATTTGCCGGCGTATTAAATGAACTGGGCTTACCTGAATCTGAATTTTTGACCGCGCTAATCAGCTTTAACATTGGTGTGGAATTTGGCCAACTCAGCGTCATACTTGCTGCTTATTTACTGGTAGCTCACTGGACTCGCCAACGAAGCTGGTATCGACAACTCATCGTTATTCCAGGTTCGTTGGTGATTGGCCTCGTTGGTGCCTATTGGACAATCGAACGACTATTCTTTTAAAGGGTATCTAACCAGGCGGCAACCTGTTCAAGTAACAAGTCGGGATTTTCACTGTAATAATGCTCCGCACCAGGGATCACAACCTGCGCAGACTTTGCATTACCAGACTTCTTCATCATTGCTGCACGCTCAGGTGCCATGCGAATGACTGCGGGATAATCATTTTCAGCATAAATATCCATTAAGGGCATAGTCATTTTATCCAGGGCAAAAGGCTCTACCATGGGTTGCTTGTAATCCGTTGCGCCCATACCGATACCCACATAGCCATCAATCTGCCTGATAGCTGACTCACCTGCCTTATGCACCCAATGTTGAACCATGTGTGAACCACAACTGTGCGCAACAACGACTATCTTGCCCTCGCTGTTCTCTTTAAGATATTTAAGTGCTGCCTCAATACGCGGTATCGCTTCACCAAAAATATCGACGTATTCATTATATTTTGCCGATTTTTCCAATACAGGCATTTGAATGGATAATGTATTCCAACCAGACTCAGCAAGCCCTACACGCAACGGCTGAATCACTGTCGACCAGTCCGGGTGGAAACCTCGACCGTGAACGATCAGCACGCTGCCTTTCACAGCTTCTGCATCAGTTTCAGTATAAATACTGAAAAAAGAATGCCCATTGGCTTCGATTTCTACAGGATCGCCATCAATGATAGCGTCTTCGATTTCACTGGCCATTCGCTTCTCTCGCTGCAAATCAGCTCCAGCAAAACTACTCGACACTAAAGTCGAACCAGCAAATAACAAACAAAATGACACCAATAACTTCATAAAATTCTTCCTAAGGACACAGCGAGATGTGCCCCACTTTAACCATTTTATGGTTTACATGGCAAGACATGACACACCTGACAAACTGACATAAACCCCGAGATCTACAAATAATGTTTTTCTCAACTAAAACAGTGCATTAGCATTTTCTTCTAGTAGTTGCAGTCCGTAACATTTGCGCTATAGTGTCCGCACGATTTAGCACGGAAAAGCGCTCGCCGCCTACCCCTGACTAAACAACCGAGATCTAAAGAGCGGTCATTATCAAAGAACCGCATGTTTATACTCAAAGTATAAAAATTCAAAGTTCCAGGAGATTTTTAAAATGCGTTTTTTGCTGATTTTACTCGTTGCACTGTCCCTCACTATCGCTTGGCAGTCTTCTGTCATTGCTGCAGATACTGCTGATAAATCCCAGGTTGCTGAGGCAGAGAAAACTGGTGATAAAAGTGCCAAGAAAGAGAGTAAGGAAAAGGATAAGAAAAAGGCTGGTGGCGAAGAAGAGCCTGAACCTGACTGCGACTAATATCTAAATTTAAAACATAATTATAAGAAGCAACGGAACGCTCACAAAGTATCGTGGTACTAGCCACGGTCATAAAATAATCATTACGATTTTACTTAGGAGGTAAATCTAATAATGAACCTAAAATCTATTGTATCTACCAGCACCCTAGCTGTAGCCATTGCCTTTACTGGCGCTGCAACTGCAGGCAAAGTTGGTATTACTCCATCTCTCGATAAGTTCCAGGGTACCGTTAACGGCAAGGCCATTAGCATTTCACGTAATCAAGATAACAAAGCTAACGTTATCCCTGCTTTCGCGAAAACTTCCCGCCCTTGTCCACCTTTCTGCATCCAGCCAATCAAACTGGCTCCAGGTGTTGAAACTGTTGGCGAAGTCGAAGTTATCAAATACTTAGACAAAATGGCCAATGGCGACAAAACTATCATGGTCGTTGACTCTCGCACCCCTGATTGGGTAGCCAAAGGCACTATTCCTGGTGCTGTTAATCTACCTTGGACCAAACTGAACCCCGCCAAAGGTGCTGATCCGATTTCAATCGGTGAGATCTTGACTGGTGAATTTGGTGCAAAAGAAATCGAAGGCCTTTGGGATTACTCAAATGTCAAAACCCTCGTCATGTTCTGTAATGGCATGTGGTGTGGACAATCTCCAAACAACATCAAGAACTTGCTACGTTTTGGCTACCCTGCTGACAAAATCAAATGGTACCGTGGCGGCATGCAAAACTGGGCTAACCTTGGCCTAACTACCGTCAAGCCTTGATTAAAAAAACTCCCTCAGATGAGGGAGTTTTTTCTATCATCAAGTCTGTTTGACGAGCATCATATACGATGCTCATGCGGCCGAATGGTCGCTTTTTTTTGCCCGGAAAAATAGCTACGTCTCAGCTGCACTTCGCAAACGCTTAATATGGCGGTACAAGGTTCGTTCGCTTATCCCGAGTTTTTTCGCCGCGTCGGCCCTATGTCCCTTTGATTTAGACAAAACACTCATAATTTGCTGATCAGTCGGGCGATCACCACAACGACTTAACAGTTCCAGGTTTTCATCAATAGGCAACATATCACTATCCGGAACTGTATTTTGATCGATTTCATCTCCAAATAAATCATGATCAAAAACAAGATGATCAACCTGTATTCTTTCACCAGCAGCATAGATTACCGCACGCTCAATAAGATTACGTAACTCACGAACATTGCCTGGGTAATTGTGTGACATCAGTGCACGCTTAACGTCATCATCAAGTCCGGACTGAAAATCAACATCCTCCATCTTGCTGAGAAAGTGTTCTGCCAATAGCAGTACATCAGACTGCCGTGTACGTAAAGGTGGAACACAGACAGGAAAAGCCGATAAACGGTAATAAAGATCTTTACGAAAAGCTCCGCTCGAAACCATTTTTTGTAAATCTCGATTACTCGCTACAACAATGCGCACATCGACAGATTGATATTCACTGGCACCCAACCGTTTAATTTCATTCGTTTCAAGGACACGCAATAATTTATTCTGGGAGGCCAGGGGTAAATCACCAATCTCATCAATAAATAGCGTTCCTCCACTTGCACGCTCAAAGACGCCCTGCCTCGCATCATCAACACCAGAGATTGCACCCCGCTCGAATCCAAAAAGCTCTCGTTCAATATCACTCGCCTTCAGGGCCGCACAATCAACAACTACAAATGGCTGCGTTTCCCGCCCAGAGCAGCTGTGCAGATACTGCGCCATACAGTTCTTTCCGCTACCACTTTCTCCAGTTAATAAAACAGTTGTACGTGTCTGCGCAACTCGTTGTATTTGCTGCAGTAACATCTGCATAGCTGGAGAATGACCGACGATCAGTTCACCGATTGCAACATTCTGCACCGGACTGAGAGACTCCCCCATAAACTGCAATCTGCCTTCATCATCAAATAAGGGCGTCGCATTAATCTGTACACGTTCTTCGTTACCGTCGGCATCATAATGAATATGCATGACCTGCGTGGTTTCGCCAGTGCGAAAAAGCTCTTCCAGGGGACAGTGCTCGCCATGCTCACTGCAGGGACTCTGCAAATGATGTGAAACCTGATAACAATGCTGCCCACTTAACACCTTTGCTTCGGTACCGTAATGTCGGGCATATTGCGTATTAGCTGCAATAATCGTGTAATTTCGGTCGATTATGACAAAAGGATCAGGAAAACTATCTATGAGTTGCTCGCATGTTGGTGCTGCAATCTTCTCTTTCATCGCATACTCCTCAGACTGACTGCCATTCTGCCACTACTGACAGCGCTGTCAAATCCAGCCTAAAGGTTCTATCCTTTGAAGTATCGATCTTCTCTGGATTGGAGACACTCTATGAAACTTAAATCCCAACTGGCAAAAATCCTAGTCTTCGTCTTACTTAGCAACACCGCACTGGCCGCCGGCAAGGTGGTCGAAACACCGTACGAAGATCCAAAAGTTGTTTTCGACTTTTACTTTAATGACCCTCGCCACATAAATTCAGCCCTGCACTGGATTCGTTCATTCATGAATCCCCTCATCGATGAACCATACAACATGGCACCTGAATTTATGGACATTGTGGTTGTCATTCATGGCACCGAAATTGTCACTGTGGTAGAAAAAAACTATGCCAAATACAAAGATGCTGTTGACCGCATGCGCTACTACGCACAACTCGGGGTTAAATTTAAAATATGCGCCCTTGCGGCGAACGATTTCGGCTACAAAACCAAGGATTTTCACGATTTTATAGAGGTAACGCCATCGGCAATCATCGAGCTAGCCTATTGGCAACAGCAAGGCTATGGCCTCATTACCCCAGTAGTTCGAGATAAAATCTTTAGTACCGAGGAAATTCGTTAGGACATAAAAAAAGCCTGTTTCATTATGAAACAGGCCTGAATGCACAGCTTACTGACTAAGTTATAAAGTTTCTTAGTTCAGGGTTTGATAATAGTCCATCAAGATCTTGGCAACTTCAGGACGAGAGAACTCAGGCGGTGGCGCAATACCATTGCCCAGCATCTCACGTACCTTGGTACCAGATAGCAGCACAAAGTCTTCTTTCTCATGATCCGGCGCTTCGCACATCATCACGACTTTGTTCAGCTTCTTGGAATATGCAGTGTGGTCAGCTTTGAAGATCTCAATCTCCATTGCACCCGCTGGCACTTCGTCATCAAAAATGGTCTGCGCATCAAATGCACCGTAGTAATCACCTACACCCGCATGGTCACGACCAATGATGAAATGAGTAGCACCCATGTTTTGACGGAAGTACGCATGCAACACAGCTTCACGAGGGCCCGCATAAAGCATGTCAAAACCGTAACCGGTAACCATGGCGCTATTTGCAGGGAAATACAATTCAACCATTTTACGAATGGCATCATCACGCACAGGCGCAGGAATATCGCCTGGCTTCAATTTACCCAGCAACATGTGAATAACCAGACCGTCACAGCCCAAACGATCCATAGCAATATGACATAGCTCTTCATGTGCCAGATGCATTGGGTTACGGGTTTGGAACGCAACAACCTTGTTCCAGCCACGCTCTGAAATTTCATTACGAATTTCTACCGCTGTACGGAAGGTGTCTGGGAAATCAGTCATGAAGTAAGAAAAGTTCAATACCTGAATTGGGCCAGAAACAGCCACACGACCCTGACCATTAAAAGCAGCAACACCTGGGTGCTCGCTATCATCGGTGCGGTAGACTTTATCAGTCATCACAGCCATTTGATCATCGCTTACAGTCTCGATGCTCTCAACATCCATAATCGCCAATACTGGATTACCATCAACGTTAGGATCACGTAGCGCGATACGCTTAGCATCACCAACTGCGTCGGCACTATCCAGCAGACACAGTACAGGTACTGGAAAGAAAGAACCGTCAGTCAGGGTCATCTTTTCAGCGGCACCCATGGCATCAACCACGGTCATAAAGCCTTTAAGAGGGTTGAAATAACCCGCTCCCATCATGACTGCATTACCAGCAGCCTGTGAGCTGATGATGACTGAAGGTAGACTTTCAGCTTCAGCAGTCAATGCTGCGTGTTGTGTAGTATCGTAAACAAATCGAGGTTGCAGCTCGTCAGAACCAATAGGCTTGATCATGCAGGTACTCCAGTTCAAATAGTGGCTAAAAGCGATAGATACCGCTTTTACAGTTAACAATCAACCGCAACAAACAACTATAACTGATTGATTTATAATTATTTGATGCGGTAATTTATAAAATAACGGAATTACTGTGTGCTAATTTATCAAACCCGCAAGGAAATCGCCCCATGGTTCTATTTATGTGGCGTTAACTCGAATTTGTCGGCGGATAAAAATAAGATGGTTTTAGGCAATTTCAGCACTGATGGCAGAGAGAGCGGCCATAGGATCATCTGCAGCAGTTATCGGGCGTCCAACCACTAAATAAGAAGACCCTGCGGCAATCGCATCAGCCGGCGTCATTACCCGTGTTTGATCATCTAATGAGGCCGTAGCGGGACGTACCCCTGGGGTAATAAGCTGGAAATCATTACCAAGCTGCATGCGCAAGGCCGCCGCTTCCTTGGGTGAACAGACCACCCCATCCAGACCACTTTGCTGTGCCAACCGGGCCAGACGTAATACATTATCTTGCGCAGAGCCGGGATAACCAATCTCGGCTATTTCATCCTGACTTAGACTGGTCAGAATTGTCACCGCTATGAGTAAAGGACGCGACTCTCGCTGCTGCAGGCGATTCATCGCCGTCTCCATCATCTTTCTACCACCCGAGGCATGTACATTCATCATCCACACGCCCAAGTCTGCGGCAGCCTCACAGGCCGCAGCCACTGTATTGGGGATATCGTGATATTTCAGGTCTAAAAAGACATCGAAACCCTTATCGATAACCTGACGAACAAAGTCCGGCCCCAAACGCGTGAACATTTCCTTTCCTATCTTCAAACGACACATAGAAGGCTCTAACTGATCGATAAGGCTCCATGCAGAACTGGCATTAGGATAATCGAGGGCAACAATCACCCGTGCTTCGTTTTTACTCATGTTTCACTTTCCAATAAAGGTTTACGTTTAATACTGCTCCAAGTCCGGCAGCTCGGGCACTGCCAGTGCAAGGTCTTCGCCTGAAAACCACATTTAGCGCATTGATAGGTAGCCCGTTCGGCCATAAGGCGAGTGAGATGCTCACGCATACCTTGCAATAAATGTTCTGAGCCTACTTCAGGCAAACGACACTGAAGTTCTATCAGCCTTATCAAACCAGGTAACGACGGCGTTTTGCCGATATGCTGCAAAAGATACTGGGCTGCCGCATCTTCTCCTTCCTGCTCTTTAAGCAATTCAGCGCGATAAAGCTCGACACCACGATTTGGATATCGATCTACCAGTTCATCAAGGTATTTCCCCAGCTGAGACAAATCCCCCAGTGATTTGTAGACCTGAACAAGCTCTGTTAGCACTTCTGGCAAATAGTCTGGATCTTGCTCAACGATCGCACGCAATAATTTCGCGGCAGCTTTTTTATCACCCTGCTCTTGCGCAAACTTCGACATCAAATGATTGGCCCGCACACAGGCACGATTCACGCCCAGAGCTTTCTTCAAATGCCCGTGAGCCTTGCCAGGCTGGCCTAGGGAGCGCTCTTTTATTGCCAATTCGCAATAGTAATGCGACTTTTCCATCGCCAGCCCTTCGCTGGTAGCATCTTCCAAGGCCTCCGCTGTTTTAAGGCAGGCCTCCCAATCTCTTTCCTGTTGATAGATTTGCAAAAGATTTCGTAACGCATGATCAACATACATACGACTATCTTTTAATTCTCGAAAGAGATTTTCTGCGCGATCATAGAGGCCTGCACGCATGTAATCCTTACCAAGCTCGAGCAAGGCCTGTGCACGCTGCTCACGAGATAGTGCTGGCCGTGCAATTAAATTCTGATGAATACGTATGGCACGGTCAACTTCACCACGACGGCGAAACAGGTTCCCGAGAGCGAGGTGTGTTTCTACTGTATCGCTATCGACTTCAAGCATCTCGACGAAAACATCAATCGCCTTGTCTGGCTCTTCATTCAAGAGATGATTCAGGCCACGAAAATAAACAGGATTACTTTTCTGCAATTCGCTTTGGCAACGACGCGCGCTTCGATTTGCCGCCCACCAGCCAGAGGCAGCTGCAACGGGCAACAGTAGCCAGATAAAATCTTGCATCAGATTTCTATAACGAAAGAAGGATCAGTGGCCATTAATCGGCATTGAACGGAGGTTCTTAACCTCTTGATTGATCAGGCGGGATTGGCGTTTGAGATCGGCATTTTCTCGCTTGAAACGCATAAAATACGAAACACTGGCGAGAGATCCCAAAAGCATACCGGCACCTACCGCAAGCCATAGAACCAGTGAAAGCTCTAACGTAGGTGCAACAAAATAGAGATCGATCTGGACAGGCGTATTATTAATTACCGTAAAACCTGCACCAACCACCAAAAAGATAACTACCAGTACAAATTTGATGAGATTTATCACCGCTTTATTCCTTGATCGTCTGCCATGCCCCCATCATAGCAAGACCGTAGAATTTTCAAACGACTTAAGCGCAACTTTAATAAATTAAACGACCTTTACGCGGCAATCGACAGGACTAGGATTAAAACAAAAATATTCTCAATATGTATGATCATCCAAGACTAAAAAACTAGGCGAATAAATCAATTAATCCCAACCCACTAGCGTCTTGAATCTGCATATCATTGAGTGAAGAAGAGTCAGTACCATCTTCTCCTCCTGTTGAAGAGTCACCGGCATGACGCTCTTGATCACCTTCAGCAGACGCCTGGCCATCACGGTGTCGCTCTCCCACATCGACATCTGTAAGGTTAATCGACTCATCCTGCATCATTTCACGTAAACGCGGAATGGCCTGCTCTATCGCATCTCTCACAGCAGCGTGATTTGATACAAACGAAACACTTGCCTGATCATGATTAATAGTGAGTTTGACCTCAATTGTCCCCAGGTTAGGTGGCGTGATCTTTAATTCGGCCATCTGCTGATCACCTTTCACCATCCACAATAAACGATCCCCCATAGCCTGAGGCCAGGTAGCATCAGTGATTTTCTGTGGGACTCCCATTGCCAACAGATTATTGGTCAAAACCTGATTAAATGACTGGCCGCTTGTTTCACCCAAAGTCAAGGGAACGGCCCCTATTTGAACCTGATTCGGATTATGATTAACCACCGTCTGCGGCATTGCATCACTTAAGCGTGAGGCCATATCGGTGAAAAGTTTTTCCGACATACCCGCTACAGATGATTTAAGCAGTAATTCGCCTTGTGGCAGAGAAGACAATAATGATTCACCCTCTGCAGCTGTAGAAAAGCCAGGCGCTGCCACGGACTGACCGATGTAAGCCGACAAGGGTGAATCTGCAACGGGGGCAGCAACCTTGGTTGATGCCATTTCAGAAACGGCAGCCAGTGACTGTACAAGCTGTGTAGTGACATTGGCCAATAGCGGTAAATCGGTATTCGGCGTAATACCTGGAACCGGTGTAATTACCTGGCCAGAAGTTGAGGCGGCCAATAATGATTGCTCTAGCTGATTCGCAATATCGGCTAATGGTAATAAATTTATCCCAGATGCAGGAACAGAACCCGAGGCAGCAACCTCTACTAGGGATTGCCTCAATTGCTTCGCTATATCGGCTAGCGGCCGTAAATCTACGCTAGGGGCCACAAAGGAATTTGTCGTTATATCCTCTGCCGCCACCACCAAAGATTGACCCAATTGCTTTGCCATATCAGCCAGGGGTCGTAAATCCACACCTGATGTAACCAAAGGATTTGCTACTGCAGCCTCTGCCGCATCTACCAATGACTGGCCTAACTGCATCGCCATATCGGCTAGTGGCTGTAAATCCACACTCGGGGCAGCAGCAGGCGTTAACACGGTCGTTGATGATGGTGACTCAACAACGTTTTCCAATGGCGGCAATTCTATGCCAGAAGCAGCGGCAGAGCTTGCCGCTTGCGGTGAAATTGCCCCCCCAGCCATCCACTGCCGTAGCACTGCCAACATCTCTGGAGACAGGTCATCAAGCGACAACCCTAGCTCTTCAGCAAGGCCTTGAATCTGCTCATCCAATTGCTCCAAATCTTGAGAAAACACCCCGTCAGATAAGGGCTGGGCTGATTTAAGAGCAGGTAGTCCCATACCTAATTCTGTTCCACCGAGCAATTGAGCTAACTGCATATCTATCACCACAAAAAATAAACTTTAGATCTCTATGGGCTTAAGTACTGCAGACAACGTGCCAACCCGTTAGTCTTACCATCTCAATTAGTTAGGGATTTATATCATGCAAGATTTCGCCCAATCTGTTGTTTTAATTACTGGAGCCGCTGGCAATCTGGGACAGGCCGTAGCAGCAGCTTTCGCTGCAAGAGGGGCCCGCCTTGCCCTGCTCGACCTGAATGAAGAAGGTATTGCCAGAACCGTTGCCGACATGCCTGAAGGAACCGATGCCAAAGCCTTTGCCATCAACCTATTAGATTCCACCTCGGTAAACGACACCATACAGGCCGTATACGAACACTATGGCCGTATTGACGTGCTGGCCAATATCGCTGGCGGATTCACCATGGGACCACTGACCCAAAATACTGCGGATAAAGATTGGGATTTCATGATGAATCTAAATGCCCGGTCGGCTTTTTACGCCTGCCGTGCAGCCATTCCCTTCATGCTAGAAACCGATGGTGGCAGTATTATCAACGTTTCGGCCAGGGCAGCCAAAGAAGGCAAAGGACGCATGGGTCCTTATTGCGCATCAAAGGCAGCAGTACTCACCCTGACCGAATCACTCTCGGCTGAGAATAAATACGACAAAATTAACGTCAACTGCATTTTGCCCGGTACTATCGATACACCTCAAAATCGAAACGATATGCCAGATGCTGATTTTGATAAATGGGTTCCACCAGCTGCATTAGCCGATGTTATTGTCTTCCTCGCCTCAGATGCAGCACGCTGTGTAACCGGTGCTGCAATTCCAGTGTATGGCCAAAGTTAAAACTTTCAGCATTAGCTGCTCACCGGTACAGGCCGAGGCAATAGCCAAGGCCTTACTTACCTACGCACATGCCGCCTACCCTGTTGGAGGTACTGAATGTTCTCAAGTAGCCCATGAAACCTTACTTGAATCAGCCCGAACCCTGATGCAAATAAGTGAAACGAATAAGCAGGTAGAACTACGTAAGCGGCAACGCAGCATCTTTAGCGCTGCAGTTGATTGGTATTTTTCAGAAGAAGGCCCTGGCGATAGCCAATTGCACTCTGAACTACGTCCACTATTCAATAGAGGCTAGTCTTCAAATAAATCTAAAGCACCACGTTGCCAGTGCGCCGTACTTATCAGCCATAGATCATCAATGCTTTTTAATTCGATTTCAAAACGATAGAAATCAGCCTTGATAGAAAATAATGTTTCTTTTGATTTAACCGGTACACCCGTTAAGGCAACCTGCACAACTACTTTTGCCGATGCACCATCGTCAGCAATATCAATTTGTTTAACAAGACTGAATAAATTGATGTTGCGATGGCGCTGCATATAACCAAACAGGGAGCGTGCTGCAGCACCTCTCCTGGGATGAAATTTATCGCTGTAATCTGTGCTCAGCAACTTAACCGCCTGTTGTACAGAACCAGACTCAATCGCTGTTTCTAGCTGAACAATGGTATTCCGTACCTGTTGCTCATCGGGCACTTCTTCATCCGTACAGGCGACAAGCATCAGGCTTGTCACCACCATGACTATAAAAAATTTAACGTAAACCCAGGACATCATGCATATCAAACCTGCCACTCGCCTGATCATTCAACCAGGCAGCAGCACGTGCAGCACCATTGGCAAATGTCATACGACTGGAGGCCTTGTGTGTAATTTCGATACGCTCACCTTCTGTCGCAAACATAACCGTATGCTCTCCAACGACATCACCTGCACGAATGGTAGCAAAACCTATTGTCTTGGGGTCACGTGCTCCCGTCTGTCCCTCTCGCCCATAGATCGCGACTTTTTGCAGATCACGATCTAAAGCATCAGCAACAACCTCCCCCATGCGCAATGCCGTGCCGGAAGGCGCATCAACTTTATGACGATGGTGCGCTTCAACAATCTCAATATCGTAGTCATCACCCAGAACACGTGCGGCAACATCAAGAAGCTTTAAACAAACATTTACACCTACACCCATATTCGGTGCAAA
>Ga0316204_10008914_pt1 | contig 13655 bp, 11 predicted proteins | sample 6monrhotite_MG_2_FD_205661 | JGI IMG/M metagenome (GOLD analysis project Ga0316204, IMG submission 205661) | Microbial mat bacterial communities from mineral coupon in-situ incubated in ocean water Damariscotta River, Maine, United States -... | ecosystem: Environmental > Aquatic > Marine >... | reverse complement strand
TTGCCTGGCGTTCCGATGCCTGCGCGAGACAGCGCTGACCTTCTTCGGTCAGCAGAACGAGTTTGGCGCGCGCATGACGAGGATTTGGGCGCAGTTCGACCAGGCCAGCTTTCTTCAGGTCATTGACGATTCTTTGCACCGCCTGCCGGCTAAGGCCCATGTCTTGTGCCACCCAAGCGACGGGTCGTGGCTCATCGCTATATGCAATGCCCCCCAAGACCTGCCACCGGGCGCTGGTCAGGCCGATGTCGGATACAAGGCCGTCGCCGGCCTCGAGAAGTGCGCCGTTGAAACGGAAAACTTCGAGGATAAGCCCTGTCATGGCTTTGGCGGAATCGGGGGGTGGTGCGGTTTTCATGACAACATAGGATCATAATGACAACATATTGTCAAATAAACGATGATCGCGCCGCCAGTCCCGGCATTGCGGCGGGTTTGGCCCGAAACGCTTCAGGCGCGGGCGAGGACGTCGTGGTAAAGGGAGATCAGCTGCGCGGCCTTGTCATCCCAGGAGCCAAACGACAGCAGACGCGCGCGCGCGCCGTGTTCAAGACGTTTCCGCCGGTCCGGATCTTCTGCCAGATCGCGCAATGTGGCGGCAAGATCGGTGGCAAGCTGATCGGGGTTTTGCGCCGGCAGACGGATACCGCAGCTGTCATCGACGATGTAGTCAGGCCCCCCGCGGGCGGCGGTGACAATCGGCAGGCCCCAGGCCAGGGCTTCAAACAGCACACCGCCCATGGGTTCGCGAAAACTGGGGAAGGCAAAGACATCGGCGCGGCCCATCACGGCATCGACCTCGTCGCGGGGAATGCGCCCCAGAAACCGGATCCGGTCGTCCAGCCCAAGGGCTGTGGCTTCCGCCTTGCAGGCCGCCAGATCGGGACCGTCGCCCGCCGCGGTCAGTGTAATGCCCGGCATGTCCCTGAGCCGGCCCATGGCGCGGATCACATCGCGCAGGCCCTTGGTGCGGATCACGCGGCCCACATGGGCCAGCCGCAACTGCCCGGGCTCTGCGGTGCGGGTCTGCACGGGCATCACCCCGTCATGGGCCCGTTCCAGCATGACTTCAAACCGCTTGATCGGCATGGCCGCCTTCAGACGGTCGCCAATATAAGGGGCAACGCCCAGAACAAGATCCGCACGCATATAGCCCTGCCGCAGGGCGCGATCATGGGCCAGCCGCCATCCGTCAAGCCCGCGCAGGCGCCGCTGCAGGCCGCCCTCGGTGACGTCACCGGCAAAGCCTTGCGGGGTTTCCAGCCCGCCTCCCAGCGGGCCGATCACATACGGCATCGGGCGGCTCCGGAACGGGCTGGCATAGCGCATCGCCTGGGGGGCGGCCTGATGGGCGATGTCAAACCCGGCCCCGTCGGCCTGGGCTTTTGCCGCCCAGCGACCCATGGACCGGAACGCAAAGGGCAGGGCGGGTTTGAGCATGGCATTGATCCGCTCGAACCGGGTCCTGAGAATTTTCGGTTCCGCCCAGGTGACAACCCGGGCCTGGGGAAGCTGTTGGGCCATCGGTTTGCGCCCATGGCGCTGCAGGCACAGAACCGTCAGATCACACTGTCGGCTGAGAGCTTCGACCATCCGGAAGGCCGAGAAGCTTTCCCCGACATCCGTGCCATCAAACGATGACCCGGCGAGCAGCACTTTCAGACGCGGCGCGGCCATCGGCGCGGGCTTACGCAAAACCTGCTTTGAGCAGTCCGTCAAAATATTCGATGGTTGGCTTCAGCCCCTCCCGCAGGGCGACCTGGGGCTCCCATCCAAGAATTTCGCGGGCGCGGGTGATATCGGGCTGGCGCTGCTTGGGATCATCCTGGGGCAGGGGTCTGAAGGTCAGCCTGGACGCGGACCCGGTCAGTTCAATCACCGCCTCGGCCAGTTCGATCATGGTGAATTCGCCCGGATTGCCGGTGTTGATCGGCCCGGTGACGCTGTCATCGGTGGCCATCAGGCGGATGAAGGCCTCGACCAGATCGTCGCAATAGCAGAAAGACCGGGTCTGTTTACCGTCGCCAAAGATCGTGATGTCCTGACCTTGCAGGGCCTGCATGATGAAATTCGACACCACGCGACCATCATGAGGGTGCATGCGCGGTCCGTATGTGTTGAAGATCCGTGCCACTTTGATGCGCAGGTTGTGCTGGCGGTGGTAATCGAAAAACAGCGTCTCCGCACAGCGCTTGCCCTCGTCATAGCAGGACCGGATGCCGATCGGATTGACCCGCCCCCAGTAGCTTTCGGGCTGGGGATGAATGTCCGGGTCGCCATACACTTCGGAGGTCGAGGCCTGCATGATCTTGGCGCCCACCCGTTTGGCCAGACCCAGCATGTTGATCGCCCCATGCACGGAGGTCTTGGTCGTCTGCACCGGATCGTGCTGGTAATGGATCGGCGAGGCCGGGCAGGCGAGGTTGTAGATCTCGTCCACCTCCACATAAAGCGGGAAGGTCACGTCGTGGCGGATCAGCTCGAAATTGGGGCTGTCCAGCAGATGGGCGACATTGCCGCGCCGGCCGGTGAAGTAGTTGTCGATGCACAGGACATCGTGGTCGGCTTCAACCAGCCGTTCACACAGATGGGAGCCCAGGAAACCCGCACCCCCTGTGACCAGCACACGTTTGGAGGTGGGATTGAGAGTGGCGTCGCTCATGGGTCTGATCCTGCTCTGCTTGTAAGTGTTGGTTTATGCGGTGGTGCTGGACCAGGTGGCCCTCGCCCCGGCCAGCACACGGCGAAAATGGGTGGCGCGCTCGCGGGCGCGTTCGGACGGGCGGGCCAGGGCCGCCAGGGACCAGAAGGCCGCGCGGCTGAGGTTGAAGCTGTTGAGGATTGTCCAGGCCATGGTCGCGGGCAGCAGCCCGTTATGTTTGCGGTGCAGATGCACCAGCGCTTCTGTCAGCATGATGTCGCGCTTGTGGTTGAGCTTCTTGACCGACCCACCACCATGATGGGTGATCTCGCCGACCGGGGCGAACATCAACAGATGCCCGGCATCCCTGATCCGGCGACACCAGTCGGTTTCCTCGCCATAAAAGAAGAAGCTTTCGTCCAGGTGTCCGATCTCGTCGACCATGGGGCGGCGCACCAGCAGATAGCAGCCCGAGATCACGTCCACAGGCCGCTCACTGTCCCGCATCCAGGTGCCCATCTGATAGCGCGATAAAAATGCCGGACGCCGAAGCTTCCACAATCCGCTGGTCAAAAGCACCAGATTGAGCAGGGACGGCCAGGCACCGCAGGTCATCTGCACCGTGCCATCGGTGTTGAGCACCCGGCAGCCCATGGCCCCGGCCTGTGGTGTGCGCTCAAGATAGGCGAGACTTGCGGGGATCACGTCCCCATGCACGATCGTATCGGAATTCAGCAGCAGGAAATACCGGCCCCGGGCCATGTCCATGGCCTGGTTATTGGCGGCGGCAAAGCCGGTATTGTCGGTATTGCGCACCAGAATGGCGTCGGGAAATTCTGCCGCGACCATGTCGGGCGATCCGTCTTCGGAGGCATTGTCGATCACGATCACTTCCGCGTCCAGATTGCCCAGTCCCGCGAAGGTCGAGGCCAGCACGTCGCGCAGCATATCAACCGTGTTCCAGCTGATGATCAGGATCGACAGGTCCTTCATGGGCGCGCCCGGCATTGCTCTATCGCCCGATGGAGACATAGGTGAAGCCCGCGTCGCGGGCTTCCCGGGCACGGTAGATGTTGCGCAGGTCGGCCATGGCGGGGGTTTTCATCACGCCCGCAAGCCGTCCCAGATCCAGCCCGCGGAATTCATTCCATTCGGTCAGGATCAGCACCGCCTCGGCATCCGTGGCCGCCCCGTAGGCATCCTCTTCCCAGGTGACACCCGGCAGAAGCGCCTCGCCTTCCTTGCGGCCTTCGGGGTCGGTCACATGGACCTTTGCCCCGGCGCCGACCAGGGCGGGCACGATCGACAGGGACGGCGCATCACGCATGTCATCGGTGAGCGGCTTGAAGGTCACGCCAAGCACGGCGATTTTCTTGCCGTTGACGTTGTCGCCGCACAGTTCCATGACCTTTTCGATCATCCGCCGCTTGATGCGGTCATTGGCCTCGATCACCGCCTCGACGATGGTGACGGGGGAGGCATATTCCTGGGCGGTGCGGGCCAGCGCCCTGGTGTCCTTGGGAAAACACGAGCCGCCATAGCCGGGCCCCGCATGGAGGAATTTCGAGCCGATGCGGCCATCCAGCCCCATGCCCTTGGACACCGATTTCACATTCGCGCCGACCTTTTCGCACAGGGCGGCGATCTCGTTGATGAAGGTGATCTTGGTGGCCAGAAACGCGTTGGCGGCGTATTTGATCATTTCCGCGGAGGCCAGATCGGTGAAGATCAGCGGTGCCTCGCGCAGGCTCAATGGCCGGTAGAGGGCCGACATCACATCGCGCGCGCGGTCGGTTTCGCAGCCCACGACCACCCGGTCGGGGCGCATGAAATCCTCGATCGCGGCACCTTCGCGCAGGAACTCGGGGTTGGAGGCGACATCGAATTCCGCGTCCGGCACGGTGCGCACGATGATCTCCTTGACCGCCTGATTGGTGCCCACGGGCACGGTCGATTTGGTCACCACGACGGTATAGCCTGTCAGGCTGCGCGCGATCTCTTCGGCGGCCGCATAGACATAGGTCAGGTCCGCATGGCCGTCGCCGCGCCGTGTTGGCGTGCCGACCGCGATAAAGACCGCGTCGGCCTGGGCCACGGCCGTGTCGAGATCGCCGGTGAAGGACAGGCGGCCCGCGGCCACGTTCTTGTGCATCAAGTCGTCCAGGCCGGGCTCGTAAATCGGCACCTGGCCGGCGTTGAGCGCGTCAATCTTGGCGGGATCCTTGTCGACGCAAATGACGTCATGACCGAAATCGGAGAAACACACCCCCGAGACCAGGCCGACATATCCGGTTCCGATCATGGCTACTTTCATCTTCTCACACTCTCTACACGTTTGTTGTTCGGGGTCTGCGGTCGTTCTTTCAAACCGCCTGTATCCAGGTCAAGAACTCTGCTTGGAACAGCGGGACATCGCGGTTTGGAGGACTTATTTTTGTCACAGGGCGGTCCGTGAAACCGGCCCCCTGCGATGTCGTGTCCGGGGCGCGTCATGTCCTGGGCTCCGTCAGGTGCCGGGTCATGGCAAGCAATCCCGCCGCCAGAGGCAGAAGAAATATCACCCGCGCGCCATACCGGTCAGAAGGCTGGGATATGCCGCCGTTGACCAGAGCATTGGCCAGAATGCCGGCCAGCACCATCAGGACAAAAATCCGCATCTCCAGAGGCGGGCGGCGATAGGGGGTCAGACACAGGTAGGCAATGACAATCAGGGCGACCCCATAGATCAGCCGATGGAACGGATCGAGCCAGGCCAGCTCCCTGCGGGTGTCATAAAGGCGGGTCTCGCGCAACGACGGTGGCGCCAGATCGGTCATGCGGAAAAGCCCGTCAAGGGTTTCCGCATTCGGTATGGTCTGGCGGATGCTGTTATACACCCCCGCCTGCAGCAGGGTATTGCGTATAAAGGCCTGTATCGTGTCAACCGGGCGGGCGATCAGAACATCCAGGAAAAACCCGATCTGATCATCGGCAATGCGCTTTTGCTGGGCGGCATCGAGAAGTTTGTAAGACCCCAGATCGGGGTCGGTTTCAAACATGATATGGCTGGCCGTCAGCCGCAGCGGATTGTCGGATTTCCGCAAGATATCATAAAGGGCGCAGGTCGAAATATCCGGATCCGGACAGCTGTCCTGCAAATACCGGTAGCCCGGCCCGTCGGCAATCACCCGGATGACCAGAAAGGGCTGATAGACCACTTCGGCGTTGCGAATGTATTTGACCGCAGTGGTGAAGACGACCCGTTCGGCCATGGCTCCCAGGGCGATCAGGCCGGTCAGGGCCGTGGCGATCCACCAGCGCCGCCCCGACACGATAAGCGCGGCCAGCGCGACCGCCGGCAGCAAGACCACGGCGATCAGCAGATGGGAGGGATGCGTGGTGGCCGCCGCCACCCCGTAAGACACCGCAAAGATCCGCTCGGGCCAGGTCATCCGCGGGGCAAACGCGGCCAGTGTTGCGGCCATCAGCAACAGGATCGGGGCGAAAATGTCGGGCATCAGATAGGCGACATAGAACGGCAGCGATGTCAGCCCTGCCAGGATCACCGGAACGGCAACCAGGCGCGGCATCAGATGGCGGGCATCGGGGATCTGACGCAGCCAGATCCGTACCGGCAGGGCCACGGCCAGAAGAAAAGCCACGGCGTGCAGCACCGGAATGGCGCTCAGGCCAAGAGTGAACCGCGCCCCGGCCACCAGCATGGAATAGATCGCCGACCGGCTGCCAACCACAGCCCCGTCATCGCGCGCCCCGACACCGGCATCGCTGCTGGTCTGTAGGGTCTGCGCGTCCGGGGCCAGATCCAGCCCCAGAGAGCTCAGACTGGCCTGCCCCTGTTCAAGATAGCCTGCGGTGTCGAAATAGCTCAGCCCCCCGCCATTGATCAGGGCGACAGATAAACTGGCCAGAAGCGCGGCCCCGTACCACAAGAGCGCCTGTATCGGGTTTTGTGTCATCAATGGTCCCCAGATCAGGCTTTGGTGACATGCTCCATCGACAAGCCCCGGCGTGCAAAAGCATTGCGGGTGTCAATGAGAGGCACGCCAAGTTCGGTCAAAGCCGCATAATCCACATCATCATGATCCGTCGCGATCATGATGGCATCATATCCTCCCTTTGCCACATCCGCAGCAGCGATGGAGGCCTTGTTCAAAAATTGCGGATAGGCGCGCATTTTCGGCACGACCGGCACCAGCGGATCGAGAAAATCAACCTCGACCCCGACCTCATGGAGAAGTTCCATGATCCGCATCGAGGGGCTTTCGCGCATGTCGGAGACGTTTTTCTTGTAGGCAATGCCGACAATCAGAACCCGCGATCCGCGCAGGCCCTTGCCATGGACCGTGTCGATCACATCGCGCATCCGCCCGATGACATATTTGGGCATGTTGACGTTGATCTCGCCGGCCAGTTCAATGAACCGGGTGGTCAACTCGTATTCCCGCGCCTTCCAGGTCAGGTAGAACGGGTCGATCGGGATGCAGTGCCCGCCCAGGCCGGGGCCCGGATAGAAGGGCATGAACCCGAACGGCTTGGTCGCCGCCCCGTCGATGACCTCCCAGACATCGATGCCCATGGCGTCGTAGATGACCTTCAGTTCGTTGACCAATGCGATATTGACCGCCCGAAAGATGTTTTCGGTCACTTTCACGGCTTCGGCCGTGCGGGTGGAGGACACAGGGACCACCTTGTCGACAACACCTTCGTAGAAAACCTGGGCCAGCTGGCCCGCCATGGGGCCGTCCCCGGCGACGATTTTCGGGATTGTGGCCGTGTGGAAGGATTTGTTGCCCGGATCTTCCCGCTCCGGGCTGAAGGCCACGAAAAAATCCTCACCGGCTTTCAGGCCACCCTCTTCAAGGATCGGGGTCATCACATCATCCGTGGTGCCCGGAAATGTCGTGCTTTCCAGGACCACCAATGTGCCATCCGTCATGTATCTGGAAATGTCGCGGGCGGTGTTTTCCACATAGGACAGGTCCGGTTCGCGATGTGCCGACAAGGGGGTCGGCACACAGATCACGATCACATCACATGACGCCAGCTGACGGAAATCCATCGTCCAGCTGAATGTCTTGCCGGCCACGCCGTCAAGCGCATCCCGGGACACGGCTTCGATATAGGTGGTGCCCGCGTCAAGAAGCTCGATTTTCTTGGGGTCGACCTCAAAACCGATCACATTCGCGCCCCGGACTGCGGCTGTGACGGCCAGGGGCAGGCCGACATATCCCAGGCCAATGACGCCCACGGTCGCCCCGCCAGCGATCAGTTTATCCAGAAGCGCCACGCCCTTTGCGGGCTGCGCCGGAACTTGTTTTCCAGAGCCAGTCTGGGCCGGAATATGCGCGGTCATGTCGAGGTTTCCTGATATTGAAGTGCTATTTCACCAGATAAAAGTGGAAAATGGCAAGACCAAGGCTCGCCAGGAGTGACTAGGAATGAATGAAAGCCCGCAGGGCGTCGGTCAGAGGCGTCTGGGCGAAGGGGCCGAGGGCCTCTTGCGGCAGGTTGGATGCGTTGACGTCGCGCACGCGATCCAGCAGGGCGGGCAGGGCCTCTTCCTCGATCGCGGCAAACAGGCCCGGTTTGTGTCCGAGCGCCATGAGCGTGTCATATTGATGGTCGTTGCGGGTTTCGTTCAGATGGCCCCGGCGGGGCAGAACGACGATGGGTTTGGGCGTGGTCAATGCGGTGATGATGGACCCCATGCCGGCATGGGAAACAATTGCGTCGGCGGCTTCAAACCGGGCCTGATATGCGGTCGGATCAAGATGGCCGACGGCGTCGAAATGCTGTGGCCTGTAGCCGGCCCGTTCGGTGATCTGGCCGAAAAGCTGATCGCCGCAGCCGCGGTCCCCGGCCCATGCGTCCACGGCCCGGATCAGCCGGTCAAACGGTTCATGGGAGCCGATGGTCACGAAGATCATAGCACCGCGCCTTTGTGTTCGGGCCCCCCGGGGGTGGCCAGGTCGGGCCATTGGGTCAGCCAGAGATCCGCATGCCTGCCGGCTTTCTGTCCGGCCAGGGACAATTGGCCGGCATTGGCGATACTGTCGAGCCAGACCGTTCGCGCGCCCATGAGCCTGCCCAGGCGAAGGGCGAAATACCCCGGAGCGGCTCCGGTGGTGATCACCACATGGGGGCGGGTTTTAAGGACCAGCCAGGCCAGTCCGATCACCGAGCGCGCCATGCGCCATTTCTGCCAGCGATTGGCATCCAGGATTACCGCGTAGCCCGGTTTGGGCTGGCGGCGCGCCGCCGCATCAGCCTCGACCATCGGACGAAAGCCCGGCTGGGTCGTGGCATAGGTGACCTGACAGCCGTCCCATGCGGGCCGCAGACGGAACAGCTGAATCCAGTGACCGCCCCCCGATGCCACGGCCAGAACCCGGCGCGGGCCGCTCATGGGTAGGCCTTCAGCAATTTGGCCGCGGGCCGGGCGGCATGGGTCTCAATCTCGCTGAACCGCACGATCTTCAGACCGCGCGCCCGGGCGAAATCAATGATCGCCCCGGTCAGGGACAACACGTGATCTTCATGGGAGCTTCCGTCGCCGCCCGCATCATAATCGTCATAGTCATGCATCAGCACGACGCCACCGCCCTTTGCACCGATCTCGTCGAGCACCTCGCGGGTTGGCCGCCGGGCCCAGCTGTCACGTGTGTCGACAGACCAGAAGGCATGGGTCAGACCGCTTGCATACCCCTGTATCAGCCCGGCGATGGTCACCTTGCCGTAAGGCGGGCGGAACAGATGCGCCGCGCCACCAAGCCCGGTGACCGTCCGGATCCCATGGGCCAGATCGCGCGCCATCGTCCAGGGCGCGGTCTTCCAGGCGTTGGAGTGATCATGGGTGTGGTGCCCGACCTCATGGCCATGGGCCACCAGATCGCGGATTACCTCGGGGCGGGCGGCGGCATGTTTGCCCAGCACGAAGAAACTGGCCTGCACATGACGGGTTTCCAGCAATGTGATCAGCTTTGATGTCAGGGTCTGCCCGGGGCCGTCATCATAGGTCAGGGCAATCAGCCCGTGGGTCTGGCACAGACGCGCCAGCCGGGCCTCGCGCCGCTTGCGCCAGAAGAACGGCAGCAGAAACCAGGACAGGCCACCGATCAGAATCGCACTGATTATTCCGGGTATCATCACACTTTCTCACTCTGGACAAGAACCACACAACGGCGCGCTAGCCCTAGGACGGCGGGACCGGCTTTGTAAAGCTGCTGGACCCAGAGCAGGCAAAAATGTGGTTTCCCCGCCGCGTTCCGGGGCCTGTGGGCCACCCCTGTACCATATCGACGCGAAACGGCCCTGCGCCAGCGGATTTCGGCGCGAGCCCGGCGCAAACCCGGTGCCCCCGCACAGAGGTCTTTCCGGCCGGAAAGGGCCCCCCTGCTTGCGCTCCTTTTTCCAGACCCTACAACGACGGGCATCCTCGCGATGACATAGGGCGTGACCGTCATGTTGCATATATGGACAAACCGGGCCAGGCACGGCCTGACCATGCTTCTGATGGCGCTGGCCGGGGGCGCACAGGCGGGCTCTGTGGAGCAGCGCACACAAATCCGCTGGCAGGCCCCGCAGGCGGAATTCGGCGGCCTGTCGGGGCTGGCGGTTCTGGATGCCGGCGCGCGCCTGCTGGTGATTTCCGATCGCGGAACGATCTTCAGTGCGGACATGATCCGGCAGGACGGCGACCTGACGGGCCTGAACGTGACCGCCCGCGCACCCTTGCGCGATACCAAGGGGGCCGCACCAAGGCCGTTTCTGCGGAACGCCGAGGCCCTGGCCGCAGAGGCGACGGGCCCCGGATTTTATGTGGCCTATGAAGGGTATCCGCGGGTCTGGCGCTATGCCTCTCCCGATGCTCTGCCGGAATGGACCCATGTCTGGGACCGCTTCTGGTTTCTTCTGGGCAATGAAGGGCTGGAGGCCCTGGCGATCGACGCAACCGGCCGCCTGTACGCGATTTCCGAAAAGGCCGTCTCTGCGGATGGCGGCTTTCCGGTGTACCGGTATGACGGCGCGGAATGGGAGGAGATATTCACCATCCCGCGCCGGGACGATTTCGCGGTTTCGGGGGCGGATTTTGGACCGGACGGGCGGCTCTATGTGCTGGAACGGCGGTTTTTGTGGTACGAAGGGTTCCGCACCCGTATCCGGCGTCTCGGTCTCGGACCGGACGGGATCTTGCAGCAGGACCTGCTGCTGGACAGCCCGCCGGGGGATCTGGACAACAGCGAGGGGATCAGTGTCTGGCAGGACCCGGCCGGGGTCACCCGCATCACGCTGGTTGCAGACGACAACTTCAATCTGTTGCAGCGCAGTCTGATCACCGAGTTCATCGTGACTGACTAGGCTCGGACCCCATTGATCTTGCCTCACCTGACGATCCCTGAAATCAAGGATTTCAGCGCGTCAGGTGAGGCGAAATGTTTTGGCCGAAACGCAAAATGTCCTGGGGCCATGGCCCCGCCGCCCGGGGGGCCGTCCGGACCGGCATGTGCCCGCAGGACACAGCCCGCCATGCAATCGCCGGTGATGTCAGCATAAGGTTTTGCATGGCCCCGGTTTTGCCATAGAGATGATGTCTTCTCAGCCTTGATCTTTTCACAATAAACAGCCCCATGAACATGATTTTTCCGGTTATATTATGCGGCGGGTCGGGCTCACGGCTCTGGCCGGTGTCACGTCGGTCCTATCCAAAGCAATTTTCCCGGCTGCTGGGGGCGGAAAGCCTGTATCAGGCGACCCTGCGGCGGCTGTCGGGGGCGGATTTTGCCGCGCCGATGGTTCTGACGGGCGGAGATTTCCGCTTTCTGGCCACCGATCAGGCGACGGCAATCGGGCTTTGGGATGCGGATATTCTGGTTGAACCGGTCGGCCGCAATACCGCGCCTGCGGTGCTGACGGCGGCTCTGCGCCGCGCCGATGATCCCGATGCGGTGCTGCTGATTGCCGCCTCTGACCATGTGATCGGGGATGATGACGGATTTCTGGCCGCCGTGCGGGCCGGGGCCGAGGCCGCCCGGGGCGGCCAGCTTGTCTGTATCGGCATCAGACCGACCCGGCCGGAAACCGGCTACGGGTATCTGGAACTGGATACGGCCTCCGCGACGGGGGCGGCGCAAAAAGTCCGGCGGTTTTGCGAAAAACCCGACCAGGCCACGGCCGAGGCATTTCTGGCGGCCGGCAATTATTTGTGGAACGCCTCGGTCTTTCTGTTTCGGGTGCGCGATATTCTGGCCGCGTTTGATGCCCATTCACCGGGGCTGCGGGCGCCCTGTCAGGCCGCCCTGGAGGCGGGCACGACAGATCTGGGTTTTTTCCGCCTGGGCGAGGCCTATGCCCAGGCCGAAGATATCAGTCTTGATTACGCGGTCATGGAACATAGTGATGCGATCACGGCCGTGCCTTACGGCGGCGGCTGGTCTGATCTGGGGTCCTGGGACGCGCTTTGGGAGGCGCTGGACCCGGATGCGGATGGGGTGGCCCTGTCGGGGTCTGCGACAGCAATAGACTGCCAGCGGACATTGCTGCGCTCGGAAGAGGACAACCTGCATCTTGTCGGGCTGGGGCTGAAGAATATCGTGGCCGTGGCCATGCGCGACGCGGTTCTGGTCGCCGATATGGATGCGTCACAGCGGGTGCGCGAGGTGGTTGATCTGCTCAAGCTCCAGAAGGCGGCCCAGGCCGAGGACTTTCCACGCTTTCACCGGCCCTGGGGCTGGTATGAAACCCTCTGTCTGGCGGCGCGGTTTCAGGTCAAGCGGATCATGGTGAAGCCCGGCGGGGTGCTGTCCCTGCAATCCCACCTGCATCGGGCCGAGCACTGGGTGGTGGTGGCGGGAACCGCCAGGGTCACCGTGGCAGAAGAGGTCAAAATGGTGTCCGAGAACCAGTCGGTCTATATTCCTCTGGGGGCCAGACACCGGCTCGAAAATCCCGGCAAGGTGGACATGTATCTGATCGAGGTGCAGACCGGGGCCTATCTGGGCGAGGATGACATCACGCGCTATGAGGATATCTATGCCCGCACTTGAAGTTCCGGCCCGGTTCAGGGTCTGTTGTATTTCCGGTTTGTTTAATACTATCAACGTGTTAAGTGGGTGTCCAACCTTGGACATCTCACCGGAGCCCGAAATATGAGCCGCCCGCGCCCCGATGTCAGCCCCAATACCTGGGATTTTCTGCACGTCCCGATGATCGCGCCAAAGGGGTTTCGCGAATATGATGCCCGCTGGAAATATCCGGACGAAATCAACCTGCCCGGCATGGCGGCCCTCGGTCTGGGCATCGGCACCCAGATGCATGAAATGGGGGTGCCCGCGCATATTGCCGTGGGCAATGACTACCGGGATTATTCGCTCAGTATCAAATACGCCCTGATGACCGGTCTGATACAGGCCGGGATCACCTGTCATGATATCGGCCCGGCGCTCAGCCCGATGGCCTATTTTGCCCAGTTCCATCTGGATCTGCCCGCCGTGGCCATGGTCACGGCCAGCCATAATCCCAATGGCTGGACCGGGGTGAAGATGGGGTTTAACCGCCCCCTGACCCATGGCCCCGACGAGATGGCCCGACTGCGGGACATCGTGCTGGGCGGGCAGGGGATTGCCCGGCCTGGTGGCGCGATTGTCCAGGTGCCGGGGGTGAAGGCAGCCTATCTTGATGATCTGGCCGGAGACTTCCGCCTCAGCCGCCCGTTGAAGGTTGTTGTGGCCTGTGGCAACGGCACCGCCGGGGCCCTGGCCCCGGAGCTGATGGCGCGTGTCGGGGCAGAGGTTGTGCCGCTCCATTGTACCCCTGACTATACCTTTCCCCATTACAACCCGAACCCCGAAGCGATGGAGATGCTCCATGACATGGCGGCGGCCGTGACAGCGGCCGGCGCGGATCTGGCCATCGGTTTTGACGGTGATGGCGACCGTTGCGGCGTGGTGGACAATACCGGGGCAGAGATATTCGCCGATAAACTGGGGGTCATCATGGCCCGCGATTTTTCCGACCG
>Ga0316204_10008913_pt1 | contig 13658 bp, 9 predicted proteins | sample 6monrhotite_MG_2_FD_205661 | JGI IMG/M metagenome (GOLD analysis project Ga0316204, IMG submission 205661) | Microbial mat bacterial communities from mineral coupon in-situ incubated in ocean water Damariscotta River, Maine, United States -... | ecosystem: Environmental > Aquatic > Marine >... | reverse complement strand
TTGTTCGTCATTTGGGGCGCGTTCACGGGCTCTGCTTGGTTGCCTAGCTTTATGCATGCACCCGCACCTTTCGTCGGTGAGACATCCTTTACCTACACCTTAGAGGATTCGACCGGTGCCACAGACGACGCGGATATCATTGTCAAAGTTTTGAAGTTCGGTGAGAAGACTGAAAAGTTCGACGTCGATCTTGGGGACGGTTTCGCCAAAAACGATTCAGTTTCAATGACGGCATCGCGTTCAACAGTCATCATCTTCGACAAAAATGATGATGCGAAACGCAAAGATGGCGCGAAAGTTGTCGCGATCAATGGTCAAGAGATTAACCAGAATGGCGCAATTAACGACAGTATCGGACGATACGCGCTGACAGACAAAGGGGCGATCAGCTTTACGCCGCCGACTGGGTTGCAGATGGAACCTATCTGGCTTCCAGCACCCGAGGCCGTCGTCGCGCGGGTCATTCAGACCTTCCGTGAAGGCTATCGGGGCAGCTACTTGCACGAACACTTGGGCATCTCGCTTTATCGCGTTGTTCTTGGCTTCTTGCTTGGCGCGGTCGTCGGCATTCCGCTTGGCTATGCCATGGGTCTGTCAGATTGGTTCCGTGGTTGGTTCGATCCGATTGTCGAATTCATGCGCCCCGTGCCTCCGTTGGCATTGATCCCGCTTGTGATCATTTGGGCCGGCATTGGTGAAACTGGAAAGCTGATACTTCTGTTCCTAGCGGCCTTATGGATTATGGCCATTGCAGCAAGGGCAGGGGTGTCCGGCGTGGCCATCGCTAAAGTTCACGCGGCCTATTCGCTTGGGGCCAGCAAGAGCCAAATCATGCGACATGTCATTGTGCCGAACTCACTTCCTGAGATTTTCACGGGTGCACGTGTGGCCATGGGGGTTTGTTGGGGCACTGTTGTCGCGGCTGAACTTGTTGCCGCAGAACAGGGTGCTGGCATGATGATCATGGTGGCGTCGAAGTTCCAGCAAACTGACATCGTACTGATGGGGATTATCCTGATCGGCGTTATTGGTTTTGGCATCGATATCCTGATGCGGATCGCTGAAAAGTATCTCGTTCCTTGGAAGGGACGCGTATAATACCTTCAAAGGGCAGCGGTTGCAGATGCACCGCTGCCTTTTTTTATGTGCGCAGACACAGAGATAGCGTGCACGATTTGATCCAAATGCGGCTGATCAATTTCTTTAGACCAACCAAAATCGCTAACCCAACCAGTATTCGGTAGAGACCGACGAGACTGCCCCCAAAGCAATCCGGTTACTGGTTTCTGTGAAAGCTACTCGGGTAAGTCTAAACCGTTGGACTGTTGGCGCTATTGAATGTCGTGAGGCAGCTTAAATATCGCCTCAAACCCTTCTGAACGACCCTTCACAGGTGAATGCAACGTGAACGCCGCATGTGTACCGTCGGCGATGGCTTGCACGATTGACAAGCCCAAACCACTGCCGCTGGCCATCGTTTGACCGCGTTCAAATCGGGCGGTCAGACGCGACATGATTTCAGGGTCGACGGCAGGACCAGAATTAACCACATGCAAAGTGCCATCGGTTTTCAGGTGCAGGTCGACTTGACCGTCGGCGCTGCCATGGCGAATAGCGTTTTCGACAAGGTTTCGAACGACAATCGCAAAGGCGTCCGGATCAAGCTTGGACATCATCCGATCATGCGGCAATGTACGTTGAATGCGATCCGGGCCGACGTCTTTATCAAAGTCGGACAGAACCATTTCGAGGATTGGACGCAGATCAGTCTCAGTCTCTTTCAACAGGCGGCCACCCTCGGCACGGGCAAGCTGCATAAGCTTCTCAGACAGTCGGGTCAGTCTTTTAAGCGCGACCTCAATTTCGGCCGCACGTCCTTGGGCGACGGTATCTGTTGTTTCCGCCATAAGCCGTTGCGTCTGGGCAAGGGCGGCCGCCACAGGGGTGCGCAATTCATGGGCCGCGTTTGATGTGAATGTTCGTTCCGCCTGAAGTGTGCGCCCAAGCCGTTCCAACACCGCGTTGATTGCATCGGCCATTGGTACAATCTCGTCCGGCAATTTGGCGTCCATCACCGGCGTCAAATTGCGTTCGCCGCGATGAGCAAGGGCGTCACTGAACTTGCGAATGGGCCTTAGACTGCGGCGGATGATGGCGAAAACGCCAAAAAGGCCAAAGGGAATGACGATGATTAATGGAAGCGCCAGCGCCATTGAGACTTCTCTTGCTACCTCTTTTCGATGGTCCAAAGGTTCGGCCACGGCAATGGTAATCGTGCCTTGAAGGGCTGAATCAAAGTACATTCGATGCGACTGCGTATCTAAGAAACCGGTACCTTCAAAAGAAGGGAAGTTGGCGTCTTCGGCCGAATGAGAGCGCACCAAAACCCGTCCCTGTGCGTCGCGAACGATGTAAGTAAAGTATTCTTCGTGCGCCCTTAAGGTCGCAATGCGCTGGCTTACGCCTTCTTCTTCGCGGCTTATAATGTCGAGAACGACAAGAGGCAAAATCCGCTGCGCCGTTTCTTCAAGTGCCGAATCAAAAACCTCATTCACCTCGTGGCGCAATTGCGTCTGCGTGATCAATGCTGTGGCGAGCCATAGCGTCGTCAATCCAGCACCCAGTGTCAGGGCCAGAACGCCTTGTAGAGACCGCGGCCACCTCATGCTGCACCTAATCGGTAGCCCAGGCCGCGAACGGTTTCGATCCGCTCTCGTCCTAGTTTTTTTCGCAAACGGCTTATGTGGACTTCAATTGTGTTGCTCTCAATCTCAGTATCAAACGAGTATAGACGTTCTTCCATTTGGGCTTTCGACAATAGCTGGCCTGGACGTTGAACGAATGCTTCGAAAAGCACCCATTCGCGGGCGGTTAACGGAACGGATTTGCCGTCGCGATAAACAGATCGCGCAGCTAGGTCAATTTCTAGATCTGCAAGTTGAACAAGCGGATTTGGGTTTCCTGCATAGCGACGTGCGACAGAACCGACGCGGGCAGAAAGCTCAGCCAGATCAAAGGGTTTTACAAGATAATCGTCGGCACCTGCGTTAAGCCCTTCAATTCTATCGCTAATTTGATCGAGCGCGGTCAGAATAATGACGGGAGACACATTCCCCCGCTTGCGCAAGGCCCGCAAAAACGGCTGGCCACGACCATCCGGTAACATCAGATCAAGCAGGATGAGATCGTATGCCGCAACGTCGAGAAAGTCGCCCGCGTCATCCAGCCGCATCGCCCAGTCGATCGAATGACCGTCAGCGGCAATCTGATCACGCACAGCAGTGCCAAGCACTGTATCGTCTTCAATAAGCAGTACGCGCATATTTTGCCCAATCCGTTTAAGCTTTCGAAACAGTCTATCCCTCACAATAGTTACCGACAACTGAAGAAGATAAATTTGTTTCTTCAGGTTCGCGTCAGGTCGACAGGCCTAAAGCTTTCTGCAATACCGGTTTCAGGAGATGGAACAATGAAGACCTATCTGTTTACAGCGACAATTTTAGTTGGAATGGCCTCGGCGGGTGCCGCTATTGCCGACGATGACCTGTGTTGGGTGCCGATTTCGGAATGGCAGCCACGTTCTGCGGTGCAAGAATTTGCAGCAGAACGCGGTTGGACGGTGCGTCGAATTAAAGTCGACGATGGCTGCTACGAAGTCAAAGGCCGCGACGCCCAAGGCAGACGTATTGAAGCCTATATAGACCCCAAGACGCTCGCTATAGTTGAGTTTGAGCATGGCGGCTTTAACAACTCAGGCGCTGTTCAAGTCTTTGAAAGCTGCAATGTTCCGATGGCCAACTGGCAACCGCGTGATGCGGTTAAGAAGATGGCAGAAGACAAAGGTTGGACCGTGCATCGGATTAAAACTGATGACGGGTGCTATGAAATCAAGGGCCTAGACGCTGACGGACGCGAGATCGAAGCGACCGTTGATCCTGCAACACTGGACGTATACAAACTTGAATTCGAAGACGACCATTAGCGTGATGTAACAGGATGGTGCCGCAGCTTTCGTTCTTGAAGGCGGCGGTCCTGTGTTTTTTAGATCAACGTGACTGGTGTGTTCTCAAAGCCTGAGTCCAGCTTGTTAGAACGATCTATGTTCCATCGCGGATATCTGTCTCAATTCGTCTGAGTAATTGGTACGCGTTGAGAAACCAGACATGTCGTGCCTTTAGCGCGCCTGCAAAAAAAAATTCAAAATCAAGCAAATTAGTCAAAGGGCGTATCCGCGAATTCCATCGCTGTTAAGTGCCTTTTCATTATCGACCCATACAAATCCAATTTAACAGAGTGGATCCAGCTGCTTTGTACCCATCGTTTGCCTGCGTTTTGCCCCAAACCTGACGCCAACCTGAAGGAAATAGTCACATCTCGTCAGGGAGGCATCAGGCGAATACGTCAAACGTATCTCGAAACAACCCATTTGGAGACTTGAAATGAAAACTCTTTTAACCGCCCTCGCAATGACAACAGCGCTTGCGCTACCTGCCCAGGCGCGTCCCGTAACGTTAACGACCAACATGAACAGTTACGGTGGCCAAGGCGCATACCTTGCGATCTACGTCACAGATTCGAACGGGTCATACCTGGGCAGCCTTTGGATGGCTGGCGGTAAGTCGAAGTATTATAAGCACCTAAGCCACTGGTATCGCGGTACAGGCGGAAACACGTCACAGATCAACGGCATCACCGGTGCAAGCGTCGGCGCTGGCCGTCAGCTGAAAATTACCCTCGATCTTTCGGACGCCTTGTTTGACGCCGGTTACGAACTGCACATCGACAGTTCGGTTGAAGACTTCCGTGACATGCCCTCCGAGGTTGTTGTGCCCTTAACGTCAAGCGGTGCTGGTCAGGCTGTCAGAGGCCGACGCTATATCCGCAACTTTACCTACTCTATGTAATCCGACTTTAAGGAGCTTTGCTATGCTGCGTGCTTTACACAAATTTCCCGGATTGATCGCTGCCCTGCTGATTATCGTTTTGACAGTCAGTGGTGCAATCTTAAGCGTTCTTCCCGCACTCGAAGCAGTGCAGGCGCCAGCACAGCCAGATCCTTCTCTTTCAGTGGCTGAATTGACCGACCGGATTATCGGCGTCTATCCAGGCGTCGAACAAATTCGGCGGTCGCCTTCGGGGCAGATCACCGCGTTTTACTTTAACGATGGCCAGCCCGGGTCAGTGATTATTGATCCGGTTACTGGTAATGGGGTCGGTGTGTTTGAACCGTCGGCTTTTCAACGCTGGCTGACCAGTTTTCACCGCTCTCTCTTACTTGACGATGCAGGCCGGTTAACGGCGGCGGCGGGTGCGGCGGCTTTGTTGGTACTGTCGATCTCAGGCATGATGCTTACGGCCCGCCGTGTCGGTGGCTGGAAGCGCTTTTTCTCGCGTCTTCGGGGGCCATTGACGGGGCGCTTGCACGTCGAGGTCGCCCGAATTGCAGTAGCTGGTCTGTTGCTGTCAACGATTACCGCGCTGTTTATGACGGCAAGCACATTCGACATTACGCCGAACGGTGAAGCGGCATCTTTTCCGAACGACGTCAGTGGCGAAGTTGGGGCTGCACCGGCGCAGATGCAGGCTCTGCGCGACATGCCATTGGACACGTTTCGTGAACTGACGTTCCCTTATCCTGACGATCCAAGCGATGCCTATATGGTAAAAACCAACCGTGGCGAAGGCTATCTGGATCAAGGCACAGGCGAAATCGTGGTTTGGGTCGACGCTAACGCATGGGAGCGTTTCAACGAAACCATCTATATGCTTCACACCGGACAAGGCATTGAATGGCTTGGATTGATTTTGGGTGCGATGTCTTTGACAGCCCCTTTTATGGCCGTCACAGGTGCAATGATTTGGCTTCAGTCACGACGTGACCGCCCGTCGATCAAGAAGAACGCCAGTGCAGGGCAGGCCGATACAATCATTCTTGTCGGTAGCGAAGGTGGCAGCACGTGGGGCTTTGCGGCCACCCTGCACGACGAACTAAAACGTGCAGGCCACAAGGTTCACGCCGCCCCAATGTCTTCGTTTGCCCCAAAACGGTATTCAAATGCGGATCGTATCATCGTTCTAGCGGCAACCTACGGCGAAGGCACGGCACCGTCTTCGGCTAAGGGGTTCCTCGATCGTTTGGCGGCCTTGTCAAAGCCGATGGATATCCCGATGGCCGTACTCGGGTTTGGTGATCGTCAGTTCCCTGGCTTTTGCGCCTATGCAGATGACGTTGTTAAAATGGCAGACTTAAAGGGCTGGGACCAGCTGTTGCCCATGGCCACGATTGATCGCCAATCGCCTCAGGAATTTGCCCGTTGGGGACGTGATCTTGGTATGGAGATTGGCCAGTCGCTTGATCTTGCCCACAGTCCAGCCATCCCTCGTAGCACAACGCTTACGCTGATTTCACGTCGTGACTACGGTGGTGAAATGCAAAACCCAGCGGCTATCTTGCGCTTCTCATATCCCAAGGTCGGCCTGCTAAAGCGTCTGATGGGGCGCGGATTTGGCCAGTTTTCGTCAGGTGATTTGCTGGGGATTATCCCCGAAGGCACCAGTGTTCCACGGTTCTACTCGCTGGCCACGGGCCGCGCTGACGGCGTGGTTGAGGTCTGTGTCAGCCGTCATCCCGGCGGTCTGTGTTCGGGCCAGCTTTTGGACCTGAATGTTGGCGATACGATGCAGGGCTTCATTCGCCAGAACCCGGATTTCCGCCCCGCACGCGGTCAAAAACCAGTCATCCTGATTGGCGCTGGCACGGGTATAGGACCGCTTGCGGGATTTGCTCGCTCAAACACTCCGGGGCGTCCGATGCACTTGTTCTTTGGGGCAAGACATCCCGATAGCGATCTGTTCTATGAGCAGGAAATGGAGGAATGGCGCAACGATGGTCGTCTTGCATCGGTCACCACTGCCTTTTCCCGCACCGACACGCGCACTTACGTTCAAGACGCTGTTCGTGCAGATGCTGTCAAGATTGCCAAGATGATCGGTGAAGGCGCGCAAGTTTTGGTGTGTGGTGGACGGGATATGGCGGCAGGTGTTGCGGATGCTCTTGCTGAAATCCTTATCCCGGCCGGGTTAACACCTGCACTTCTAAAGGCCGAAGGACGGTACGTTGAAGACACTTACTAAACCAATGCGGCACACACTGAACGGCCCGACCATGGGAACACGATGGTCCGCGCTGTTTTACGCGCCTGAGGATTTCGACGTAGAAGGCCTTGGCCGCGAATTGGCCGACGCTGTTGAAACCGTGGACATGCAAATGTCGACGTGGAAACCACAAAGCGATTTGATGCGCGTCAACGCGGCCCCGATTGACGACTGGATCGACGTCCCTGAGGAATTGTTCGAAGTTCTAGCCACCGGCCTAGACATCGGTCGCAAGTCAAACGGCGCGTTTGATATCGGCATGGGCGACGTTGTAACCGCGTGGGGGTTTGGCCCGAAACCAGCTGATACCGAAGCTATCGGCGACGCCCTGCGCACAGCCCGTTTGCCTGCCCATGACCTGCTAGAGCTGGATCATACACGCCGCAAGGTTCGCAAACTTGGACCCATAACGCTTGATCTATCAGGAATTGCCAAGGGTTACGGCGTGGATTGCATGATGGCCGTCCTTGAGGAACGGGGGATCGGCAACGCGCTTCTTAGTCTCGACGGCGAACTACGTGCTTGTGGGGCACGGCCGGATAACCTCGCGTGGACTGTCGCGGTTGAGCGCCCTGACTATGAGACCCGCGAGCCTCTGTCGGTTCTTGAGTTGAACGATAGCGCCGTGGCGACCTCGGGTGATTATCGACACTGGGTTGAGGCAGGTGGGAAGCGGCTTTCCCACACGATGAACCCCGCCAAAGGCGGGCCGTTGTTCGACGCAGCCGCATCTGTCACCGTTGTCGCACCAACCTGTATTGAGGCTGATGCGTGGGCTACTGCCCTCATGGTCTCGGGTCTACGTGATGGGGCGGCGCTGGCCGACCAGAACGGTTTGGCTGCGGTTTTCATTCACCGCGATGGCGAAGATTTGCACCAAACCCAAGTTGGGATGGGACTTTAACCCAAGGACCGTGGTCACGCTAAGACGTTTCGGTTCGCCAATCGTGCACGTCGTTGACCAATCTATTGGCGACCCTTGTAACAGTGGTCTTCAAACGATCCACATCGACGCCCGTGAAACCGCATTCGTCTAGCGCCATTTCCCATGTTTCAAGCCAGACTTGCGCATCTTTTTGGCGAATCGGCACATGGGCGTGGATCTCTCGTAGGTCCATATGCCCATGTTTTTCGCGATAATACTGACGACCTCCAAGAAACCCGATCATGAAGTCCAACTGCTCAGCCCGGGTGTGGGCAAGCCCGTGACCGCGAAAGTGCAATCTGTGGATTTCATAGGCCTCGGGCCTTGTTTCCATCAGATCATAGAAACGGGTCACCAACGACGCGACGGCGGTCTCGCCGCCAATTTTTGAAAGCAGGGTTTCCATTTATGACCTTGGGCGTTCCTTTTTGGGATCGAATGCAGCCAAGTCTTTGCGAATGGTTGCCGGAAGGCGCTTTTGATGCCCATCAAGCTTGCCAATCTCAATGACAGTTCCTTCGGCGGCATGGGCGACATCAACGCGGGCCATTGCAATATTCTTTCCAAGCTTAGGGGACCGCATTGACGACGTAACCTCGCCTATTTGGGCGCGCCCGATGTGGATGCAATCGCCATGTTCAACTTCTACCTGACTATCGATATCCAGCCCTACAAGCTTTCGCATCGGGTTTTCTTTGCGCCTGATCAAAGCGTCTCGGCCAATAAAGTCGTCGGTCTTTGATTTAAGTGGGCAGGTGAAGCCAATGCCTGCTTCAAATGGGTCCGTTTGATCGCTGAAATCATAGTCTGCAAAGATCAAACCGGCCTCGATGCGCACCATGTCCAAGGCCTCTAGCCCCATGGGCTTTAGACCATAGTCTTGGCCAGCGTCCCAAATGGCGTCAAACACCTCGGCGCAATCTTTGGGGTGACACATGACTTCGTAACCGAGCTCGCCTGTATAGCCCGTGCGGCTGATAACAAAAGGCGTCCCCTGTTCGTCGCGCAAACGAGCAGGCGAAAATCTGAACCATTCGATTTGGTCGAACGCAGGATTATGCGGCGCTGTCCAAACAAGATCGCGAAGTAGATCGCGGCTGTTTGGGCCTTGGACTGCGACGTTGTGCAATTGATCGGTAGAGGAGCGGATCAGAACCTTAAGACCGTTCTTTTCGGCCACTTCCCTTAGCCATTCTCCACCGTAGTCTGACCCCCCAATCCAACGGAAGTTGTCGCGGGCCAGTCGGAAAACCGTGCCGTCGTCTACCATGCCGCCATGCTCATAGCACATGGCGGTGTAAACCACGCCTCCGATTGGCAGGGTCTTCATATTGCGGGTGAACACGTATTGGCACAGAGCTTCCGCGTCGGGGCCGTTGATCTCAAATTTCCGCAACGGCGACAAATCCATGATCACAGCCGCTTCACGGCAGGCCAAGTATTCTTCGATCGGACCAGATGCCGCAAAACAGTTCGGCAACCAATATCCGTTATATTCGACAAAGTTGCGGGTGTGCTTGGCGAAGCTGTCGTGGAAACCGGTGTTCTTGGTCATTTTAGGCTCCGAATTTGGGGTCGTGCGAATTGCTATGGCTCGCTTGAATGTTTCTTTGCCCGAATATGTTCGGACGTGAATGTCGGTTGGGTTCCAGCCGTTTGCAGCGGACGTGTCATCGGGGCAGGCCGAGCTTACACAAACGATGTCGGTCAATGCTTGCAGTAGAACGAAGTCGCCCGGTCTTGACCAAGGCTCGTCTGCGTACATGACGCCGTGGTCGTCTATGCCGGTATTGAAGAAAAAGTTGATGGCCATCCAACCAGCCCGGGGGGTCACGTTGTAGTTTGCCAAGGCCCCATTGAAGTTATCGGAACAGTTTGCATGCCCCGGATAGCCAATATCGTCGTAGTATTTTGCCGCACAGGCAAGCGCAAAGGCGTCGTGACGTCCACATGTGTCCTGCATTACTTGGATCAATGGCATCATGTCTTGGTCATAATACTTACCGTGCAAACCCGGCATTGGATAGGAATGTCCCATAAGCGTGCGCGTCGTCGTGACGTCCAAGGCATGCTCAATCCCCTTATCGAGTTTGCGCGCGCTAAAGCATTCGAAATCCGTACATTGGCGCCCGTCGACGTCAATGATCTGAATGTAGTCTCCGGCTTTGACAAAGAACGCCTCGGCCGTTTGGGTGTGCACACGAATATCCTGCAGCGGATCGGCAAGCGGGGGTGGCAATTCAAATCGAACGTGCTGCTGAATGACGGCGCGTTTGATCATCACTGTCAGCGGGGTTGAGGTATCCTGAGTCTCAAAATCCATTTTCCCGCCGGGGGCCGCGACGATCAGCGATCCATCACGTTCGGCAGTGAAGGCGTGTTCGGACTTGGCGGGGGTAGAAGCTTCGAACAGGCGCACACATTGGGCTATGGCAAGGTCCACCCCGCGCGCTTCGAGGCTCATCCGAAAGCCACGAAGCGAATGATCGTTTCCGTTGAGCAGAGCCTGCAATCCGAGGGCAGGGCCTTGTCCGTTGGCACCAAGAACCGACAGATCTGACACGCCGCTTTTGTTCAGGGCAAGAAGTTCGCAGCGTTGTCCGCCTTCATCGTTGATGATTGTGATCCGATCGCCAACGCTGATCGGGATCAAAGCCGCGCCGCAGCCTTCCACAACATATCTTTCGGTGCCTTGTGGAAGCGAAAATACGTTCGGTTGAATGATGACACTTGGTTTTGGAGGGCCTGGATTCACTCGCGGATAATCGTCTAACATCCTGGACTCCGTTTGTTGCATGTGCGGAAAGTTTATTTAATGATAAGAATAATGCCGTTTTGTGAAAACCGCAAATGATTTGAGCGACAATCTGGTTTACGAAAGCAAGTAGTTGGCTTTCGGGGCAATCCGATCCCCGCAATTGGCCGCAGTAGGAGAAACGACATGAGCGCCCTTTCCCTTGGACTTATCGCCGCGATGTGTTGGGGGTTCCATGACATTTGTGTGCGCTTTCTAACCCAGAAGGCATCGATCACGGCCTGTATTTTCACTGTTCTCAGTGTTGGGCTGCTTTTTCAAACGTCGCTGCATATTGCGGTTGGGCCTGACACGACCTTTTCGGGCGCGGCCGTTGCCTATGCTGGGTTCGCGGGGGGGGCTTTTGTGATCGCGTCCCTCGGGTTGTATCTGGCATTTGAGCGCGGGCCGGTGAAGGTTGTGGCACCTCTTATCGCAAGCTATCCGATATTTTCGGTGTGTTGGGCTGTGTTTTCAGGCAACCAAGTCAGCGCCATTCAGTGGATTGCCGTGCTGGCCATCATTGCTGGCGTATCGCTGGTTGCTGGCCTGTCCAAGGATGAGGCCAACGAAATGCCGCCCCTTGGCCCAACAATCGCCTATTCGCTACTCGCGTCTGCAGGTTTTGCCGCTACATTCGCGCTTGGCCAAGCGGCGGTTGGGCAGCTACATGACATCTCGGCGACGCTAATAACGCGGACTGTTGCCGTCTTGTTCGCCGGTCTTGGCATTGTCATCTGGCGTAAAAAGTTCTGGCCGGGGTGGGGGGCTTTGCCGTGGCTGGTTGCGATGGGAATTGCGGACGGCGTTGCGCTTTACTGCGTTATTTCCGCGGGATCGCTTTCCAACGAATACCTCGCCTCGATTTCGGCATCGATGTTTGGATTGCTGACGATTGTCCTAGCCCGGGTATTCCTAAAGGAAAAAATGACAGCCGCGCAATGGGGCGGCTGTCTGATTGCCTTTGTCGGCGTAGGGTATCTGGCGCTTTAGTCCAGACCCAAGATCTTTTTCTTATCGGCGGCCCATTTGTTGATGACCAAATCAAAGCTAAGCGCCATGAATGCCACGTTGAGACCAAGGACAAAGTTCTTGCCAAGATCAGTACCGGCAAGTGTTCGCTGGAGTTCCTGCCCTAGATCGACTGTGCCGATGTAGGCCGCGATCATGGTCATAAAGAAAGCAAACATCAGCGCCTGATTGAAACCGACGGCCATCGTTGGCAAGGCTAGCGGAAACTGGACGTGCCATAGTTTCTGCGCGCGCGTTGCCCCTGACATGTCCGACGATTCAAGCATTTCTAACGGCACGTTGCGCAGACCCTCGATGGTGTAGCGAATAAGCGGAACCATGGCGAAAACCATGATGGCGAAAAGCACCGCAATAGGCGTGATCGAGAACAACATGATCGCGGGCAGCAGATAGACGAAGCTTGGAAACGTCTGCGCTGTGTCGGCTGCAAGCAACAAGAACGTGTCGCGCAGCATTTGCCCGAGGAAACGCCAGAAAACGTAGAACGACACCGCGAATATCAGCCAGTAGACAATCACGTAGGATACGCCCAATTCTTCGGCGTCGCCAAAGACGCCAAGGGTCCAAAGAATATAGCGCGCTACACCGGCAACAATCATTGAGGCGGCGAAAATCACACTTCGACGAAACACCAGGCTGATTAGGCCGATAACAAGAGCGGTATTGAAGCCTCGGGAAAAATCAATCCTTTGCGCGGGGGGGCTAGCGCCCCAGACGGCCAAAGGTATGGCGATCAATGCCGCAACCGCAGTCGACGTCAGGACGTAATAGATCGTGATAACCGAACGATCCCACCACCCCGACAACGCAACCCATGTAAAGAACGCCAGTGCAAAAAGTGCCTGTTTGCGACCGGCCATGTACCACGCAAAGGCCACGACAATGGCGATGAATGCGGGCATAGGGATCGACAGCAGGAAGTTTCTGAACGGTATGAGCACATAGTTGTTCATGAACACGCGAATGCCGTAGGTGACGGCCTTTAACACCGGATTTTGCAGGAGATCATTCTTTACGTATGAATCAAGCGCGCGTCCTTGGCTAAAGTCTTGACCTCGGCCAATCTCAGCCGCGATGTCCCAGAACCGCGCGATGAGCATAAAGCCAAAAAAGGCGACCAGAGACAGAACGAAATACTTGTGCCGCACGAACCAGCTTGTGCCCTTTTCGAAATGCACAGGTTGCTTGACGACCCACGCTTTTGACAGCCGGTCCAGCATCACCGCGACAAGCACAATGGTCACGCCGATCTCCATGCTGCGACCCAGCTTAAAGCTACCCATCATAGCGAGAAGTTTAGCCCCAAGACCGGGCATTCCGATGAACGCGGTCAGAACCACCATGGCCAGACTGAGCATGATCACTTGGTTCACACCAACGAGGATTTCTGTGCGAGCAGACGGAAGATAGACGTGGCGAAGCATTTGCCAACGCGAACAGCCCGACATTTTACCGGCCTCGACGATTTCGGGGCTGACCTGTTTCAGGCCCAGCGTGGTCATCAAAATCATCGGCGGAATGGCGTAGATCGTTGTAGCAACGGCGCCAGCGGTTGGTCCGACCTTAAAAAAGATGACGGCGGGCAACAGATAGGTGAAAAACGGGATCGTCTGCAAAAGCGATAAGATGGGGGTCAGTGCAAGCTCAACCCGTTTGCTTTTCCAGCTCCAAATTCCAAGCAACAAACCTAGGATGAATGCCAATGGTGCGGCGACGGCAAGCACCGAAAGCGTCTCCATCGCGATTTCCCAT
>Ga0316204_10008912_pt1 | contig 13659 bp, 10 predicted proteins | sample 6monrhotite_MG_2_FD_205661 | JGI IMG/M metagenome (GOLD analysis project Ga0316204, IMG submission 205661) | Microbial mat bacterial communities from mineral coupon in-situ incubated in ocean water Damariscotta River, Maine, United States -... | ecosystem: Environmental > Aquatic > Marine >... | reverse complement strand
CCCTGCCGGTGTGGGTATCTTGATGATGCAGGCCTTGCTTGCAATAGGGCGCCGCGGTGCGCGCTTGATTACCAGAATAAAATATCAGGGCCGCTTTATGACCGTATTGATCTGTTCATATCGGTGCCTGCTGTGTCAGCGGCTGATTTGTCTCGGCCTGCTGCATGCGAAGTATCAGCCGCAGTGGCCGTGCGGGTTGCTGCCGCGCGCAATATTCAGGCTGTGCGATTTGAAGGCAAAACCGAAGCTGCGGTGCGCACCAATGCTCAAGTTGATGGGCGGTTGCTTGAAGATGTGGCAGCGCCGGACGCACAAGGCCGCGCCCTTCTCGATACAGCTGTTGACCGTTTCCGGCTGTCGGCGCGCGCCTACCACAGAGTGTTGCGCGTAGCGCGTACAATCGCCGATCTGGCGGGTGCGGAGGATGTTACTTCTGCCCATGTTGCAGAAGCTTTAAGTTACCGCAGAATTACACCAGCCCTGCTGCGCCGCGCAGCTGAATAAACGGGATGCCACGGACAAATACGCGATACTGTTGTGGGTCTATTTTATAGTTTTCCAGCGACAATATAGCATCTTACCGGAAAGAGTAGCTATGCCAGCTTGCCCTCGACAAATGGACCGCTGTGACAGTGTGAAAAGCCCTTAGAATCTTTGGGTGAAAAACCGAATATCAACGCTCAATTTTCTCTGTTCTTGACCTTAGCAAACATGCTCAAACAAGGCAGTGTTCAGGGCGTCCGGATAGTGCGCATTCGGTTGTATGCAGACATCACATGTGATTGCATGGCGTGGTAGGCCCAGTCACCATCACGGGCGGTCATGCTGTCTATAATTTCGCGGTGATGAGAGTTGCTTCTGGTGAGTTCGGCGGCTGTGAAATTGTGAGCGACTTGATACACAATCGGTGGTGAAATCAGTCGCGCCAGCATTTGTGAGAGTATTACACTGCCAGCTGCTGTCACGAGTGTTTCATGAAACGCTGCATTCTCTCGAAGAAACAGGGGAATGTCAAAAGGTTGCCCATTTTTAAGAAGGTTATCAATCGCATTCGCGCATGCTTTCAAACTTTCAATTTGCGGCGCGGAAATTTTTTCTGCAGCGCGCCGGGCGATCATTCCCTCGGTCATGGCTCGAAGCTTAAACACATCCTCCAGTTCCTGGTCGCTCCATTTTGCAACAGCAACACCGGAATTAGGTTTGGTGACGAGGTAATTGTCGGCTGAAAGTTGCTTGATAGCTTCGCGAATGGGCGTGCGGGAAACTCCAACAAGGTCTACCAACTTGCTTTCAATCAAGCGCTCGCCAGGCTGGAAAGTACCATCCAAAACGGCCAGCTTGATTATCTCATATGCTTTATCGCGGGATTTACTCACTATGGTTCCCTATTGGTGCAACACGGTCTCTAACGGCTAAAATTGCCAAGGCGTAACGTGCATCCGTTCTTTTTCGTATTTTGTAATTACGTCTTCGTTTTGAAGGGTTTGTCCTATCTCGTCCAGTCCATTCAACAATAAATGACGGTGAACCGGGTTATAGTCAAAAGGAAAGGCCATGCCTTCGGCCAGAATTATTGATTTCGCTACAAGGTCAACGGTGATTTCGCGGCATGCTTCAGCTTCGCATTCCAGCACATCAACCTGATCTTGCGGCAGCGTAACTGTAACAATACCGTTTTTAGCGCAGTTACCTGCAAAAATATCAGCAAACCCGGACGCGACAATACAGCGGTATCCCATATCGGCGATAGCCCAAGGCGCATGTTCACGGCTGGAACCGCAGCCAAAGTTTTGGCCTGCAACCAGAATTTCAGCCCTGCAGTACGGCGTGCGATCAAAGATGTTGTCAGCAATATGATGCCCGTTTACATCATACCGCACGCTGTGAAACGCATGCCTGCCAAGTCCTGTACGTTTGGTGGTTTTCAAGAATTCCCCGGCAATGATAATGTCGGTATCCACATTGACCTGCGGAAAGGGAGTGGCAACAGACGTTATGCTAGTGAATGGCTGCATTGTTGGCCCAATCCTAAAAGTTGCGTACATCAACAAAATGCCCGGCAATAGCTGCACCTACCGCCATTGCAGGGGAAACCAGATGAGTGCGTGCTCCCGGACCCTGGCGGCTGACAAAATTGCGGTTACTGGTACTGGCAACATGATCACCGGGGTCTGCCTTGTCCGGGTTCATCGCCAAGCACATCGAACAGCCAGGCTCGCGCCATTCAAACCCTGCGGCCAGAAAAATCTGGTCCAGCCCTTCGTCCTCAGCCATTTTTTTTACCAAGCCAGAGCCTGGAACAATGATGGCCTGCTTTACACTGTTTGCCACCCTGCGGCTTTTGATAATAGCAGCAGCAGCGCGCAGGTCTTCAATGCGGCTATTCGTACAAGACCCAACAAAAACACGGTCTACAAGCACGTTGGTCATGGCCTCACCCGGTAGCAAGCCCATGTAATTGAGCGCGTTTTTTACAGACTGCACTTTGTTGGGGTCAGAAAAACTTTCTGGAGCCGGCACAACGCCCGTTACCGGCACCACATCTTCAGGGCTGGCACCCCAAGTGATCATTGGGGCAATATCAGTTGCCTCTAGGGCAACCTCTTTGTCAAAGACAGCATCTTTGTCACCGACAATGGATTTCCAATGGTTAACAGCGGCGTTCCAATGTTCGGGCTTTGGCGCGTAGGGCCGCCCCTTTATGTAGCGGAAAGTTTTAGCATCAGGCGCGATCATACCTGCGCGCGCGCCAGCCTCAATCGACATATTACACAGTGTCATCCGGCCTTCCATGGAAAGGTCCTGCACCATAGAACCCGCATATTCAATGACATGGCCAGTGCCGCCAGCTGTACCTATCTTTCCAATGACCGCGAGAGCCATGTCCTTGGCAGAGCAACCCGGAGGCAATTTTCCGTTCACAGTTACGCGCATGGTTTGGGATTTTTTCAACACCAGCGTTTGCGTGGCGAAACAGTGTTCTATTTCTGATGTGCCTATGCCAAAAGCCAAGGCACCAAACGCCCCGTGGGTGCTTGTATGGCTATCGCCGCAAACCATGGTTATGCCCGGCTGGGTGATGCCTTGTTCGGGTCCTATTACATGGACAATACCCTGCCGGACGTCATCCACAGGGATATAGTTGATACCGAACTCCTGGACATTGGCTTCAAGTGTGGCTAGCTGTTCGGCAGAGCTTGGGTCTGGGTTTGGCAGATGGCGGTCTTTCGTGGGCACATTATGATCTGGTACCGCAATGATTGTGTCAGCCCGTCGCACGGTGCGGCCCGCGAGCCTTAGGCCATCGAAGGCTTGAGGGCTTGTAACTTCGTGAATGAGATGCCTATCAATATATAACAAGGCAACGCCATTGCCGCGATCTTCAACAACATGCTGTTGCCAAATTTTATCATACATTGTTTGGGGCATAAGAGTTTCCGGAAGCTTGGAATGAAAGATACGGATTTCTATAAAATTCCCTCGGCCTCAAGTGCGTTGATCTCGGCTTTGTCCATGCCCAGAAGCGATCCGTATACCTCTTCATTGTGCTGGCCAAGTTCTGTGGGGCCTGCCCACTTAATATCACCCGGTGTTTCTGAGAGCTTGGGGAAGGTGTTTTGCATGGTCAAGCCGCTGTATTCTGGGTGCTCCACTTCGATCAAAGCCTCGCGAGCCTTATAGTGGGGGTCGGTGAACATATCTTCAGCCTTGAAGATTTTCCCGGCCGGAATACCGTGTTCATCCATAATGCTCTGAACATCAGCAGAGCTTTTGTCACAGGTCCAGGTTGCGATCATATCATCCAGTTTTTGCTGGTGTTCACCGCGCGCTAAATGGGTTGCATAGCGTTCGTCTTCAGCCAATTCAGGGGCGCCCATTGCCGCCGCTAGACGCCGCCACACTGTATCCTGATTGGCAGCTATCAATATGTCGCCGTCCACGGTTGGGTAGGCGTTAGAGGGCGCGACCTTGGGCAGAATAGAGCCTGTGCGTTCCCGGTTGTAGCCATTGTGGGAATATTCGGTTGCGACCGATTCTGTCATGGCTAACACAGATTCGAATATCGAGCTGTCAACAACCTGGCCCTTGCCGGTTTTTTCGCGGTTATGCAGTGCCATCAGCGCGCCAATTGTTGCGTATGTGGCGGCGAGCGAGTCGCCAATAGACAGACCGATGCGGCTAGGCGGCGTACTTGGATCACCAGCTAGGTTGCGCATGCCGCCCATTGCTTCACCGATTGAGCCGTAACCTGCTTTGGAGGAGTAGGGGCCTGTCTGGCCGTAGCCCGATACCCGTATCATTATAAGGCGCGGATTAATTTTGCTGAGTTCTTCATAGCTGAGGCCCCACTTTTCCATGGTGCCGGGGCGAAAATTTTCCAATAGAAAATCAGCATCTTTTATCAGGTTTTTGAGGATTTCCTGCCCCTTGTCTTCACGCAGGTTGAGTGTGACGCATTTTTTATTGCGTGAAACTACGGGCCACCAAAGCGGCGCTGTTTGTCCCCATTTTCGCATAGGGTCGCCGATCTTTGGTGCCTCGACCTTGATAACTTCTGCGCCATGGTCTGCCATAAGCTGCCCACAGAATGGGCCAGCGATTAACTGGCCAAGCTCAATCATCCTTAAGCCTTTAAGTGCCCCAAATTCCACGGGAAAATTCATAATACTCTACCTGCGAATGCGTGTTTGCTGTGTTGCGAGTTGGTTAAAATGTATACAATATACAGCATTTTACAAGCAATATATAATTAAACCTTGATATTGTATGCAATAAGTATGTATACCTCATTTTGACAAAATGTAAGTTATTGGAAAGTTGATTAGATTGGCTAAACCGTTTGAAATTGTAGAAGTAGGTCCGCGTGACGGCCTGCAAAACGAGAAGGTTATCTTTGATATCAGCAAAAAATTGCGCCTTATCTCGTGTGCAATTGATGCAGGCATCAAGCGGCTGGAAGTGGCGAGCTTTGTAAACCCAAAGCGGGTGCCGCAAATGGCAGATGCCGAGCAGGTTATTGCTGGTCTACCCGACCTTTCTGACATTACCTATATAGGACTGGTTTTGAACAAACGCGGGCTTTGCCGCGCACTTGAGACCCGGCAGGACGGCAAGCGCGGCGTTGATGAAGCTGGTTTGGTCGCTGTAGCATCCGATACATTCGCCAACCGAAATCAAGGCCAGACCAGCATGGAATCGGCCCGGCTTTGCCGTGATATGGTGCAAATTGCCAAGGGCGAGGGAATGCAGGCGCAGGTCACACTGTCAGCCGTGTTTGGCTGTCCTTTTGAGGGCCGCGTGGATTTCAATCATGTGGTGGCAATGGCGGAGGTTGTTGCTGAAGCCGGCCCCAGAGAGATAGCGATTGCCGACACTATCGGTGTAGCAAGCCCTGCGCGTGTCACTGAACTTGTGGAACGCCTTAAAGAGGCAGTGCCTGGCATTTCTTTGCGCGGACACTTTCATAATACACGCGGTACCGGCCTTGCAAACGCCTATGCCGCCTATCAGGCCGGGGTGCGCACTCTTGATGCCTCCATTGGCGGACTTGGCGGGTGTCCGTTTGCGCCTAAAGCCACTGGGAACATAGCAACAGAAGATCTGATTTACATGCTTGAGGAAAGCGGAATTTCGACTGGTGTGGATATTGTTAAGCTGATTGAAACGACTAGATGGATAGAAAAGCAGTTGAACAGGCCGGTGCCAGGCATGGTTTCGCAGGCGGGTGGTTTCCCTGCGGGAAGCAGCGATAGCTGCGCGGCGTAAATATTGGGCTGGGCGTTAGAGACCCACAAAGAAAATGGATAAGAAGGTTAAAAATATGGCGTATCGTTTGGGTGTGGATGTAGGCGGAACTTTTACCGACCTTCTTCTTATTGATGAAGGGACCGGCCAAACCTGGCGGGACAAAGTACCGAGCACACCCGAAGACCCCTCTATCGCTGTAATGAGTGGCACCAAAGCCATTACGAAAGCTGCTGGTATTGCGTCCTCTGAAATCACCCAGTTCCTGCACGGTACAACGGTAGCGACCAACGCTGTGTTAGAAGGAAAAGGGGCCAAAACCGGACTGATTGTAACCACTGGCTTTCGTCAGATTTTGCAGGTTGCACGCTCGCTTGTTCCGGGTGGCCTTGCGGCATGGATTACGTGGCCGAAGCCGGAGCCGCTGGCTGCGCTTGAAAATACAGTTGAGGTATCTGGCCGCATGGACGGACAGGGCGCGGAAGTTAGCCCGGTTGACGTAGCTCAGGTGCGCACTGCCCTTGAGGGCCTGAAGGGCAGTGGTATTGAAGCCCTGACAATTTGCCTGATGAATAGCTACATTAACGGCGAGCACGAACAACAAGTGGGGACGATTGCGCGGGAAATATTCCCTGATGTTCCGGTGTCACTGTCTCATGAAGTGCTGCCAGAAATGAAAGAATATGAACGCGCGCTGACCTCTGTTGCCAACTCACTGGTGCGCCCAGTTATGGCTATGTATGTATCTAATCTGCGCAGTGAATTGCGCAAGGTGGGTATGAATGGCCGCATTAACCTGCTGCGCTCTGACGGCGGCTTGATGGGCAGTGAAAAAGCCGAGATGGCACCTGTGAACCTGTTGATGTCTGGCCCTGCGGGCGGTGTTACGGGTGCCCTTTGGGTATCGAAAAATGCCAAGATAGACAATATTCTTACGCTTGATGTTGGCGGCACTTCTACTGATGTGGCGCTGATTGAAAATGGTGCCCCTAAATTACGCCGCGAAACAAGTGTTGGCCATCTGACTGTGCGCGCTTCGTCATTGGACGTAAAAACGGTCGGCGCGGGCGGCGGGTCTATTGCTCATGTGCCGGAACTAACCGGCGCACTGCGCGTAGGTCCGGAAAGCGCTGGTGCGACACCTGGCCCGGCTTGTTACGGCAAAGGCGGCGAACTGCCGACAGTAACTGACGCTCACGTGGTGCTCGGCAATTTGCCAGAGGCGTTACTGGGCGGTGCCTTCAAACTTGACAGGGCCGCGTCTCTTAAGGCTGTAAAAACCATTTCAGATGCGCTTAGCGTTACGCTCGAAGAAGCGGCACAGGGTATCATTGATATTGCAAACGAAAACATGTACGGCGCGCTCAGGCTGGTTTCTGTGCAGCAAGGCTATGACCCCCGCGAATTTGCCCTGATGGGTTTTGGCGGTGCGGGTTCGCTGCATTCTAACGCCGTTGGCAAGCTGATGGGAAGCTACCCGGTAATTGTGCCTGTAAGCCCGGGTGTGCTGTGCGCAGCCGGGGACGCTACTACCCAAATGCGCTATGAACACGCGCGGTCTTTCAATAGGGGCGTTTCAAAAACGTCTGACGCCGAGATTGCAGAATGGCTGCAAAGCATGCAGGAAACTGTGCACAGGGAGCTTGAAACAGAAGGTGTGCCTCGAGCGGAGCAAATCATCACCTTTGAAGCAGGTATTCGCTATATGGGCCAAGGCTTCGAAGTGGATATGGAATTGTCGCTGGAAGATTTTGAAACTGGCCAAGGTATCGAGCGCCTTAAAGCGGCATTTGACGCCGAACACAAGCGCCTGTTCACCTTTAATCTGGATGTTGAGCATGAAGTTGTAAACCTGCGAGCAGTTGCACTTGGCAAGGGCGCAGAAATGCCTGCCATTGAGCTACCGGCAGGGAACGGCAATCCATCAGATGCTGTTATCAGTGACCATGAAATGTGGGTTGAGGGGCATAAACGGGCTGCTAAAATTTATGACCGAACCAAGTTGAGGGCAGGGGACAAAATTCCCGGCCCCTGCATTGTCTGCGAAATGGACAGTACAGCTGTCATCCTGCCTGAACACGAAGGCAGAGTTGATACCTACGGCAATATTCTGATCAACCCAACAGTTGCAAAATAGGAGGCTGATATGACTGCACAGATTATAGAGCAAAACAAAACAGCCTTCACCGGGGCTGACGTTGATACCATCACACTGGACATCATTGAAAATGCCTTGCGCAATGCGCGCGAAGAAATGGACGCAACGCTGTTCCGCACGGCCATGAGCCCGGGCATTCGTGAACAGGGTGATGCTTTCCCCTTGATTGCTGACAGGGGCGGTAAAATGACTGTGGGCCAGTTCGGCAGTTTCATTGACGGATTTCTATCGGGCTATGACGGCACGGTTGAAGACGGTGATATGTTTTGGCTGTCTGACCCGTACAGCTGCGAAGGCGCTGTCAGCCACAATAATGACTGGCTCATCCTGCGCCCCATTTTCCGGGACGGCAGGCTAACGGCTTGGGCCTGCATGTTTGGTCATATGACCGACATTGGCGGTAAGGTAGCTGGTTCACTACCCACCGATGCGCTTAGTATTTTTGAAGAAGGTATTCGTATACCGCCCATTAAAATTTATAAAAAAGACGTGCTGCAGGAGGATATTCTGAAACTGGTGCTGCACCAGACACGTATGCCGGAATGGTGTCGGGCTGATTTGCACGCCATTATCGCCAGTTGCCGTGTTGCTGAAAAGCGTATTCACGAAATCTGTACCCGCTTCGGTGATGACATTTTCGCAGGCGCGACGGACGAACTTCTTGAGCGCAACAAACGCGCCATGGGACATCTCATAAACACCGCTGTTTCGCAGGATAAGGTCAGTTTTGAAGATTATGTTTGTGATGATGGCCGGGGTTACGGCCCTTATAAGATCAAATGCAGCATGTGGCGCGAGGGCGAGGTCGTCATATTGGATTTTGACGGTACCGACCCGCAGGCCATGGGCTCAATCAATTTTTACATGAACGAGAATATGCTGAAGATGTTCTTCGGCATCTATATGGTGATGGTCTTCGATCCTCAGGTTATGTTCAACGATGGTTTTTATGACCTTGTCGATGTGCGTATCCCGCAAGGCTCGCTCCTTAAGCCAGATTTCCCTGCGGCGCTTTCATGCCGGACCCACGCACTGGGCCGTATTTTTGATGTGCTCGGCGCGCTCTTGGGTCAGGGTCAACCGGATTTCCTAAATGCAGCAGGGTTTTCTTCCAGCCCGCACCTTATGTTTTCCGGTAACAGGGAAGACACCGGCGAGTGGTTCCAGCTGTTCCAGATTGGCTTTGGCGGCATTCCTGGTCGCCCCTGGGGTGATGGTCCTGATGGCCACAGCCTGTGGCCAGGCTTTACCAATGTTCCTAACGAATTTCTGGAACGTTATTTCCCGCTCAGGATCACAGAATATACGTCGATCGCTGATAGCGGCGGCGCTGGCGTGAACCGTGGTGGCAATGGTATTTTAATGCGCTACGAATTTCTCAACCGAGGCATTGTCAGCATTCATGATGACCGGTGGTTTACGTACCCGTGGGGCGTGAACGGTGGTGAGCCAGGCGCACGATCGAAAAAGATCCTGCGCAAAGCTGACGGAAGCGAAGAAATACTGCCCGGAAAATGCGATAACATCCATGTAGAGAAGGGTGACCAGCTTGACTATATCACCTGGGGCGGTGGCGGCTGGGGTAATGCTTTGAAGCGTGATCCTGAACTGGTGGCGCTAGAGGTTGCGCGCGGACTTGTCTCTGCCGAAGGCGCGGAAAAAAGCTACGGTGTCAAATTGAATGGCGACCTCAGTGTGGACGTATCAGCCACTGAAAGATTGCGTCAAAGCCTTGAGGGCACTGTCGACGAGAGCCAAATTTTCAACTTTGGGCCGGACATGCAGCAATTGCGTGACAACTGCTTGGCTGAGACAGGGTTAGACGCCCCTGTAGCTCCCAAATGGTAAATCGACCGGCATAGGAAAACGGATGGATCTGGAGAGAAAATCACAGTCCTTGGGAAAAAGACCGGCGCTCATCGTGGTTGATATGATCGTTGGTTTTACGGACCCGGCGTGCGATCTGGGCAGTGATTGCCCGGGGGTTATACAAGCAAACCAGGCCCTGTTGGCTGAATTCCGTGCGCGTGATTTCCCTGTTTTCTTCACCACCACAATTTACCACAACCCGGAAGAGGCTAGCGTTTTCCGTGGTCATGTGCCCGCGCTGAATTTGCTAACTCCTGAAAGCGAATGGGTGGCTGTTGATCCCCGCCTTAAGCGCGGTGCACATGAGTACCTAGTTGAGAAAAAACTGGCCAGCGCATTCTTTGGTACGGACTTGGCGGACAGGCTTGCAAGCAACGGTGCCGACAGCCTCATCGTAACTGGCTTGACAACATCTGGCTGTGTACGGGCTACAGCGCTTGACGGCCTTCAACATAATTACCCAGTTTTTATCCCTCGCGAAGCAGTGGGGGATAGAAACCATGAGGCGCACCTAGCGAACCTACATGATCTGCATGCCAAATATGCCGACGTAGTGGACTTGGATGCGCTGTTAAAGCTGCTGGAGCAAAATATTTAATATAATCAGTATGTTACAGAATTTATCAGGCAGTAAAAATTAACAGGTGACGGGGGATGGTCGCCAAACAGTGAACCCTTATGGTTCGGGAGTGGAGGAATAAAATGAAACAACGTTTTTTAATAGGGTTGCTGTCTAGCGCAAGCGTGTTGACGCTGCCACAGGTCGCTGCTTTAGGGCAGGACGAAGATGTTTTTACTGTAGAAGAAATTACGGTAACGGCCCGTCGCCGAAGTGAAAGCCTGAAAGATGTGCCCGGTACGGTAACGGCGCTCACAACGTCCACGCTTGAAAAGGCAGGCGTTCAGCGTGCTTCTGATTTTGTAAAGCTGATACCAGGTGTAACGATGGTTGACGCTGCTGAAGTGGGCGATACCCAGGTCAATATTCGCGGCATTAACGGTGCACGCGACGCTGAAAACAGCTTTGCCTTTGTTTTGGATGGTGTGCTTTATACAAATCCGGCAGCTTTCAACCGGGAATATACGAACCTTTCCCAGATTGAGGTTTTCAAAGGGCCGCAAGGCGCTATTTATGGCCGTAACGCTGCTGCTGGTGCGATTATTGTCAACACAACAAAGCCTGACGGCGAATCTGAAGGTGTTGTTAACCTGTCTTATGGGCAGGATAGTACGTTTGCTGCAAAAGCCTCCTATGCTGGCGCTTTGAGCGACAAAACCTTTTTCCGCATCAGTGGTGACTGGCGTAAGTCAGATGGGTTTTACCGAAACAGGTTCCAGAACGATGCAGCAATTGTTGATCGTTATGAGGGCACTAATGTCAATGTCCGCCTAGTCAATAATTTCAGCGACAATATTTCACTGGATACTAAAGTTCGTTACGGCGAAGTGGATGCAGGCGCAATTACGTTCAACTCTACGTTCAACCTGCCAGTATTTGCATCTGCAACAAACACACCAGCCGCATTCCAGGATGTGAATGATTTTGGGTTTGTTTTCGATGCCAATGTGCCGTCCGACAATGACCAGACGTCTTTCGAAATGTCTTCGAAACTGACATATGATATGGACGACATGACGCTTACAGCGTGGGTGCTCTATAGCGACATCAAAAACAATCTGATTTCTGATGGCACGTCGGCTGCATTTGGCTTTTACGCGCCAGATGCTACTTGTCAGGAAAGCGTTGCTGGTCTTTCTGGCTATGGTTTGTTGGCGCCACAGTTTATTGGTGGTACACCAAACGGTGTTATCTTTGATCCGAACGGGTCTTTCCTTGGTGCTTATACGCCGACAACATGTGACGGCATTCAAGAACAGCTCAGGAACCAGAAAGACCTGAGCGCTGAAATTCGTCTTGCGTCTGCGGGCGATACTGCATTCAAATGGATGCTGGGGTCTTATTTCCTAAAAATTGACCGTGAAGTGGGTGTGTCGCTTAACCGCGATAGCGGCGAGACGCCTATCCGTGGCCTTTATCAGGCCTCCGGTCCTAATGCGACGGCCTCGCTGGTGCACGATGATTTTGAAAGTCGTGTGTGGGCCTTGTTCGGCCAGTTCAGTTATGACCTGAGCGAAAAAGCCGAGCTGTCTTTGGCGCTGCGCTACGATAGCGAAAACCGCAAAGTTTCCAGCCTTGTACCATTTGGCGCGCGTCAGAGCGTTATTGATCTCAATTTTGATGGTGTGTTCAACGATCCGCTGAACCCTGCACTGTCTAGCTTGATCAACACAACAGGTACAATTGCCGACGGCGAGGAAACCTATTCAAAGCTGCAGCCAAAGCTTTCGTTCACCTATGACCTTTCGGACGATACAACATTGTTTGCCTCTTGGGGCGTTGGTTTCAAAGCTGGCGGGTTTAATAACTCAGGCAGCGCGGCAACAGTGAATATTTTCAACAATGGGTTCATCAACGGCGGCATTGGTATCAACTTTGCTGACGACCTGGGTGTTGATCTGCCAGTTGTGAGCGACCAATATGACAAGGAAACGTCAAGTGCCTTTGAAGCAGGTTTCAAGACAAGCATGCTGGATGGACGTTTGCGTGTAAACGGCACAGGTTACTATACCAAAGTTGACGATATGCAGTTCTTCGAGTTCTTTGTTGGCTCGTTTGGTTTGCTGCGTGTTGTCTCCAACATCGATAAGGTTGATATTTACGGCGCTGAACTGGATATTAATTATAGCGCCAATGAATATCTTACTGTTTATGCGGCCGGTAATGTGACCGACAGCGAGATCAAGGCAAATTCAGCCCGCGCTGATACAGTGGGTAATAAGTCGCCTTACACCGCAAGCTATACGCTGAATACCGGCTTTGATGTCAATGTACCTGTTTCAGAAGAGCTGTCAGTCTTTCTCCGTGCCGATGCGCAATTTGTAGGCCCTACATGGTTCCATACAGTGCAAGAAGGCCAACGCTCCACAATTTTCCAGCCGCTCTTTGAGCTGGGTTTTGGTGCTGGTGCTGGTGCCCTTGGTATTGCTGACTATAGTGTTTCCCGCCGTGATGCCTACGCAACTGTAGATTTGCGGGCTGGTATAGAAGGTGAAAACTGGAAGCTGACAGGTTATGTCAGCAACCTCTTCAACGAAAAATATCTGGAAGAGGTTATCCCGGCCCCAGAGTTTGGCGGATCGTTCAATCACCCTGGGTCGCAGCGCCGTATTGGTGTGGAATTGAACTATAAATTCTAACGCCAGTTGGTTGACGAATAAACAGAAGTGGCGGGCCTATAGCCCGCCACTTGTTATTACCAACTCTGCCTTTCTCGCTGGAGACTTTAGCCAGCTATGGGTCCATCGCTAAATTTCCTTGTAAGGAATGCAGTGAGTTCTACAGCTTTTTTATCTGTTGCCGAAGCTTCGTCTCGCTCACGTTTTGCCAAGGCCGCTTCGTCAATACCAAGCTGCCTGGCGAGTTTCTTCCGACTTAATCCATGCCACTTTCGCCAAGCCACAGTCCATTCTCCAAGGGTTTTTGGCTCAGGAAATGGATCATATTCCAGGAAGGATAGAATAGCTGGATAGTGGCGCAGTCCAGGGTTGGTAAACCCTTTTTCCCAGTTCATTATCGTCCAGGCTGAGACACCAATCTGTCTCCCTGCGTCTTTCTGGAAAAGCTCCAGTTCATGTCGCCTTTTGAGGATATGCCCGCCGACAGTAGTCGGGTGTTTCGGGTAAGGCATTGGTTTTGTTGCATTTTGCCGAAATGGCAAGATGGCAACGCGACCCTGCCGGTGTGGGTATCTTGATGATGCAGGCCTTGCTTGCAATAGGGCGCCGCGGTGCGCGCTTGATTACCAGAATAAAATATCAGGGCCGCT
>Ga0316204_10008910_pt1 | contig 13663 bp, 13 predicted proteins | sample 6monrhotite_MG_2_FD_205661 | JGI IMG/M metagenome (GOLD analysis project Ga0316204, IMG submission 205661) | Microbial mat bacterial communities from mineral coupon in-situ incubated in ocean water Damariscotta River, Maine, United States -... | ecosystem: Environmental > Aquatic > Marine >... | reverse complement strand
TATCAATCGGCTGCGGCTCGACCCCGACGGCAGGTTCAATGACCGGCACGATGTCATGATAGGCCTCATACATCGCCGGGCGGATCAGATCGTTCATCGCGCCATCAATGATAAGAAAATCCCGGCCCTCGCCGGATTTCACGTAGATCACTTCGCTAACCATCAGGCCCGCGTTTCCGGCAATCAAGCGCCCCGGTTCAATCTCGATCTCGCAACCAAGATGCCCCAACACCCGCTTGACCATAACACCATAGTCAGAGGGCAAAGGCGGGTCGGCATTGCTGCGCTCATAAGGAATGCCAAGGCCGCCGCCCAGATCCAGCCGCCGGATGGTGTGGCCATCCGCGCGTAGTGTCTCGGTCAGTTCCGCCACCTTCAGGTAGGCCTGCTCATAAGGCGCAAGTTCAGTCAGCTGGCTGCCGATGTGGACGTCGATACCGACAATCTCCAGCCCCGGCAGGGCGGCGGCCATGGCGTAGACCTCGCGCGCACGGGCGATGGGAATGCCAAACTTGTTCTCGGATTTGCCGGTGGCGATCTTGGCGTGGGTTTTGGCGTCGACATCGGGGTTCACCCGGATGGTGATCGGGGCAGTGACGCCCATCTCATCCGCCACCGCGCTCAGCACTGCCATTTCCGGCTCGCTTTCCACGTTGAACTGGCGAATGCCCCCTGTCAGGGCCAGCTTGATTTCCTCGCGGGTTTTGCCAACGCCGGAAAACACGATCTTGTCACCCGGCACACCAGCCGCCCGCGCCCGGCGGTATTCGCCGCCCGACACCACATCCATGCCCGCCCCGGCCTGCGCCAAAGTCTTGAGAACTGCCTGATTGGAATTGGCCTTCATCGCATAACAGACCAGATGCTCCGTCCCCTCCAGCGCCTCGTCAAACAGACGGAAATGCCGCTGCAACGTCGCTGTCGAATAGACATAAAATGGGGTGCCGACCGCCGCTGCGATCTCTGAGATAGGCACATCTTCTGCGTAAAGCGTGCCGTCACGATAAAGAAAGTGATCCATGTTCTTTCTGGCCCTAAATAATCCCGCCGGAGGCTCCCCGGCTATCTGATGGGTGCTGATCGCAGAAAAAGATAAAGCGGCAGCCCACAGCTTACTCCAATACAGAAGGTTGCGGGAATGGCAATCAGCGCGGTCCAGTTTCGCCGCACCGCAACCTCAGCCAAGATCCAGACCGTCAGCGCAACGGCGGCAATAGTCAGATCCCAGACCAGCCCGCTGCTGGCGGCATTGGCGTGCCAGGCCTCTACCATCCCGCCAAGGTCAAAACCGTTTTGCCCGAACCAGCGCAGGAAATAATACATCGGATGCACCGCACCCCAGATCGCCAGTGCCAGATAAAGAAGGCGCAGCGCTGACATCTCAGAAGGTCTTTGCCACGCCGACATTGACATAGCCGGTCACATGAATGCCCGGCGTTGTGTTTGTCGGTTGCTGGCGGGTGTCGGAATAACCGGCAGGATCGTCGTTGGGGTCAGGCGGGCCGCAGCCCACAAGCGATGTGATCACGCCGATGAGGGCGGCAATGCGGATCACGTGTTTTGTCCTTTTGCAAACCCGAACGGGGCCTGTTCCATTTCAAGAGCCGCAGCAAGAACCACAGCTTCCGCAGCCGTGTCGTTGGCGGCCGGCCGGACCGGCTCGCCATCCGCGCCGCAGCTTGCAAGCGCGGTCAGGGCCAACAGTCCGATGAGGCGTTTCATCACAGGATGTCCTTCCAACGTTTGATTTGGATGCGCACCTGCGCAGGCGCGGTGCCACCATAAGACATACGCGAGTTCACCGAATTTTCCACACCCAGCACATCAAAAACATCGCCGGTGATCTGCGCATGCACGCTTTGCATCTGCTCCAGCGTCAGGTCGGGCAGGTCGCATCCCTGCCCCTCGGCCATGGCGACCAGCGATCCGGTGATGTGGTGCGCATCGCGGAACGGCAGGCCCAGCACCCGCACCAGCCAATCGGCCAGATCGGTTGCGGTGGAGAACCCGCTGCCCGCGGCGGCGGCCAGATTTTCGCGCTGGCCGTTCATGTCGCGCACCATGCCTTCCATTGCGGCGAGAGCCAGCATCAGGTTGTCGGCGGCGTCAAACACCTGTTCCTTGTCCTCCTGCATGTCCTTGGAATAGGTCAGCGGCAGCCCCTTCATCACCATCATCAGCGCGGTGTTGGCACCAAAGATCCGGCCCACCTTGGCGCGGATCAATTCCGCTGCATCCGGGTTCTTTTTCTGCGGCATGATCGAGGATCCGGTCGAGAACCGGTCCGACAGCGCCACAAAACGAAACTGCGCCGAGGACCAGATCACCAGCTCTTCGGCAAAACGGCTGAGGTGCATGGCGCAGATGCTGGCACATGACAAAAATTCCAGCGCAAAATCACGATCGCTGACCGCGTCCAGCGAATTGGCCGAGGGCCGGTCAAAGCCAAGCGCCTGCGCGGTCATCTCGCGGTCAATCGGGAAGGAAGTCCCGGCAAGCGCCGCCGCGCCCAGCGGGCTTTCGTTCATCCGCGCACGGGCATCGCGCACCCGGCTCAGGTCGCGGCCAAACATTTCGACATAGGCCATCATATGATGGCCCCATGTCACCGGCTGTGCGGTTTGAAGATGGGTGAAACCGGGCATCACCCAATCAGCGCCCGCCTCGGCCTGCCCAAGCAGGGCGTCGATCAAGGCCAGTAGCCCGCCCTCAAAGGCGTCAAACTGATCACGGGTCCAAAGCTTGAAATCAGTCGCCACCTGGTCGTTGCGGCTGCGCCCGGTGTGCAGGCGGCCCGCAGGTTCGCCGATCACCTCTTTCAGACGTGCCTCGACGTTCATATGGATGTCTTCCAGCGCGGTTGAGAATTCAAACTGCCCGCCCTCAATTTCTGACAAGATCGTGAGCAAGCCTTCCCGAATGGCCTCGGCATCGCTATCACTCAGAATGCCCGTGGCCGCCAGCATGGCAGCATGGGCACGCGATCCGGCAATGTCCTGCGCCGCCATCCGCTTGTCAAACCCGATCGAGGCGTTAATGGCCTCCATGATCGCGTCTGGCCCAGCGGCAAAGCGGCCGCCCCACATCTTGTTCGATTTCGTGTCAGTCATTGATAAACCCTCGGAGGGACAGATGAAAAAATTCGCGTTGGCTGTCATGTATACGGCCCTTATGGCAGGTGCAAATGTTGCCTTCGCCGCAGGCCCGGACATTACCTCATTGCGGACAGGTGACATGAAAAAGCTGGTGGTGCATGACGTGCCCAAGGCGACCTCAGGCGCGGCCTTCGATCTGGAAGACGGCGGCGGCAAAGCCACGCTTGAGGATTACCGCGGCAAATACATTCTGCTGAACTTCTGGGCGACATGGTGCGCGCCCTGCCGCAAGGAAATGCCGCAGATCAATGCGCTGCAAAAGGAATTTGGCGGTGATCATTTCGAGGTGTTGACCATCGCGGCGGGCCGCAATTCGCCCGAAGGCATCAAACGGTTCTTCAAGGAGGCCGGCGTGGATGCCCTGCCCCGCCACCAAGACCCGAAACAGGCACTGGCCAGCCAAATGGCGGTGTTTGGTCTTCCGATCACCGTGATTTTGGATCCTGAGGGCCGCGAGATTGCGCGGCTGCGCGGCGATGCCACTTGGGACAGTGACAGTGCCAAAGCAATTGTCAAAGCCCTGATAGACAACGCTGCGGGCAGCTGAGGAAAGCGGAAATTTTCAAAATTTCCGGTGCGAATTTTTGAAAAATTCGGGGCAAGGTTTGATACCTAGGCCGCGTGGTTCAAAATCGCCGCCTCTGAGCCTGACAGATGCCGGCGGGCAAAGCTGCCATAGGTATGCGGATCAAACTCCAGCGACGGGTGCGTCGCCAGCAGGCGCACCCGGTCGCTGTCATCGAGCGCATTGAGGGAGGCCGATGCAGGATGGAAGCTTTCGGTTTCGACACCATTGGCCCACATGACCTGATGGCGGTCAAACAGCAGATGGATGTAGGTCACTTCCCGCACCCGAAGGTCCACGCTGATCGAGGTGCCGTTGATCAGGTCTTTGGCGGCAACCAGAACTTCGGGCGTGTTGAACAGGTCCAGCGCCACCGGCCCTTTGATCAAGATGCGGTGCTCGGGCGATACCACCAGATCACCTTCGGGAACATCCGTGCCAAGCAGGCCCGCCGCAATGCGCACCGGGCGCAGCTTGGGCATGGCAAAAAGCCGGGCACCCGACATGCGGCGGCTGCCGATCCAGCGGATCTGCTGGGCGCCGTTGTCTTTGGTCTGGACCGCGTCGCCCTCTTGCAATTCTTCGATCCGGGTCAGGCCGCCCGGCGTGCGGATCATCGTGCCGGGGGTGAAACAGATCACGCCCCCATCACCCGAGGCCACATCCCCCGTGGGCGCGGCGCTCAGCGTGTGATGCACGATCCAAAGCTCACAATCACGCGGCGGTATTTCGTCCAGGAACATCAACAAAGGCTGACTGCCGCGCCCGACCTCGATCAAAGTCACGGTATAGCTTTTGCCGCCATCCGTGATGACAAAGCTGTTGTCCATCAATGGGGGTTCATTGCCGTCCCGCTCCGGCTTGCGGATCTGCGATGGCTCACGGTCAAGGGCCGCGCCCACAAGGCGGTGCACCATCCGTGCTGCACGTTTGCGAAGATTTTCCGCTCCGTCTGCCTGATCCAGCCGCAAAACATCGCTTGGCCCATCCACCCGGATGGCGTCCCCGCGCCATGCCCATGCGGCCCCCACTGTCAGGGATTGCACCGGCGCGGCCTCAAGGCCGTCAATTTCTGTTTGCGACCAGCTTATGACAAACGTGCCTCGAAAGCCCGTTCTCATTGCTGTCCACCTGCCTCAGTCTTTTTATTAAGGAAAAGTTAACAGATTCAACGTGCTCTGGGAAGTGGGAAAATTTGCGGTGTCGCTCAACCGACGCGAGTCGTCGCGCCCGGATAACCAAAACGCTGCCGGATCAGTCAAAACTGCGTGCATTGACCCCAACTTCGCTTGCGTATCATCGTTAAAATGTTAGCGTTAGACGGCTTTTTTTGAGGAATTATTATGGCTGACACGCCCAAACCGCTGCCTGAACGGCGCATCGTTTCATCCCGTCATCTGGCCGAGGGTGTGGGCTGGGAGGCCTCCGAACTCGAATACGGGATGATCATCGCCTACAACGCCTTCACCCGCTGGATGTCGCGTTGCATGGCAGCGGCAGGCAATGCCGATCTGACGCCGCTTGAAATTCTGGTGCTGCACAACACCAATCACCGGGGCCGGGAAAAACGGCTGACCGACATTTGTTTCCTGCTGAACATCGAAGACACGCATACGGTCAACTATGCGCTGCGCAAGCTGTTGAAATCGGATCTGGTCGAGGCGGAAAAACGCGGCAAGGAAGTGTTTTATCGCACCTCGAAGGCGGGCAGCGATCTGTGCGAGGCATACCGGACAATCCGGCAGACCTGTCTTCTTGAGGGGCTCGGACGCATGGACACCAGCGGCGAGGAGTTGCGTCAGGTCGCGGCCAGCCTGCGCACAATGTCGGGGCAGTTTGATCAGGCCAGCCGCGCGGCGGCCTCGCTTTGAAGATGGGGCAATACGACGCTCAAATCAAAAGCCTGCGTCCGCCGCAGACACCCGGGGCCTTGCCCCGGACCCCAGAGGTTTAAGGGCCAAATGAAGAAAAAGGCGTCCTTGTCTTCATTTGGCCAGAAAAACCTCCGGGGGGAGCGCCGCGCAGCGGCGGTGGGGGCTGGCCCCCTTGAACGGTCCGTTGGCCGGTTAGGCTGATTGTTTCAGGGGTGCGGTTTCCATCAACTGGCCCATGACGCGGGCCGTGTCGTTCATCCGGTTGGAAAAGCCCCATTCGTTGTCGTACCAGCTGACCACGCGGATCATGCCGCCCTCGGTGACCTTGGTCTGGGCGGCGGCAAAGCAGGATGAGTGGCTGTCGTGGTTGAAATCAACCGAGACCAGTGGATCGTCTTCGAAGGACAGCACCCCTGCCAACGGTCCCTGTGCAGCGGCGGCGACGGCGGCGTTGATGTCCTCTGCTGTGACTTGACGTTTTGGCACAAAGCTGAGATCGACCAGCGAGACATTGGCCGTGGGCACCCGAACAGCAGATCCTTCGAGCCGCCCTTCCAGTGCCGGGAGCACCAGGGCGATTGCAGCTGCGGCGCCGGTCGAGGTCGGCACCATCGACAGCGATGCCGCGCGGCCCCGGTAAGGATCGCGGTGTGCGGTGTCGTGGCTGGGTTGATCACCGGTGAAGGCGTGGATTGTGGTCATATAGCCGGTTTCAATCCCGCAGAGGTCATCCAGAACCATCGCCAGGGGCGCGAGGCAGTTGGTTGTGCAGGAGGCGTTTGAGACGATCACATCGTCAAAGGTCAGCTCATCATGGTTGACGCCGTAGACCACGGTGCGGTCCACCTCTTTGCCCGGGGCCGAGATCAGTACCCGTTTGCTGCCGTTCTCAAGATGTTTGGCGGCGGCATCGCGTTGGGTAAAGAGGCCGGTGCATTCATAGGCGATGTCAACCTCGGCCCAAGGCAGTTTGGCCGGGTCGCGTTCTGCCGTGAGGCGGATGCTGTAGGGGCCGACATGAAGCGTGTCACCTTCCAGCCGTGCGCTGCCTTGCAGGCGTCCGTGAACGGAATCGTATTTCAGCAGGTGCAGCAGGGTTTCCGGTGCGGCCAGATCGTTGATCGCAACAACCTCGATCCCGTCGGTGCCATTTTCCAGCAGCGCCCGCAGCACGCAACGGCCGATACGGCCAAATCCATTGATCGCGATTTTGATTGTCATAATACCACCTCATGGCCGGATTTTTCGATTTGGCTCACTGTTAGCGCTATCATCGATCTTTTTCAACTGCTAATCGGGGGCAGCGCAGCAACAGCATTGTGATTTGATCGGCAGATCGCGTGCGGCGGTGATGGCTTTGCGGGCTATGACGCGTTAGGAAATGCGGGCAACAAGGTGGGTAGGATGACAGAACAACAAGACACCGTATTGATTGCCGTGGATGGCGGCGGCACCGGTTGCCGGGCGGCGGCGGGCACGTTGCGCCGTGGTATTCTTGGTGGAGCGGCGGGCGGACCGGGCAATGTTGGTACAAATTTCAAAGCGGCCACGGGCAATATTCGCAGCGCCATGAACGCCGCCTTGGCCGAGGCGGGACTGGAGGACACGCCTGCATCGAACATCTGTGTTTTCATGGGGCTTGCAGGGGCCAACTTTCCCGATGAAATGGCGCGGGTCGCGGCGGAGTTTGCCTATGGTGCGGTTCATGTGACCAGCGACCGGGACACCGCCGTTGTCGGAGCATTGCAGGAAGCGGACGGGTTTGTTGTGACCCTTGGCACCGGCACCATTGTGGCCCGGCAGAAGGACCGGGTGATCAAGACCGTCAGTGGTTGGGGTTTTCATTTGTCAGATCAGGCATCGGGATCATGGCTGGGTCATCAATTGCTGCGCAAGACGATGATGGGCGAGGACGGGATGATCGCGCAAAGCCCGCTTGGCACGCAGGTCTTGGCTGAGATTGGCGGGGCGGCAAAAGCGATGATCTTTAGCGCCTCTGCCGCGCCGGGGGATTATGCCGCATTAGCGCGGCAGCTGATCCCCGCCGCGCAGGACGGCGATGAGATCGGTTTGGCTCTGATGCAGGAGGGCGCGGCGTTTATCGTATCAGCGCTGGGTGTGCTCGGGTTCGCGGCCGGTGACCGGCTTTGCCTTTCTGGCGGTGTGGGGCCGCATTATGCGCCCTATCTGCCAGAACCATTCACCCGCCATCTGACGCCGCCTGCGGGCAATGCCTTGCAAGGCGCATTTACGCTGGCCGGGCGGGCGGCATTGGCTGAGTGATCACGAATGAGCGCTGTGTCGGCGGCGAATGCTGGCGGGACGTCCGGGCAGGTCCAGCCGGGCGTCATTGCGTGACTGGCGCGAGATCACTTTGCCCTTCGCAATCACACACAGGCGGTCCGGTCTGAGGCGCAGCGCCTCGATCGGGTTGCCCGCGTCCAGCACCACCATGGAGGCTTTGGCCCCGACCCGCAGGCCGTAATCCTCCAGCCCCATGATCCGGGCATTCACATTGGTGACCATGTCAAAGCAACGGCGCATCTCGTCGGGGCTGGTCATCTGGGCCACATGCAGGCCCATGAAGGCCACATCCAGCATGTCGCCGGTACCCATCGAATACCACGGGTCCATCACACAATCCTGACCCCAACCGACGTCAATACCCATGGCCTGCATTTCCTTGACCCGCGTCAGCCCGCGGCGTTTGGGATAGGTGTCATGCCGCCCCTGCAGCACGATGTTGATCAGCGGATTGGGGATCGCGGCGACCTCGGCCTCGGCCATCAGGGGCAACAGCTTCGAGACATAGTAGTTGTCCATCGAATGCATCGAGGTGAGGTGCGATCCGGCCACCCTGCCCTGCAGACCCAGACGCTGGGTCTCATAGGCCAGCGTTTCGATGTGGCGTGAATGCGGATCGTCGGTTTCATCGCAGTGCATATCCACCATCAGCCCGCGTTCTGCCGCGATTTCGCACAGGGCTGTGACGGAGCGTGCGCCGTCCGCCATAGTGCGTTCAAAATGCGGGATGCCGCCCACCACATCGACGCCCATGTCGAGGGCGCGGATGGTGTTTTGCAATGCGGTTGGATCACGGTAGAGGCCGTCCTGGGGGAAGGCGACCAATTGCAGGTCGATGTAATGAGCCACCTCTTTGCGGACCTCTAGCAGCGCCTCGACCCCGATCAGACTGTCGTGGCAGGTGTCCACGTGGCTGCGGATGCACAGCAGGCCTAATGAGGCGGCCCAATCGCAGTATTCCAATGCGCGGGCTTTGATCTCATCCGGTTGCATGACCTGTTTCAGCTCGCCCCAGAGGCCGATCCCTTCGAGCAGGGTGCCGGAGGCGTTGATGCGCGGGATGCCGTAGCTGAGGGTGGCGTCCATGTGGAAATGCGGATCGACAAAGGGCGGGCTGACCAGATCGCCGCTGGCGTCGATCACTTCGCCTGCTTCGGCGGAGGAGAGGTCTTCGATGGCGGTGATTGTGCCGCCGGTGATGCCGATGTCGGTGGTGCGTCCATCCGGCAGGGTGCCGCCTTTGAGGATCAGGTCAAACATGAAGAAACTCCTGTGCTGTCGGAAATGTGGTTGCGCCCGGACGTAGGCCGGGCTGCCCCCGACCGCCCCCATGGGCGGGGGCATTCGCCCCGCCCGCGGTCAGGGCCAGCCCTTGGTGAGACGTCATCACCGTTCGCCCTTGTTGAACGGCACCATCAGGGCGGCGGGCACTTGCGCACGGCGCGACATGATCACGAGCGCCAGAATGGACAGGATATAGGGCGCCATCAGGAAGATCTGATAGGGGATATCCGCGCCCAGCGGAGTTTGCTGCACCCGGATTTGCAACGCGTCAAAGGCGGCAAACAGCACCGCGCCCAGCAAGGTTTTGCCGGGCTTCCACGACCCGAACACCACCAGCGCGATGCAGATCCAGCCGCGCCCGTTGACCATTTCAAAGAAGAAGGAGTTGAACGCGCTCATGGTCAGGAAGGCCCCGCCAACCGCCATCAAGCCGCTGCCGACCATCACTGCGCCCATGCGGATGCCCGTGACCGAAAGCCCCTGCGCCGCGACCGAAGCGGGGTTCTCACCTGCCGCGCGCACCGCCAGCCCAAGCGGCGTGCGGTAAAGTGTGATGCTGACCACCACGGCCAGCACAAAGGCCAGATAGGTGAGCGGGGTTTGTGAAAACACGGCCTCGCCGATCAGTGGAATGTCGGACAGGAACGGCACTTCGTAGGGTTGGAAAGCTTCGATCTTGGGCGGCGAGGTGACGGACGGCAATGCCAAGCGGTAGCAATAGTAGGTCAGCGAGGTGGCCAGCAGCGTGATGCCAAGGCCGACCACATGTTGGCTGAGGCCAAAGGGCACGGTCAGCGTCGCGTGCAGCAGGCCAAATGCCATGCCCGACAGCATCGCCACCGCCACACCAAACCACAGACCGCCGCCCAGATAGACGGTCAGCCATCCGGCAAATGCGCCCACGACCATGATGCCCTCGATCCCGAGGTTCAGGACGCCCGCGCGTTCGCAAATCAACTCTCCCAATGCGGCGAAGATCAACGGCGATGCGATGCGGATTGCGGCGGTCCAGAAACTGGCGGAGATCAGAATGTCGAGAATATCCATCAGCTGCGCCTCACCCGGAATTTGGTCAGCATGATCGCCAGCACCATCAACAGCAGGGCAAAGGCCAGCATGATATCGGCCAGATAGGTCGGCACGCCTGCGGCGCGGCTCATGCTGTCGGCGCCAACAAAAATACCCGCCACAAACAGCGCCGCCACCACCACGCCCAGCGGATTGAGCAGGGCCAGCATCGCCACGATGATACCGGTGTAACCAAAGCCGGGGGAGATATCCAAAGTCAGATTGCCCTTGAGGCCTGCGACCTCGGAAAAGCCTGCCAGCGCGGCGAGGCCACCAGACAGCAGCGCGGTTTTGATCAACACGGCGTTGACGGGGATACCGGCAAAGCGCGCGGCCTCGGCATTCAGGCCCACGGCCCGCATTTCATAGCCCAGCGTTGTACGGCGCTGGATCACCCAGACCACCAGCGCGGAGATCAGCGCAAGGCCAAACCCCCAATGCAGGCGCAGCCCGTCCATGATGCGCGGCAGGCGTGCCTCGGCAATCAGGCGGGCGGATTTGGGCCAGCCAAGGCCCATCGGATCTTTCAGCGCCCCTTCGAGCAGCATCGAGACCCATAGAAGCACCACGAAATTCAGCAACAGGGTGGTCACCACCTCATCGACGCCAAAGCGGGTTTTCAGGAAGGTCGGCACCAGCAGGGCCACCGCTCCGGCCAGCATCGCGGCGATGGCGATTGTGGGCAGCAGGGCAAAGGCGGGCCACGAGAGCGCCCCGGTGCCCAAGACCACGGTCACAACCGCGCCCATATAAAGCTGCGCCTCGGCACCGATGTTCCACAGCTGCGCACGAAAGGCAACGGCGACAGCCAAGCCGGTAAAGATCAGCGGCGTGGCGCGGTTGAGGGTTTCGAGCGCTGCAAATTTTGAGCCAAACGCGCCTTTGACAATCAGGCCCAGCACCGAGAACGGCTGTGCCCCTGCGATCATCGCCAACAAAGACGCAATCACCACCGTGCAAAGAAGCGCCAGCGCAGGCAGGCCCAATTGCCGGGTCAGGGTCGGGTTGGCCACAGGTTCAAGCCGCATGACTGCCCCCTTCCTCTTCAAAACCGTGTCCGGCCATCCAGACACCCAGTTCTGTTGTGCTAAGGGCGCCGCGTTCAAATCCGGGCGACAATCGCCCTTCGGAGATCACATGGATGACATCGGACAGCGCCGTGACCTCATCAAGATCTTCGGAGATCAGCAGCACCGCCGCGCCGCGATCACGGGCGGCCAGCAATTGTTCATGCACGTAGGTCAGCGCCCCGATGTCCAGCCCGCGCACGGGTTGGTTGGCCAGCACCACCTCGGGCGTGGTTTCAAGGACCCGGCCCAGGATCAGCTTTTGCATATTGCCGCCGGACAGCAGCCGGATGCGGGTGTCGGGGCCAGGGCAGCGCACGTCGTAGCCTTCGATCACAGTTTGGGTGAAATCGCGGGCGGCCTGCCAATGCATCCAGCCTTTGGTGCTGAATGGCGGTTTGGTGTAAAGTTCAAGCACCGCGTTTTCGGTCAGGTCAAAATCGGCGATGGTGCCGGTTTTGTGGCGGTCTTCGGGGATGCGGGCGATGCCGGCGGCAAGGGCTGCGCGCGGGGTCCAGCTTTTCGGCGCGGCGTCATGGATGCGCAGGCTGCCGGAGGCCGGGGCGATCAAGCCGCCAATCAGATCGGCCAGCGCCGCCTGCCCGTTGCCAGAGACACCCGCAAGGCCAATGATCTGCCCTGCCCGCAGGTTCAGGTTGACGGATTTCAGCCCCGGTGCGCTGCCGCGATCAGGGGTTGAGACCTGATCGAGGGCAATCAGAACATCGCCGGGATTGGCAGCACGCACGGAAGGCGGCGCGACCTCTTCGCCGACCATCATTTGGGCCAGAATATGTTTGTCGGTGTCGGCGGTGCGGGCCTCGGCCACCAATTTGCCATGGCGCAGCACCACAACCCGGTTGGAGATCGCCGTGACCTCATGCAGCTTGTGCGAGATAAAGATGACCGAGAGCCCCAGCGCCACGGCCTTGCGCATGGTGGCGAACAGGTCATCGGTTTCCTGCGGGGTCAGCACGGCGGTGGGTTCATCAAGGATGAGAATGCGGGCATCGCGGTAGAGCGCTTTGAGGATCTCGACGCGCTGGCGTTCGCCCACGGTCAAGCTGCCCACTTGGGCGTCCGGATCGACTTGCAAGCCATAGTCCTGCACCAGTGCCAAAATCCGCCGCCGCGCCGCTGCCTTGCCAAAGCCGAGCTTCCACAGGGGCGCTGTGCCCAGCACGATATTTTCCAGCACGGTCATGTTGTCGGCCAGTGTGAAATGCTGATGCACCATGCCGACCCCCGCGGCCAATGCGGCACGGGGATTGCCGGGCGGCAATGCCTGACCAAACACCTCTACGCGGCCCTCGTCGGCGGTGTAATGGCCAAAGAGGATGTTCATCAACGTGGTCTTGCCCGCGCCGTTTTCGCCAAGCAAAGCAATCACTTCGCCCTGCGCGAGATCAAAGCTGATCGCGTCATTGGCTGTCAGGCTGCCAAATCTTTTGGTGATATTGTCGAGGCGCAGGACAACCTGCGCCTCTTTATGATTTGTCATTTAAGAAGACTTCGGTTCTTCGTCGTTGATTGTCACGCTGAAAGAGCCGTCTTTGATCGCTGCTTCTTTTTCCATGACCAGTTTCATCGCCGCTTCGGGAACTTTGCCCTCGAAGGTGCCAAGTGGCGCAAGCGAAGAGCCGCCTTCGGCCATGAAAGAATATTTGCCATAGTCATCGGCAGTGAAATTGCCCGCCTGCACCGCGGCAATCGCGGCATCCAGCGTCGGCTCAAAATGCCAGATTGCGGAGGCGACAACCGTTTCGGGATAATCGGCTTGGGTGTCGATCACATTGCCGATGGCCAGCACCCCTTTTTCCTGCGCCGCGTCCGACACGCCAAAGCGTTCGGCATAGAGCAGATCCGCGCCATTTTCGATCATCGCAAAGGCGGTTTCTTTGGCCTTGGGCGGATCGAACCATGAGCCGATGAAGCTGACCTGGAACTTGATATCCGGGTTCATTTCCGCCGCGCCCGCCATGAAGGCATGCATCAAACGGTTCACCTCGGGGATCGGGAAGCCGCCGACCATGCCGATATTGCCCGATTTGGTCATCGCACCGGCGATGATGCCGGACAGATAGGCAGCGTCCTGTATGTAGTTGTCAAACACGGAGAAGTTCGGCAGCGCCGCGTCCTGCTTGAAACTGGAGCCCATGAGGAAGGCCACGTTTGGATAATCTGCCGCCACTTCGCGGGCTTCCTGTTCGGCGCCAAAGACCTCGCCGATGATCAGGGTGTTGCCGCTTTCGGCATATTCGCGCATCACGCGGGCATAATCGGTGTTGGAGACGTTTTCGGTGAACGTGTATTCAATGTCGCCGCGGGCCTGTGCGGTTTCGGCGG